>Ga0209394_1000095_pt1 | contig 83988 bp, 87 predicted proteins | sample JNZ201metaG_FD_184122 | JGI IMG/M metagenome (GOLD analysis project Ga0209394, IMG submission 184122) | Hot spring microbial communities from Jinze hot spring, China to study Microbial Dark Matter (Phase II) - JNZ 20120812A (SPAdes) (version 3) ...
TGCACTTTTTACCGTTTTCCTTTATGATTTTTGCCTAATGATGGCATTAACTTTTTAGTATATGGAGGGGCGATCAACTCTTAGCACTACTAACCCTCCCTCTTTATTAGGTTTGTAAGTTCTTCTATAGCTGTTTCTGGAAGGGTTATTCTGGTTGAGATTATGTAGAAATACTTCGCGGATTTAATAATTATGATCTTCATTTTTTCATAATTTACAATTATTTGCCTAATTTCCCCGGCAATATCTTGTACTTTTTCGCTTATGCCAAATATTATTGCAGCCATTACCCCCGAAAATTGTTTTTGCATTTCTAGAGGCCATTGCTTCTTTGCCCTCGAATGTATCTCTAGAACAGCACCCATAAAATCGGCTATTATAACATGCCTTATGTCCTCATGTATATCAAAAATTCTGTTAGCATCTAATGGCTCAGACAAACTGTATCACAAAGAGATGGTAATGAATGCACGGGATATAAATTTTAATCAGAAGTACTTCTGGCTAAAGCTATATTGGAGCCTCGGGCGGGCTTCGATCCCGCGACCCGCGGCTTACGAGGCCGCTGCTCTACCGGGCTGAGCTACCGAGGCATCTTATTCTTAATACCTTGAGGATACTTTTAAGATGTTCGGAGGAAGCGGGAAGAAATTTTTAATAGTTAAGCTGTAACTATACTATTTGGGTACCTTAATGAGCCCTGAAGCACTTCCAAGGCGAGGGTGCTGGCTTATAATCTTTGGTGGATTATTGTTTGCCCTTTCTTCTCTCCTTGAAACAACACATGTTCTTTATCAGCTTAATTTCTCCTTCTTTCAGGAGCTAGGGTTGCCCTCTAAGTTGAAAATGTTTCTAAGTTTGTGTATTTTTTTAGGTTTAACATGTATGGCCTTAGCTTTTGCCAGTGTGTATTTTCAGCGAAAAGGATTTACTCGCGCTAGCAGTGCTCTAGGCGTTTTTGCCTCAATTTTAGCATTAATTAATGCTGTGGTGCCCCTTACGTATGGTTATGAAACTTACCCTATTTCTGCTGTCTGGACAATTCTAGGAGTCTGTCTAATGGCTGTTGGCGTTGAATTAGCCAGTTACTCTCCAAGTATAGAGTGGCGTGGGCCTTTATTAACGAGTAAAGAAGTTGCGGTTACAACAGTTCTTTCAGCAGTATATGCCACCTTAATAATTGTTGTGAGGGTCCCTTCACCTACGGGTGGATACACGCATGTGGGGGATGTAATAGTATTTGTGGCAGCTCTCCTTTTTGGTTATAAAGTCGGAGGCTTAGTAGGGGCTATAGGTGCTGTAGCTGCGGACTTTTACGTGGGATACGAAAGGTGGTTTGTGTCAATCCTTGCTCATGGCCTTGAAGGCTTAATTCCAGGATTTTCTAAAGGAAAATCCCTTACTATTCAAGCCCTTACTTGCATCATCGGCGGCTTCATAATGGCCACCACTTACTTTATTATAAACGTCTTCATAAAAGGGTACCCTGTGGCTATAATTTCATACATGCGGGACCTGTTCATACAGGCTGGTCTATCAATAGTTATAGGGTTAGCTATTGCTAATACTGTTAGGCGTAGCCTTCCACAGCTTCAGTAGCCTTACAAGATGTTTAAAAATGGTTTAAACTTGCTACCTTGCTATTATTATAAGTGAAGGTGTAGAATTTTGCAGAAGCTGAAGGACATAGGTGAAAGAAATGCAATAGCCCTCGTCCTAAGGCACTTAAAAATCATGCCCAATATGCCTATTCCCTTTGGTGACGATGTTTCAGCATATCCTATTGGTGATGAACTTCTCATTTTAAAAACTGATATGCTGGTGGATAAAACAGATGTCCCAAGGGGTATGAGCTTGTGGCATGCTGCTCGTAAAGCAATTGTTATGAATGTAAGTGATTTTGCTGCTAAAGGCGTAAAACCTGTTGCAGCCATGGTTTCGCTAGGTTTGCCTAAGACTATTACAGTAAGTGAGCTTGAGGATATTGCTAAGGGCTTGGATGCTGGGGCAAGCGAGTATGGCATATATATTCTTGGTGGAGATACGAATGAAGCTTCAGACTTAATCATTAGTATTTCAATGTTTGGTTTAGCTCATAAAAACTCTGTAATTCTAAGAAGCGGCGCTAAACCAGGCGACATAGTTGCTGTTACAGGCTTTTTTGGTAAAACATCCCTCGGATTAAAAATTCTTCTAGAGAATATGGAGGTGCCTGAAAAAATTCGCAACATATTTATTGACGCTGTATTAATGCCAAGAGCTCGTTTAAATGAAGGCTTAGCCCTTAAGGCAAGCGGAGCTGCTACCGCCGCCATTGATTCAAGCGATGGCCTCGCTTGGAGCCTTTACGAAATTTCTGTAGCCAGTAATGTAGGCTTTATTGTGGATAATCCCCCTATTGCTCCAGAAGTTAGAGAATACGCAGAGGCTAGTGGATTAGATCCTTATAAGCTTGCTTTTTATGGTGGGGAGGAATATGAACTCGTTGTAACCGTTAAGCCTGAACTATGGGATTTGGCCGAGAAAGCATTAGAAAACATTGGGAGCCGATTAATCAAAATAGGAGTTGCAACGGCTGAAAAGGGAATTAAGTTAAACGTTAATGGTAAAGTGGTGGATCTTGAGCCGCGAGGTTGGGAGCATTTCAAGCATTAGTCCCACATATTTAACCGTTAGAGAGGCATTTTTCTATGAGTCGCTTCGTGGTGGAAAAGTTAGATGTACCCTTTGTGAGCGTCGATGTGAAGTTGTAGATGGCAATTTTGGTTATTGTGGAACTAGGAGGAATATAGGCGGTAAATTGTATACTCTCGTTTATGGCGACTTAAGCGCTATTGAAAGTCGCCCAATTGAAATAAAGCCATTTAATCACTACTGGCCAGGGTCATACGCCCTAACTTTTTCCACTTGGTCTTGCAATTTTAGCTGCCCATGGTGTCAAAATTACCATCTTTCTAGAGCTCTTCCTAAACCTGAAAAAGCCAAATTTTACCCACCTGAGAAAATCGTGGAATGGGCATTAGAAAATGGCGATGTTGGTTTATGCGCAAGCTTCCAGGAACCAACGCTTCTAACCGAGTGGGCTATACAAGTTTTTACCATTGGAAAGCGCATGGGCATAAGATACTGTTGCTATGTATCAAATGGCTATATGACTGTAGAGGCGCTAAAGGCCCTCCATGAATCTGGAATGGACGGGCTGAAAATAGACATAAAAGGAGGACCTGAGGTCTACGAGAAGTATTGTGGCGGTGTAAATGTGGATAAAGTTTGGAGAAATGTTGTGGAGGCGAAAAAACTTGGTTTGCATATAGAAATTGTAAACCTCCTAGTTACTGGGGTCAATGACCATGATGAGTCAATAGAATGGGTTATTGAAAAGCATTTAGAAAATGCCGGACCTGAAGTTCCATTACACTTTACCCGATACTACCCCGCTTACAAATTTCATAACCCGCCAACAAAAATTGAGGTTTTGGAAAAAGCCTACTATATGGCTCGAAAAGCTGGTATTCTATATCCGTACATAGGAAATGTCCCAGGTCACAGGTATGAGAGCACCTATTGCCCGAACTGCGGAGATCTCCTCATAAAGAGGTATGGGCATTACATACTTAAGTATAGAGTAACACCAGAAAAGCGATGCCCGACTTGTGGAAATAGTATTCTAGTAACAGGTTATTACATGGGGGATAAAATCCAGAAAAATATTGGTGCTTGAGTGAATTCTGTTGCGCTTTTTTCTTTATGATGTTCTTAATTGCTTTAGCAGCTCCTCTAGTGATAAGCCGCTCTCTTTTGCTTTCCTTATTAGCGCCTCCAACTCAGCTGTGAGTTTCGCTTTCTCTTCAGGCTCAACGCCAGGTGCTGGAACTTTAAAAGAGTCAATAGACTTCATTTCAAAAACTTCAACATGGGCTGAAATAGGTTTAAACTCCTGATTTGGCCCAACTTCATATTCAATAGCCAGCCTAGCTGGCTTATCAGCCGCTCCTCGAGAATTAACTTGCTCAATTATCTTTCTAGAAAACTCCGCCCAAGCCTTCTTGTTTAACTCCTTAACATTATCGGATGCACGGGAGTAGAAAGTCGCATAAAACCATCGTTTAGCCTTAAAGATGGCTCCCTTGCATGTTAAAGAGAGACTAAACCTTTGAACAGGCATGGTTCACACCAAAAAGACTATAGGTTAAATACAATTTAAAAACAACGCTTGTAAACAGCTATCCCTTAAAGAATCACCATCTTCACATTTTTACAACTCTATTAATGCCTATTTCCTTGAAACTAGAATGTAGAAGCTATCATAATCAATTCTGTAGAATTAAGGCTATTTTTCATGAGTAAAAGTGAGCGGTAAAAGTAACATGAAGTGTTGAAAGCGCCGCCGGTCGGACTTGAACCGACGACCGACTGGTTAACAGCCAGCCGCTCTACCGGTCTGAGCTACGGCGGCACCGCTTTCTAAATGTTTGAATTTAGTTATGGCGTATTTAAGCTTATTCTGTTTCCATGTTGAAGTTTCAATAGTTATTCCTGCCTTGACTGCTTTATGTTCTATTATTCTGACAAAGAGAGTGTAGAGGAGCCTCAAGGGCTTAGCATACCATTTTCCAACAAAAGATATCCCTATGAGGTCGTCTATCCATCGGAAGTCATGCAACAAGCACCTTACTAGAAGCTCTTTATGGAGCTCTGTCATTTGGGTCTCTTTAAACCAATTCTCGTTTTTGAGTTTCCCCATAGGTACAAAGAATAGGGGCACTATGAGGCTACGAACGTTTTTTAAGTCATCTATAAGCTCTATGGTCTTTATCAGGTCATTTTCCGTCTCCTCAGGGACTCCAACTATTAGTGTACAGGCTGGAATTAACATGTGATCGTGCATTAATCCCATGCCTATGCGAACAACCTCTGGCCACTGTTCAGGCTTAAAGGGATGCGCCTTGGCTGGCATAATCTTTTTAGCAAGCTCTGGGCTACCCGTTTCTATTCCAACTTCAGCACCCCACCAATCCTGCCTTTGCCGAATCATCTCAGATAATCTTGCGAAAAGCCCTGGTTTTAGGGCTACACTCGCTAGAGAACAGTGGCTCCAGCTTAACCCTCCAGAGCACTTTTTCACTACAGCTTCATGTAGCTTAATGAGCTTTTCATCCTCTGGGTATGTATTTCTCGATCCATAGAGCATGACGTCTTCTGCATGTAGACAGGCTCCCATAGTGTAGCCTTCCCGCTGGTTGACATCTATCTCTTGGAGGATTTTGTCAATGGGATACCATCTTAACGGGCGTAAAGTAACACTGCAGAATTTACATCCTCTACAGCAACCCCTGCCTATCTCCACAAGACCATTTATGGATGGGTGAACGATAGTGGGGATTTCTTCTAAGGTTGGCGTTTCCTCAATGCCTACCTCATAATAGGTTGGTAACTTGTCTCCACTAATGGCATTACGCACTATTTTGCCGATAACTTTCTCCGCTTCGCCCTCTATGATGCAATCAATCCCATAATCTCTAATAAATTTTGGCCTATACCTAAATTGCCAAACACCTGGGCCTCCAATAATAATTCTTAATCCTTGCTTTTTCGCCGCCTTAATGCTTGGGTCATCTAAGAGACGCCTAAAATAATAGGCTAGAAATGGCTCTTTCTTTAAGATCGCTGCAAAAGTGCTTGAAGCTGGACCGAGGCCAAAGGGGTCCATTACATAGATGCCGAGAACCTTAGCCCCATTTATGTAATGGCTTAAATGAGAAGGGTCAACAGTTAATACGTCAAAGCCTTCCATAAGGAGCTGTGCTTCTATTTTTCTCAAGCCATATGGGGCTGCTACCGGAATGCCTTCTTTCTCCTCTATAGGTGGGAAAAATAGAAAACTGTAAAGCCAATCTGGAATTACGTTGGGGGGAGCGCAGGTTCCGAAACCTATGAACTCGTTATGGTGGTAATCACTCATTAGCGTACGATCCGCTGTTAATATTACGTCAGCCACAGCCTTCCCCCTTTGGCTTTGGTAGAGCGTATGTTTAGAATGTTCTAAATTTTGATATATCTAAATTTAGCTTACCCTTAAACTTTACGATCGATTTTTTACGTCAAATTAGTGAACAGCTTTTCCCTTTTCAATGAGGTCGAGGACAAACTCACGGATCGACCTTGTGAAAATTTCCCTTATCCTATTTATAAGCTCCTCACCTTTAGCTGTGAGTGAGTAGTGCTTAATTCGCCTCTTACCCCTTTGAACCCACTGGCTGCTGGCGAACCCTTCTTCCTCAAGCCTATGCAAAAATGGGTAGATTATACTTGGCTTAAGCGTACGTCCAGTAAGTCTCTTAAACTCAACAATTATCTCATATCCATGTCTAGGCTTGTGATAAAGAAGCCATAGGATTATAGGCTTTTCAAGACCCCTAAGGAATCCATCAGCGATGTTGACCATATACCTCAAAAGACATTTAACATCTGATATATCAATTTTCTGAGTGAGAAACGATTAAGTGATGTCCCCTGAATTGAATTCCAAAAGGGCGGATAGGAGATAGTATGGTGGAGTTGGAGAGGGATCTTATAAAAGCGACAATTAGGGGGTTTAGCAGAGTCATAATCCTATGGCTTTTAAGCCGAAAGCCCATGTCAGGATATGCTATAACAAAGGAGTTAAGGGCGATGACGGGTTGGAACATGACTGCAGGAGTCGTTTACACTCTTTTATATGACTTAGCAGAGATGAACTTGATTCACGGAGAATGGCATCAAAAGGGTAGACGCCGTGTAAGAGTGTACTCAGTTACTGATAAGGGGTGTGAACTACTGAAGAGTATAAGAAGGCTTTTCAAAATGCCTGTAAAGGACCTTATCAAGGACATGTTTTTCTAAACCTATTAGCTATAAAATTCGAAAGATTATAATTTATGTTCATCTATTCTTTTTGGAAAGTCTCTAAGGGGAGATGATCGTTTGAGGGATCTATTTGAGGTTCGATGGCACGGTAGAGGTGGACAAGGAGCTTGGACAGCAAGTGAATTGCTCGCAAAGGCAGCTATCTACGAGGGTAAATACATACAGTCTTTCCCCGAGTTCGGCCCGGAGAGAATGGGTGCGCCTGTAGCAGCCTTCACGCGTATAAGTAACAAGCCAATAAGGATTCACTGTGCAGTTTATGAGCCGGACGCCGTAGTTGTCCTAGACTCCTCCCTAGTAAAAACCGTGCCCGTAACCGATGGACTAAAAGAGGATGGCTTCATTATTATAAACTCACATGAAGATCCTGCTAAGATGAGAGAAAAGCTTGGGGATAATAGGGGAAAATTATGGATTGTTCCTGCTACAGAGATCGCCATAAAACATCTTGGAAGCCCCATAACAAGCACAGCGCTGCTTGGAGCCCTAGCTAGAGTCACAGGTATAGTGTCCCTTGAAAGCATAAAGAAATCTATTGAGGAACGTTTTAGAAAAGAAGTTGCAGATAAAAACTTTGCAGTTGTAAAAGAGGCTTACGAGAGGGTTTGTTCAGAATGAAATGTAAAGAAAAAAGTTGGAGAGAGATCTCCATAGGGGCAGTCTGCTGGAAACCTAGTACTGAAATTCTTACAGGCGACTGGAAAACTTACATGCCTGTAAGAGACCCCAATAAGTGTACCCGCTGCCTGCTATGCGCGGTTTTTTGTCCAGATGGAGCTATAGCATGGAATGATGAAAAAGACGATATTGAATTCAAATATGAGTATTGCAAGGGATGCGGAATCTGTGCTAATGAATGCCCCGTGAAAGCTATAGAGATGAAGCTGGAGTGAGAAATGGGAGGTTTAGATTTGAGGAGAGTTGAACAAAAGACCTTGGCAATGAATGGAGATGAGGCTGCCGCATATGCGGTAAAACAAGTGGATGTCGACGTTGTAGCGGCTTATCCTATAACGCCCCAAACAATTATAGTAGAGAGGTTTAGTGAATATGTGGCTAATGGCGAGGTTGAAACAGCCTTTATATGCACTGAATCAGAGCATAGCGCGTTAACAGCCTGTCTTACAGCATCTTTAACTGGTGCAAGAACCTTTACAGCAACAGCCTCTGCTGGTTTAGCCCTCATGCATGAAATGCTATTTGTAACTTCTGGATGTCGAGCGCCGGTTGTTATGGCTGTTGCTAATCGGGCTTTATCAGCGCCATTAAACATCCATGGGGATCACTCTGATAGTATGGCTCAAAGGGACAGCGGCTGGATACAAATTTACGTTGAAAACGTACAAGAGGTTTATGATACGATCATTCAAGCCTTCAAGATAGCTGAGCATCCAAAGGTGCTCCTGCCAGCCATGGTTTGCCTAGACGGCTTTATATTAAGCCACTCCATGGAAAATCTAAATGTCCTACCCGATAATGTTATAAGAGAATTTGTAGGCGTTCGCGAATTTCCATTAGTTTTAAATCATGAGGGTAAGATGGTTCCTTTAAGGCTTGATCCGGATTATCCAATGACTCTCGGTCCCATCGCTTTTCCAAACTACTATTTTGAAATAAAAAGGCAGCAAGAAGAAGCAATGAAAAACGCTTTAGATGTAATTCGTAAGGTTCATGATGAATATGCCTGTTTAAGTGGGCGAAGTTATGGAAACGGCCTAGTTGAGCCTTATATGCTTGAAGATGCTGAAGTAGCTGTAGTCTGTTTGGGGTCTACAGCTGGAACCGTTAAAACAGTGGTGGATGAACTTAGAGCAAGGGGCGTTAAAGCTGGGCTTTTAAGAATCAGAACGTTTAGACCTTTACCAGTTGATGATATACGTGAGAATTTGGGAAAGGTGAAGATCATCGCTGTTATGGATCGATGTATAAGCTTTGGAGGTTTCGGTGGACCTGTTTTCAATGAGGTTCGCCACGTGCTTTATGATCTAGACAAGCGCCCGGTGATCATCAATTACATTTATGGGCTTGGTGGCAGGGATACGAATCCAGCACTAATAAGGAGAGTGTATGAAGAAATGCAAGCTATACTAAGAGGAAAACGTGTAGAGCAGCCTGTAAGATATCTCGGTTTAAGGGAATAAGTTGGGAGGTGAAAGTATGCAGGAAGAGTGGAAATTCACGACGAGAGATATTGTTCAAAAGCCAGATCTCTTCATGTCTGGGCATAGAGCATGCGCTGGATGTGCTGCAGCTACCGCTCTAAGGCTTATAATGAAGGCGACGAGGGGTCCAACGATAGTTACTAATGCCACAGGCTGCATGGAAGTAGTTTCATCGCTTTATCCATATACTTCGTGGGCTGTTCCATGGATTCATACAGCATTTGAAAATGCTGCAGCTAATGCTTCAGGAATAGAAGCTGCCATTAAGATATTGAAGAAGAAGGGAAAAATAAAACATGAGCATGTGGACGTTATAGCTATTGCTGGAGATGGGGGAACCTATGATATAGGGTTCCAAGCCCTTTCAGGCGCTGTGGAAAGAGGCCATGACTTCCTGTTCGTGCTATACGACAACGAGGCTTACATGAATACGGGGATTCAACGTAGCGGAGGCACTCCTTTGGGAGCTGCTACAACTACATCGCCAGCGGGATCTGTTTTGCCAGGGAAGCTTGAACATAAAAAGCCCATAGCTGACATTATGGTCGCCCATGAAATACCTTATGTGGCCACGGCGTCGGTATATTACTGGCGGGATCTAATAGCAAAAGTACGGAGGGGTCTTGAGGCGGAGGGACCGGCATTTCTACATGTATTCACTCCATGTCCTAGAGGGTGGAGGAGTGACCCATCTAAGTCAATAGAACTCTCAAGATTAGCTGTTGAGACATGTGTTTTCCCGCTATGGGAAGCTGTTAACGGCGAATATCAGCTTTCGCCACCAAGTAAAGCCATAGCCCTAGCACCGCAAAAGAAAAAACCTGTTAGGGAGTATCTCCAGCTTCAGGGGCGCTTCAGACACTTATTTACGCCGAAATTTGAAAAAATCATAGACGAAATCCAGCGAATAACAGATTTACGATGGCAAAAACTTCTAAAGAAGTGTGGATTGACTTAGCATCCTAAAAACCTATATTTAATCCCGCGCTCACAATATCGGCGAGACGCTTCTTAGGAATTTTTCAATCTCCTTTTCCGAATTATCTGCCTTTATGAATATTGGGACATTCTCTATCCCAGTGGCTATATAGCTGGAAAGAAGCCATTCGCCTGGAGCGAATTCAAGAGTTTTTTCGAGGATACCCTTATCTATCATGAATGTATCGCTGATAAGTGTTCGATCATATGGCCGCGGCAATGTCCCAACAAAGTAGGTATGAAGTTGCTGAAGGGCATTTGTATTTAAGTATGCGATTCTCTGCGTTGCTATACATACGCCTATCCCATACTTACGCCCTTGCCTCAGGAGGGTCTCAACCTGCTTACTACACTTTTTATCTATTCCTGCTGCGCTTGAAAGCTCTGGAATAAACTCCTGGGCTTCATCAAAAACGAGCAATATGTAAGGCTTAACTTGAAACCTTCTTTTCCTACGAATTAGAAGGTCTTGGGTTAAAGCTATCACGAGCTCCTTTATCGTTGTAGGGTCTGATATGGATATACAAATAAGCCTTGTTTCATCTTCTAGGAGCTCCCTTATTTTTTCAGTTGTAAGCCCGCCCGCCTCTCTTTTTTCATCTTCCTGCCGTCTTCTTATAAGGTCGAGGATTGCAAGCCTTGTAGTTGCCCAACCGTATAGTCCGCTTTTTTCGTGAACCTTAAATTCCTCTATGGTTTGAACAGCTACATCGCTAATGTAACTTATGAACTCCTCGCATACCTCTTGATTTTCACTAAGCCTATGTTCCTCAATGTATTCTAGGGCTGCGTCATAAATTTTATCTATAGCGTTTAGGTAGTGAGGTTTTTCAACACAGTTTTTTCGTTGTTCAATTAATTCCTCCAAAAACTCAGCGTATGTGGGGATTTTCCGCTTCGGTCTTGTGTAGAAGGCGACTTTATTTTGATCCATGATTTTCTTTAATCCATACTTTATTCGCTCATCAGATTCATATTCCCTTGGCTTGACAACAGAGTTAAAGAATTGATCCAATGATTCTATCCTATTCTCTAGGATAACCTTGGCCGGTATTTTTTCGTCGGCCAGTAGGTCAATAAGTAGGAATACATATTCACAGCTTATATCAAAAACTACAACTTTGACATCCCTTGTGTGAAGAAGTATTTTTCGAAGAATGTTAGACATAAGATTGCTTTTTCCCCCACCCGTGAAGGCGAATACTCCAAAGTGATAGCGTACAAGCTTTTCAAAGTCCACGTAGATGGGGATGATTGTATCGCTGGCTTGGAACATCTTTATTATGCCTATTCTTGGATCAAGTCTAGCGTCCTCCACAGTTTTTGATGGATCTATGCCCATCTTTTCGACGATGTTACGATTATACATCCGATTTATCATTTCACTATTTAGAATATATACTGGGCTACCTACCACAGGGTAGGAGAAACCTTTAATAAACCTGAAGTCATCGTCCTTGGTTATAACTAAGTCATAATTTATGGGTATAGCATCAATTTGAATCATCATCGTAGCCTTATCATCTGTAAGCCAATCCGATTCAGACTGTTCTATAATCTCAAATTGCATTGGATAATATCCATGATCTGAGAGCCCTTTGAGACCATAGTGTTCAGGCCAAACACGGCTAATCTCCATGAGGGTATATCTCTCTTCACCAAATACTGCTTGCTTAAAGTTTCTAGCCGCTAAAAGCATGCCCTCCTCAAGGAGCCCCATTAAATCCTTTTGATACTCCACCTTTATGCGGCAGTTATACCTAGCGCCAGTACCCACAACTTTAGATTCTTCACCGCTTGCGAAGAACCTTGGCGTAACCGCAGCTAATCTAGCTCTAAAGCGCCCGTCAAAGTCAGTGAAACATTTAGAATTAAATTGGCTCTCTTCTCGCCGCTTCAAATATAGCTCGCCTCTCTCTAAAAGTGCTCATGTAGAATACAAACTTTCTCAATTTATGGTTATTGAGGAGCCACTCAGCTGTTGTATCAACTACACGCTTAAACTGCGCATAATTCCACTTAGCAATCTTATCTGCTATGAAGAGGGGTGTATTATGACCGAACCCCTCAGGTATATTAGAAGGAGCCATAGCTATCAATATGCTCATTACGAGATCCTGTAGCCTATTAGGAACATCCTTGTTTATATATAGAATAACCTCAACAGGCTCTTTTGTGCCGTCGCTTAACTCATTCCAAAACTCCACAATATTCTCAGGTTTATAGTCAAACTCGGGGTAAACTAACCTGTCAATAAGTAGGACATTACTCCTCAACAACGGGTCTGATTTTGCTTGACTTAGTTGAACATAGGTTTTAAGGAATACGCGCTCTAAACCTATTTTGTTCTTAATAGCTCCTGAAACGTATCCTTTTCTACCTTCTTTATCGGGTACCATCGTCCTAAAGGCTGAGTCGTATTCTATAAGACACCATGGAGGTTTAATCTTTTCAGGGTTTAATATGCTAGCTGACTGAAGTATCATTCGATCTGTATTTGGAAGCTTATCCAAGTCTTCTTGAGATATGGATGCGTTTAGGAGATCGCTGTTATGCATTATTGGGATTAATTGCCGCTTAAAGTCCCTGGCTGCTGTATCTTTAGTGATGCCGATCAAGAGTATATGCCTTTTCCAACATTCTTCCATGAGCATATGTAACGTGAAAAGTGTTAGGAAAGCGAGGTCTAGGGTTGTAAGCCATTGCTCCTCTCCATTCTTAAATATTTTAAGGGGATTTGTGGTTTCAATTTTTTCTGAAAAGAATAGCCTTTCGCCGATATTCTCTACAAGCTTTCTAATACGCTCCCATGTCCTTTTATATTTTGGGTTTAAGCTGTAGACATCAAATTTTTCATTAATAACTCCCTTATCCACCAATTTCTTCAAGTGTTTTCCCACTCTTTTAGCGCGTTTTTCATCCTTTACTCCAAATTCCTCAAGAATTTGCTTCATGGTTAAGGCTGCTTTATCCCTCAGTAGGGATATGATAGCATACCGTAAATAGTCGCCTCTAGGAGGTGGCAGCCCCAACGCTCTATTACAAATACATTGTCTTGCTATAGCTATGTCATTTAAATCTATGGGCTCTCCGTCTACTTCATAACCTACTATGCTACATTTACGCTCCCATAGGTGGCTTTTAGACGTGTCGTAAAGTAAGCTAGCTCTTTCAACTGAGAGGCTTCTGTCGAGGATTATTATGCGTACGTCCGTATTATGATCAGTTGCCATCCTATAAGCCAAGAAATGCTCGGCAAAATTCATGATCCAATTAGCTACTGTAGCATTGTTGATTATAGTTTCCTCCGTTAAAGGTCTGCCAAAACCCACTTCCCCCTCGGATGCTTCAAAAAAGACTTGGTCAACATCAGGCACTTCATTAACATATATTGGAACAACGCTTGAGATTCCAGCTCCGCTACTTATCTTCTCATCATAACTCACAAGAGGGGGTCCATCTTCTCGAAAGGTAACAGTTCCAGCGGCGGCATAGGCTCCGCCGAAGAAAACAACCATATCAAAGAGTGGTCTAGAGTACATGGTTCCATCAATGCCGGCGAATCGTACTTTTCTCGACCCGAAAAAGCTGCACGCTGTATCAAAAATATTCATGTAATCTAATTCCATTCTTATGAGGTTTGATAATAGTATCTCTTGGAAATTTTTTAGAGATTGAAAACGTCTCTCATAGTCTGCTACCTGTGCCGTTGCCCCTTGTTTAAGGACTTCACATGTCCGTTTTATTGCATTACTGATTGGTGATAGACCCATACCACTTCACGCTACTGAATAAAAAAGTGAAACGAGTCAGTAAAAAAGTTACAGTCCTAAAATTTTATACATTAACCATGTTATTAAACTTAGAAGGTTTTAATTCCATAACCGAGCATTTGGCCGAGAAATATTGCATATACAGCAAGCAGTAGAGCGCCTTCCTTCCACCCAACTCTTTCATTTGATACAAAATACCATAGTAGGAGGCTTGCCATAAGGGCAAATGTAGCTAGGTCTGTATATGCCTGCATGTTGATTGATAAAGATGCGCCTAACAAGGTTACACCCAATATTAAAGTTGTGTTTATAAAGCAGCTTCCCACGATATTGCCCAGCGCTAGATCAAGATGCCCCTTTAGTGAAGACTTTACACTGTTAGCAAATTCAGGCAAACTTGTCCCAAAGGCTATTATAGTGGCACCTATAACGACGTTAGGGACACCAAGGCTTTCTGCGATATACGTTGCGGAATCAACTATGAAGTAGGCGCTTAAAACAACAAAAAAGGCTCCTAAAACGGTTAATATCACATATCGTTTAACCTGTCTATCCTTTTTATCCTCCTCGAAATTTGATTCTAGTGGCTCACGATGTCTTGTAAGCCTATAAATTTGGTACGCAAAAATCCCCACTAGTATTGCTCCTACAAGTCTACTTGCATATCCTATGTAAACCAGTAGGAGGGGTATAATGGCTGCCGCGAAAAGTCCAGAATAAACTGTTTTGATATCTCCCTTAATAGTGAGATGTAGGCTTTTAGCCTTACTTGGAGCAATCACTGACGAAACAAGCAAGGATACACCCACGATTAGACATATATTCACGACGTTTGAGCCTAGAGCGTTGCCAATAGCTATCCCTATTTCTTCCCCACTTATAGCGGATAAAACTGAAACACTTAGCTCAGGTAAAGTTGTGGTCATTGCGACTAAAATAAAACCTACGGTAGTTTTACTGAAGCCTGTGAGTTCTGAAACCTTAACTGCATTATTTATGCAGACTTCACTTGAATAATTTAGAACTATCAAAAATACTAGTAGGATTATTGCATTTATCAGTAGCCCAAGGCTTTCAAGCAAATTGAACCCTCTGTTAGCGCTTATATGTGCTGGTAAACATTTCGTTGAAATTCATCTAGATAACCATTACTTACTGAATTTCAAGATATCCCATGGTATTGGTTCATCTCCAATTTTGAAAGTGTCAGGCTCCTCCCTTTTTAATATAATTTTTAACTCATTTAGCGGCAAATCTCTTAGCAGCTGTAGGATCTCCCTTCTTGCGGTTTCAAAATGTTTATCAAATTCAGCTTTATTTACATAAATAATGCCGGCTAGCGGACATATCTTCTCCATCTTTAAGTACCACTCAATCCTACATTCCTCAAAGTTAACGTCAAAAGTTATTGGTCCAGCTACGCATGTTTCAGGTTTCACAGGCTGGATAATGCATCTCCGAGTTTTCCTATCAAAAAATATGCAATAGCCCTCATTATCCTCTCTTGGGAAGACATACTCGCCATGTACAAATGGATCTCTTATCTCTATTCCATTAGTCCCCAAATACTGCTTTATAATTTCCTCACGACGTAGGGAGATTGGAGGTCTAGCATCTTTACAGCAATCAATCTTACATCTACCGCAAATATCAAAGAAGTCTCTCTGTCTCTCCACACTAGACATCTTACCACCCCTAATTAGAGGAATGGCTGATTATCCCTAAGACTCTTTAAAAGTTTCGAGTAAACATCAATTATCGCCTCATTAAAATCCGTTTTTTCCGCCCTCTTGACAACCTCTCTTCTTATAGCCTCCGATAGGCTTCCATTTTCTATACGTTTTTCAATAATCCAGAGGTACTCCTTCTCCTCCGATGTCGCGTATTCCTTCGCAATTTTTAGGAAATACATTAACACACATTTTGCATCTGGCCCTTCTGGGTGCATAACATTAGCCTTAAGCCCATCCTTTATAATAGATTTAAAATCGGAAACTAAATTCTCCGTTGGAAGCATTGGCAATCTCTCCTTCATAAACCCCCTCGCTAACGCTCTTATAAAGCAGCTCAATGCAACATCAGATTTTATGCATTCTTGCTCATCCATCACTCGAATTTCAAGGGCTTTTTTGTCAAATCGTAAAACAACAGCCCTAGAGTTCACCCATTCTTTGTTGAGAAGGCATCTATCAGCACCCACTTTTTCTAGATCTAAAGTGTAACGCTTAATGATTTCATCGCGATATTGCCTAAATGAGTAAACATACTCTGGGATGACGTTTCCAGTTATGGAAGGTATTTCCTTCTGGTTTTCAATGTAGAAGTATAAGCGATTGTCAATATAATCGCTGAGTTGTCCCTCATAAATTGGTGAGGCGGCGGACACTGCTGGTAAGTAAGCGCATACATTAGCTAGTATGTTGTGAATTAAAATAGCTTTTCTTTCGCTGAAGTAGGGTAGGTTTAACTGAAAACTCTGTATGTTAAGCCAACCATGCTGCTTTAGATTGAAGATTTTGCCATAAGCCTTATAGATTTGCCTATGGCGATGGGGCCATATCCCTGTTTCTTCTAGTCTAAGCGTGGGGTGCATGCCTGTGCCAAGAAGCCCAGCTTTATATTTCCTCTCTAAAAAATCCCAAATTGTCAGAATTGCTGAATGCATTTTTTCCTCAAAGGTTGCAGGCGATCTAAATGGTTTATTGGGCTTAAACTCCATAACGTGAAGCTGAAGCTCTTTTCCAAATGAGAAGTAGCTTTTTTCAACAAAATTAACTATCCTGCCACGGAAGTCTTTTATAACCTTATCAGCGATAGGCAATGCTTTCAAGTTTTCATCAACTATCGAGAACTCGTGCTCCGGACCCAGCACTTCTATGGTCCGATACGTAACAATTGTTACCTCGCGCTTTCCATTGTTATAGATTGAAATAATTCTCTGTAGGCTAAAATATAAACTTATGGTGGGGAATTAAGCCTTTAAACAGTTAATTTTAAATACTGAACATAAGCTGTCTGTGATTCGGTTACTTGGTGCCTCATGCTTGCTGGTCGTATCTAATATCGACCTGAAAATAAATAGTAGGGTGATGAAGCCGAAAGAATTTCTAAAATCATCAATCAAGGAAGATTTGATCATCAATGTTAATAACGACTATCGATACATGAAAACCGGTTATTATGTTTCACTTCACGCGGAAGTCCTAGGCTGTAAAGTTATCCCATCGACAGAGGATATCCTTGATGCTTATAGAACCCCAATAATGCTTTTGCGGGCGTCTAGAGCTGGAATTCCAACAGCTCAGAGCCTGTTAGCTGGCACTGTAAAGCAGATAATTTCGGAACTTGATTTTCCAGTGGTTGTTTTCCCAGTTAACCCATTTTCTCTAGGCACTTTTAGAGTCGCTTATAATAGGTCTGCGCTATATAGAGCTGTTAAAAGCCTCAGCATGAATTATAGATATACAGTTTGTGTTCAACCCCTATTTGGGAATATTGGATGTTTTAAATCTCTTTTTGGAGTTTGCCCATCCAAGAATGAGCAAATTCTTAAGATATCGAGGCTAGTTTATGAGGAGTTTAAACTTCCGGTATGTAATTTAGTGATTCAGATATCTGATGACAAGGCTAGCCTATGTAGTATTATCCCCCTTAAGGAGGATGAATTAGCGCCTGAAGACCTCATGAGTATATCATCGGAGATTTCAAGAATTTTGGAGGAAACTTAATGGCTAAAATAGCATGCTTTGTTGAAAAATATAACTTTCTACATTCCGCTGAAGAAAAGGCTCTCCTAAAATTTAAGGAGACTGCTGAAAGATTAGGCCATTCATACGACTTCATTTTTAAAGAGGATCTCTCAAATCTTCTAAAGTATGACGCCGTCTTCATAAGGGCTACAACGGATCCATTATACACCTCGTATGTAGTTTCGAAGATGGCATGGGAACATGGCTTAAAAGTTGTTGATGATCCTATATCCATAAAGATATGTGCAAATAAAGTTCACCAATATGAGCTTCTTGAAAGGTTTAATGTGCCCATCATACCTACAATTTTCCTAAGCAAAGAGGAGCTTCATCATAAACAAATTGAGGAAATATTCCAGCGATTTGGCAAACCGGTCGTCGTGAAGGCGCCCTATACATGCTTCTCCAAGTATGTGGAAAAAGCAGCTTGTGAAACGAGTTTCCGCAAAGTAGCCAAAAAATTCTTTAGAAAATCAGACATTATAGTTGTTCAGAAGTTTATACCAACAACATTTGATTGGCGTGTAGGCGTGCTAAATAATCAGGTGCTTTATGTTTGTAAATACATGATGCCTAGAGGCAAATGGAAACATGGTGTAAAACAGCGTGGAAAACAGAGTTTCATATGGGGTAGAACCATCACGCTAAAGCGGGATAATGCTCCTAAAAAGTTAAAAGAGCTAGCCCTTAAGGCATGTAGCATTGTTGGAAACGGCTTATATGGTGTCGACATAAAAGAAGTTAATGGCAAATATGTAGTGGTCGAAGTTAACGACAACCCAACAATATATAGCGGATATGAGGATTTAAGAGATGGAGACATTTACGAGAAAATCATAAATTATCTAGTGTCATAGTCGAAAATTGGCTATTGACTTAAGTTTCGCTTTTCTAGAGCTTTTTCAATGGCTCCCCTTATTATGAACCCTGCAAGATGAAGTATTGGCTCATTAACTTCTGGATCCACGTTCATGGTCGCCGTACATGGGTAGCTATGGTGAGCCTTTGCGATAGCATTATAAAGCAGTTCTTTCTTAACCTCAACGCCTCTAAGCTTCCTAGCCACGTACCATGTAGAGCCACAGGGTGCACTGCGCCTTACAATAGCATACTCTATAAACTCGGCTTTTCCCCTCTTCGATGTCACAACTTCAACCTCTGGATATCCAATCCTAAGTTCTGTTACAAGTCTTGAGATAGTTGGCTTTTCAGCATCTTCAGCGAGAGAGCAAAATGGTTTTGGCAAAGCCACCTCGATATTAAGCTCATTACAAATGGATTCTAGCTGCTTTTTTAAACCCGATGGTACCTCATTGAAATCTTCTATTGGCACAATTAAGCCTTTAATGCTAAACCTCTTAACATAGCTAGGGAGCTCCAATAGTAGATCTTTGTGGAGTCCTGAGGCTATACATAGGTCAGCCTGTGGCAACTTTTTCGGCATGTATTTTTCAGGCTCATCTATAAAAGTTGGGAGGCTGCTCGGGCTTGGTAATTCTATAGCGGCTCGGATGTTGTTCACATAGCTGTAGGCGCCGTATTTACAAGAGTCACAGTGTAGCCCGCAAGACTTGCAAAAGCTTGGGTCATTTATGAGGTTTCTTATAACGCGCTCCATAAATGGGCCACTGTAAATGAATACTAGTGTTAATGGTTTGTTCAAGTTGGCGCCCCTGAAGCTAAAAGCGTATCAATAGCTCTACGGGTTGCTTGACCGCGTTATCTTTATCTCCATTTCCTTCCAGTTTTCTCTAATTCCCCTTAAGGACTCAATTGCTCCGACAATTGTCCCGCTTAATATCTTTTTAACGAAATCATTTAATGGTATTTCTATACCATCGACGTATAGTTTTATGTCCAAACATATGCACCTAAAAGTTACTGGCAGCATGTTCCAAGTAAATCTTGCGGAGTCTTCATGATTAATGAACTTTTTGGTACATTAAAGTTTAAATATGTGCTTTGATGCTTATTTTTGCTGTTGTGAGGGCTGCATTAATGGGGAATTGCCTTTGGACTTCAAAAGCCTAAAAGTGAAAGGCCGAGAGTTGTTAAGTTAACCCTTGCGGAGCCTCCAATAGAATTATTCACTAAGCTCTGCATAAAGCATGATTACGTATACATCCTCGAGTCTGTCGAAGGGCCTAAAAGGCTAGCTGAATACTCCTTCATAGGCTTTGATCCTAAATTTATTGTATCAGTAAAAGATGGAAAGGCTGTGATTCAAAACATGGTCGAAGATGAGAAGCTTTCAATGAGCGTGGATGATCCATTAAGGGTGATTAGGGAGCTTGTTGAATCGCCAAGTGTATCATCCTTCAGATTTAGGTTGCTGGGCGGCGCCGTAGGATACATATCATATGATGCAGTGCGTTATTGGGAGAAGCTTCCAAAAATAGCTGTGGATGATTTAGGCTTTCCAGATCTCGAAATGGGCATTTTTGATGATGGCATAATATTCGATCATAAAAATGGTGAAGCCTTCTACTACCATTATGGAGAAAGCCGCCTAGAAGAAGTTCTAAGCCTTAAAGATGAATTTTATGAGAATGAGCCATTTTCATACGATAACCTAAGGCTTAACATGAGTAGGGACTGCTTCGAAGAAATGGTAGTGCAGGCTAAGGATTACATAGCTTCTGGAGACGTATTTCAGGTTGTTTTATCAAAGCGTTTCAACTTTAGCTTTAGCGGCAGTCTTATAGGCTTTTATAAGGCGTTAAGGAGGATTAACCCGTCGCCCTACATGTATTACATTAAGATGGGCCCACGACAGATCATAGGCTCAAGCCCGGAAATGCTTGTGAGGGTGGAAAATGGGGTTGTAGAGACATTCCCCATAGCAGGCACACGCCCTCACGTTGATGATCCAGATGAGAACGAGGCTCTAAAACGTGAATTATTAACAGATCAAAAAGAATGTGCTGAACACGTGATGCTTGTTGATTTAGCTAGAAACGATATTGGTCGTGTCTCTGAGTATGGAACAGTATCAGTTCCAGAGTTCATGCAAATTTATGAATACAGCCATGTTCAGCATATAGTTTCGAGAGTTACTGGCAAACTTAGAAAAGAATGTAGCTGTTATGATGCCCTAAGGGCTGTTTTTCCAGCAGGGACAGTTTCAGGTGCGCCTAAAGTAAGAGCTATGGAGATAATTGAGGGGCTGGAGCCAACTAGAAGAGGACCATATGCTGGAGCTGTAGGCTACTTCTCATATAACGGGAATGCAGACTTCGCTATAACCATACGGTCCCTCATAGCTAGGGATGGGGAAGGCTACATCCAAGCTGGAGCTGGGGTAGTAGCTGACTCTATTCCTGAAAAAGAATGGTTTGAAACGGAATGTAAGGCCTCCGCCCTTATCAAGGCTTTAAAAATGGCTTCTGGAGGCGGAAACTTGTGAAGGTTCTAGTTATAGATAATTATGATTCATTTGTTTACAATCTTGTTCAATACATTGGAGAGCTGGGCGCTGAGCCCATAGTATACCGAAACGATGAGTTAACTCTCGAGAAAGCCTTAAGGCTTAAACCTGATAGGATAGTAATTTCACCAGGACCCGGGACACCTGAACTGAGCCGCTACTTTGGAGTTTGTAACCTGATTTTAAAGTATGTCAGCCCTAAAACGCCGACTTTAGGAGTTTGCCTTGGGCATCAGGGCATAGTCCATGTTTTTGGAGGAAAGATTATTAGAGCTAAGCGGTTAATGCATGGTAAAACCAGCTTGATAAGACATGACGGAGAGGGCATCTTCAGAGGTATAAAGAACCCGATTCGCGCCACTCGATATCACTCCCTAGTAGCAGATGCATCTACGCTTCCAAGATGCCTTAAGATCACCGCCATATCCTTGGATGATGGTGAAGTTATGGGTGTTAGACACAATTATTACCCTATTGAAGGAGTGCAATTTCACCCGGAATCAATTTTGACGGAAGATGGTAGAAAGATCTTGGAAAACTTCATTTATGGTGTTGAAAATGATACAGGAAGCCATTAAGAAGATTGTGGGAGGCCACAGCCTATCCTATGAAGAGGCATGCATGGCTATGGAATCAATAATGTCTGGCGAAGCTACACCTGCGCAGATAGGCGCTTTTCTAACAGCCTTAAGGATGAAGGGAGAGACCGTTATGGAGATAGTGGCCTTTGCCTCAGTAATGAGGAAATTCTGCAGAAGAATAAGCCCCAAAGTTAGCGGGCGCCTTGTAGACACCTGCGGGACTGGAGGCGACCAAATAAAAACCTTTAATATAAGCACCACAGCCGCCTTCATTGTTGCTGGAGCAGGGATTCCAGTAGCTAAGCATGGAAATCGCTCAGTTACGAGTAAGAGTGGAAGCGCTGACGTCTTAGAGAAGCTTGGGCTCAACCTTAACATTGAGCCCGAAAAGGTTGAGGAAGCCATCGAAAAAATAGGTATAGGCTTTATGTTTGCTCCGATCTTTCACCCGGCTATGAAGAACGTTGCCAGCATCAGAAAGGAGCTAGGTATAAGAACCGTTTTCAACATACTTGGTCCATTAACCAACCCTGCAAATGCTAGGGCTCAAGTTATAGGAGTCTACGAAGCCTCACTTGTGGAGAAGATCGCTGAGGTTCTAAAGGGCTTAGGTTTAGAGGAGGCTATGGTGGTACATGGGCTGGATGGGCTTGATGAAATATCAACTATCGGCATAACTAGGGTAGCTTGGCTTAGAAATGGCGAAGTAAAAATCATGGAGTTAACCCCTGAGGATTTAGGCGTCAAAAAAGCTTCTCCCGAAGATATTACAGGGTTAAATCCTGAGGAGAGTGCTGAGTTAACCTTCAAAATATTAGCTGGATTAACTAGTAGGGGCGACCCAAAAATGGACATAGCTCTCATAAATGCTGCCGCCGGAATTATAGTAGCTGGAAAAGCTGAGGACTTTAGCTATGCCATGGAGCTTGCTGAAGAGTCTATTAAAAGTGGCGCTGCATACAAGAAGTTAAAAGAACTAATCCGCTTCTGCGGTGGATCTAAAGGGGGAAAACTTGAAGAGCTGGAGATCAAATATGGCTGCTGATTACCTCGATATCCTTGTTTCTGACGCCATGAAAACTGTAGCCTCAGGATACTATAAAGTAGGCTTGGGCTATGGGGCTAAGGGGCGGAGAAGCCTTTTGGAGGCTATTTTAGGGTGTAAGCATGCAGCTATCATCGCTGAAATAAAGCCAGCATCACCATCTAAGGGTAAGATTAGGGATATTAGTGATCCCGTAAGGGTTGCAGAGGCTATGCAAAGAGGCGGCGCAGTAGGCATATCCATATTAACTGAGCCTAAATATTTTGGCGGATCCTTAGCGGCCTTAGCAAAAGTGTGTGAAAATGTGGAGATTCCAGTTTTAATGAAAGACATAGTCCTTGACCCAATTCAACTGGAGGCTGCCTCTACTGCTGGAGCGAGCGCTGTTCTACTTATATATCAAGTGTTTAAGCGTGGTTATGGAAGGAAGCCGCTGAAGGAGATGATTAGACAGGCTCATGATTTAGGGCTTGAGGTGCTCTTGGAAATTCATACGAAAGAGGAGTTTAACGCTGCTCTTGAAACCGAGGCAGACCTTATTGGGATCAATAATAGGGATTTAGCGACCTTAAAAGTTGACTTAAAGGTTACTGAACTAATCCTTTCTCAAGTTAAAAATGCTGGAAAATTGGTTGTTAGCGAGAGTGGAATCCAAACACCAGATGATATTAGACGACTTCACAGCGTGGGTGCTAGAGCCTTCCTGATAGGCACCGCAGTTATGCAGGCTGAAAATATAGAGGATAAGGTTAGGGAGCTTGTGTTAGCGATATGAGAAGGGTAAAGGTTAAAATTTGCGGCATAACACGGGAGGAGGATTTGGAGGCAGCATGCAATCTTGGTGCTGATGCTGTAGGCTTTATTGTTGACGTTCCAGAATCTCCTAGAAATTTAACCCTTCAAGAAGCTAGAAAGCTTATTTGTAAAGTGCCAATATTCGTTAAAAGCGTCGTAGTCACGGTTCTTAATGATGTAGATAGAGTTCTCGCCTTATATGAGATGCTTAAGCCTGACTTTATTCAGGTTCATGGAGTCTCTCTAGTTTCAGATTTAAGGAGGAAAATTCCTGAAGCTCGTTTAATAGGGGCTATACCCGTTAAATCAGAGGCGGATGTTAAAATCGCCGTCGAAATTGCACCCTTCATCGATGGGGTTTTAGCAGATTCTCACGTTGCAGGGAAATACGGTGGAACGGGATTAACTCATGACTGGGGTATAAGTTACCGCATGAAGGAGGCTATCCGCCCTAAACCATTGATATTAGCGGGAGGCCTCTCCCCCTCAAATGTTAAAGAGGCAGTGATGGCTGTTAAACCCTATGCTGTTGACGTTTCCACAGGAGTTGAAGTACGACCTGGAGTGAAAGATCCAGACAAGATTAAAGCTTTCATTGATGAAGCTAAGTCCATAATCATTAACGAGTAATGGAGGAGGCTATTTGAAGGGTAGGTTTGGGATATATGGCGGGCAGTATGTTAGCGAAATTCTAATGCAGGCGCTAATTGAACTGGAGGATGCTTTTGAGAGAATCTATCCAACTCCAGATTTTCAAAAGGAGTTCCAAGAACTCCTAAGAGATTATGGCGGAAGACCTACTCCCCTTTACTATGCTCGAAACTTCAGTAAAGTTGTGGGGTTTAAAGTTTACCTTAAGAGGGAGGATCTAGTCTGCGGTGGCTCTCATAAGCTTAACAATGCATTAGGGCAGGCTTTGCTCGCTAAGAAGATGGGAAAAAAGAGGTTGATAACTGAAACTGCAGCTGGACAGCATGGGCTAGCAACGGTTATGGCAGGCAACATCTGCGGGTTAAAAACTGAAATTTTCATGGGAATAAAGGACATCAAACGGCAAGCTTCAAACGTTAAAAAAATGAAGCTTCTCGGCGCAAAGATAAGACCTATAAAAACTGGTGCTGGAGTGTTAAAGGACGCTGTTTCCGAAACTCTCCGGGAATGGGCTGCTTGTTCTAGGACGACTCACTACCTCATGGGGTCTACGGTCGGGCCACATCCCTTCCCTACTATTGTAGCGACTTTTCAAAGTGTTATAGGCAGGGAGATTAAGGAGCAGATCCTTGAAAAGGAGGGGCGGCTTCCAGACGCTATAATTGCCTGTGGAAGCGGTGGAAGCAATGCTTTAGGAGCTTTTAAAGCCTTCGTCGAAGACAAGGATGTAAAGTTATACTTTGTGGAGGGGGGAGGCGAAAGTCTAGGGGCTGAGAATAGTGCTGCAGCTTTTCAATTAGGTAGACCTGGAGTTCTCCACGGTAGCTTAATGCAGGTTATGCAGGATGAGCATGGTCAAATACGGCCATCAAAAACGAGAGCTGCGGGATTAAATTACCCTGGGAGGGGTCCAGAGATATCCTACCTCTGCGAGATAGGGAGAGTAAAACCCTGCTACGCCTTAGATGATGAAGTTTTTGAAGCCGTTAGGGTTATGGCTAGAACTGAGGGGCTTATACCTGCCTTAGAGACAGCCCACGCCATCGCATACGTCCTAAACCATAGGGAAGAATTTAGTTCCGATGATATCGTGGTTATAAATTATTCTGGAAGAGGTGACAAGGATATAGAAACAATTCTGAGGTATTTCTATGGATCTTGAGAAACTTTTTGAAACCCTTAAAGCGCGGGGAGAAGGCGCTCATATGGCTCATGTTTATTATGGCGATCCATGCGAAGACTTCTCTATAAAATTGATAGAAACGTTAACTAAAGCAGGCGCTGACATCATAGAATTTGGAATACCCTTCTCAGACCCTATAGCCGATGGTGCAACGTTTCAAGCTGCGTGTGAAAGAGCTCTCAATGCTGGGGTTACACCAACTAAATGTCTTGAAGGCATCAAGAGACTCAGATCCCAAGGTCTAGAGGCACCTATAATCCTTACAACGTACTTTAATATACCCTTCACTATGGGTCTTGAATGCTTCCTTGATAGAGCCAAAAATGTTGGTGTTCAAGGCGTCTTAATTCCAGATTTGCCAATAGAAGAAGCTGAGCCAATAATGGAAATGGTGAAGAAGCGGGGGCTCCACCTTATACTTCAAGTAGCGCCGACAACTTCTGAGGAGAGGCTTAAGCGTATACTTTCTCAAGCCTCCGGCTTTATATATCTCATAGGTCTTGAAGGTGTTACTGGCTCGAGATTAAGGAGCCAAAAAGCCACAATGAGACTTATAAAGAAAGTCAAAGAGGAAACTGATACGCCTATAATCGTTGGTTTTGGCATATCCAATGGCGATCATGCTGAATCCATGGTTTCCGCTGGAGCGGATGGTGTTGTCGTTGGAAGCGCCTACGCGAGGATTTATGCACAAAACTTAGAAGATCCCTACAGGTCGCTACCTGAAATAGCTAAGCTAGCGCAGGAGATAAAACTCGGATGTATACGCGGGTACGCTAAAAGAAACTATTAAACCCTAAAGGCAAAATATCATAAGCACATTAGAAGTTTAGTGTCTAGGTGCATGGAGTTGCGGGAAATAAGGATCGTTAAACCTGAAATTAGCAATTTTGAGCTTGTTAAGGGAGAGAAGGCTTGGGAGGAAGTTGTTTACTCTGCTAGGATGAGCGGCGTACCCCAAGGGATTCCTGCTGAGGAAGTTTTTAAGATGATTGTGAGAAACGATTATGGCTCGGCTCTTGAGCATATAATCCTAAAATTTGATGTTAAAATGACTAAGGGGAATGCACCTGAGCTTCTTGAGCATAGAATTGCAAGCCATAGTGGATATTCTACACGATACGTGCGGGTGTATGAGGGAGTGGATCGTGAGGAGCAAGTTTACGAGATTATTTTACCACAACATCTTAATGGGGAAAGTAGGGACAGATTCCTCACCGCAGTTTCAAATTGCCTCCAACTATATGAGGAACTTCTGGCCTCTGGCTTACCGAAAGAGTCAGCCAGATACGTGCTACCTTTCTGCTTAGCGGTAGGAATATACCATTACACTATTAACCTTCGCTCCCTTCTAAATCTCTTAGGTCTAAGATTATGCGTTAGAGCCTCTCCCGAGTTTAGATGTCTAGCCAGCCAACTTTACTTTAACCTAATTAAGAGTCTGCCTCTACTTCACGGGCTTGTTGGTTGCAGGGGATTTATGCGTGGCGCATGCCCTGAATCGGATGTTACGGGGGTAAGAGTTGGTAAGCAACATCCATTCTATCCACCATGCCCATTTAAGAATCGTGATACAGACATCTTTATACCGACCGTGAAAGAGCTGCGAGACGGAGTCAAACTTAGCTGCTTCAATACTGAAAAAGCTGTGGAAGTTCAGGAGAAGCTATTCAGGCAATGGGCAGCTTGGCACTAAACAGCTAAGGCATAAACTCAAAAAGTCTTCTATATTCGCCTGACTCAACCTTAGTCGTGGAACCTTTAAGCTGTTTAACTATTTGCTTCATCTTTCTAGCTTTTAAAAGGCTAGACCAATAAAACGCCTCGTCAAGCGTCCCCTCAGCCATTAATATGGTGACTTTCCCCGCGACTCTTCTACCAGTTCTACCTCTACGTTGAATGTATCGTATCTCACTTGGTACAGGTTCATAAAATATAACGTGATCAACATCAGGTATGTCAAGCCCTTCTTCAGCTATGCTTGTAGCAACCAGCACGTTTATTTCTCCACTTCTAAGCTTGTCAATAACCACTCGCTGTTGACTTTGGCTCATCCCAGGCTCATTCTCCCTATCAGCCTGTCCAACAAAGCGTTCAACTTTTAGGTTACTTATATTCTCTAGAGCTTTCATAATCGTCTTAACAGTATCCCTATATTGGGTAAACACTATAACCTTGGAGTTCTGGTTTTCATCCATTTGACTTTTCAGCAACCTTATGAGTTCATTAATTTTTGGGTTGCCGTCCCAGAGACAGGCGTAAAGAAGGCATTCAATATCCCTAAAGGCTGGATTGTAAAGTATCGCTTTATGACCTCGACTCCCTTCAGAAGCCATGGGTATAAGGGTTTTCTCTATGAAGGCTGAGAGGGTCTCTGGGCCTTGGGTTTCTATAAGCTCTATCATGTGGGCTAAACTTAGGGCGGCTGTAGCGTGAATTTTTAAGTCATAAAGTTTCTCTCCCCCTCCGCTGTTTAATCTGCGCTGCAACTCTTCATTAAGAGCTATTAGCTCTCGCCTCGTAATTTTTTCCGGGGGGACGTTGCTTAAAAAACCCATAGACTTAATGCCTTTAATCTCTTCAGCCAACATCTCTCTAAGCTTTTTACTTAAGCGTTTATAGCTTTCAGGCAGCTTTATTGACACCCAGCTAATGGATATTGGGTGTACGTATGGTTTAACATCTTCATCCTCATCGGTTCGACACTCTATAGCTTCAATATGCAGATTTCTACAAATTTCCTCAATTTTCTCCCTTCTTCCGCCAGGCGAGGCTGTAAGTCCTAGGATTAACGGTTGCTTAGCCTGTTTGATGTAATAGTCTGCTATCTTAACGTAGGCATAATTGCCTCTAGCTCTATGAGCTTCATCAAATATTATCAGGGAGAAGTTTTCAAGATTTAATAATCCCCTTTCTATATCGTTCAATATGCACTGTGGTGTTGCAAATATTACTCGACTCCTACTGTAGATTTGAACACGCTTTTCCGGAGCCATGCTTCCCATAGCTGTAGCTAATTCTCCTTTCTCGAGGAGAGTTTTATCCATAAAAGTTTTGCAATGTTGCTGGACGAGGGGGCGTGTCGGTGCGAGAAAGAGCACTTTCCCAAAATCTATACGCTCAATAGCTAGGAGTAGTGCTATCATAGTTTTTCCAAGAGCCGTTGGTAAGATGACTAGCGTGTTTTTCCGGCGGGCTTGCTCGAGGATGCGCCTCTGATAAAGCCTATCCTCAATAGCTCCCGGGATGACCAGCTTATGCGTAACAAATCGCTTCTCCGCCAACATCAAGTAGATTACACCTGCTATTTGGAAAAGTGTTTAGATGAGTTATAATCGTTTTTAACTTAAGCCCTATCAGCCTTTACTAAAATTGTTACTTCGCTTCACTCTTTCATCAAAATCATATGTTTCAGCTATTTCATCAATTGTTCTCTCAAGAGCCTCTATGGGCTCGATTCCGTAATCAAAGACTAGCTTATAAAGTGTAGAGTAATGCACTCTAAGTTCAAAAATGTATTTTTCTAAAATTTTCCATGGAGGTTCTATCGTTTTTTCCACTTTTACTCCGGGGCAACATTCGTCTAAATATAATGTATCCTTGTTACCTGAGCTATAGAGGATGAACGGGTAAATTTTACACTTCATAGGTCTCGCTGGGTAAATGCTGCAGTGTGGGGTTCCATTCAACACTTCTAGGAAAACGCATCTTCCGCCACCTTTGTCCATTAAAATTGGAATGGCTATAGTGTCCGCTATAACAGCGATTATATGTCTGCCCCTTAGCTTTTGCCACTCCACTCCTAAATGTTCTGCTATTCTAAGTATGTCAAACGCCGTTAAGCCTACATTAGGACCACTACTACAACACCTCCCACATCTTAGACACTCAAAATTAGCTGTATCTCCTACTGTTAACTTTCTATAGTGGCTGTTCATGTCTGAACGGTTTTTGAGATTTCGTTCCGGTGGATAATAAGTTTGTGTCTATTTCGAATCCACCTACTATAGGCTTCATCTAGGTTCTCAGATGTTAAAATATAGCCCCTAACGAAGTTTATGTGACAGCGTATAAGTTCTTCTGCTTCCTCCTGCTTAATTCTTCCCCGCTCTATTAAGGAGTCAAGCATTTCTAAAGGCTTAAAGACATAAAGCCTCTCTACACATCTAACTTTGACCCTATGCCCCATGGCTCTAATGGGCTCCACTAATTTCCACCCTGATAAACCTGCTAAACATAAGCAGCGGCCTTCAGCCTTCACCCCAATAGTTTCAGCTTCAAATCTTGAAGTCTCAAACATGTGGTGTTCTTTTAAAATCCTTAACCACTCTTCAATATCCACTTTGCCCGTAGCACCTGCTTTAGCAGTTAAGTTTGCTATTTTACTGGCTACGTCCACAAGTATGTGGTGATAGTCAACATCGCTATAACAATAAACCTCAACAGCTCCATTTATCCCCGCAATAGCCTCTAATATCGGTCCATTAAGGTATAACCATGCTCCAATAGGTTCCGGAATGAGTTTCTCCTCCTTAATTCTATCCAGAGCACTGCTAAGCTGAATTCTCCCTGAGGCAAGCTCGGAAATCAATTGTTGGAGATTTCTTGGAAAATTTAAAAACACCATATTGTATCCTCGACTTTTAATGAGATCAGCCGCTTTTCTTGATGATGAACGGAGCGATGGAACAATTACCAGTTCAATTTCAGCCATATCATACTATTATTAAGCTAAGCCATAGATAATTAGCTTTTGCTGAAAAGGTTTAAAGGCTTCATTTTACTTAACCACTACTTAAGGGAGTTACATGAGTGTATTTGACCTGGCGTGGGTTTTTTCTCTCATTGCACCATTTATTATAGGGCTGTTGGTAGGTCTAATTGTGAAGCGTACTTTTAAACTGATGATCATCGCCATTGCTTTAATAATAGTCCTAGCGGCGACAGGATACATAAGCCTAACCTTCACAGAAATATATGATAAAGCTATGGCATTTCTCCCGAGAATAGTTAATACGGGAATGGCGATTGGAGATGTACTGCCGTATTCATCAACTGCCTTCCTCATAGGCTTAGCGTTAGGTATTTGGAAGGGTTAACCCAAAATTCCCTATAATCGCCTAAGCTCTCAATACTAATATTCCAAGAGCAAAAAGATCTAGAAACCCCCTTTTAGGATTTCCCCCTTCTCGGAAATACATTTAACTATTTTTGGCTCCACGTGGAAAAAGGCGCGGGGTGCGGGATTTGAACCCGCGCGGCCGAAACCGGCCACAGGCTTAGCAGGCCTGCCCCCTACCAGGCTAGGGCAACCCCGCCTTGTTTTAGCACAGTACCATAGGTTTTTATTTGTTGACTCGCTATTTTCCTTTTCGGAAGAGCTAAGAGCTACTCATCAAAAAGTTTTGGCTGAGATGTATTACGACGAATCAGCGTTTTCTCCATTAATCATACAGCGTTAATCAATCTATTAAGAGTAAAGCAAAAGTCTCTGGATTCTTTTCTAATGGAAATTTGATCTCCATTCCCGCGTTTTTTGCCGTAGCCCTGACATTTACACCGACAGCATCTTCCGAGTATCTTGCCTTTGTGGGGTGTACGCATGTGCTTCTGTCCAATGTACATTTTTCGCATAATTGACAGTGGCCTGATATCAATCCTACAGCAAGCGGGTATCCTTCGTTCATGGCTGCTTTTTCAAGTTCAAGTACTAATGACAGAATTCTTAGTTTGTCCTCTTTCCAGTCAGCCCAAAACTTTTGCAGTTTCTCTCTAACGTCTGGCGGGATAGTGGGATCATTTTCAGCCCTAGAAAGGTATTTTGAAAGCTCAGGCGTAGCTGTTGCACGTGATTTAAACTTCATGAACAATGCGTAGCGGTATTCTTTTACTATTTTTCGAAACTCCTCAGCAGTAGGCGTATACGGCGGGCACGTCAATGTCTTCCCATAATAGGGACAGCCAACTTTACATTTTAGCACAACTCTGTCCTCCACAACAATCTTGTCTGTTGTAATTATCTTTGCGTCAACAGCACCCTTTTCTAATGCCATTTTCCTGAGGAACTCAAATTTCTCAAGCTCTTTTTGAGTGGACATCAACATTCACCAACTCTTTTGCTTGATTAACCTAAGCTGATATAAACATTTAGCGTGAAAACTTACTGTTTGCTTTAGCAACAGAAAGATGAACTTTTAAGCTTCCCTTATGCCCAATCCATTTTTGGCATAAACCATAGGAGAAAACCGGCGCGTCAGCAGATAAAAATCCTTAGGGCTTAGAATTAGCTGTATCGTTTTCCATGGTCTTTGATACGTTTGTTGGTGGAAGTGGTGAAAAATGCTTAATTGTTTTGAACATTTTAGCAATTGATGGTGTTTGTTACCAAGATGAGCGCTATAAGCTTAGTTATGTTACACGTTTAGCTGCTTCAAGCTTTGAAAGATTTGGAGTAGATCTTCGTATGTTGATTGTGACTGAGAAGGGATCTGTTGCGCGGGCTCTGCGATCAACATGCATTCGCGCCATTCAGAAAGCGAAGATAGTCCCCCTTAGGGGGCACCTCCTCGAGCTTGACTTTCCCGAGGAGTATAATATTTGGAGGCGTGTTAACCCTAAAGAACTTTTTAGGGCTCCCGTTACATGGGTTGTACGTGATAGGCAAACTTATATGGAGCTTAAAGCAGCTGCTGGAAATGCTGATGTGATTGTAATAGCAACGGATAATGATGCTGAAGGTGAACTAATAGGGTATGAGGTTCTGCTTGTTGTTAAGGAAACGCTCAAAAAGGATCCCCCATACTACCGTATGAGGTTTAATGCAGCTACCCCAGCTGAGTTGGTGAAAGCGTGGAGTAATCTTGAACATAGCTTGCGATGGAGTTGGGTTTGGAAGGCTCTCCTTCGCCATAGGTTTGATCTAGTAACAGGCGCTGCATTCACAAGGCTTTTAACACTTTCAGGAAGTATTGGAGACGGTAGCGTCATTTCATGGGGTTCATGTCAATCTCCTACACTATGGTTTGTATATAAGCGTGAGATGGAGATACGAAACTTTAATCCTGAGAAGTATTGGGTTTTGTCAGCGTGGCTGAACATTCAGGGAGTGAAGGTTAAGGTTTCAACCGGGCCCATCAGGGATTTGGCTGAAGCTAGAAAGGCATACTCTCTTGCGGTGACAGCGAAAGAAGCCATAGTGCTGAGCTTCAAGCTTAAGGATACGCGTGTAAATAAGCCGCTTCCCACGGACACGGATGTAATGCTACAGGAGCTGGCGAAACTCTTCGGTCTTAGTGGAGCGAGATCTATGGCTATAGCTGAGGAACTCTATGCTGAGGGCTTCATAAGCTATCCTAGAACAGAGACAGACATGTGGGTGGGCGTTGATCACCACCAAGTATTAAACATGCTTAGGTCTACGCCGCTTAGCACCCTAATAAATGTCGCCGATTTCAGTCCTAAAAGCGGAGTTCATAACGATGAAGCTCACCCGCCAATACATCCCACAGGATACTACGGCGGGAAGGACATTAAAGGGAAGATTTGGGAGTTTTTAGCTAGAAGATATCTCGCAAACGTCGTTGGGAGAGATGCTTTATTAAAAGTGTGGAATCTAAACGTCAGCTTAAATGGAGTTCAAATGGGCTCCTCAGGCAGGTACTTAGTTGATGAAGGCTTTTACAATATTTTCCCGTACTTTAAGCCAAAAGATACACTTTACATTCCACAGCTTCAATCTGGTCAACGCCTTCAAGTTCTAACTGTAAAACTTGAAGAACGTGAAACCAAACCTCCACCCCGCTTAACTGAGGCTGAACTCCTTGAATTATTAAAAAAACATGGCATAGGGACAGACGCAACAAGAGCTGATTACCCGCATATTATTATTGATAGAGGATATGCCTGGAAGAAGAGGCGAACCTTCCACTTAAGCGAGCTTGGAGAACGCCTCATTAAACTCTTAGAGTCAGCAGATAACCGTCTAGTTACACCGGAGACACGACGCTACATTGAGGAATTAATGATAAAAGTGGAAAAGGGAGAATTACAACTGGAGCAAGCACTTCATGAATCACTTAGCGTATATGAAAAACTTTACGAAGCTGTTGCTAATCGTTTAAAGAGCTATAAACAAACTACATAGCCAGCCATAGGTAAGGGGTTCCTGCTGCATGCACGTAGTAGTGAGCCAAAGCGGGGAGAATTTAAACCGGTATTTAAGCGGGCCCGGCGGGATTCGAACCCGCGACCTACGGGTTAAGAGCCTCAACCTAACCCGTTTGCGGTTAGTCCGTCGCTCTACCTTGCTAAGCTACGGGCCCATGTCCTGATATGCATTCCTTCCACGATCTTTTTAATAAATTTTTTAGCTTCTGTAACCACGCTTTTATATCATTGTCCTTATTTACCGGCTTTTTAGTGTATGGTGTTGACTATGGGGGAGCTAGTGTTTGTTGGTTTAGGTTTATATGATGAGTCTGGAATAAGCCTAAGGGGCTTAATGGAAGCTCAAGGGGCTGACACCGTATTTGTTGAACTTTATACCAGTCTAATGCCCGGTCTCTCCCTTACACGCTTAACAGAGCTTATGGGAAGAAATTTGACAATCCTCTCTAGGAGGGAAATTGAGGATGAAAATGGTGAAGTTATCCTCAAGGCAGCTCAAAGAGGTAGGGCTGTTTTACTAGTTCCAGGCGACCCAATGATAGCCACCACTCACGTAGCCCTTCGGATAGAAGCTGAAAAACGAGGCATAAAAACTAGGATAATTCATGGTTCTTCAATAATATCTGCAGCTATAGGGCTTTCAGGTCTTCATAGCTATAAATTTGGGAGAAGCGTCACAATACCATTCCAAGAAAACTTCTCTGAAACTCCATATAACGTTATTGCTGAAAATAAGGAGCGAGGTCTTCACACATTATGTCTCCTAGACATAGATGCTGAAAGAAGGAGATACTTAATGATAAGTGAGGCTTTGGAGATGCTTCTCACAATAGAGGATAGAAAGCGTAGAGGCGTCGTAACCTCTGAAACTCTCGTCGTTGGAGTGGCTCGAGCTGGAGGCCCAAACCCCGTGGTTAAGGCTGATATTGTAAGTAAGATCCTTAAGTATGATTTCGGTCCCCCTCCCTATACCATCATTTTTCCAGGTAACTTGCATTTCACAGAAGCTGAAGCCCTTATAACCTTTGCAGGAGCACCTAAAGAAATAAGGGATAGTGTGAAATGAGCCTTGAAAAACTTGTTTCAAAATATATAGTTTCTGCGGAGCACGTTTTTAAAGTTATGCAGGTTACTGATCGAGTTCCAAGCATCAGCTTTAGCTCCATAAATCATATTATAAGTCTTGCAAGAGACTATCTAGAGGATGCTAAGTATTATAGGGATAGAAATCAGCTTGAAGTTAGTTTAGCATCAATAGCCTATTGTGAGGGTTTACTCGATGCGCTTAGACTCCTCGGCATGGTGAGGTTTGAATGGCCGAAAACCGTAGAAAACGAAAAGTCGTCTTAGCTTCAGGCGTATTTGATCTCCTCCACTTAGGTCACGTTAAATACTTAGAGGAAGCTAAGAAGGCGGGGGGAGAAAACGCTAAGTTAATAGTTATTGTCGCTCGCGATAGTACCGTGGAGCGTAGAAAGGGTGCAAAGCCAGTAATGCCCGAAAGTCAGCGTAGAACCCTCGTAGAGTCTCTAAAGGTTGTTGATGAAGCTATCCTTGGATTTGAAGACTTCAATATGGAAAAAGTAATTGAGAAGATCAAGCCTGACATAATTGCTATAGGGCACGATCAAAATGGTATAGAGAAAGCAGTTCGTGAGCTCATAGAGAAGAAGGGCTTAAACATAAAGATAGTTAAAATCGGAAAGTTTAATCAAGATGACTTAGATAGTTCATCAAAAATAAAGCAGAAGATTATAGAACATTACAAGGGGTGATAATTCGCTAAAGAGCTTATCCGCCTATCTACAGTCTCCCGCTCTTTATGGAAGGGTTAAAACCTCAACTTTAACTTTATGACCATCTTTGAGGCTGAGGTGTTTCCTAAGACAAACTGGTGAAATTATCTCAATCACGGTTGAGTTATAGTGAGTTCTCATAGCTGAAACTACCGCGCCCTTAACCTTATTCTCCACAATGGCGGGATAACATCGCACCGGTCCAAAAGTACGGTTTTCATCACTAAACCCCTCTATTTCGATCGCTGGATAAGCCTTCAACTCTGAGAAGGTTTTAACATCATAATCTGTTGTTAGCTTTAGATTTAATGTTCCTGGATACGGGTCGAAGCCGAGTTTCTCTATAAATTGCTTCCTATAATGGTCTCTCGTCACGTAATATGCGCCTTCACCCATCCCTGTGAAAACTATGCCCTCAAGGGTGACTGATGGCGGGTAGCTGGACTCCATTAAAAAACGCAATCTTGAGTAAAGCTCCTTTAATTCCTTAACGCCAGCTTCTGTGATCTTTATGAGACTTCCCTCAGGCGTTGCTGTCCTATTTATCCAACCGATTCTTTCGAGCTCTATTAAATTCCTTGAAGCTGATTGCTGTGAAACGCCAAGCTTTCTCGCGAGAAATTCAGTGGATACTTTTGCGGCTCTCCTATGAGCCCCCATCTCCGCAAGTTTTACAAGAGTATAGATGTGTCGCCAACGGCGTTTCTCCGCCATTTCTGGAGCCCCTCCTCAGATTCTCCCTAGAGTGAACTCTTACAGTATATTTAAGGAACTCGGCCATTGTTAAATTTTGATGCAAGTTACACTAGCCATCACGAATATATCCCGCGTGTCTAAGATGTGAATGGAAACTTCTACTTGATCAAGCTCGCTGGGAACCCTAAAGGATAGCGTGTATGTACCGTTTAAATAATCAATCATATGTGAATTATTTACAAGCACCCAATCCCCTGAAGGGCCTCTATAGTATAGGTTTATCTGCTTAGCTAGGTGAGGTCCTTCCTCATTAAAGACCCTGCATGTTACTGTAACATTTGTTTCAACGTGATCTCCGTTAATAAGTGTAAAGTACTTACCTGTTATTGCTATTGCCGTGGTTACATTTACACTATAGTCCATAGTGATGTTAAATTTTAAACCATAACTTATAAGTTTGAAGTCTACACAACTACTTGAAATTCCAAAACCATTGTTTCCCCACGAGATCCAAATGCCATCAGCGTATCTGCCGTCCGTTTTTGGAGTGTGCTGTAAGCAATAATTTGTTTTGCCGCGAAGGCTTAGATAAGCTTTCGTCACTTTCTCTAAATTCTGGCTTAAAACAAATTTTGAGCCGCCATTAGAAATATTAGCAATGGCACTTAATACAGCGTTCCTTGAGGAAAGTTTCACCATCTCGATAATTGTGGATGAAAGCTGATCATCAAAATCATTTCCTTCATAACTGTTCTCTTGGATGTGAAGGGTTATTGAGATAATCAACGTGGCGATTATTAAAGCTGTTACTATTAAGAACTGCCCAGAGTTACCATTCCTCTTGATATTCTTCATAACCCGGCACCTGCTAGACATAGGTGAATCACATAATACCTAAAACATCTAGGGTCCCTATTTGTGCAGACATACTCTATCGAGACAATATTTCGGCCGTCAATTCCCCCATTTGCAATTTGCTCTGCATTAATCTGCTTCATATCCTCATCATAAATTGTAACATTAAAAACTACATTAGCTGGCAGAAGCAGTTTTAAAGCTTCACATATACCAGTCCAATTTCGACTTTCAATATAATTACATAGGCTTCCATCTTGATCAAGTATAAAAAGAACATTTAATCCCAAGCGGGCTAAATTATTATCAACTACATCCTTATGAATGTTTGCTTCCATAATTCTTGATGATATTATGACTGCTGAAAACACTACTGTAACTGCTAGAAAGGCCTCAATAACCCTAATTTGCCCAGAATTTCCACTTTTCACTTTGCAGTTTCACCTAACCAGATTTTGCATTGATAAACGCATGACCCGATAATTACGGGGTAAGAGTAAACGTAAAAGTTTGTTAAACACGTATAGCTCGTGTAATCCACACCTATACAAACTGGTATTTGTGGATAAACCGTCCACTCAATAAAGGGTCCTGTGGATGTTCGCCCGGTGACCACTAGCACGATAGGGCTTGACTCATAGAGTCTTGGAATGGTGTAACTTGTATTGAGCGCACTTGATGCTTTTTGTTCAAGTTTTATAGCATGGTTGAAGGTTAATGCATACGCTTGTAAATTGCTTAATTCTAAATTTGTTGTACATGCATAAAGTGTGAAGTTTAATGGTGAAAGTCTCATGAAGCTCCCTTTTGGTTTTGGCTCCGAATCCGCGTGCTGAAATGAATAGACATTAAAGGACACAATCCTGGCATCATACACACTCTTGGATAGAACCACTAATAGAGCTGGGCCACTAACATTATAGGGTATAGTCACATTGAAGCTTATCACTCCATCAGAGCATTTAACACCAGAATTTATTATAGAACCATCTGCTACTATGTAGTATTGTAGCCATGCTGGTACATAATGGCATTCATCCTTCACCGTTTTAACTTTAAACTCGTATGTTGCTTCATTGGTGGATGCTACTGTTCTTGCAAGATCAACTTTAGTTTCAAAAATAGGTGATATTTCAATCCTTAGGGAGACACCTGGCATATTTAAGCTTTCAAACACTTGACCATAGGTTAATGCGTAAAGGTTTTCATTATTAAGTCTTGAAACCTTATCCATATCCAGGTTGTATGTACCCTCCTGTCCATGCTTGGCAAGGCCGAAGGCTGTCGGTTGCTCCCTGCCTCCTCCCCAATCTATTGGGTTACCTGTAGCGAGTATAATGTGCTCCGCAACAGCCCTATATCTCCTGATTGTTTCAGATTCTTCAGTGGCATATATCCACGAATATGTAATCTTAGATGTTATAACCATTGCTGAAAGTATGAGAATAACCATTAGTGAGCAAGCGAAAAATGTGTCAATGGCAATGGTTGGCATACTACTCCACCATTAAATTGATCCTGTAACCAATCCGAAAAGTCCACTTAACACTGTTTGAGAGATCACTAATGACATATACGCTGTTAATACAAGCATTATTGAATACTTAAACCCAGCAGCGAATGTCCCATCGCTAACTTTTCCAATAAAGAATCCTGAGAGCCAGCATTGAAATAGTGTGCCTGTGGAGAATAGGCTTAAATGTTCTTGAATAACTCGTAGTGGAAGTGTTTCAGACCCTGGGAAGGAGAGCTGAGTTAAAGTATAAACAGACATCGCCACCATAGTTGTAGTTAGAGCTAATAGGGCGCTCCATATGAAAGCTAAAATCACATAAGGCCTTAGCATAGCCCTTTTATGTGTTTCTACGTCCTTCATTTTCTCGCTATATTCCGTTAGAATATCGAGGGCTATTGATGACCCGCCTCCAGTCTTTATTGTTTCCCCTAGGATTAAGAAATTTACTAAAACAGGCCATGTTTGAATTTTCCTTTTAACATTCATAAACACCCTCTTAATAGGGACGCCCCACTCTATTTGACTCCTTATGATCCTAAGAACTTCAGAGAACCTTCCATATCCCGACCTTCTAGCTGCATGAATTATACTTTTTTCAGGAGACAACCCCGTCTTTCTAGCTTCGGTAACGTCTCTAAGAAAACTTGGCATAAAGTTTTCTGCTGCATAATTAATTCTAACGCTTTCAACATAGACTACTGCGGCTGGCAAGGATATAATCAATAGACATAGTGTTATGAATAGTGGTAGATGCTGTGGCTCGGTTAAGAAATTAAGCGCTGAAGTAAAGAACGCCGATGCTATAATTCCACATGAAATTGCTGCTGAGATAACTGCTACTTGATATGGCTTTTTAAGCCCTATAATGTTGCTTCTTCGCTCCATGTGGGCTATAGCCATGAAGACAATGGATATCATTGGGTTTAAAACAAATATCAGGATGACAATTACCTCTGTGGGGACGCTGGGCGTACCAGTTAATTTAAGGGGTTCAAAAACTGATGTAGCTGAGAACACTATGAAGAGTATATATGAACATAATGTTACTATGAGCATTACGGCATATGCCTCAACTATTGTTCCAAGCCTCTCTATTGAGCGGATGGCAGCAGCATTATGTCCCTCAAATATGGATCTAAGCTTGCTTCGAAGATAGTTTACGATGCTTCCTCCACTTCTTACAGCTGAAACATAGCCTAAAAGAAATTCCCTATAGATTTTCGACTTTGTTTTTTCAGCTCTCTTCTGCATCACTGTTAATGGATCATAACCCAAAACCTCCACTAGCCTAACGACTTCTTTAGCCTCTTTCTGAAATACCTTCAATTGGCCAATATTAGCAATCTTCTTCCAACTCTCATAGAGGGTTACCCCGCTTGCTGCAAGTAATGTGAAGAGTAAGGCGACGAAGGGAAGCTCCCTCTCTATTCCATTCTTATCTTCATTAGCGTGTTGACCTAAAAGTTGCTTAAGTCTCCCCAGCACTTTGGCTGACATCAGCATTTCACCACCAATCTTTTTCGAGGAATTCCCTCTGGAACAATTCTGGGCTATTGTAGTATTTGCTGAGGATTCTGTTTACGCTTTTATAATCGCGAATACCATGCTCAACCATGTGGGATAGGATTCTCTTACGATACTCAATTTCATCTATAAGTTTCTCAACGCCTATCCCTAAGCTTTCCGCCATCTTGCTAAGTAAGTAGCTTTCCTCCAGTTTTTCGTTAAAAGAATCAGTTGAGGGGTTCCAGCTAAAAACCTCTTGATAATTTTCATAATCCTTAATCTCTGTAACACTTACAAATTTTCTACTCGAGAGTTTCTTACCCGACTCTAGGAAGACTGGCGTCCTAACATGTTTAACGGTTATTACACAGTTCATTAGGGGGATAATTGATGGTGGAATGTTCATAGGCGGCTGAGTCAGCCTCTTCATAGCCGTATTCACATCTTCAGCATGCATGGTGCATAAACCTCCGTGGCCTGTGGCCAAGGCTTGAAAGAGCACATAAGCTTCCTCCCCTCGAACCTCACCTACTATGATGAGGTCCGGCCTATGCCTTACGGCTGATTTAACCAAGTCATAGAGGGTGATTTCGCCCTCCCTTTCAGCTCCAAAGCCGGATCTAGCTATGGTTGACGTCCAATTTTCGTGGGGGAGGTTTATTTCAGCCACCTCTTCAACGGAAATTATCTTATAATTAGGCTTTGTGAGACAGGCTATTGCGTTTAATGCGGTTGTTTTACCTGCACCTGTAGCTCCAATAATCATAACTGACATTTTGTTCTCCATGAGGAGCCATAGGTAAGCAGCTATGCTCTCGTTTATTGTTTCATTCTCTATCAAGTCTATTACGGTGAACGGATCCTTCCTAAACTTTCTGATGGTAAAAGCAGTTCCATATGGTGTGGTTTCCCTACCAAATGAAACAGCTAGTCGATGTTTTTCAGGAAGGGTTACATCTACAATGGGGTAGGCTATGCTCACATGTTTGCCAGATCTATGGACAATGCGCATTATAAACTCTTCAAGCTCCCCCTCATTCCAGAATACTACGTTAGTTTTTATGTTCTCATATTTCCTGTGCCATAAGAAAATTGGTTTACCAACACCGCTACAGCTTATGTCCTCTACATATTCATCATGCATTAAAGGGTCTATTTTACCATAGCCGGCAATGTCCCGCTCTAAATAGTATAAGATTTTACGCAACCCAATGGAACTAATTCCCTGTAAAGCTTTTCGATGCTTCTCAATTATCTCTGGAATTTGCCTTCTAAAAGCCTCTTGAAGCGTCTCCCCCTCCTCAGGGGCTTGCAACTCATACTCTAGGATATTCTTAAACCTAGCATATCCATCCCACTCATTTCTTGTTAAAGGCAATTCGTCAAGAATATACATGTAATCCATTGTATCCTCATTCTGAACGATGGTGGCATAAGAGAAAGGCGCCTTTAACGGGTAATGCTCAACCTCTATATACCCCTCTGGGATACTCCGTTTATAGATGGGAAGCAAACCAGTTGGGTCAACCTCTTTTGTTACATTTTCCTCAAATTCCTCCTCAAAATCCTCATTTCTGCCAATCTTTAACCTGAATTTCATCTAAATCAGCCTCCCGTAAATGAAATAGTGACAATAATTTGACCATTGAATCTACAGCACTCTAGAATTATGGCGCCATAACCCCCAAAATACTGGCCTGATGCTGAAGCATTAACCGGGATACATGTCCTCAAGCATGGGCTTCTAAGAGGGCTTTCCCCAAAGTACCCCTCAACCCAAACTTTACACTGCTCACTTGTGAGCCTAAGCCAATACTGCTTACCATTAATGGATGCTGGCACTTGAATAATCGCTCTAGCTGCAATATTTCCCCCCTCAACTATATTAACAAGCTCAGCGATTTTCGCCGCTACATTATTTATGACCCCTCGGAGCTCTTTAACATCAACTGAAACCATCACTGATTCAGCATAATTCATGAATGTAAGGGTTAAAATGCTCCCTACAACAAGTATGGCGAAAAATGTGTAAAGATAGCTGGGCGTTATGGCCGGCATTATGGAGTCACCCTTTGAACTTTAACATGAGCTATTAGAACATCAAGACTAGCTATGGCTCCATTTTCACTGTTTACTATTGGAAGTTGAATAGCCCCTCTAGAATCATCAATCAAGGCTTCGATGGTTAAGGATGAAACTCCTGCATTCAAAATATACTTCCTACTATATGAAGTAACATTTAACGCTATAATTCTGAGGTAAATGTTTCCGTTTATCTCTAACGGCTCCGAGGATTTCAAGCTTAAAACATGAACCCTTATAAGGTTTAAGGGTTCACCGTTATCCATCCTTAAACATGTCGCGATGACCATTGGACGATATGTGAGAACAAGCTGCGGTCGCCCATCATCGCCCCTGATGAAATGCAGCCTCGTTGTAGTATAGGTATTCCCGTTTACAATAACCCGTTTATCACCCCTTAAATATAACCCCTCAAAACTTTGAGAAGAAGCGCCCAATAAATATGATACGCTTCCCACATAATCATTGAAGATGACGTCTGAAAAGCTTATTCCATCACTAATCTTTAATGTTAACCCCTTAGATTTAGGTTGAATTTGAAGAATTCCATCACAATCCGCCATATATACTGTTCTTGAAGCTCCAGGGCTCCAAGCCACAGAAAGCATAGAGTCATCGAGTACATACATGTTTTGCCTAGCTATCAAAACATTGATGTATGAAGCCTTAGAATTAAGGCTGGTAATAGCAAATCCATATGTTAACGAGATCACACCAAGCATGGAAACAAAAAGTATCAGGTATGTTACTGGGATAGCTAATGCCTTCCTCGAGGTTATGGATTTGCCAACAGTCATAATTGAAACCCATCTCGTATCTTCAAATTTTATGTTCACCATCATATAGTGATAAAAAAATGTGCGTAGAGGAAAACTACGTATCCTTAATCCTTAATTTAAGAAATATAAAATTCTCCGAATGGCTAAAACGTCAACTTTAAAAGCGAATAAAAATTAAATAAAAAAAGAGGAACTTAGGCCTCCTACATCCTACCTGCTACCAAATCACGGTATTGGTCTCCATGTTGCTATGTTTTTGTCGCTAGCCTCAACGGCTTCAACGTTTACTTCCTTGTAATATTGAGCACTTGATGTGAATACAGTGATGCCTACCGTTATACCTATATCATTTATTGAGATGCTGTCTGGATACCTTATGTAGATGATCATGGTGTAACCTGATTTCAATGTCAAGTCACCACCCGCCTTTGTGAAGGTATAGTTGCGGTTACCTATTGTTATGTTGCCTTTCACTGCTCCTTCAGGTATCCACACGTATGGGAGATCTGCTGAAATTCCTTCTTTTGTTGTTGTGTAATAAACATTTTCCCATGGGCATTCCTGTCCTCTAACGGATATTTTATCAAGGGCTACGTCTCTTCCGCCAGTGTTTATTATCATTATCGCCCCCATGTATTGAGTTGGGCTGCTAGATCCGTTGACCCATACATGTGGCTTTGTTAGGAATAGTGACTCCTCCTGAACTCTGGTGGTTGTGACGTTGATGGCGTAGAAGGTGACGACGGATGCTAGTAGCACTGAAACCACTAGAATAATCAATGTGGTAACCACAGTGCTTAAGCCCTTCCTACTCTTTAACAACTTCATTTATTTTCGCGCTCCGTGCAGAAAAATGATCCAGATTTAAAATAAGATGATTTGTGCGTAGAACAAAGCTACACATAATCCGCGCGTCAAGCGTCTTGCTACTATTTAACCGGGTATAAACTTGTATAAATACGCTATACGAAGTTCTTAATTAGGTTTTGCTTCAAATAGCTTTCCGGTGGGGCATCTTGAGGTTAAAGGCTTTAGATGTAGCCATGGCTACTATGTGTGCGGTTCTTTACGCTCTTATTGGATACCTAACAAACTTGGGTATAGTAAGCCCAATTGTTGGTGTAGTGCGTTTTTGGCCATCTGTAATTGTGCCTGCTGTTTTCGCAGCCCTTTTCGGGCCTTGGGTAGGAGGGGTGGGCGCAGCCATAGGCATATTCTTTGCAGATATGATTCATCCTGGTCATGGTGTAGCCCTTTTAAGTCTCACGGTGGGTGTTCCAGCCAACTTCCTTTGCTTCTTTGTAATAGGCTATATGAGTCAAAGGCGCATTGGATGGAGCCATGTAGCTTTAGGCTTAGGCATCTGTTGTGTAATTGCATTAATCACCATCTACCTACTAGCGGAATCTATCTTAAGTTTTGAAGTGGGCGCCTTATTCCTAGGAGTATTTATGGGCTCATACCTATTGGCTATTATAGGTGGTTTAATCTTTACAGGTTGGAGAAGCTACCAATTTGCCTCCATAATAGGGTTGGCGATTGGAAGCGCATGGATCGGCCTCGGTCTATGGGCTTATAGTCAAATTTTCCCCTTACCATTAGCATTAGGTTGGGAGAGAAATGCTCCCTTCTATGCTAGCTTATTATGGTTTACTTGGACCTTTGCAACTGAGATTCCATTCTTGGTAGCCCTCGGCCCACCAATAATAAAAGCATGTCGAAAGAGCTTCCCATCCATATTAAGGGAGGTTAAGTGATTGAGGTCAGCTGTCGCCTTCAGCCCTGCTGGAATCTCAAGCTTCTTCGAAATATGCGATACGGCGATGAATGGCTTTCCAATTAGAGATCCTGTTAAAATTGGAGCGAGGGGTGGAGGTTTTGGAATAAAGAGGGGTGTGAAGACGCATGTTATGGTTTATGAAGCATCTGTGAATAGTGTAGAGATCTTCATAAATGGTAGGGAAGCCCCCGATGCTGAGACAACCCGCGAAGTGGTTTATATGCTTCTTAAAAAGGCGGGTAAGTGTTGTCATGTTATAGTTAAACATGAAGTTGATGTCCCCATAGGCGCCGGTTTTGGCTCAAGCGCTGCAGGAGCATTATCGACAGCTCTAGCTTTATCAAAAGCTTTAGACTTACACTTAACATATAACCAGATTGGTCAAATAGCTCACGTCGCAGAGGTTAAATGTAACACGGGGCTGGGTACTGTTGGTCCATTAATGATTGGTGGCTGCGTGATAACTTTGGAGCCAGGCGCTCCTGGAGTAGCGGTTTTAGATAGAATCCCTATAACCGAGGATTATGTTATAGTCGCTGGTGTAGTGGGCGCTATACCCACTAAAACAGTATTATCCTCCCCAGAAAGGCGTTTAGCAGTTAATAGGTGGGGCCGCAAAACCTTGGAGAGAATACTTGAGGATCCATCGCTGGAGAACTTTCTTAAATGTTGTCGCATCTTTGCGGAGGAAACAGGATTCATAACTGAACGGGTTCACGCTCTAATGAAGGCTGCAGATGATGCTGGCGCCATTGGTGTTGCCCAGAATATGGTCGGTGAAGCTGTTCACGCTCTTACCACGATAGAAAACGCTGAAAAAGTAGCTCAAGCATTTAGTAGGCTCCTGCCAAAAGAAAAAATTTTAGTGGCGGGCATCACTCTTCAGGGAGCTAGACTGCTGGGATAAATTTGCCACGTCATAAGCCTAAATTTAAAACAGTAGCTGTTGGAGGAACCTTTGATGAATTCCATAAGGGACATAGAACTCTCCTATTAAAGGCATTTGAGGTGGGTGAGCGGGTTCTAATAGGGTTATGTACGGATGATTTTGTTAAAAAGCTTGGCAAACCTCACGTAGTAGCTCCCTACGAACAGAGGCTGGAGGAGTTAAAGGCATTTCTAAGGGGGAGGGGGCTCATCAATAGAGCAGAAATAATACCATTAGATGATGTCTATGGCGTCACATTATCGCCAGGCTGCGTAGAAGCTTTGGTGGTTAGTAGAGAGACAGAGCCCACCGCCATAAAGATAAATGAGGAGAGGAGGAAGCGTGGATTAGCACCGCTAGCTATAATTGTCGTAGAGATGGTGCCTGCTGAAAATCATGTCCCCATATCAACTACGCGGATAAGAATGGGTGAGATAGACCGAGAGGGACGTTTATTAAAGACGTGAAAGCTGGTTTTTCACTTTTCTAGGCGTGCAAGGAGGTTTATTGGCTTCTTAAAGTATCTTTTTAACTCTTCAAGGCGGTTTCCGCTGATTGCAGCGAGTATGACCGTGGCAGGTCCAGCTGATTTCTCCATATCTATGTTGGGGTTTTGATTAAGCTTTAAATTAGCTTCAGCCTCTTTTGCAAGCACTTTCATCTCATAAAAAATGCCTTTGGATCCCACCGGTATAACTGAGTGGACGAATTTCAAGGATAATAGCTTCATTAAATCTTCTAAATCAGCAATTAACCCTTTTTGCTCATTCTCTAAAACTTCAATCCCCACTGATGGAACCCCTAGGCTTATTATTAAGTCGCCATCTTTAGCTTGACCCATTTTTAACTCATTCAAATTCGCCAAACCGATAACGGATACTCCCATACTGGTTTGTGTGGTTTCAAAATTTTTCTCTGTACTTATCACTAGACTCGATTGATCTAAACCAACTTTCCTAATTTCTGATAGAACACCTTCTATGATGCTCTCCCCAGTTGGTTTTGGCTCCACTCCTAAGCCGCATGCAACGCATATAGGCTTCGCCCCCACGGCCATAACCTCCATAAGAGCTGTCCTAACTGCGAATTTTCCAAGAATGCTTCCGTCAACTTTGATAACATCCCCAATCTTTGGACCTATGGCCCCACAGGAGTCGCAACCCACGACTAGAAATTTGTTTCTTGTCAAGGGTTTGATTAAAACATCTCTAAAGTTCTGTGGAAGTATATTTCGCGTCTTCATATGACTTCCAATATTCAACTCCATTTTAGTTTCTCAAAGGCTTTATAGATAATGCCAGCCACAGCCGCATTTACTATCGAAGCTACCAGTAGAAATGGCGTTATAATCGGTAGAAAGCCCCATCCATAAACTGGAACTGCTAGTACGCCGCCAATAGTGTTTAATGCTACACCACCAGTTAAGCCTACAATAACTCCGAGCCTCTTTTTCAGGATGGCTGTTAAAATTCCAACACCCGCCATCAGTAGGGCGACGGCTAAATGTATGTGTCCCAATGGTAAACCAGCCCTGAAAGCTGAAAGTAAGTGCCCAACGGCGCAAACAGTAGCTCCGCTCCAAGAACCCCTCCAGATGGCCATGAAATAGCCTGGAAATGAGTCTAGGGCAATGGATCCCACAGGGCTCGGTATGGGAATCATGGCGCCAACAGCGCTTAACGCTGAGAAAATAGCAACCTCCGCAATTTGGCGTTCACGGGAAATTTTTGCTGGCATAGCTGTTGGATAAACCATCCAACAATATAAAGTTTTCTTTAACGAATGCTTTTGGTTCTTACGCGTTTTTCGTTTCGTTCAATTTAAATATTAGATATGTAATTTACGTAGCGAGAGGTTTGAGTATGGGCTCTAAGGCTCCTAGGGGCGAATTTGCTGCTAGGAAGCTTGTGGCTAAGCGTAAAAAGTTTAGGTGGAGTAGCCGTGAGTATAAACGGCGTATGTTAGGCCTAGACATTAAGGCGGATCCCCTTGAAGGGGCCCCCATGGCTCGGGGTATAGTTTTAGAAAAGGTTGGTGTTGAAAGTAGACAGCCTAACAGCGCTATTAGGAAATGTGTTCGCGTCCAACTTATTAAAAATGGTAAAGTTATAACAGCCTTCCTGCCTGGTGACGGTGCCCTTAACGTGGTTGATGAACATGATGAGGTTATTGTTGAAGGCATTGGCGGCCCAAGGGGCCGAAGTATGGGCGACATCCCAGGTGTACGTTATAAGGTTATAATGGTTAATGGTGTATCCCTTAAAGAGCTTGTATTAGGAAGGAAACAGAAGCCTATGCGGTGATAGATTTGAGTATGGAGAATACACAAGCACAAGGCTCTATTGAGGATGAGATAAAGCTTTTTGGTAAGTGGAGCTTTAAGGACGTGGAGGTTAGGGATTTAGGCCTTAAGAGATATATTTGCTTGAAGCCTGTGGCAATCCCCCACTCAATGGGGCGTCATGAGCATAAACGCTTTGGAAAGGCTGAAGTTAACATTGTTGAAAGGCTTGTTAACAATTTAATGCGTCCAGGCAAGAATGCAGGCAAAAAAGCTAAGGCAATAAACATAGTGAAGCATGCTTTTGAAATTGTTCACTTACGTACTGGTAGAAACCCCATTGAGGTTTTGATTAGGGCTATTGAGAATTCAGCGCCATGTGAGGACATCACTAGAATAGCTTATGGTGGTATAGTCTACTATGTGTCCGTAGATGTGTCGCCTCAGAGGCGGGTGGACTTAGCTTTAAGGCATATATGTGATGGTGCAAGACAAGCGGCAATGCATAGCCCAAAATCTATTGCTGAATGCCTAGCTGAAGAACTTATATTAGCCGCAAATAATGACATGAAAAGTTATGCTGTTTCAAAACGCCATGAGCTAGAGCGAATAGCGCAGGCATCAAGATAGACCATAACTCACTTAGTGTGAATCTCGACAATATCGCCGTCTTCCAGCTGGAAGCTAGCCCCCACCTTCTGAGGGCTGAAGGCAAGCCTTCTAGACCAAATCTTTGCATATGCAAAATTTTCAACCAAATCGCTATGTATGTTTTTAGCTAAGTCATATACTGTTGAGCCCCTTCTTAATACGAAAGGCTTCTTTGAAAAATCCTTCTCGTTAGGTTCCTTCGTGTAAACTCTAATTATGTCTAGGTTTTCAAATAACATGCGTCCTATTTCATTTAGTCCCCGTCCATTTTTACATGAAACTGCAATTATTGGAAGTTTGCCGCCTACATGCTCCTCTAAATTTTTTAGATTTTCATATGCGTTATTTACGTCCAACTTATTTGCAATGATTATGGCTGGCTTATATATTGTACTTTCGAAAATAGCATCTTCAATATCATCGATACTAGCATTACCAAAAATCTTGACGACAGCATCTCTTATACCATAACTTCTTAGGAGCTCTTCAACATCGCTAAAGCTGCATCCTATAAGTTCTCCAAGTATAATTATCCGGAGACCTGCGCCTACATGTTTTCTCTCAATCTCAATTCTTGCTTTAGGCTTATTAACCACGATTCGCGCCTTCCCAAGTTCATCTATCATCATGTCTAACTGTTCAACAGGGTTTGCCGCCAAATCAACCATTAAGATTAAGCCATCAGCATTCCTTGCTAACGTTAAGGTTTGTAAGCCCCAAGCTCGCCCCTCAGCTGCCCCCTCCATTAAAGCCGGGGCTTCAACGAGTTGAAATTGTATATCCTCATACTGTAGCATGCCGGGAATAGGCTCAGTGGTGGTGTATGGTGTTGGAGAAATCATCACCTTCGCGTTCGTCAACCCTGCTAGTAAGCTACTCTTTCCAACATTAGTAGGTCCGAGGATGACTATTTGAGCTGCTCCCTCCTTCTCTATGAAGAACTTTGATGAAGTCCTTCTCGTCTTCCTATGCTTAGCTTCCTCTAGCTCTTTTCTCAAAGTAGCTATTTGTTTTTTAACTTGGGCGCATAATTTAGCGGTTCCCTTATGTTTAGGAACTAAACTGAGGAATTCTTGCATGAGCCTAAGTTTTTCCTTAGGATTTTTAGCTGCTGAAACTTCAGCCCATTTGCGCTTAGCTTCAGGAGGTAGGTTTGCAGGCATTTAAATCAGCAGCCTAAACTAATTCTTAAAGTAAATCATATCAATTTCTATTATGTCTCTTTCCTTTTTTCACATTGAATCCTTGACTTTATGCCCTCCACACATCCTTGGCTTCTCAACAAATTCTGAATGTCGCATTTAAATGATAAAATTAAAATAATTGGAAAACAGTTGTGTAAACGAATCCATTAAAAACAAAGCTTGAATCCATAAAGTTAAGTTATGAGGGAGGTAGAAAAGTGAGCAGGCCAGGAAAACCCCACTTAAACCTAATAATCATAGGCCACGTAGACCATGGTAAATCAACAACAACAGGTCACTTGCTATACTTAGCTGGCGCAGTCGATGAACGAACAATAAAACAATTCGAGGAAGAAGCTAAAAAACTCGGCAAGGAAACTTTCAAGTACGCTTGGATTCTTGACAACTTAAAGGAGGAGCGAGAAAGAGGCTTAACAATTGACCTACGATTTTTAAGCTTTGAAACTAAAAAGTATCACTTTACAATCATAGACGCTCCCGGTCATAGGGACTTCGTTAAGAACATGATTACAGGTGCTAGCCAAGCAGATGCTGCAATACTACTAGTATCAGCGAAAAGAGGTGAGTTCGAGGCTGGTGTAGGCCCAGGTGGTCAAACTAGGGAACATGCCTTCCTATCCTTTACGCTGGGTGTAAATCAGCTTGTAGTCGCGATAAACAAGATGGATGATCCATCGGTTAACTGGAGTGAAGAGCGTTACAATGAGATTAAAAATGAATTAAGTAGAATGCTGAGGATAGTTGGCTATAAAGTTGATAAGATTCCCTTCGTGCCAGTTTCCGGGTGGACTGGTGATAACTTAATCTCTCCAAGTGACAAAATGCCTTGGTATAAGGGGCCAACTCTTCTCGAGGCATTAGACCTGTTTGAAGTGCCTCCAAAGCCCATTGACAAACCATTAAGAATTCCAATACAGGACGTTTACAGCATAACGGGAGTTGGCACAGTCCCCGTCGGCAGAGTTGAAACTGGCGTTCTGAAGGAAGGTGACAAAGTAATATTCATGCCGGCAAACAAGCAAGGGGAAGTTAAATCCATAGAAATGCATCATACAAGAATTCCAAGGGCTGAGCCTGGTGATAACATAGGCTTCAACGTTAGAGGCGTTGCAAAGACTGATATTCGCCGTGGAGATGTATGTGGGCATGTGGATAATCCACCAACGGTAGCACGTGAACTTATCGGCCAAATAATAGTCATCTACCACCCGACAGCTATAGCCGCTGGATACACGCCTGTTATGCACTTCCACACTGGCCAAATGGCTGTACGCTTCGTTGAATTAATTAGGAAGTTCGACCCGCGAACAGGACAAGTGGTTGAGGAGAAACCATCCTTCCTCAAGACAGGAGACGCTGCGCTAGTAAGACTTGAACCACTTAGGCCGATATCCATTGAAACATACTCGGAATTCCCGGAGATTGGAAGATTCGCTATCAGGGACATGGGCACCACGATCGCCGCTGGCATAGTCAAGGAAATCACAAAGAAGGGGCTACAATAAACCAAATCCTCTACACTCTCTTTTTATTTTATTGGCGAACTCTCCCTTTTTATTAATTAGCCATGTCACCTGGAGAAGGGAGTTTACTACCATACTTAACCAGCAACAAAGATGACGCTAAACGAAAACCCTTAATCATCGTAGATAGCCGCGAGGCGAATTGCGCATCTAAAATTGTCAATGGTCTATTGGAGCGGGGAGCTGAAGTTCAGGTAAGGGCTTTAGAAAAAGGTGATTACATACTATCTGATGTATGCGCTGTGGAGCGGAAAACCATACAAGATTTTGTGCACACTCTTACTAGGCGAAATCTTTTCGATCAAATTTTCCAACTTAAAGAAGCTTATCCAAAGGCGTTAATAGTGCTTGAAGGCTACATGCATGCAGTTTATAGGTTCAGCAAAATTCGCCCTGAAGCCATTTGGGGTGCACTTTTTACACTAGCCAAAAATGGCATATCATTGATTAATACATACTCATATAAGGAAACAGTAGACTTTCTCTATATAGCTGCTCGTCAAGAACAGCTTACCGAAAAGCGAGCACCTATGGTGCATCATGTTAAAAAGCATGATACGATAAGAGATGCTCAAATTTTCCTCGTAGCAAGCTTACCAAATATTGGGAGGGAGAAAGCTATAGCCCTTCTTAAGTCCTATAAAACTCCCATTAACGCTTTCTTAAATGTAGATGAATGGTCCAAAAAAGTTTATGGCTTAGGCCCAAAAATAAGCAGTAAGGCAAAGGAAGTATTGACAACGCCCTTTGAGGAATAGTTAAGATGGATGTGGAGATCTCTCCTACGAAGAAGGTTCTCGTCCTAGGACTAGATGAGCGCTCCGTGAAAGATATAACTTGGTGCGCTGCTACATATGGTGTTAGCCGACTATATTGGATAGATGGTTATCTTATGTGTGTTGAAGTTTATGAAAAGTCATTTGAGCAAGAGCTAAAGAATAGAGAGTTCCCAATAAGCCAAATATGCTACTCAAGTTTTCCAAACTATGAGCGGCTTTACGAAGTTGATAAAACTCTTCAAATTCCAATCGTAAATGTTTCAGATATGAAATTATTCAGAAGCATACTTAAGGCTATTCAAGAATACAATCAAACAGGGAATAAAATAGGTGACGCTAAACACTCTCACTGATATATACTAACTCTTATATAAAAGGTATCTTTAAGTATTAAGAGCCCAACATTAAATGGGACCATACTATGCGCAAGACAATATTTAAAAAGCTTGAGGCTGAGGGATTAATCGCTAATTATAATCGATTGAGGAAAACCCTCCCGCCGAAGCTTCCCAAGAGAGTCTTTATATGGGATGAAACTCTCAGGGAAGGTGTTCAGATCCCTAATGTTTTCCTTACATATGTAGAAAAGGTTAAACTCGCCAAAATGCTGGATGAAATAGGTGTTTCAATAATAACTGTCGGCTTCCCAGGTCTCTCAGAAGAGGAACGGGATGCTGTTAGGCGGATTACTAATGAAAGCTTTCAGCAGGCTTCCATAGTTGCCTCAGCGCGGATAACTAAAAGTGATATTGATGAATGTATAACATGTGGGGTTAGAGAAATAGCCCTTTTCACGCCTTTCAACGGGCTTAATCTAAGATATAGACTTAAAATGTCTAAGGAGCAGGTTTTAGAAAAAACCGTAGAAAGCATAGAGTATGCAAAAACCCACGGAATTAAAGTTAATTTTGTCTTGGAAGATGCTTCTAGAACCCCCTTGCCTGATATTCTGCAAATTTTTGAGGTAGCCTCAAAAGCTGGGGCGGAACGTCTAGTCGTCGCAGATACCGTCGGCTTTCTAAGGCCACTATCTATGCGCTACCTAATGGCGCATATACGTGAAGGCCTCAAGGAGACTTTGGGCAACTCAATGCCTCCCCTCTCCGTTCACTGTCACAATGACTTTGGGCTGGCAACTGCTAACACTTTAGCAGCCGTCGAGGAGGGTGTAGCATATCTGCATACATGCATAGCGGGATTTGGAGAAAGGGCTGGAGTGGCGCCGCTAGAGGAAGTTGTAATGGCCCTTGAGCTGCTATATAATATCGAAACAGGCGTAGACGCAAAGAAACTTTATAGGCTAGTTCAACAGGCGGAAAAAAGCTTCGCCTTGCCAATCCAGTTCCATAAACCAATCGTAGGCGAAAACGTTTTCTCATACGAGGCAGATGAACATGTGGACGCTATGCTGGCGCACCCACTAATTTTTGGACCGTTTCCACCTAAAATGATTGAGCGAGACTTTGAGTTTTATATAAGTCGAACAGGCGGTAAAAACTTAATCGAGAAGAGATTAAAAGCTGCTGAAATAAAAGCTACAAGCTGGCAGATAAACGAAATAGTCAAGCGAATAAGGACGGTATATGAAAGCCTCGATAAGGGCGGCGCTCAGATGATATTTTACCAAATTAAAAAGCTTATGAAGGAGCTTAGGAAAGGGATCACTGATGAAGAGTTTTGGAAAATAGTCGAAGAGGTAACTAGGCAGAAACCGAAGCTTCCAACACAGCCTCAACTATCCTGAGGGCGACATTCCTAATTCCCCAAAAATCTTTAAAATTTCCTCTCCCGTTAAGGGTCTCGGGTAGTTGTAAATGGGCCCGCTGGGCCTCTCATTATAGTAGGGTCTATTACACGCAGGGCATCCTGATGTCTGAAAAGGCTTACCGCTGTTAATGATTTCCCTTAGGGTCTGGGGGTCAACTCCAAATTCTATGATGCGCCCTTCCCCATCAAACTTCATATCCTCAAACCTTCCAACATTATTAACTATGATATATCTGGCTAACTGAATCCTACGATATGTAGAAGTTAATGGCGGACTAACTTTTTCCATAGCTGTTCCCTTCACTGGGGTAAAGGCAAAAAGAGCTGGTAAAACACCCATGTTGACACATTTCTGTAACATATTGACCATGTCTCTTTCTGTTTCGCCCAAACCGACTATCAAGTGTGTGCTTACGCGATTTCTTCCAAAAATCTCTACAGCTTTTTTTAGCATATTGAGTTGCCTATTAATGTCATATGGGCCTCCCGCCTTCGCTCCCTTAATCCTATCAAATATTTCTGCTGTAGCTGCATCCAATGGAATGCCTACTCTATCAATACCCGCCTCAGCTAGGGCCTCTATGTCCTTAGAACTTAGTGGTTGACATGAAACTGATATTGGGATTTTCACTTCTTCAAGAATTATCTCCACAAGCTTTTTAATGTCAGAGAAAATCTCAGGATAATTAATAGCCTGTATACAGACTCGCTTTATTTTACCATTTTCGAAAGCCCTCTTTATGGACTTTATAACGTCTACTGTTGAAAAAGAGGGCCACATAACCCTTGAAAGCATGTCAGCTCTACCATGGCTCTCTCTAGCTTGGGGGCAAAATTTACAATTAGCCAAGCACTTTCCATTTTTATAAGTCATAAGATAGGCTGTTGTTGGAGGGGCATCAATTTTGCCCCGAATCAAGCCTAAAAAAATCGCAGTGCCTATGGAGACTCTAACTTTCTCTGGGATTTTATTGTTGCACATTAAAATCGCCTAATTTTTGCTAAGTTTTCATGCTAAGAATTAGCTATTCATAAACGTTTTTATCATCAGTATTCTTAGCAGAGGAAGAAGAGTATGAGCCCATCAAAACTTGAAAATTATGAGGCTATTCTAGAAGTTTTGGCTAATAAGCCGCTGAGAGTAGATGCCATAGCCTATAAGCTGAATACTAGCTGTACCGTTGTTAAGGAACGTATAAACTTCCTGCTTGAACATGGTTTGTTGAAGGAGTGTTATGATAGGGGATGGAAACTTTATGCCATAACTGAACGAGGAAAAGCTGTGCTTAGGATTTTGCGCTTACAGAGAAGTCTAGAAAGAATAGCTGCTGCTTTAAAGATGATAAATCAGGTTATAGAATCCCATTTTCCCGCTTCTCAACGTGTAAATGATGATTCAATGATTAATGAAGCCTAAAGATATTAATTGTCCCAATCCTATTAGAAGAGCAGGATATGCAGCACCTCTCACCAGAAGAAATATGGAATATTCCTCAGAATCACCTACTCAGGCTGTTAGAGCAGGGAGTTTTAATTCAAAAACCCTCAGAAATTCACTTCTATGCTCCAAGCTTTATACGTTATGGAACGAGTAACTTTCATCCTTCCCGTAAAGATTTCCTTACAATTTCCATAACAGGTAGGAGCTGTGCCTTAAGGTGCAAACATTGTAATGGTAAAATCTTGGGGACCATGCATTCAGCCACCACGCCTAAGGAACTTTACTCCTTATGCTCAAAGTTTAAATTTGAAGGAGCAAAAGGCTGCTTGATAAGTGGGGGATGCCTTCCAGACGGGTCGGTGCCGCTAGATAGGTTCATAGAAGTTATAAAACGCATAAAACTAGAGCTAGGGTTAACAATTTTCGCTCACGTCGGAATAATAAGCTATGAAAAAGCTAGACTTCTTAGGGAGGCAGGAGTGGATGCGGCCCTAATCGATATAATAGGCGACGACGAGACGATAAAGGAGATTTACAATCTAAATCTCACAATTAGGGACTATGAAAATTCTCTTGACGCTTTAAGCCGGTCAGGCATCGCCTTCGTTCCACACGTTATAGCGGGCCTTCATTACGGGAGACTTAAAGGCGAGTTTACTGCTCTAAAAATGATCGCTGGATATAATCCATCAGCTATTGTTATCATCGCCTTTATGCCAATACGTGGAACAGAAATGTTTGGTGTGAAGCCACCTGAACCTCTGGAGATAGCTCGAGTTTTAGCTGTTGCTAGAGTTATGTTTCCAAATAAGCCGCTGGTTTTAGGCTGTATGAGGCCTAAGGGCAAGCATAGGGCTGAAACGGATGTATTAGCCATAAAAGCTGGAGTTAACGCTATTGCATTCCCAGCAGAAGAAGCTGTAAAATATGCTGAAGAACATGGATATGTCGTTCGTTTCTCGACATTTTGCTGCTCACAGGTTTATAAAGATTTCATGGCTTAGCTTGATAACCCAGGCAGATAAAGCAAGGGCTGAAAGAGTTTCAGGAATCGCTACGTTTGCTCCAAAGCCAAAAGTCCAATGATAAATCCAGATAACAGCGGCGGTCAAAGCCATAAAAAGCGTGAATAAACCGAGCTTCTTTTTGCCAGCCTGTATGAAGGCTACAGATAGGATGATGAGAGCTATTGGGGCTAGTGTGAAAAATGCGACAGAAACGTGGTAATGGATTGGCTCAATGTTCTCGGGAAATATGCCTATCATGGACAGGGATATTGCTGCGAGGGCGAAAACTAAGCTTCCTAATTTCCCTAAAATGTTTTTCTGGATAATAAATAGGCCTAACGCGAAAATTAAGGCTAAAAATCCACCAGTAAGTAGTCCGAGATTGAATATGGTTCCTGTAAACCCCTCTACGGTTCCTAAATCACTAAGGGCGTTATTAGTCCAGCTAAACTCAGGATAAGAAGTGATAGCAAGCATTATGCATGTAAAGGTAAATACAGGCGATATTATTCCGCAAATTCTAGAAAATCTAACTAAAAGGCGATGCTTACTCATTGGCTTAACCCGCATGTAATTGGCTTTCTAATTCCTTTATGTTTTACGCCTTCTAATACTGGCTTGAAAAGGAAATGCCTCCATGTTGAAGCAAGAGCTGCTTGGTGGAGTGTCCTCTAAGAAATAGCCATTAATCTGTGTTACTTAACATCCGGGATTAAAGCTCTAAGCCTATTTATTGCCCTAAGTTTGTCCCGGTCACCTATTTTGGCCTCTTCTACCGCTTTTCTAAGTATCTGAATTGATTCATCCATAGCCCTTTTGTTAACTGGGTATGGAACGCCGTCCTTTCCTCCATAGGCAAAAGAAAACTTAACAGGATCCCTCCAGCTTGGTTTTTCTCCATAAATAAGCTCCGCGATGAGGGCTAGCCCCCTAACAGTAGCTGCACCCACCCCTTTGAAACTTAGCAGTTCTTCATAGTTTTGAGGTTTAAATTCGTAAAGCTCTTTCAGCATATTCCAATTTATTGTCCTAGGCATGGATAGAACTTCTAAAGGGGCTTCGCACCCCTTCATTTCAACCCCTCCAGGAATCCATTCTAGTAAAGACTTCTGGTTAACAGCTCTCAGTGACATAATAAGCTTCATAAGCTTCCTTGGGGGTTCACAAGCTAAATCAACAGATGCTCTCCTACAACCTTCACTTTCTTTTGCAGTCATATCAAGAGCAATTCTCCTTTTAACGTCTCCCACGATGGCGGTGTGAGGTTCTATAATGAAGCTTTTTAACCCCTCTGAAAGCCAGTGATAACGCCTAGCCGTCCTATCCTGTTTGCACATGCCTTGTTGAATAATAACCCATCTTCCTTTCTCATCCATAAATAGTGTATGATGATAAAGTTGGTATCCCGCTTGTATAGCTGCATTATCCACTTTTGCACTCATCCTACTTGCATATTTAAGTTGCTCAATTTTCGATTCTGAAAATCCAAAAATTTCCCCGATTATTTCAATCTCCGTTGGCGTTTGTCTAGAAATTTTACCTTTTCCACCACAAACAGCAATACCGTGCTCCTCAGGAATGATAGCCTGCTTTAAGACACCAGTCACAACGGTTGTTACGCCTGACGAATGCCAATCATAGCCTAAAACGCATCCAAGAGCTTGAAACCAGAAAGGATCCGAGAGCCGCTTTAGAAATTCCCCACAACCATATTCATCAACAATTATAGTGACTATTTCGTGGGCAAGTTTACACATACGACTAACTAACCACTTTGGAGCCTTACCGTCATGAAGTGGGAGACTTGCAACACCGGTTCTGCGCATCTGCTGAAAGCCCAGGTTATACGCTTACATGGCATGCTATTTTTGCATTTCTAAGTGAATTTTACCATCAAAATTGAGTTAACGCTTCTCTATTCGCCACTTCACTCCATGAGGTGTATCTTCAATTATCACACCCATTAACTTTAGTTGTTCTCTGATTTTATCTGCAGTTTCCCAGTCCTTAGCTTTTCTGGCTTCCTCTCTTTTTCGGATAAGTTCTTCTGCTTCTTTGGGCAAAGAGTCCTCAACTTTAACTTCTCCGATTATCCCTAAAACTTTATCAAGGCTTACTAGTAATTCGTAAGCCTCCCTAGCTTCTTCTCGACTTACTTTGTTTTCATCCATTAACCTATTAACTTCACGGGTAAACTCAAAGAGGGCAGCAAGAGCTTCATTTATGTTTAAATCGTCATCCATTGCCTCTTCAAATCGCTTTTTTAAATTTTCAGTTAATTGCCTAATTTTACCTCCTGAGGGCTCCCCATCGGCTTCAAGTAGTCTCCTAGCGAAGTTTCTTAGACGCTCCACAGCATTCTTTGCAGCCTCCAGCCCTTCAAAGGTAAAGTTTAATTGTTGCCTATAGTGGGTTGACAAGAGTAAGAATCGTATAGCTATTGGATCATATCCCATGGCCATTAAATCCCTAAGGGTGTAATAATTCCCTAAACTCTTAGACATGCGTTTTCCATCTACAAGCAGATGCTCTGAATGTAGCCAATAGTGGGCGAAGGGTTTTCCCGTGGCCGCCTCACTTTGGGCTATTTCGTTTTCGTGGTGTGGGAAAATGAGGTCCACGCCTCCACTGTGAATATCTAAGGTTTCACCTAGATATTTCATGGCCATGGCTGAGCACTCTATGTGCCATCCAGGTCTACCTTTGCCTACCTCTGTATCCCAGAATACGTCACCATCCTCCTCGTCCCATGCCTTCCATAAGGCGAAGTCCCTAGCTTCCTCCTTGCCATACTCGTCAACTTTAACTCTCGCTCCGGGCTTAAGCTTGCTCAATTCAATTTTTGAAAGTTTGCCATACTCTTTAAACTTTGATATGTCATAATATATTGACCCATCTTCCCCGCGGTAGGCGTATCCTTTCTCCATTAGCTTTTTAATGAGGGAGACCATTTCTGGGATATGCTCTGTTGCTCTTGGATAATACTCAGCCTTTTCAATCCTTAAAGCTTCAAGATCATCAAAAAAAGCTTTGATATAAAAGTCAGTATACTCCTTTAGAGATACGCCATGCGCCCTCGCTCCTTTTATCGTTTTATCGTCTACGTCTGTTAAGTTCATTACTTGTATAACCTTATAGCCGCGATACTCAAGCCACCTTCTCAACAAATCTTGGAAAATAAATGTCCTAAAATTCCCTATATGGGCATAATCATAAACCGTGGGGCCGCAAGTATACATTTTAACCTTGCCAGGTTCAATGGGAATAAATTTTTCTTTTTTCCTCGTAAGTGTGTTGAATAGATTGATGTTACCGTGCTGAGACACTATTTGACCCACCTGATGAGAATAAAAATCAAAACCTTAAAAAGGTTCCTAGTAGCTACCAAATGAAATCAGCGTTTTTCATGAAAATGCTTAAAATGGAATTTTATTCCCATAAAAAATTAATCATATTTCTTCAATTTCATCATTCTTTTAAAGCTCTTTAAATCGTTAATCACTAACTTCATAAGATGCAGTTCCCTCATAGTATCCTCAAGTTTCATGAATTCCTTAAGGAAATCTTCTATTTGTCCCTCCACGCTTTCCATTAAAAGTCACCATTAATGCAAAATTGAAGGGGGCTTCACGGTCTTTTGGCTAACCAAGGCAACCATTCCGTCATCGAGGAGAAAGGAGAAGGCTTCGAGAACGAAAAACGAGTACTGGTTGCCTTGGGTTAGCTTCAACCTCAGCCCCATATAGCATCGTACGATTTAATACTTAATAGCCGTATAAAAGCCTTACTAATTAAGAATAAATTAGCCTAATAGTTTAATTATCCAATTGATAAAGTGCCCTCTAAAATATTTCCTTCAGGTACATCAAGCTGTTTAGAAAGCCAAGTTTTAAGGAGTTGTGTTGGCTTTGGGAGCTCTCCGCTATATGTTATAATTTGATTGCCTTTAAGAGCATCAGCTTGAAAAATTTTCTCCGCCTCTTTATAGAGGAAGGATATTGTTTGTGCTTGGCGAGCAAGTACTTGGAAGTCCTCCCAGTGCTTACACCTTAACATTATTGGGGGGCCCTTCGTTTCAGTTACCTTGCTATATTGCGATGTTGTTTTATGCTCTTCACCTGACGTTAAATATGAAATTAGGTTTGCGACTTCATTTTGAAGATTTGCAAGGCGTTCTTCAATATTTCCTATTTTTTCACCTAACACTCCGCCCTCCCCAAGCCTTTCAGCTATTTTTCCCAGCTCATTAATTAAGCGGTCAAGATCTTTTTCATGTTCTTTAAGAACGCTTATTATAAAATCCAATGCCTCAAGAGCGTCATCCTTTGAAGGAACACTTCCCGTCATACTTTTATCCCTTTTCAAGCTATCAAACGTCTACTATAATAAATAAATGTAGCGAATCCCCAACAAGTATCAGAGTTAGATAGCTGAATCTACTTATTCAAACTAAGTGCAGCTCTTTCGCTCAAGAGCTTTTGTGTAAACATTAGCTGAGACTCCAGCGATAAGCCCTCCAATTGCATCATTCACTATTGGACCTAGTTTTTTCAAGATCCCAGGCTTACGCTGATCAAACCTTACATACTCAAATATCCCCCTTGATCCAGCAATATAGTTAGCTATAGCCATTCCAAGGATTTCATCTGCCACCATCCCTGGTCCCCTAGTGAATATTTCTTTAGTCAATCCTGGTACATTGCCCTCCTTTGCCTCTTTCTCTAAGCAGAAGCATGCGATTTCGAGGCATGAAACATTGACATCTGAAAGAATTCTTAGAAATTCTTCCCTAAGGAGCGCCTCTGCCTTTTCTCTTGTTTCCACTCCTGGATGTGGTGCGAAAAGCTCGAGGGCTGTATTTACAAGATCATCTAGTGTTATGCCATTTCTCCATAAATATCTAAGTAATGGCGGTGAACTCGCATTATCATTCATCTAAATTTGCACCTCAAATTTCATCTCAAGCGTGTTATATTAAATGTTTCTATATGGGGATGCTGGAGTAAAAGGGAAGAAGCGTTATAAGGTTAGTAACCACTAATTAGTGTAGCATGATAAAGACTTTAAAGAACCTCATAAGTTTTCTGACAATACTCCCAGTAGGAATGTCTGAGGATTGTCTAAAAGATGCTGCTGAACATATGTACCTATTTCCCATAATCGGCGCTTTAATAGGTTCTATTGGAGGTGCCATGGCGCTCTTATTAAGTTTCTTCCTCCCCAACATAATAGTAGGCGGTTTAACCTGCGGATTCATTCTACTCCTCACTGGTTTGCATCATGTTGATGGCTTACTTGACTTCGGCGATGGCTTAATGTGTCATGGGCCTCCCGATAGAAAGATCAAAGCTATGCATGATGTTAATACAGGAACAGGCGGCCTAACACTTGGCTTAATAACTATTTTAACAACAGCTTTTTGCATTTCACAACTGGGGAAAAATATAGTCTTTCAGGCGTTGGTTGTTGCTGAAACCACCGCGAAGCTATCCATGGTTGTTTTAGCGCGGATGGGTAGATCCGCTCATGAAGGAATGAATACATACTTCGTAAATGCGATGCATAGCTCTCATGGAAATCTTAAGTTGCTGATAGCATTAGGCCTATCCATTATCATAGGTCTTTCAGTGCTTGGAATGATGGGTATACTCATGATTGTGATGGGCTTTATCTTAGCTACAGTTATGCTCTTAATCTCTAATAACCAATTCGGAGGGATAACTGGAGATGTTATGGGTGCGACTAATGAGTTGACGCGCATGTTTTCCCTTATAGTAGCTATTCCTTCGCTATGAAAATTTAAAGCCTTCAACATTTATATTCCCGTTATATTAACCTCAATCGTGGTTAGATGAGAAAAATTAGAATTTGCATAGTTACACACTTATTCCTTCCTCATGTAGGCGGCATAGAGCGGGTGGTATATGAGCAGAGTAAGCGCTTATTGGAGAGAGGATATGAGCCAATAATACTCACAAGCCGGATGACTCTTGAAGAAAGTTACATGGTTAATGGCTTAAAGGTTTATTGCTATCCAATATTTAGAGTGGGTTTTAGGCGTGGCATACCATATGTTATTCCAAAGCCTTCAAGCCTTGGGTTATTCGCTAACATTATAAAGCGTTGCGCACTCGTTCACGTTCATGGTCATCCATACTTATCCTCGTACTTAGCTTTAAAAATAGGTAGGAACCACGCAAAGCCTATTGTTTTAACTCAGCATAACACATTTATAGATTATGGAGCCTTTTGGAACCTCGCTGAAACTCTAAACGACTACATTATCGGGAGCAGCTCCCTAAGGTTGCCAGATAGGATAATTGTTGTGAGTAAAGCTACCATGCGATATGTAATGCGATTAGGAGCAAACCCGAATAAAATAAGGCTTATCTATAATGGAGTGGACCTAAATAGATTTAAACCTGCAATAGTTCCTAAAGAGCAGATTCGCAAAGAACTTGGGCTACCTGCTGATAAATTTATTGTTTTAACAGTTAGACGCTTAGTGTATAAGAATGGGATAGATTATCTGCTTGAAGCTGCCAGAATTGCTGTGGAAAAAAATCAACGTATGCTCTTTATAGTTGCTGGAAGCGGTCCGGATCGTGAGAAAATAAGAGCTAAAGTGATGGAGTATGACCTCAATAGGCACTTTAGCCTATTGGGCTTCGTTCCAGATGAATTACTCCCAAAGTACTATCATGCCTCTGACGTTTTTGCATTGCCATCTAAGTCTGGGGAAGGAATGCCCTTAGTGTTGCTTGAGGCCATGGCTTGTGCTCTTCCTGTTGTAGCTACAGATGTTGGTGGGACATCAGAAATTATAAATGATAAATGTGGAAAACTGGTTCCTCCAAATGATGCTGAAACTTTCGCGAGAGCGCTAGTTGAATTCTCCAATGGAGATCTTTCAACTTTTCAAAATGAAGCAAGGAAGTTGGTGGAGGAGCGATATAGCTGGGATAAAAATGTAGAGATGCTTGTAAACATATACGAAGAACTTATTTAGCAACTGTGTAGAACTTTATCTTGACCTAGGATGATAAAATGTCAGAAGTGAGCATGGTTTCGATCGTTATACCAGCCCTGAATGAGGCGGGGACAATAGGGGAGACGATAAACACGATTCGAGAATCCATCAAGTACCCTCACGAGATAATTGTTGTAGATGGTAACTCTACAGATGACACTCAGGAAATCGTTAGAAAGGCTGGTTGCAAGCTTATAATTGAGCCTAGGAGAGGTTATGGACTTGCCTTAAAAGTTGGAATGAAAAATGCTAAAGGAGAAATCATAGTGATCGTTGATGGCGATGGAACCTATGAAGTTAAAGATGTTAACAGGTTAATAGATACTCTCGTCAACGAGAGGGCAGATTTATGCCTAGCGGCCAGAAAATTTTTAGATGAAAAATCCATGGACCTGCCAAATTACGTTGGGAATAAAATAATAACGCTTCTTTTTAACATTTTATATCATCAGCAGCTGACGGACACTCAGTCGGGCTTTAGAGCAATTAGGAGGTCGGCGATAGAAAATACCAGGCTTAAAGAGGATGATATGGCTTTTGCTACTGAAATGCTTATTCAATTCTCAAAAAAGGGCTATAAGATAGTGGAGGTTCCAACAAGTTATAAACCTAGAAAGTATGGCAAATCAAAACTTAAGCGTCTAAAAGCCGGGCTTGAGATATTAAAGGTCCTTTTCACGGGGCTGAAATGACGTAATGTCTCAAAGGATCATATACGCATTTTCAGTGATATTTGCTGTAGTGATTGCGACTTCAATGCTTGTTTTCAGCTATTATTCTGCTATGGAATCCGTCGCGAGAAGTGAAGAATTCATTAGTTTTAGCGTCTTGGATCAAGATAAAAAAGCGTATAATTACCCTGAGCTACTTAGGAAGAATGAAAATTGCACCCTATGGATTATCATAAAAAATCATAAACATGAGCAGGTGACATGTAAAGTGATGGTTAAAATTGTCCAAGGATCTATTACTAGTATTCCAGTCCCAATGGAGGCTTATGAAATACGAGTAGCTGAGTTAAACCCTGGAGATGTTTGGGAGGAACCCGTAAACTTAACGATGAAGGAGGTTGGTGGATTCTTTATAGTTTTCGAGCTATGGATTTACAATAAGGCAATTAAAGATTTTGATTTTTCTGGTGACTACTTAGTTTTGCCAGTTAATGTGATAGCAGCTTAATAAAGTCTAGAAGTTGTTGCTTCCGCGTACTTTTTCTCAACCTTAGTCCTGTATACATTATTATAGGCGCAAAATGGCACAATATTCAAGTCAGGGGTTACAAAGTGTATTACACACCTTCTTAGGCGGTTTATGTCAAAGTTATACCTGTCCATAAAGGCCATGCAGCCAAGGAGGAATATACGCCTTCTTATGTCTCCAAGGGACTTGTAACTTGGGGATATATGTAACCTCAATACCGTTCTAAAGAAGTTTACTATTCCGATTTCTCTCCTCACAACGCTCCAATTTAGCGATCTCAAAGATGCGATAAACAGCCTTAATAGTATCTCAATATTACTCCTTGAATCTATATTTATTGACAGCTCCATTAACTCTTTGAAAAATTTTTCAAAGTTTAATATCCTGTTTATGGGCAGTAATCTTCCATCCTTTGATACGTAGATCCAGTTGACAATTCCACAATAGGGGCTGCATGAAAATAGAGGCCACGGCTTCTTCATGAATCGCCTCATAACCATTAGTGGCGGAGTCATGATGGAGAGGGGGAAAAGATCTTTCGCTTTTATTTCTCCATTTGTTTGCTCCTCAACTTCTTCTGCGAAGTTATTATCCGTCCAATTTTTATGTATAAATCCATTTGTTGCTCTTCCAGTATAGGCAATGGGTTGAAAGACAACACCCCTTATAATGTCTGAATTCTCAGCGGCAAATCTAATTATCCTACCTATCTCCTTATCATTCATGCCTTTGATTAAAGTGGGGACTAGAATCACCTCTATATCGTACTTACGGCATTCCTCAATAACCTTCAATTTTTCCTCCAGCAACCTACGGCCTCTAAGCTTCTCATACATTTCGTCATTAAATCCGTCAAATTGAAGGTAAACAATATTTAAACCGCTTTTTTTAAGCTTAGCGGCGAGGTAAGGCTCTTCTACTATTTTTAAGCCGTTAGTTGCAATTATAGTCATAAACTTAAGCTTATGGGCATATTCAATTATTTCGTCAATGTCGTCCCGTAATAGCGGTTCGCCTCCTGAAAAAAGTACAGAAGGAGGTTTTGGATCTAAGCTGCTAAGAAAGTCTAGCATCTTGAAAATTTCCTGCTTACTTGGCTCGTATCTTTCTTGTTGCCCAGGGTTAGAGAAACTTGCAAAGCATATAGAACACTTTAAATCGCACCTTTTAGTTAGATCTATCACTCCAATAACAGTCCTTGAAATGTGTCCTCCACACAGTCCACAAGAGCTTGGACATTTACTAAAGTCTTGTTTCTTACATTCAAAGAATAATTTGAAAAAGTCAAATTTTTCAACAAAGTTATATACCTCTGGACTCTGCCAATGTACCGCCTCAAACCGCCCGTGTTCTGGACAATTTTTCTCAATTAATATCTTGCCATCCTTATTGATAATCTCTGCATCGATCTTCCTTAAACACTCTGGGCATATGCTCTCCGTCTTCCTTTTCATACTAGAACCTCAGCTATTAGGGCTATAGGTATCAGAATCATACCCATGGTCATCATGCGCTCCTTTCTCTTTATATTGTCTATTAATGGTTGCCTCACTAGACTTATGGACGCGTATAGTACAGAAATGCTCCACATGGAGATGATTATTAGGTATGCAACGCCAAAAATTCTAAGTATAAAGGGTATTGGCGCCAATATGGCGCAAATTATAAAGAATGGAGCGGCTATTTTCACAGATCTCTCCACTCCCACCTTCAGGGGGAGTGTAGGATAGTTAACTTTGGAGTCACCATCCATGCTTAGTATGTCTCTTAAAATGTTTCCGCCGATTGTGCCTAAGCATAGTGGAAAGATGGATGCTGAAGCCACCGTTACGACGCCGTAACCTGCTGTCTCACCATAAATGAAAGCGGTTCCTGTAAGTAGACCCACTAATGTATTTGCTGCAAATCCTGACTTCCTCTTTATATAAGCTGAATATAAGACTAGAAGGGCTGCGTCTAGAGTTATCACTATAAAGCTGGCGGGATTAATAATATAGCCTAAAATAAGCGATAAAGCAAATAATATGATAGCAGTTGTAACAGCAGTTTCAGGCGATATCTCCCCCTTTGGTATTGGCCTATTAGGCTTTATTACAGCGTCACTTTGTCTATCGAAGTAATCATTTATGGCGAAACCTGCCGAGCCCAAGAACGCCATAGAGAAAAACGTTAAAGCCATTAGTTTCAAGCTAGGCCAATCAGAAGCAAGGGCTAAAAGTGTTAATAGGGATAATCCTCCGGTCATAAACCAGTATGGTAACCTTAGAAGCTTAAATATCCCCCTCAATGTAGTCATACACTTCAATCCTTCACACGACCTACACGCTTATCTTTTAGGTTTAAACTTAATGATAAGCTATGAAAGTGCTTAAAGTTTTTAAGGATTTAGTGTCTTTCCTCACGATAATACCATTAGCTAAAGATGAAAGCTTCTTAGAAACATCTGCTAAATATATGTTTTTATTCCCGCTTATTGGGGCTTTGATAGGGCTTCTTGCAGCAGTTTATTTCCAACTTAGCTACCAAGTTTTTTCGGCGATATTTTCCCTCATAGGCAAGTTCACTTCTATACATTCAGATTTATTTGTGAAAATTTTTGCTTCAGGTTTTACGTTAGCCTTCATCCTTATGCTTACTGGGCTTCAACACTTTGATGGTCTCGTAGATCTGGGGAACGTCCTTGGGCTAAAAAGTATTGAGGATAGAGTCCGCGTCGCTCACGCATGGATAGTAACCCTTAGGGGGGCCATCTTCGCCTCATTAATAGAGTTTATCAACTTTCTAGGAATTTTAATTTTAAACTCTGAACTCCTATTTGCATCTCTAATATGTTCTGAAGTTTGCGCTAAGCTTGCTATGGTTGTTATTCCATGGCTTGGTAAACCGTCGATGGATGGTAAGGGCTCCATATTTGCGAGAATTAATCGTCGAAGAAAGATTAATTTACTATCTTGCATTATCTCCATGGCGATTATAATTCCACTCATGGGGATATATGGGCTTGCTGTAGTACTGCTTGGAATCACGATAGGCATAGCTATGGAGAGGGTTTCCGAGCGTCTCTTTGGACGTGTATCTGGAGACGTTATAGGAGCCACTAACGAAATATGCCGCGGCGCCTCTATACTCTTGATAGCAGCACTGGTGGTGAGATGAAAATTCCAGCTTTAATAATGGCTGGCGGCCAAGGCAAGCGATTTAGCGCGGAAATCGAGAAACCTCTAGCTGCCTTTCTAGGCAAACCCCTAATCGACTGGGTATTAGAAGCCGTTAAATCCTCTAGTAAGGTTTCAAACTTCTACATAGTCACAAGCCCTCATACTCCAAAAACCGAAAGTAAATGCCTAAAAGAAGGCCTAAACGTTATAAGAACTGATGGAAAAAATTATCACGAAGACTTAAAGCAGGCTATAGTATATAAGCGGCTTTATCAGCCTGTTTTAACGCTCTCCTCAGATCTCCCAGCGCTTAAAGGCGTTTTTTTAGACTATGTCATCTCTAAATATGAGGAATGTGGTAAGCCAGCTTTAACAGTTCTGGTTCCTGTGGAGAAATGTATGGAGATTGGTATAGTGACGACCTCCACCTATCCGCACCTCGGTAAGCTTTACGCTGTTTCTGGCATAAATATAATTGATGGTTCAAAAGTTTTTCAAGAAGAGATGGAGCAAGAAGTGCTTGTCTATGACGGGATTGAAGCGGCTATAAATATAAACAGTTTTGAGGATCTTGTAAACGCTGAGAAATACATTTTAAATCTAAGAACAAAATTTTAGCGGCTTTCACTCAAGTATTCTTTTTAAAGCTTCAACGAGAATCCTGTTCTCCTCCGGCTTCCTAATAGAGATTCTAAAGTACTTATCATTGAGGCCGTGGAAATCCTCACAAGTCCTTATTAGGATCTTTTCTTTAGCAAGTTTTTCCTGAAGCATTCTGGCATTAACGCCATCACTTAATATCCTTATTAATAGGAAATTTGTAGCTGAAGGATACACTTTCAATGCCTTAATCTGTTTAAGCATTTCGACAAGTTTTTCCCGCTCCATTTTTATGTAGCTCTTTGTTTTTTCGATAAAATCCTTGTCATTCAATGCAGCTTTAGCTGCTACTATGGATAAAGCGTTGATATTCCATGGTATTAAGTGGTCTTCTATATTTTGTACAAGCTCTGGACGGCCTATGCCATATCCTATCCTTAAGCCTGGCATTCCAAAGAATTTAGAGAAGGAACCTACAACGAATAAATTATCGAATTCGTTAACTTGCTGACTTACGCTATAATCCCAGCTTGGATCTATAAAATCCATGTAATTTTCATCAACAAGAACCATAACACTTTTTTCGCGGCAATATTCCACAATATCTAATATTAAATCCTTTTTAAACACTCTTCCAGATGGGCTGTTGGGATTACATATCACCAGCATTTTAACTTCGCCGCATATCGCTTCCTTAACAACCTTGGCATCAATGGAAAAATCTTCAGCCAACCTAACATGAATAGGCTTTGAGCCACTTCTCAGCACTGCGCCCTCATATTCCGTAAAAGACGGGACTATTATTGCGACTTCCTGTTTTTTTGCAAATAGCTCTATAAAAGCGTAAATAAGCTCTACTGAACCATTGCCTAATACGACATTATCTGCAGTTACTCCCCCGATGTAATTTGCTATACTCTCCTTCAGCTCCTTAGGATCCCTATCAGGGTAAAACTTAATGATTTGAGAAAAATTTTTAATGGCCTCAATAGCCATTGGCGGCGCTCCAAAAGGATTTATTGGCGCACTAAAGTCAATGATCTCCTCCAGCGGAACCTTATGCTCTCTAGAAAATTTCCAGACATCGCCTCCATGTGGTCTACGTTTAATTCTTTCAATCATGCCGTTAATTCCCCATCTTTAGATTTTTAAGAATCTCATCTTCAAGCATCCATTGTTCCTTAAAATGCCTATTATAGGCATTAAAAATCTCGTAGAGCCAATAAATTATACCCAAGCCTAGCGTCACCACTGTTATCGTTATGCACCTCTTAATATTTAATAATGGTTTTTTATTCACTCTATTTCCTAAAATTTTTTCGAATAGAATTCTTTGATGCTCATTATGTTGAATTAAATCCCTAGACAAAAAGTAGGCTATAATGAATATTGGGGCTATTGTAGGCGATGAAATCGCCCACATTAAAGCATTTCTGTTATTCAGAGCATCTACGGGAAGTTCTGAAGTTTCTAACTTATAATGTGCAATTAAGAGGCTTTCTAGCTCTCGCTGGCGGCTAAAATGCCTATTCCTCCGCTCCACAAGTAGATAGATCATTGGAAAAAGTGCCGCTCCAAAAGTCACTAAACATGCTAGAAACCACATTGAAAACCACATTAACCTATCAGTTTTTACACGCTTCAGAATATTCTCCTCTATTTTCTTAATAGTGTCTTCTTTAGACATCGCTTGAACTAGTATTGATATCATTTATAAATTCCTTCGCCTCAAGGGATAACAATGCAGAAGCAACCATTCATATCCGTGGTAGTTCCAGTATTTAATGAAGAGCTTACTGTAGGGGATGTTGTTCAGGGTATTAGAAATGCCTTAGATGCTATGGGCTTAAATTATGAGGTGATAGTTGTTGATGATGGCTCCTCGGATAACTCAGTTAACGTGGCTTTATCTAGTCAAGCTAAAGTTTTGATGCTTAAAAAACATATGGGGAAGGGGTATGCCCTTAGAGCTGGATTTAGTAAAGCTCGCGGAAACATTATTATAACTATAGATTCAGATGGCTCTCATGATCCAAAGGATATTCCAAAAATTTTAGAGCCAATACTTAAAGATGAGGCAGATTTGATTATTGGTTCAAGATTCTTAAATAATAGGAATGTATTCATAAATGGATTAAATAAGGCGGGAGCGAAAATTCTCAATTTTACCATAAGGATACTGACGGGTCATGCAATTTCAGATTCCCAATCTGGGTATAGAGCTTTTAAATCGTTAATTGTTAAAGCGATTAGTTTAAAGTCTGTAGGCTATGAGATAGAGTCTGAGATGTTGATAAAAGCTATTAAAAAAGGCTTTAGAGCTCAGGAGGTGCCTATAAAATTTGAGCAAAGAACATATGGAAGGTCAAAACTTGATCCAATAAAAGATGGGCTGAAAATATTAATTGCATCTTTTGCTGCCTTTTTAGGCGACTAAAGATGAGTGGCTCTCGTAATCTTCCCATGGTTTCAATAATAGTTTCAACGTTAAATAACGAGGGGACTATAGGGGAATGTCTAAAGTCAATCTTTGAGCTGGATTATCCACAGGATCTCTTAGAGGTGATAGTTGTTGATGGCGGCTCAAAGGATTCAACTGTAACGTTGGCGAAAAATTTTCCAGCGAAGGTTATGGTTAAACTTTCAAGCGCACCTGAAGCCTATAATTACGCATTAAAAATCGCCAAAGGCGACATAATAGGAATTATTGATGCAGACGCTAAAGTTGAAAGAAGCTGGCTTAAAAAACTAATTGTACACCTATCAGATCCAAAAGTTGCTGGTGCTAGTGGAACAATAAAAACTTGGAATAGGGAACGTGCCTTACCAAGATGCATAGGATATGACATTGAATATCGCTATAGCCGAATAAAGGGCGAAGCTAAACGCGTGGCAACGATGAATTTGCTCCTTAAAAGAAATGTGCTTGAGGAGATTGGAGGATTCAATGAGGCTTTGCCAACTCAATACGACACTGATTTAGGAGTGAGGATAACAAGTAGGGGTTATAAGATAATTCTTGATCCGTCGGCTAAATGTTACCATTTCAATCGTCCTACATGGAGGAGTTACTTTAAACAGCAGTTTCAATATGGAAAAAACACTCTTAGGTTATACTTAAAGATCCCAAGGCTAATTAAGGGAGATGCTATAACAGACTTCTCTATGAACATACAACCGATACTGCTATTCCTGTCTGTAATTTTCGCTTTGTTAGGCTTCTTCAATAACTTGTTTTGGATTATTTCAGCAGCGCTGATTTTCATCCTCTTTGGAATATTCATATTTTACGCTGTTAAGTTAGCGTACATCTATAAAGACGTAACAGCGGTGATGCTTATCGCCGTCTATCTCGTTAGAGTTGTCGCGTGGAGTATTGGCGGTTTAGCATCCATTGTTATGTTATTAAAATCGGAGGCTTAACTGTTGGTTAATGTATGTTTTTTAACACCCGAGTTTTACCCCGTAACAGGTGGCACCGGATCCTATGTTTATAATCTCTCTCGCCTCCTTATAAGATGTGGCAATGAAGTATTTGTAGTGACGAAAGATGGTGGCTGCTATCCTAATTTGGCTGAGGCTATACATACTGTTTTTATTAAATCAGCTGGGCTTCCAGTGATTGATCCATTATTGTTCTATAGAGCTTCCCGTCGGAAACTAAGTGAGCTGAAGTCTTATTGTAAAATTGATATACTTCATGCTAATTTGCCGCTTATCCCAAACTTTGCAGTTCCTAGAGATCTTGGCGAAGCTTTAATATCCACGGTTCACTCCACATGGGAGGGGGAAGCTAACGCCGTAAAGCATGAAGCCTTCAACAGGCTTAACCTAAACGAGAAAATTGTACGGCTTTTTACATGGTTTTTGAAGCAGTTTGAATACGATTTGTTAAAGCGTTCAGACAGGATAATCGCTGTAAGTGAATATACAAAAGGGGAGATCCTTCGTAATTATGATTTGCCAGCTTGGAAGATTAAAGTTATATTCAATGGAGTGGATCTTGAAAAGTTTAAGCCTGCTAATGACAAAGTAGCGATCAAACGAAGGTTGGGCTTTAAGGAAGATGAGCTACTTATCCTTTATGTTGGCCGCCTATATAGCCGTAAAGGCCTTCCAACTCTTATTAGTTCCATTCCATATGTCGTTAGAAAAATTAGGAATGTTCGATTTTTGATATCTGGTAAAGGCCTTCGTGATGAAGAGCAGAGACTTAAAGGATATGTTAAAAAGTTTAAAGTTGAAAGTAATGTTTGCTTCCTGGGCTATTACCCAGATGAGATGTTACCGCGTCTTTATCAAGCGGCGGACATATTTGTTTTTCCATCGATATATGAGAATATGCCGTTCGCCGTTCTTGAAGCATTGGCCAGTGGTTTGCCAGTTATTACTACAAAAGTAGGCGGTATCCCTGAGATAATTGATGATGGCGAAAATGGCTTTCTCATTGAACCGTTTAACGCTAGAAAACTTGCTGAGCGACTCTTATACCTAGTAGAGAATCCAACCGTAGCATATGAGATGGGTGCTGCCGGGAGGAAAACGGTTGAGGAGCGATTCAACTGGAACAAGATTATTAAGCAGATTACTGCGGTTTATAGAGAAGTTCTCGCGTAGACGAGCGTAATCTCCTATATTGATTGAGAATTTTCTGGCATAACTTCACAAAATCCTTATTGTAGAACAGTATTTTAGTCCATAATTCATGTTTAAACACTATATGTTGCATCTTTACAGCAAAATCCATCTGTGGAGGGGCAAACCTGTACTGTGAACCTTTAACGTCGTAACCGAAAACTTTTATCCTATTTTCATCCAACTTAAGTTTTTCAGCTATGTATCTTAAATGATCAATTAACCTCCAGCTCATTCCCATTATTCTTGTAGCTGTTATATCTAAGGCTAGGGCGCACTTACTTGCCAATATAAGATTTAATTTTACTGGGTGACCTTTTGTTGGCCCATTTCCCTCCATAGCCGTTATGGCATCCATTATTGTGAGGGCTGGTTTAAAGTATGTTAGGAGACTCAGTAGGACGTCATTTAAGTATGGATGGAGGATTATGCGCCTGTCGTAGGGTATTAAACCAAATAGATTTTTTATGGCGCCACTATATTGGGTGAATTCATGTGTTTTCATAACTGGCATATCAATAAGCGCATCTGCCTTTAGCAGGGTTTTGGGAAGTATTAGCCACTTCACCTTTGAGTTTCTTAGGTGGACTCTAACAAGTTTATCATCAGAAAAATTTAAAATTCTGCCCCCAGCGTTTTTAACAGCTTTTTCGATACCTGTTTCTCTGAATGCCTTGTTACATGAATAGTTATATCCATCTGATTCCCCAACGATAACATCGTCAGCTGTATCACGTATATAAGCTACAACGCTAGCTATCAATTCTGGTCTGGTTACAGCACCTGCTCTATATTTAGGCATACAAATGTTGGGTTTTATCACTATGGTGCCTTTTGCTTTAAATCCTGTAAGCTCCATAACCTCTTTAATGCTTTCTTCAAGCCTATCTAAGCTCTCAATTTTTAGAATGTAAACATCTTTTGACTCCACCATAGCCTATAGCCCTTTTTCACTTTTTAGTAAGGATACATCCTGGATCAGAGGCTAGAAGATCGCCTCTATAGGCGTAGGCTCTCGCTCTGCACCCGCCACATACATATTTATAGCGGCATCTTCCGCAAGCACCCTTCAGATTTTCTCTGTCTCTTAAGATATTAAAGACTTCAGAATTCAACCAGACCTCGCTGAATTTTTCCTCCCTTAAATTGCCAACTTTGATTGGTAGAAAAACGCATGGTTGTACTTCCCCCTCTGGAGATATAGAGCAGTAAAGCCTCCCCGCTCCACATCCGCCTATGAAATCCGCTAAGGCAACTGCTTTACTACTTACCTTAGTGGTTTGCATATGAGCCATGGGCATGAATATGTCGCTACACTCCTTTTGACTCATTATAGCCACTCTTGCAAGTTGTGGAGCTGTGGCTAAAATGGTTAATTTTGAACCGCTTAAAAGCTTGTTAAGCAAAAATAGTAAGAGCTCCTCTCGTTCCTCCGGCGAAAGATCTTGTTCAATTAATTCAGAGCCTCTTCCTACGGGTATGAAGTTAAATAGGGCAAATCTTTTAGCTCCTACTTCCTCCGCCAGTTTCAAGATTGCGGGGACCTCTTTTAAGTTATATTTTGTAGCTGTGACTGCTATTGATGCACATAACCCTTCTTCAATACAATTTTTCAATCCTTTCAAGGCTCTTTCAAAAGCTCCATTTATCCCTCTAAATTCATCATGAACTTCGGGGATACTTCCATCTACACTTATTTCCACATAGTTTAAGCCTATCTTCTTTAACTCCCTAGCTATTTGTTTATTGATGAGTGTGCCATTAGTAGCTAGGGAAACATATAGGCCGGAATCAATTGCATGTTTAGCTACTTTAAAAAAGTCTTTCCTGACCAGTGGCTCTCCTCCGGAAAAAGCTAATGCTACAACTCCAAAATCTGCTAGTTGATTTACAACTTCTATGGCCTCATTTGTATTCAACTCGTGGCTGGATTTACTGCTAGCGTTTGCATAGCAATGTTTACACTTTAGGTTACATCTTCGTGTATAATCCCATACTATGAGAAATGGCGAATAAACCGATAGGGGCTTCCTTATGCCAAAATATGTAAAAGTTCTAATTATGCTTTTTATTCCCCTCCTAGCATAGTTGTCAGCCAGAATCTTCTTAACTTTAGTTTCTTCTATGGCTAGGCTTCTCCTAAGGAATTCTATCCAGAACCTAATTATGTGCGAGTATGGGCTACATTTGCTACATTTAACGCCTGATCCTACGTAATCATCTAGGGCCGCATCTATAATTTGTCTGCCACATGCCTCACATACTTTAAGGGATAGGTTTAGCATATTTCTAACAGGTTTAGAGGAAACAACAGCATTCCAGTAAACGCTATGTTGTATTGGGTTAAATATCGACAAGAGTCATCATCTAAGCACAAATTGGAGAATCCATTTGTTAAATATTTTCTAAGTTTTTAGAACACTTATCCGTTACAAGCTTGATAAACTATTTTACCGTCTACAATGGTCATTTCAACCTTGATGTTATCTAGCTTTTCAGGGGGAATGTCCATGGGGTTCTCAGATAGAACCGTTAGATCCGCTAATTTACCCCTTTCGATGGATCCCTTTACGTCTTCTTCAAAAGAGACGTATGCTGCATTAATGGTGAACATTTGTAAAGCTTCCTTAATGGTTATTTTTTCCTCCGGGAAAAAGCTTCTAGCTACAGCAGCTTTCATCTGCACAAATGGATTTAAAGGTTCCATAGGGCAGTCTGATCCTGCTGCAACGATGATTCCACTGTCAATGAGGGTTCTAAGGGGATAAAGCCATCTTGCCCTATCGTAACCTAGCCGGTTAAGAGCTGACCATATAGCAAACTCTGAAAAAATCAAGTAGGGCTGAATGGAAATAACAACTCCTAAACTTTTCATTTGATCAACTAACTCCCTATTTAAAACCGCTGCATTCTCAATGCGATAACGATGATTTATCATAGATGATAAAAGCGTCGTCTCCTTAATAGCCATCAATACTTCTTTAACAGCCCTATCACCCATAGCATGGACTACTGCTTGGAGTCCAGATCTGCGGATTTTAGTAATAGCATCAGCAAGAGATTCACGTGTATAGTGAAGGCTGCCCATATTTTCTGGTTGATTTACGTATGGGCTGGAAAGGGCTGCTGTGCCAGCGGCTAAAGATCCATCTGCAAATATGATGACTCCCCCTAGCTTAATGTCATTACATAGATCTCCTAGCTCAATGAAATCTTCAAGCATATGCTCAGGAACTATCAATTTCACCCTCACTGGCAGGCGCCCTCTTTTAGCAAGCCATGATACAATTTTCTTTTCGCCGGGCGAAGAAACAATCCAGTGAATGCTTGTGATGCCATTTTCTATAATTTTTCGGAAAGCTACGTCAATGTTTTCTAAGATTTCCTCCAGACTCTGCTCAGGTATTACTCTCCAAACAAGGTCTGTTGCACTTTCAATTAAAACCCCGTTAGGGTTCCCTGAAGGATCCTTGCATATTTCGCCTCCAGGCGGCGATTTCGTTTCACTATTTATTCCAGCGAGCATGAGCGCCATGCTGTTAGCAACACACACTCTGCCTTCGCTACGGTAAAGCACTACTGGATTATCTGGTGTAACTTCATCTAAGTCAATTGCGTTTGGAGGTCTTTTCTCCTTTAACCTCTTTTCATGCCACCCTCTTCCCAGGATCCACCTTCCCTTGGGAACTCCTTGAGCCTTAAGCCTAACCTTGTTTTTAATCTCCTCGATGGATGCAGCATCGCTTAAGTCAAGCCACGCTAGCACCTTCGCGAAATCCAATAAATGTACATGGGTATCTATGAATCCGGGAACTACAGTCTTACCCATTAAATCTATGACTTTAGTATCTGCGCCTTTATACTTAATTACCTCCGCTTCTTCACCCACCTCTATTATTTTACCATTTTTAATAGCTACGGCTTTGGCTACGGGTTTCGCCGGATTCATGGTTAAAATAAGCCCTCCTCTTAGAATTAGGTCTGCCTCCATTTTAGCTCCCTTAAACTCTTGTTTGCTCGTCGACTGAGGTTATGCCTCATAGAGAAATAAATAGATAAGCAGCTACTATTATTCGTTCAGTTATCGTGGTGCTTTAACTTGATGAAGCGTTTGTTGGGCAGAACAGGCCTCGAAGTTTCTATCATAGGTTTTGGCGGCACTTGGATATCTGAACTAAGTTTTGAAGAGGCAAAACGTGTTGTACGCAGAGCATATGAGCTTGGCATAAACTATTTTGATACTGCGAAGCTTGATGGAGATAGTGAGGAGAAACTCGGAGCTGCTTTAAAGGATGTTAGAGATAACTGTGTTATAGCCACTAAAACCGCCTCTAGAACAGGTGGTGAAGCTTATGACGATATTAAATGTAGTCTTAGAAGGCTTGGAATTGATAGGCTTGATATTATTCAACTTCATGGGATAGATGATGATAAAACGCTGTTAAAGGCGCTGCGTCCAGGCGGATCCCTGGAAGCCTGTAAAAAAGCTCGCTCTGAAGGCTTTGTCGACTTTATAGGGGTTACTGGCCATAAACCTCATGTCTTAGCTAAGGCTATTAAAACGCAAGAGTTTGACATGGTTCTCGTGCCTATTAACTATTTGACGCGGCAAGCGCTGGAGGAGCTTGTACCCTTAGCTAAGGAACTTGGCGTAGGAATTGCGGCTATGAAACCCTTTTCGGCGAAGACGTCGAACCTGATAACATGCTTGTATAGGCCTTCATTGTCTCTGCTTTCAGATGAGCCTGATCTGAGACATTTATTGGGTGATGATATAGCCTCGAGGGTTAGGGTGGCTTTAAGATTTGTATTAGCTCAAGATGTTTCAACAGTGGTCGCTGGCTTTAAGTCTACCCAAGAAGTTGAGTTAGCTGCTGAGGTTGGAAATAGTTATAATGGTATAACTGAGGAGGAGAAAGCCTCATTCAATGCAAAACTTGGAGACTATTGTAGAGACTGCGGCCTTTGCATGCCCTGTCCAGAGAATATTAACATTCCAGCCGTTCTAAGATTTCACATGTTTTATGAAGTCTTCAACTTAAAGAATTGGGCTAGAAGACTCTATAAAGGTTTAGAAACCCCTGCTAGTGCATGCACTAAATGCGGGGAGTGTGAGAAAAAGTGCCCATATAATCTGCCGGTTAAGCTTATGCTGGAAAAAGCAATTCTGGATCTTGAAACGTAACACCCGGCTCCCTTTCTATATTATAAATCCAAAAAACAAGCTCCTGATCATGATCAAGGGGATGCATACCAGAAGGATGAAGAGAATCATAACTAGGTTTCTTATTCTAAGAGTTTTTAGTATATGCATGTGGGAAACCTCTTCCTTTTGGTCGCCGATTATGTAATAGCCGGGTTTTTCTAGTTGTACATTTAATGCTCCAGCCATGGCTGCCATAAGCCAGCCATGATTTATGCTTGGAACTTTAGACTGGTCACGAATAGCTATTTTCCAAGCGTTCCTGTAGTCTTCGCCTAGTATGGCAGCGGCCACTATTATAAGTAATGTTGTAAGCCTGGCGATTATGTAGTTCGCAGCTGTGTCAAGTCTAGCTGAAAACCAGCCTATGTTTATGTGCTCAGGGTCCTTAAAGCCCACCATGCCATCTAAGGTGTTTATAGCTCTGAAGGCTATAGCTCCCGGGACCCCGAAAAGTGCGTAGTAAAAGATTGGTGATAGCCTAAAATCTGTGAGGTTTTCAGCCATTGACTCGATAACCGAAGAAGCAATCTGTGGAGCTGTTAAATTGGTTGGGTCTCTTCTAGAGAAGTGAGCATATTTTCTAGCCTCAATTAAATCCCTAGCCTCAACGGCTTTTGCTGCTGCCTTAGCCCACTCTGTTTCCAGCCTTATACAGAGTGTTAACTTCAGAAGTAATGCAGCAACTATAATGTAAGCAATTAAGCCTAAATAATCGTACACCGCCTTTAGAAAGATATAAGCCGATACAGTGAAGGTTGCTATAACGGTTAATGCTAAAAAAACACCATTTAGCTTTTCCCTCTTCGGATTTGGATGTTTTAAACGTTTTTTCAAAAATCCTGTGAATTTTCCCATCCATACTGTTGGATGAACTTTATACCTTATCTTCCAGGGTTCATTGGGTGATGGATCGCTAATAAGCCAGTCTATTACAATAGCTAGGGTGAGAATAGTTAAAGCAATCGTCATGTTTAACATGAAAGCTCATACTCCGTCATCGGCTGGCATGCGTATAGAGGGGATATATAGAACATAAAAGCTGATGCTCAACAAGAATTGATGACCATGTAATGCTTAATTTTTTCCTCTTCTCAAATATGCTATATTTGTTGCTTCAGTACATGTGTGAAGCTTATTTTTGGGTATATAAGCGCATGCATAATCTGACTCAAAGTAGTCTCCTGTATAGGCGTAGGCTCTTGTGCGGCATCCTCCACATATAAATCTGTACTCACATACTCCGCATTTACCCTTCAAATTGTCTGGGTTTTTTAGTCTCTTGTAAAACTCATTGTTTTGAACATCCTTCCACATTTCTTTTAGTGTTTTCTCCCTTATATTCCCAATTTTTAATCCCTCAGAATAGAAGCATGGAATTACATCACCATTCTCTAGAACGCTTAGGTAGCCGCCAAAGAGGAAATATATGCATTTTCCTGTAAATTCATTATCAAACCATTCTTGAAATCTCTCCGGATTTCTCTCCTTATATATCCTAGCGAAGAAGGGGCAGTGGACGTGGAAGTCAAACTTCCTCTTATACTCCTTATGTATCAAGTCGTAGAGGTGATTTAGGAACCACTCATATTGTTCAGGGGTTGGATCAAGACTTTTTTCGTTCCTAGCTCTTCCACATGGAAGGAGATGATTAAACCACACAAATCTTGCACCATACTCCTCAGCTAGACTGATAATGTGATCTGCCCCCTCTCTATAGTTTAGGGCGGTTATAGCCATAGATAAGCCATTCAGTATCCCAGCGTCTGAAAGCCTTTTTATAGCTGTAAGCGCCGCCCTATAAGTCCCCTTACCCCTAATTATATCATTAACCTCCTCAGGGCCATCGATGCTTACAGAAGTGAAAACCTCATTTTTAACAAGATTCCTGTAAACTTCCCCGTCCACAAACCAACCGTTAGTTAACAAGCAAACATTTAACCCCAACTCTCTAGCATGACTTATACACTCAAAAACATCCTTACGCATTAAAGGCTCTCCGCCTTTAAGCCCAAACCACTCAGAGCCAAAATCATATATCTGATCCACAAGCATAATCGTCTCCTCAGTCGTTAATTCATCAGGAGCTGGCTCCTTCTTCGCCTCAACATTACAATAAAGACAACTCAAGTTACAGGCCCTAGTAGCCCTCCAAGAGGTGATCAATAAAGGACCTTTAACCCTTGACATACCTATCAGCTACCTTTTAGAAGTTCTCAAGCTAAAAAGTTTTTGCAAATCTCCGTTTTATCTCATAATCAATAGTGCCTTGAATTTGGTAGCTATGAGTTTGTCTTCGTTAGCCCTTGATTTATAGCTTCATAGTAAACGTTTAGCATTTTTTCAGCACATTTCTCCCATGTGAAATTTTCGCAGACGAATCTCCTACCAGCCATCCCCATTTTTTCTCTTAAATTGTCATCAGATAGCAGCTTTATCATAGCCATTGCTAACTCCTCTTCCCGTGGCTGCACGAGAATTCCCGTTTCTCCATCTAAGACAATTTCAGGAACTCCTCCAACTCTACATGCGACTACAGGTTTCGCCGCGGCTTGGGCTTCAAGCAATGCTATACCTTGTCCTTCCTGAAGCGAGGGCAATACAACAACATCACAGCAGTTATAAAGTTTAGGTAATATCTCATCTTTTACCTGACCGAGGAAAATAATTCTATCTAAAACGCCCTTGGTCTCTGCGTACCTCAATAAGCTGTTCCTCAATGGGCCCGTTCCTGCAATTAAAACTTTCACATTTTTTATCTCTGCGAAGACCTTTTTTGCAGCATTTATGAGTAGGTATAAGCCTTTCCTAGGTACAAGGTTCCCCACGAATAAAACATATTTTTCATCCTCTTTTAGTTTCATTTCTCTTTTTGTTTGCATTCTGCTTATAAAATCAGGCTTAAATTTTTGGGCATCAACACCATTAGGCACGATGCGAATCTTCTCCCTATCAATACCATAAAGTTGTACTATTTTCTTAAAGGAGTATTTGCTTATGGTGACAATAAGGGTTGCTTTCTCAGCGCTTTCCTTTTCAAGTTTTGAAAGGTGAGGTAGAAATAACTTGGCTAGTTTTGTCCGTGCCGTCATGGGTTGCTCTTTGAATGACTCTAGATATTCATCAGCTAGTACCCCATGTATTACTTGTATAAATGGTTTAGATCGCATCTCCCTATCATGTAGAAATCTTGCAACTCTATATCCACTCACAGTATGTGCCTCATAAATGTCTGCTTCGTTTTTCCTTAAGATCCATAGAACTGATTTATTAAAGAACCAATTATCAATCGGGAAAAACATGTCAGTGGAAAAACACGGCACTATTTTAATCCCATCAACCATTGCAATATTTCTGAATCCTGATTTTGTGCCGCTATAAACTGTTATATCAATGTTTTTATTTAGGAGTTTTTTTCCCAACTCTATTATCCGTCGTTCCACTCCGCCACAACATATATGTGGGGGTTGAGTGTTAAAGATGGCTAATTTGAGTTTGTCCATCAACCATCACATTTGAAATATGACTGCTACAGTTGTTAAAGCTGTTAGTAAGTTAGGTGGTGTTCTTACATAAACTTTAAATTAAGTGTGGTGAAGTACTTTCCTGTAATGAATAATGTGAGGGTTAAAAATGAAAAGAATTGCTTTATCTATAGTTTTGCTGGTTGCTGTTTTATTGTTTTCATTGACGCCAGTGTCTCTAGCGCAGAGAAGAGTTACACCATACGTTTATGTTGATGCCATTCCAAATCCTGCTCATGTAGGTGATGAGGTACTGCTTCATGTAGGTATAACACTCTATACAGCTTGGCCTCAATCAGGCTGGAAAAATCTTAAGGTCATAATAGAGCGGCCTGATGGAAAAACAGACACCATTTACCCAGTAAATACGGATACCACTGGCGGAACTGGTGTGCTTTATAGACCGCCAATACCTGGAACTTATTATGTACAAGTTTACTTCCCTGAGCAAAGGGTGGAGGTGGCCGTCCTTGGTATACCTGCTGGATCAATAATGAATGAAGGTTGGAGTGACAAGCTTAAGCTGATAGTTCAAGAGGAGCCTCTAGAATACTGGCCTGGAATACCTTTGCCAAGGGAGTATTGGAGTCGCCCGATAAATTCGCAATTCAGGGAGTGGGCATGCATATCTGGGAACTGGCTTCAACCTAAAGGTTACTACATAGACATGAACTGCCCAGGAAATGATGATGCGCCTGAGGCGCCACACATACTATGGGCTAAACCGCTCGTTAAAGGCGGTATGAGCGCCCTTGGCGGTGGGCTGGCTGGCGGCGACATTCCATGGGACTTTGAGTATGGTGATGCTTATGAGGGTTTGTTTGGTCAGCCTGTGGTTATCGGCGGCGTGCTTTACTTCAACCGTTACAAGGCTGATGGAAGCACACGCGTTGAGCAGGAGGTTGTAGCCGTTGACATACGCACAGGAGAAGAGCTATGGATCCGAAGCTGGAACAGAACCCGCTTGGCATTCGGCCAACTATTCTACTGGGACAGCTTCAACTACCACGGCGTCTTCGCCTATCTAATAGCCACTCGCACCGTAGCCGGCGTCACATACTGGGACTTCTACGAAGCATCAACAGGCCGATGGGCCTTCAGCTACAGCAACGTACCATCAGGAACACGCCTATACGGACCAAAGGGCGAGATACTACTATACAATGTTAACGTGGCGAGAGGCTGGTTGATGAAATGGAATTCCACGCTGGTAGTATATCAGACAAAGGTGAGGGCCTATGGACCAACAAATCAGGCGCTTGGCAGCTGGGTTAGAGAATACATGGGTACAACGTTTGACGCTAGGCTAGGCATCGAATGGAACGTAACGATACCCCGCGGGTTGACAGAGGCAGTCCCTCCAGCAGCTGGTCCAGCCACCGTATACCTTAGGGACAGAGTAATTGGCACGAACTTCTCGCGAGCGGTTATTGCCCCGAAAGTGCTCCATATATGGGCAGTAAGCACAGCAGAGGAAACAAAGGGGCGCCTGCTCTTTAACATCACATGGCCTAATCCTAGGCCTGATGCCCGCTGGCACCTGGAGGCTGCAAGTGTAGATGATGGAGTTTTTGTACTCGTGTGTCTTGAGACAACTGAAAAATGGGGGTTTGACATAAATACTGGCAGACTTTTATGGGGGCCTACGCAAAAGCAGAACTACCGTGACGCATGGAGCTACTCCTCAGGGTACTTCTGGGACTTCATATATGATGGAAAACTCTATTCAGGAGGCTGCGGCGGCACCCTATGGGTATATGATGTTAAAACAGGAAACGTTCTTTGGAAATATGACTTCGTAGACCGATACCACGAGTGGACCTTTGGCAACAATTGGTTCATATACTTCGCATTTGTAGCGGATGGCAAAATATACTTCTATAATGGTGAGCACTCGCCTAACAACCCACTTGCAAGGGGCTCATTAATGGTTTGTCTAGATGCTAAAACTGGCGAGGAAATATGGAAGCTGAACTTCTATGGAACATGCTGGGGAGGCAAACCAGTAATTGGAGACAACATTATAGTAGCACTAAACCTCTATGACATGCGTCTCTACGCTATAGGTAAAGGCCCAACGGCAGTTACTGTTGATGCTCCAAACACGGGCGTACCAGTAGGTTCGACTATTGTTATTCGTGGTACTGTTATGGATATTTCGCCTGGCACTAGGGATGTTGGTGTTGCTTTGCGGTTCCCGCATGGTGTTCCTGCTGTTGCTGATGAGTGCATGGCTGATTGGATGCAATATGTCTACATGCAATTCCCGAAGCCTACTGAGAATATGAAGGGTGTCTGGGTTAAATTGGACGCTGTAAACGTTTACACAGGCGAATACATAGACATAGGCGGAACCCACACCGATCCATGGTCAGGAATGTTCACGGTTTCATGGCAGCCGCCCAAGGAAGGCTTATGGTGGATAATCGCATCATTCCCAGGATCAAAAAGCTACTATCCATCATGCGCCCAAACAAGCATAGCCGTAACACCCCCAACACCCACACCAACACCAGCCACACCAGAACAAGTACAAACAATACAAACAACAATAGAAGCCATAACACCACTAATAACTGCTGTAGCAATCCTAGTAATCATAGCTATAATCATAGGCGCAGCTAACCTCT
>Ga0209394_1000096_pt1 | contig 82875 bp, 65 predicted proteins | sample JNZ201metaG_FD_184122 | JGI IMG/M metagenome (GOLD analysis project Ga0209394, IMG submission 184122) | Hot spring microbial communities from Jinze hot spring, China to study Microbial Dark Matter (Phase II) - JNZ 20120812A (SPAdes) (version 3) ...
CCGATGACTTTACCGAATACATTCACCGGGCTTGCGGGGCGTATTTCATTTCCCCTGCTTGCCGGCGTCGGTCCAAAGAAAATGCAGAATGCGCTTCCGGGAGCCCAATAGCCAAGGTCACCAACATCCACAACTTCCTTTTGGTTCTCTTCAGCACATCGGACTGGTATGCGGAAGTAAATTTCATCGCCCCACCTGTTGGCTCTACCGGTTATGGGTAATGCCTCCCAAATCTTTCTCGCCGTCTCGGTCTCGTTCAGTTCGGCTTCAACGGCAACGCTGCCAGCGGTGATGCGTATCCTTTTGCCCATGCATTCTCTCCCCCTTCCAAGTTCAAGTGTGCATACGCTCGCTGCACCGTTTGCACAGACGGGTGTTTAGTTTCACCAAGTTTGAAGTATGACATTGCGAGCAAACTCACTCGCCCAAGCGTTACAATGTGCCATTGTGAATTCCCGCGGTGAATAGGCACTGAGGGGGTGAGCTCAAATGGGGATCAAATTCAGCTTCATGACATGGGTGTGTCCAAACTGGACTTTGAGCGAGATCATTGAGGCGGCGAAGCGCCACAGGTATCACGGAGTTGAGTTGCGCACTGAGGTCGGACATGCTCACGGTATTGAGCCAGAGACAGGTGACGCAGCCATTGAGCGTGCAAGGAAGCTGCTTGAGGACAATAACATTGAAGTGAGCGCCATTGCCAGCTCATGTTCGTTCTCGCATGCTGATGCATTGGAGCGCAGGAGGATGATTGAGCGAGCAAAGCAGCACATTGAGCTTGCGGCAAAGATGCACTGCGCTAATGTGCGGGTGTTTGGCGGCATGATACCCCAAGGCGTTTCAATGGATGATGCGAAGCGATACATTGCAGATGCGCTTTGCGAGCTCGGCGAGTTTGCCCAACCGATGAATGTCTATGTTCTGCTTGAGACGCACGATGCATTCAGCAGGTCAAAGGATGCAGTTGAGGTTGTCAAGCTCGCCTCGCACCCCAATATTGGCATTCTTTGGGATGTGCAGCATCCATATACTCACGGCGAAACGCTTGAGGAAGCATTTGAGAATGTGCGCCAGTTTGTGAGGCACTGCCACATACACGATGTGCGCCGAAGTGAAAGCGGTTGGGAGCTATGCTTGCTCGGCGATGGTGAGATATCGCACGAGTTCGTTGTTCGCAAGTTGCACGAAATAAGGTTTGATGGACACCTCTCAGGTGAGTTCATAAATCCGCGGTGGGAACCTGACCTCATCCTCAAGCAATATTCCGAGACACTTTATCGGTATTTAGAGGGGCTTGGTTGATTGGGTTGCTATGCTGCCTTAGCTCACTTTGGATGAAGATGCGCTGCAATTGATCTGCGACGGCACTCGCCCTCTCAATGCAGCAGATCACTTCACTCGTGTCTCAAAGCCTCAATTGGGTCAAGTGACGCCGCTTTGTGAGCGGGGTAGATGCCGAAGAAGAGACCGACAGAGACAGCGAAGAAGAAAGCGAGTGCAATGGAGTAAGGCGGTATCACTATAGTCCAACCGGCTGCTCTACCAATCACTTTCGCAGCACCGCTGCCGAGCAGTATCCCGATGATGCCACCGACGACAGTTAGCACGACTGCCTCAATTAAAAACTGCAGGAGTATATCACGGCGCTTAGCGCCAACTGCTTTTCGTATCCCAATCTCCCGTGTGCGTTCAGCAACACTCACGAGCATGATGTTCATTATCCCTATTCCTCCAACGAGTAACGAGACGCCAGCAATTGATGCCAGCAGTATGAGAAACATTCGGCTCGTTGACTGAGCCATTTGCATGAACTCGCTCTGGCTGCGCACCGTGAAGTCATCCTGACCGTCTTGGCTAATTCGGTGCCTCCTGCGCAGCAGCTCGGTGACTTGCTGTTGAGCGAGCGGCAGAAGTTCCATTGACGGCGCTTGCACGCCTATAGCTGTCACATAGTCTATGCCGAACAAGCGCCTCATAGCGGTCGTTATCGGTATGAATACCTGATCGTCAAAGTCCATGAATCGCAGTGCTCCTTTCTCCGTGAGCACCCCAACGACCTCAAACGGTATGCCGCGTATCCTTATCGTCTTTCCGAGCGGTGGCTCATCACCAAACAAATTCGCTATGACGGTTTTCCCGAGGACGCACACCTTTCGCATGCCGTTCAAGTCGGCTTCCGTTATGAACCTGCCGCTTTCAACACGCCAGTTTGCAACCGCAAGGTAATCCGGAGTGACTCCGACAACGGTGGTGAATGCATTCCTGTTGCCATACTTGACCGGCATTGCGCGGCGGACTTCGGGTGAGACACGGATGACCATTGAGCACTTACGGGATATTGCCTCAGCATCATCCAGTGTTAGGTTGCGCTGTGTCGTGCCAATTGCCACGATGCCCCTTCTCGCCTGTCCGGCAAAGACCGTCAATGTGTTTGAACCGAAAGCATTGACGAGTTCAAGTTGCTCCTTCTCAGCGCCCTTCGCCACGGCAATCATTGCAATGACTGCTGCAACTCCTATGAGCACACCGAGCACTGTGAGCGCTGAGCGAATCTTATTCGCAATGAGCGAGTCAATGGCGATCTTCATGCATTCCCATATCAGCATGGTCAAGCTCACCCCATGTGAACATCAAGTTCGCTCATCATCCTGTCGTCCACAACGACTCCATCCCTGAACATCACGATGCGCTTTGCCCATCGGGCTACATTTTGGTCATGTGTGACAAGCACAACGGTCATTCCGCTCTCGTTCAAGCGCTTGAACACGCTGAGGATTTCCTCACCGGATCGGCTGTCCAAGTTTCCAGTTGGCTCGTCTGCGAGCAGCAGTTTTGGCGAGTTCGCGATAGCGCGCGCAATGGCAACTCGCTGCTGCTCACCGCCGGATAGTTCCGCGGGGCGATGGTTAACCCTGTCAGCAAGCCCAACCCACTCAAGCAATTGCATTGCACGCCTGCGCCTTTCCTTCACATCAACTCCGGCGTAGATCATCGGTAGCTCAACATTTTGCAGTGCTGTCAGCCGCGGCAGCAGATTGAATGACTGAAAAACGAAGCCGATCTTGCGGCTGCGCAACTCAGCCAATTGGTCATCGTCAAGTTTGCTCACATCTACACCGTCAAACCGATAGATGCCCTTTGTTGGGCGGTCAAGGCAGCCGAGCAAGTTCATGAAAGTTGATTTGCCCGAGCCAGACGGTCCCATAATGGCTATAAATTCACCGTCGTCAATTTGCAGCGTGACGCCGCGAAGAGCATGCACCTCCACCTTCCCGAGGCGATACACTTTGTGGATATCAATAACCTCAACGAGTTTTCTTTGCCAGCCCATTAACCATTTCCCCTTGTCATCTGCTCCGTCATCCCAATGCTTGCAAGCTCTGATGCCTTCCTCTTCGCTGATTCACTGAGGTTGGCGGCGCTGCAGCCTCGGTCTTCCGAGCGGCCCAACTGCCTGCATCATTTGCGGCTCAGTGTATGAGGTCACCACAAATTCGCCCTCACGCAATCCATCAACGATTTCGGTATACTCGTTTCCCATGAGACCAATGCGCACCGGCTTGCTGACAACCCAAAAGACCTGCTCACGACCATCAACGAAAGCACGCACACACTTAACTTCCCTGCGCGGCGTGAACCCAGCTTTGGATTCCTTTGGTCCGATCGCCATGCGCTCTTTTGCGGGTGGTCTTCGCTGCCCGGCTGGTGCGAAGTTGCTGATGACTTTTGGTCTCTCGCCCGTCAAAACATCAACGATGGTAACCCCTCCAAATTCCTTCACAGCCTCCGTTGGAACCCTGAGGACATTCTTCCTGTAAGCCTTGATGAACTCACAACTTGTTGTCATGCCCGGCTTCAAGCGGTTATCAGTCTCAAGCAGCTTGACTCGCACATGCACATAAACGACTCCTTGCTCCTCAGTCGTCCTCGGGTCTATCCGCACAACCTTGCCTTTGAATTGCTTACCGGGTATTGCATCAACGGTGACAATCACATCTTGCCCAACATGGACACCAGTGATGTCCGTCTCGTCAACCTGAGTATCCGCATAAATCTCGCTCATGTCACCCAGCTTGACAATGGTTGTCCCACCACCAAACGCGGATGCTGCTGAGCTTATGACAGTCCCCTCTTCAACCAACTTCTCAAGCACAATTCCATCTCTTGGCGCTACAACAACGGTATCGCTGTATCGCTTCCTCGCGTTGTCCAATGATGCGAGCGCTTTTTGCAGCTGTGCCTGCGCCGATTTCAAATCGGCTTTTCGCAGCTCAACTTGCAACCTGTTCTTTTCGGCAGCCTTAAGCTTTGCATAGGCTTCTTGCAGGGCAGCCTTTGCAGCCTCCACCTCAAGCTGCTTGACCTTTATCTGCGCTTCCTGTGCCTTTACCAATTCAAGTTGTGCCTCAGCGCGCTTAACTGCAGCCTCTGCTGCTTCAAGTTCACTCTGGGCTATTTTGACTTGTGCTTCGTTAGCCCTTGCCGCATCAAGCATCGCCTCGGCTTCCGAGAGTTTAGCCTGTGCGTCCCTAAGTTCCGTCTCCTGACGCGTGGTCAATGTTTCAAGGCGTTTCCTTGCACTCGCAAGCTGTGCCATCGCCTCATTGACCTTAGCCTGTGCCTCAGCGCACTGTGCTTTAGCTGCAGCCAGTTCAGCTGCTTGCTGTTGCTTGACCGTTTCAAGATATGTCTTTGCGCTCTCAAACGCAGCCCTTGCAGTCTCATATTCAACTTGCGCATCCTCAAGTTGGCGCTTTGAAGCAAAGCCCTTCCCATACAGCTCTTGCATGCGCTTCAAGTTGCGCTCAGCCTGCGCAAGCCTTGCTAACTCCTGTTCGTAGTTCGCACGAGCCTGTGCCAGCGCCTGCGGATGAGTGGCTTCCGTTAACCTACGAAGCTCCTCAGCGCGAGCCTTTGCAGCCTGTTCTGCAGCTGCCAATGCAGCCTCAGCCTGCTTGACTGCAGCCTCAGCTTCAGCTCTTTCCAACGGATGGGTTGCCTCTTTCAGCTGCCGAAGGCGTTCAAGCGCTGCATTTCGTGCAGCCTCGGCTTGTTGTATGGATGAGCGCGAAAGGTGTGGTTGTGCCATAGCCTTCTCACGCGCCTGCTTGAGTTGAGATGTTGCTGCTGCGAGGGCTTGCTCGGCATCTTTTAACTGCGCCTTATATTGCGCATTGAGCAATCCCACTTCCTTCTGCGCTTGCTGCAGGCGCGCATATGCAGCCTCCCATTGTCGCCTAACTTGCTCAATCTGCGCATCAATTGTCTCAACCGTAAGTTGATACTCAGTCTTGGATTGCTGCAGGCGTGCTGTAGCGGCATCCACATCCGCGGTTGCCTGACGAAGCTCTGCGCCAACTTGGTCTCTATCAATGAACGCTATCAAATCGCCCTTGTGAACAAAGTCACCGGTGTCAACCGGCATCTTTAAAACCTTGCCGGCAGCTTTTGACTTGACCTCAACAACCGTTAGCGGTTCAATCACTCCAGTCCCGGTTACGGAGGCAACCACATCTCCAACCTCAGCAACTGCGTATGCGACTAACGGCATCTTGGAGCGTTCTGCAGATTTGCGTCGTGCCTGCCACCACACCGCTATTGCCGAAAAGAGGACGAGCGCTATTAGCACCTTTGTCAGCCGATTCATTTTGTGCTCCCTCCAGTTGTGCCCACCATCTTGAGGATGCTTTCACATCGTCTGGCGAGCTCCCCACTGGCATGTTCCATGCGAGCCTTTGCAATGTAGTAGTCATAAATGCTTTGGGTGAGGCTGACCTGCGCGTTGAATAAACTGACCTGTGCATCTACCACCTCAAGGACGATGCCCAATCCGAGGCGGTATTTCTCCATTGCGGTCTTGAGATTCTGTTCAGCCTCTTCAACGACGGCTTTGCTTGCCTCAATTCTCTCCCATGCATTTCGCATGTCCAAATATGCGCGTTCAAGGTTTGCGCGGACATCCTTAAGCGACTGTTCGTATAGGGCTTGCGCGGCGCTCACCTTCCCCTTAGCGCTCTCAATGCGCGCTGCGGTTAAACCGCCATCAAAAATTGGGAGCTGGATGCTGGCATTAATTTGCCATTGTTTTTCGGTGGCGGAATAGCCGCCAATCCCGATATCATAGCCTGCTGCTATGTTTAGCACGGGAAAGGCTTGCAACCTTTCAAACTTGAGCGATGCCTTTGCTGCCTCAAGTTGCCAACGCAAGCGCCTCACTTCGGGATGATCCCTCAGGGCTACCTCAATGAGCTCTTGCAGTGTCACTGAAGTTGGCTGCGGTTCTGGGACATCTTCAATTTCAAAGCTCGTGTCCTCTATGCCCATAGCGTTTGCGAGCCTCAAACGAGCGACTGTGACAGCGTTTTGAGCCGAGAGCAAACTGAGGCGGGCGTTAGCCAGCTCAACTCGCACCGGGTAGATATCCACAGGCGCAGCATCGCCGACCTTGATGCGCGCTTCAACCATACGCATATGTTCACCGGCTGCCTCAAGTCGCTGCTCGCTCAACTTGAGGATGTGCCGGCTGCGCAACAGCTCAAAGTATGCTTCGGTGACATTCAAGGCGATGTCACTCAACGCCGACCTGAGCTCCTCATATGAGGCATTGGCTGATGCCTTTGCCTGCTCAATTTGAGTCAGCGTTGGTCCGCTGTCAACTTGAATGCCGAAGCTGAGCAGTGATTGCTTTGTTTCGGTTACCTCGCCGAGCCTTCGGAGTATGAAGCCAGTTTGTCTCCCGATTGTTTGCCCGCGAAAGAATGTGTGTTCAGTCGCAAACTTGGGCATCAGAGATGCTCTGGCTATGTCCACCTGAGCCTTTGCAACACCGTAATTTGCATTTGCCGCAATCGCGCTTCCGTGCTTGTTTATGGCAATCGCAATACATCGCTCAAGTGTCAGTGGCGCCTTTAAAGGGACTTGTTGGGATGGGTTTTGCTCTCCTGCACGGGATTGAGCTGTTAGGAGTGCGATCAGCATGAATACATTTACAAGGCGCGCTTTGAAGTCACCCACAAGGGTAATGACGCTTGAAGGCGAGCGCATCGGTGTCCTCCTCCGTTGAGAAGCATTTGCTGATGGGGTTTCAAATGAGCCATCGGGTCGTGCAATCATAAGATTTGACGGTTGACGATGTCCGAGAGTTTATCGCCCACACTCCTTGAGTAGCTTTTGCGAATGGCTCAGCCAATTTGATGTGCCATCTTAGCGGCATCAAAATTTGCATCAGCGCTCGCGCACGAATGGCAGCAGAAATTCATGCCACTCCTTATGTTTGAGCGCTAACATGAGTTTGGAGTAGCCCATGTGCGGTATATATGCAGGTCGGCGGGGCTGCTTCAGGAGGCGCATGCCAGCCTCCTCTGGCGTCCTGTTCCCTTTCTTGACATTGCATTTAACGCAGCAGCACACCAAGTTATCCCAATCTGAATCCCCACCGCGCTCTCTCGGTATCACATGGTCAACTGTCAGTCCGGGACCACTGTATCCGCAATACTGGCATGTGTAGTTATCTCGCGCAAGTATGCTCTTCTTACTCAGCTTGAATCGCACCGGTGGACGGCGAGCATAATGATTCAGCCGGATGACACTCGGCATCATTATCTCGCCGCTCGGATACCGAATGACACCATCGTTGTGTTTGACAACCTCAGCCCTGCCCTTCAATATAAGCACTATTGCCCGCCTAACATTCGTTAGGTTTAGCGGCTCATAGTTGTGGTTGAGCACAAGAACATCGGCGTTTAAAACCGAAGCGCGGCGATACCTCTTGCGCCTGTAAATGGTTGTCTCGCGCCGTCTATCTCCATCCTGCATATTCACCACCCGTTAACGGAAAGGGCTTTTATCGCTGTGGGCATAGCTAATGCTATCTTAGCGCGCCGCAGCCGAGAGGGGTTAGCTGCCATCCCCGATTTCCTCAAACAGCCCATCAACAAACTCCCTCGGGTCAAAATCCTCAATGGCATCCAAGCTCTCCCCAACGCCAACGAGCTTTATCGGTATCTGCAGCTGGTCTTTTATTGCAATTACGACGCCGCCCTTTGCTGTCCCATCAAGCTTCGTCAGGACTATCCCCGTCACCGGTATTGCCGAGGAAAATGTTGCAGCTTGTGCTATGGCATTTTGCCCAGTTGATGCATCTATGACAAGCAGCGTCTCATCCGGCGGTCTGCCGAGCGAGCGCGTGATGACTCGCCAAATCTTTTGCAGTTCCTGAAGGAGGTTATAGCGTGTGTGCATTCTTCCGGCGGTGTCAATCAGCACTACATCGTATCCCCTCGCCTTCGCCGCCTCAATTCCATCATAGACCACAGCAGCTGCGTCAGCTCCGATCGCATGAGCTATAACCGGTGCGCCGACCCTCTCTCCGAGCAGCTTCAATTGCTCAATTGCAGCTGCCCTAAATGTATCGGCAGCAACGAGCAGCGGCTTTTTCCCCTCACGCCTCAATCGCCATGCGAGCTTCGCAATCGTCGTTGTCTTTCCGGTGCCATTCACTCCGATGATTAGCCACACGGTTGGAGATGCCGGTCCGAAGTTTAACTTGCCGTCGCCGGAGCTCAGGAGCTCAATGAGCATGCGCTTTAACAGCTCAATTGCCTCGTCGCCAGTCTTACAATTCCCTTTCCGCACGGCATCCCTCAAACTTGATGCGAGCTTCTCCGTCGTCCGCACTCCCACATCTGCAAGCACAAGCGTTTCCTCAAGCTCAAGGAAGAGCTCCTCGGTTATCCCGCTGCGCCTGAACAGCTGTTTGAGCTTGCTGAGCACCCCTCTGAACAGCCGCACGGTTAAATCCCTCCCTCAATGCAACTCCGTCCATCGGGAGATATGGAAACTCAGGACATCGTGTTTTGGCGAGCAGGGTCGCGCCAAACTCAGCTTGGTGCACCCATTCTCTCAACCAGTCAAAGCTTTGGAAGCCTTGGCTTTGAGGAAGGAGCGGACATCTTCAAGTGATGTTGTGACCTTGCACCTCGGTAACGAAAACAGAAACTGCTTCCCATACCCTCTTTTGAGCACCCTCGGATCAAGTATTGCGACAATGCCGTAATCATCCGTGCGCCTCATGAGCCTGCCAAAGCCCTGCTTGAGCCAAATTATCGCCTGCGGAAGTTGGTAACTGTAAAAGGCATCTTTGCCGCTCATGCGCAGCCGCTCAATTCGTGCCTCCGTGATCGGGTCATCCGGAACCGCAAACGGCAATTTGACGATGATAACAGCTATGAGAGCTTCACCGGGCACATCCACGCCCTGCCAAAATGTGTTCGTCCCAAGCAGGACAGCGTGGTCAGCCTCTCGGAATTCCTCAAGCATCTTACCGCGTGGCATTCTGCCCTGAACGAACAAGCGCAGGTGTGGCAGCTCGGCTTTTACTTTTTCCTCAGCATAGCGCAATGCCGGGTAGCTTGTGAAAAGCACGAATGTAGCGCCGTTAGTTATGCGCAGCAGCTCTATCACGCGCTTAACAGCTTCTGCTGTGAACGCCTGCATGTCAACCGATGGATCTGGAAGATCGTCGGCAAGGTAAAGTAGCACTTGCTCTTCATAGTTGAATGGCGATTCAACCGCGAGTTCGTCAGCGTCATCTATTCCGAGGCGTTCCCGTATGTAGTTGAACGACCTCAGCGTGGTGAGTGTTGCGGAGGTCAATATGATCGGCATGTTTGGGATGAAAACGCTCTCCCTGAGCAAGTCCGAAAGTTCAATCGGCGCCATGCAGAGCGATACTTTCACTTCTCGGCGCATCTGCTCAACCTGCGCCCAATAGACATAATCCTGTGACGGCATCTCAAGGATGCACTGCAGAACCGAGTGCATGCGAATTAGTCTCTCACGGATGGTCTCGATCTCCGCCTTCTCGTCTGGCTCTGCGAGCAGTTCTGTAATGCCCTTCAGCTCAGCAGCCACCCTCGCTAACGGTTGACTCAACCTGTCCTCAACGAACCCCTTTCCCCTTATGCGCATGATCTGCAAGTCGCCGAGGCGAGCCATTACCTCGTTGAAAAATAGTTCAGAGCTGCTTCGCGCATCTTCTACTGCTCGGCGTATTCGTTCAAAAAGCTCTGGGTGTAAGCTTTCATATTTGAGCAGCCTGCCCCTCTCACGGCGCCTGCCGATGAGTTGGCTTAAAAGGTTCTCAACGGCGGTATTTGAGACCTCCTCTGTCAAGTAGCCGCATGCGACTTCTTCAAGGTTGTGCGCCTCATCAAAGATCACAGCATCATAAGGCGGGAGTGCATAACCATCTGTGGAAAGGTTTGCGAAGAAGAGATGATGATTGATGACGATGATGTGCGCCTCATTCAAGCGCCTGCGTGAGCGTTGATACGGGCACCGGCTGAAGAAGGGGCACTGCTTCCCGATGCACAGGTCTGGATCTCTTGAGACGGCATCCCATACGAATGCATTCGGCTCAAAATCCAATTCCATGCGCAATCCCGATGCCGTTTTCCTCGCCCATTCAGCAATGAGCTCAAGCTGCGCCATATCCTCAACTGATGCCAGCACTCCATGCCTCATTGTGCTGTCAAGCCTGCGCAGGCAGATATAGTTTTGAGAGCCGTAAGCTACCGCGTATCGGAACATACCATCAAGCGCCTCATGAAGAAATGGCAAGTCCTTATCAATCAGCTGCTGTTGTAGCGTTTTCGTGTATGTTGAGACGATCACTCTCTTGCCCTCACAGCTCGCCCACAATGTGGCGGGGACGAGGTATGCAAAAGTTTTTCCGATGCCGGTGCCAGCCTCAACGAGCAAATGCCTTCCATCCTCAATTGCCCTTGCCACAGCTTCGCACATGCGCAGTTGCCCTTCCCTCATTTCGTATCCGTTGAGCTTCCTCGCAACGATTCCGTTCTCGCCGAGGATTGAGAGGGATTGTTCAACGAGCCAGCCCACTTAAATCACCACTTACGCTTACAACCACTTTTGCAGTTCAGCCAGGTCAACGATTGCAACATCTTTGAAGCGCCTCAGCTTCCCCTCGTTGGCATGCCATACAGCGTAAGGGTGGGTGTATCGCAGGTAGCGTTTGCAGAGCCCGCTTTCACACAGCTCAATGAAGTCGCCGAGCGTCTGCAGGCGCGGTGGTTTGAGCCCTTGCGTCTTTTCAATCGCTTCAAGCACACCGCTCTTGAGCGCATCAAGCATGCAGTATGCCCTTAAAGCCACGAGGGCATCGCTGAACTTGTGGTTGACTATGGCATGCTCAACTTTCGGGTCTTGAAAGTCAAGCATCTCCATCGCCCCATCAAAGGCAATATTGCGCTTGGAACGCACCACAGCTTCCACATCTCCCTTCAAGTTTGGCATGTGTTGGGCACACCCAAAAGAGCGTTCAAAACTCATGCGGCTGTTGGTTGGTGAGCAATTTCTCAGCACCGTCAGCCATGAGCATCTCGGCAAGGCGAATGCCGAGTTCCCTCGGTCTTGATGCGGCGCCGCGCGTTGTTTTCCTAATGAGCAGTTTGCCACCCTGACTTGCCACAGCCGCTGTCAATTCAAGCTCATCATTTCCAACCCATCTTGCGCATGCGCCAACCGGCACATGGCAACCAGCGCCGAGAGCCGAAACAAGCGCCCTTTCAGCTTCAACTTCCGCTCGTGCCCTCTCATCGTCCAGCGGCTTAATCAAACTTATCACGGTTTCGTCATCGGAGCGCGCTTCAATTGCAAGTGCGCCCTGCCCAGCAGCAGGAGTGCAGACATGAATTGGAAGGAGTGCTGTTATTCTGTGCTCAAGTCCGAGCCTGATGAGCGCCGCTGCGGCAACGACTATCGCGTCAAATCCACCCTCATCAAGCTTGCGCAACCTTGTGTCCACATTGCCGCGCATGTGCCTCATGACAAGGTCTGGACGCAAGTGGAGCAACTGGGCATGTCGGCGCAAACTTGAAGTGCCCATAACGGCACCAACTGGAAGGATGTTGAGAATGTCTATGTCCGATGCCCCCTCCGGAGCCTCAGTTGCCCGTTGGGAAGCGCGCATCACAATCGCATCTCTTGGATCAAGGCGATTGCACACGGCTGCGATGGTCAATCCATCCATGATGGTCGTCGGCAAATCCTTTGCGCTGTGCACGGCGATGTCAATCTCTCCATTCAGCAGAGCCATTTCAATCTCCTTCACGAAGAAACCCTTCCCACCAACGCGCTGCAATGGCACATCCCCAATTACATCGCCCTTCGTTCGGATCACGCATACACGGATGCGGAGGTCGGGATATAGCCTGCGAAGTTCATCAATGACGATTTGTGATTGAGCGAGTGCAAGCTTGCTTCCTCTCGTCCCCAAACGAAGTTCGTTCACGGTTGTCCACCCGCTTCACTGCCGCACAAATTCGGAGATCACTTGGTTGAGCAACTTCAGTGCGCCACCCGCATCGCCATCAGCCAGCAATTGCAAGATGCCCCGCCGTATTGCTTCCCTCAATGCCTCCGTGCGCCTCTCCGGCTCCTTTATGGCAGCCTTCAATTTGCCGCGCACATCGCGCAACAGTTCAGCGAGCATTGCGTATTCTTCGGTGACGACGGATGCGATCTTATCTCGCAGGATTACAGCCAGAGCCGGGCTTGCCCCCGATGTGTCAACGCTTATTTCAATCAAGCCGCGCTTTAAAACCGCCGGCATGATGAATGTGCACAGGTTTATGTCATCAGCGACATTTACCGGGATGCCAATTGAGCGGGCATCTTCGGCGACCCTCCTATTGGTAGACGCATCATCCGTGCACGCGAAGGCTAAATTTGCCCCGTTAAGGTGACCCCTCTCATATTCGCTCTCAATCAGCTCAATCCTTCCATCCACTGCAAGTTGCTTTATCTCCTCGCACGGTTTTGTGCATACCACTCTGACTGCAACACCGCGCTCAAGCAATGCATGTGCCTTCCTCAGCGCTACCTTGCCACCGCCAACTATAATGGCTTTCACTTCGCTCGCCTTCAGGACTATCGGTAAACCGTTAAACACGCTGCCACTCCTCCTGCCGGAGGTTTGAGGGCGCAACTTCACAGTGTTAAAGCACGCTTGCGATCGCTTCCATCACGACCTCGTCCGGGATTGGCTCACTCGTCATGAACGCGCTGCCAATCTCTGTTGGGAGGATGAAGCGAAGCATCCTTCCACGCCTCTTCTTATCAAGCGCCATCGCCTCGTAAATCCGCTCCGGCGAAATGTCGGTTACACCGGCTTCCGAGAGACTCGTTGGCAAGCCTGCTTTCTTCAACAGCTCCAATTGCTCATCCAGCACATCTTGTGAGCACACTCCAAGAATGCATGCCATCCTTGAAGCTGCTATCATCCCGATGGCAACAGCCTCCCCGTGCAACAGCTTGCTATAGCCAGTGGCAGCTTCAATGGCATGTCCGAATGTATGCCCGTAGTTGAGCAGCGACCGTTCGCCTCCCCTTTCATGTTCATCGCGCTCAACAATGCGCGCTTTTATCTCGCAGCAGCGTGCGACAATTTCGGAGAGGGTCGGTAAGTCCCTCTCATTCAGCGCATCAATGTTGCGCTTGATGGTATCAAAGAGCGAGGCATCTGCTATGACGCCATATTTGATCACTTCTGCAAGCCCCTCCCTGTAGGCTCTTTCCGGCAGGGTGTGAATTGTCTCAACATCGGCTATCACGAGTTTCGGTTGATAGAAACACCCGATGAGGTTTTTCGCCCTCGGATGGTCAACTGCTACCTTCCCACCTATTGCGGCATCAACTTGCCCGAGCAAGGTCGTTGGAGCATTCACGAGAGATATGCCGCGCATGTAAGTTGCAGCAACGAATCCACCGAGGTCGGTTATCACGCCGCCGCCAAACGCTATAAGCGTTCCGTCCCTCGTCATCCCGAACTCAATTAGTGCATCATATAGGCGCATCGCAGACTCAAACGACTTTGTTGCCTCACCGGACGGGAGCGACACCGTTGATAAGGGTATACCGCGAACTTCAAATGCTCTTTGAGGGCGGTGCAGCTGCGCCCGAGCAACGCACTCGTCGGTGAGAAGCACGAAGGGCTCTTTGAGCCCAGCTGCGTTGAGGATGTTTGGCATGCACTCGCAAAGCCCCTTCCCGATGAGGATGTGGTATGTCCTCCCATCAAGGCAAACGGGCACTGAGCGTGCATCATCGGGGAGCGAATCTACCCAAGCCGTAATTTGCGATGCGACCTCTTCTGGGCTAAGTTCATCGGTCTGAATCACAAAATCAGCTCGGCGATAAAATGCCTCCCTTCGTTCAAGCAATTCAAGTATGCGGCTGAAGCGATCGCTCACATCCAGCAGAGGTCTGTCCTGTGCGTCCTTGATTCGCTTCCAGATTGTTATGGGTGAGGCGCGCAGGTAAAACAGGAGCCCGTTGGAGCGCAGCGCCCGGATGTTCTCTTCAAATGTGGGCACGCCGCCGCCGGTGCTTATTACAAGCCCACTTTTGGATGCGACCTCCCTTACAACCTCCTTTTCAAGCTCGCGAAACCACGCCTCACCATGCGTGCGAAATATCTCGCTTATGCTCATTCCGGCTCGCTGTTCAATGATTGCATCGGTGTCCGCAAACTCCATCCCAAGCATATGTGCCAACCTTTTTCCAATATCGCTTTTGCCGCTACCCATGAATCCGATCAGCACAACATTCCGGTTGTGTCGCTTCATGTCCTCATCACCTGAGTCGTAGTGTTGTCACTCGGATTGCACAAGATGCCTTGGCGATTCATTCGGCGCCGTAGAGGGCGAAATAGCTTGCCGGCGGTATCACTTCCCTCTCGAACGAAGGACCCTTCCACATCACCCGTATAGATGCAACTGGCGGTGGTCCCTGATAGAACTCAAGCTTGAACTCATGCACACCCTTCGTTAACTGTATTGGCTTGCTCGCAACGGAGCGTTGAGGTCCTATGCGCCATTCATCAATTACAAGCTCGCCATCAATCCAAAGGCGAGCTGCGTCGTCCAAGTCCTCAAAGAAGAATTGATATTCACCATCCTCTGGGATGAGCAGCTTCCCGTGCCACTTTACGCCCCAGTATTGTGAACTCATCTCCGGATGCGGTCTTGTGTTCCAGTCATGGTTTATTGCGGGGTCAACCCGTGAGAAGATGTAGCGCTGGAAGAGCGGTCCCGGAGGCGGCTCTCCGAGTTTCCAACCATGTGGTTCTGGGTCATCGTAATAGTCACCCTTTACGCCCTCGGGGAAAATGACGAGCTGTTTCGGCATCTTGGGCGAGCTGAATGAAAGCCTTATGGAGGCACCCGGACCGGGACCTTGATGGTATTCAACTATGGCATTGTGGAAGCCAGCAGTTAGCTCAACTGGACGGCTCACATGGGTTGCCGGCATTTGTATCTTCCAAGCATCCAAGACAAGCTCACCGTCAATGTAAAGCCTCGCTGCATCATCAAGGTTGTCAAAGTAGAAGGTATACTTGTCGGTGCGCGGAACGAAAATCCTGCCCTGCCATCTTACGCTCCAAAATTCGCTCCCCATCTCGGGATGTGGTGATGTTCCAACATCCCACCTGAAATCAATCATTTCGTCCTTGCGCGTAAACACGAGTTTTGAGAAGGTCGCCTTTGGCGGCTCACCAACTTCGTATGTCTCCGCATCTTCATCATCGTAGTATTCTCCAATCACGCCATCGGGGAAGAAACCGCGCGGCGGACCGGGTAGCAAGCTCCTTCTCACAACAGCCTTCCAATATTCAATCGGGCTATATGTTGGCTCGAGCGGTTGGTGCAGCTCGTATTCAATTGTGAGCTTCGGTGCCGTCAGCGTTTTTCCACCCGCAAACTCTACTGAGCCGCTGCCGGAGATGGGGCATAGCAGCAAGCCGCTGTTTTCTGCTTTCCCTTCAACCCACGCCCTCACAACATCGGTGACATCAAAATTAACCCAATCATCAGCTGCTGTCACCTTAGCCAATGCCTCTTCGCCGCGCTGCGAAGCTCGCCTAAAGCTGAGGCGTGGTGAGTTGTTTCCGTCGCCGGGGAAATCGCCTCCGGGCGTGCTCCATGTTGTTTCTCCATCGGGTGATAACCATGTGACCTTTTCTTGGCGCCATCGCCTGAGCAATCTAAAGACACCGAGAGTAAGCTCACCTTCACACTTTAAGGCATACAGTGATAGCACTGCCCGCTTTATCCTGCTTCCCGTCGGCATAACTGAGAGGTCAAAGCGAAGCAATACCCTGCTCGTTGTCTTATCCTGTCTCACGAGTGTTAGCGAACGGGTGTCAACGAGACCCCTTTTCGGGTCAGCATTGGTAATACATGCTTCCTCATAGCCGCTGTATCCGGCGAGATTTTGTTGGAGGGTGACGGTGCGCAGCCTGCTCATTCCCAAGTTTGAGATCACTTTGAAGTCATCAATGGAGCACTCGCTCCGAAAAACAAGCACACCAGCCTGCCCGCCATTTAATGGCTTGCTGTCAAGGTATTCAAGTAACCATTCTCTCGGTTCATGCTCATCGCCCCAAACTTTTGCCCGTATGAGCAAGCCGTTATAATGGGGTTGCAGTCTGAGTTGCATCGTGCACCATTTTCCCTCATCAATGCGCGATGGTGCGCTGCCGAGGTGAAATGTTTGCTCGCCATCCCGCTTATCAAGCATGACCACACCGCGAGCATACCACAGCCTGTAGAAATGCTCACCGGCATCGTCAATGCTGTGATAGCCAATGATGCCGTAACCCCAAACTGTGCGGACTTTATCGGCACGAAGCTTCGCTGTGATCGTATAATCTCTCCAGTGCACAATCGCATACGAGTTTTCGTCAAACGAAAGCGGTGTCTCATCCTCAATCTGCCTGCACACGTGAACACCATCCTCCTTATCCACAATCCATTTGCCACCGTATAGCGAGAAAGAGAGCGGTGCTTGCCCCTTGCGGTCTCCTTGGAAGTCCTCGCTAAAAAGAACCGCAGCCTGCCTCCCGCTTAAACTCTCGCTGTTTGATGTGACGACCAATTCTCCGAAGATGGCATCGCAGCTTGCGGTCCAAAGCCCGGCTAACCCGGCTTTGAAGGATGGATTTGTATCGGAGGTTGTTAGCATCCACTGCTGAGGTTCACTGCCCTGCGCCGCCCATACCTTTCCCCTCAGCTCAACTCTCCCTTCAAGGGTTGTCACTTGCAGCTTGAGGTAATGCCAGCAGCGAAGTGTCATTGGGAAATCTGTTCTCGCTAACAGGAGGGCTTTTCCATTCTCCACTTTGATGATGTTCATTCCCGAGCCATCCACATAGAAGCGATAATGGTTGCGCCTGTCATGCCAATATGCAACCATTCCAGCACCCCAATTTGAGCCGCAGGTCATCACTTTGAGGCGAGTGATTACAGTGTAATCTTGCCATGTGGCTATTGCGTATGCAGCCACTTCCATGTCAGTTTGAAGTTGCTTCAGGACATTGCTCTCCTCTCTAACGATGAGCCATTGCCCTCGCATGAACTCCCAATTGCTCGGGGCAGTTTGCACTGCGTGCCTTTCAAAGTCGTCCGAAAAAATTACGGGCGCCAAGAGCTGCTCAGCTGCGCATGAACAAACTTGAAGTTCAAACATCGCATGCACCAGCACCATCGTGGCAGTCAAAAGGTAACGAATCAGCATGAGGCTGCAGTTAGACATAGTTGTTAGCTTGACACTTGATGCATCCCGCATACGCTGCACTGGAAGCTTCACCTCCCCACATTAAACTCAACTTTCAGGTCGTCAAATTCACACGATGTTGCGAGCGAGACAAAACCGAATGTCCCCGATGGGATTCGTCCCTTGCTGTCATCAGTTACATCAAGCTGCCAATCAGCCGCTTCCTTCTGGTCTGTGCGCCATATCTTCGCTTGCAAGTTGGTAGCGCTGCCTGCAGCGCTGATGCGAAACTTAAACCAATACCATTGCCCCCTCTCAACTGTGAGGTGACGCTCGGCGAGCATTTTTGGCTTCTGCTCCTCTGGGGTGTATGCGAGCAGCACGAGCCTTGTTCCGCCGATGCTCAATAAGTCGTAATGCGAGTTGGCATCTCTCCAATTAGCCGAAAGCCCAATGCCATAAACTTCAGCGCCCTCAGTGGCTCTAATGCGAGCAGTAATTGTATACGAGCCCCAACCGATCATGACCGCGTAGCGGTTGTGCTCAAATGCGTGCTCGTTCAAAAGGCGCAGTTGTGATAGCGCCTTTGTATCGCTGTTTTTAATCTGCCACTCTCCGCCGACGGAAATCCATGTTGCGGGTGGTTGACCGATTGCATATTGCTCAAAGCCATCTCTCAATCGCACCCGCTGTTTTCCGAGTCGGTCGCCCCATGTTATTTCAAAGTCGTCAAACTCGCATGTGCACTTTGCGCACCATACACCAGCCCAACCGTGCATTACAGTTGGCGCTAAGTCCTCACCGACGAGCATCCAGGCTTTTGGCTCCTCATCATTGTCCATCCACACTTTCCCATAAAGCGACAGCCGCCTGCCAAGGTTCACAATGGAGAGTTTCATACGATGCCATTTCATCGGATCAAAAGCGTATGGCATCCAATTCAAACTGATCACCTGACCATTGTGCACTTTAACCAAATGTGCTTGGTTGCCGTAATTCAAAAGCCTGTAGTGGTTTTGTGCATCCTGCCAATATGCCACTATGCCCATCCCGGATGGCGGGAGGACTTTTATCGGGCGAACTTTAACGCTCACAGTGTAGTTTGCCGGGGAGAAAACTGCGTATGAGAGACCTTGCAAAGTGGGTGAGCTTTGTTGCAGCACTTGCTCATCTCCTGAGATGCTGATGCGCCAATCACCGCCGAATGCTTTCCAACCGGTTGGCAGCACTCCAATTGGCTCATCTTCAAAAGTAAAGGTGTAAATGTTCAGCTGCTCTTCATTTGCGCCATCCAAGTTCATAACCATTGATACGAATGCGCACTGGACGACCGCGCATGCGACAAACACAAGCACTGTGAAATGGAGTCTCATAGTGACGGAGTTTAACCCCCTTGATAAAATCCCCGTGCTCACTATCAGTGCGAACGAACGGAATTTGCGCGCGGGAACTTTGTGCAACCGTCCTTCCACACATTAGGTTGAAGCGTTATCACAGCATCGTCTACACGGGGGATTTGTGAGGGGTAATGGGGGAGCATACGAAGCTCCCCCATGTGATGCTTTTTGATGGGTTACTTTTGGACAGCCTCTTTAAGCGCCTTCGCCGGGCGGAAGGCAGGCACATTGCGCGGCGGGACCTCTATAAGTTCGCCTGTTTGCGGGTTGCGGACTTTGCGCTTCCCTATCCTGCGGACTCGGAAGCTGCCAAAGCCGGCAATGTTGACTGCTTCCTTCTTCCGCCCGGAGAGCGCCTTTGTTATGCAATCAAACACCGTGTTGACTGCCTTTAGCGCATCCGCTCGCTTCAACCCAACTGCATCCGCAACAGCCTTCACAATGTCCGCCTTGTTCATTTCTCAACCCACCTCCATTAGGGTTTTCCGTTTTTGACTTGGGCATCAGAGCAGCTACTTCACTCACCCCCTTAAGGTTGAGATTCAAGTGCATATTAGCATCATTATAAAATCATAGCGAATTTTTGCAGACATGCAACCTCATGAGATGTCATCAAATAACGGTGCACATCAATTCCGCATCGGAGATGCAGCGGTATCACTCCCGCATGTGAAGCGATGCGTGGTGACCCTTAGGATCGCGATGATGGTGCGATATGCTTTAAAGCGAGGAACAGTTTAAACGACCCATCTCGGATGGAGGACGGCGTATGGCATGACGGTGATCGCTCACATCTGTGACATCCACATCGGCGCTCGCATCGGGAGGGTCTTTCCCGAGGACATAACTCGTTGGTGGCAGATGATGCTTGAGGATTGGAGGAGGTTGCCGCAGGAGGTAAAGCTTGTGCTGGTGTGCGGCGATCTAACATCAGATGGAACTGATGAACAACTTGATGCCGCAAGGGAAGCAATTGAATCGCTCAACGCTGAGGTGCATTTAGTTCCCGGAGAAGCCGATATAGCAATGGGGAAGGCGGGATGGATTCACAGGTTTGGGGAAATAGACAAGTTGGTGAGGCATGGAGACTTAAACATCCTCATTGTTGATGTTTTGCATGGCGGCGAAAAACGGTTGTGGACCCTCACCGAAAAGCAGTTCAGGTGGTTGGACGATTGCTTTGATGAGCATTCCGGCGAACCATTCTTGCTTGTCCTTTATCCGCCGCTTGAAAAGCACGAGGGGATGTTTCGCCCGCCTTGGGATGAGGATGTTGCAAGTGCATTGCTTGAGAGGCTGAAGAGGGTCAATTTGCTCTGCATCCTTTGCAGCGGCATGCATTCAAACCGCGAGGAGCTCATTGATGGAAAGCTCCTTTTGGGGACTGGCGCTTTGTGTGGCTTTAGGGTAACGGACACGCCGCCGGAAAGATGTGTTCTAACGCGCCCCGGTTACCGATTGATAGCCGTTGATGATGTTGTTCGGACATTCTGGCGTGAGATTACCTCAAGAGTTCAAGTCACGATCACCTTTATCGGCAGCTCCCACACTCTCGGACCAAGACCATTGGTCAACACGCTTGATGTCTATAGTGACTGCATTGTTTATGCGCAGGCATATGCTCTTGATGCCGAAATAACCTCAGTGGAGATAGGGCTTGGTGGCAGCCCTTGGATTCCGATGCGCAAAGTTTGGGATGACATATGGAGTGAATGGGAGGGTGTAATTCGCGCTTACGAAATTGGTTGGGGACAACAGCTCCTTGTTGCACGCGCAAAGGCGAGCAATGGCGAGGAGGCGTATGATGCTATACCCTTCTGGATGCGCAGCCTTCCATCACAAAGCGCAACTGCTGTGAGGGAGGCAACGGTGTTTGAGCTGCTGAGACGACCGCGATAGTAATGTGACCCTTGGAGTCATGCGCTGCCATGTTAGTTCCCTTTACCGAATTAAGCGTGCAGGTTAAAATGCATTGGTGAAGGTGTTCAAAGGACGGGGCGTAGCGCAGCTTGGTTAGCGCGCTAGCATGGGGGGCTAGAGGTCGCCGGTTCAAATCCGGCCGCCCCGACCATCCCCAAATGGAGGCTGCTAACGAAACTGTATTGGCAGAATCGCACTGCTGCTTTGGAGGGTGAACACAAACGGTGAAAGGGATGCAGCCAAGAAACGCAGCTCACCCTCTGGAAGACGAATGCTGCTTGCCATGCAGCCTTTGGGAGGAGAGCTTTTGGTGCAGCCCTCTCAAAAGTCGTTACCATCCCGCGATGTTGCTCATCTCTTTCCCGAGGCAGCACTGCATTTGCACAATGCCATCAAATAGGGGATGAACCAATGTGAGTGGAGGAGCGAGAGAGGTTGTAAGGCTATATGAGGAACACATCAACCGCGGCTTGGTGAAGCTCCTTAGATTTGGCGGGATTGAGGCGACGGAATATAGGGCATCTGGGATGTATGTTGAGGATGAGGAGGGCAATCGCTATCTTGATTGTCTGGGTGGCTTTGGTGCGCTCAACTTTGGGCATCGCCACCCCAAGATTGTTGAGGCAGTTATAAAGCAGCTCAATTTGATGCCGCTTTCATCCCGTGTGCTATTCAACGGAGTGCAGGCAAGGCTCGCAAAGATGCTCTCTGACTTGCTCCCCGGTGACTTACGATACTGCTTCTTCTGCCACAGCGGTGCCGAGGCGGTTGAAGCGTGCATAAAGCTCGCTCGCCTCTCAACTCGCAAGAGGAAGGTCGTAGCAACGCAAAACGCATATCACGGGAAGACACTCGGAGCTTTAAGCGCTTCTGGGAGGGAAGTTTACCGCTCACCGTTTGAGCCATTACTTCAGTGGTTTGTGCATGTGCCATTCGGCGATGTGAATGCGCTTGATAGAGAAGTTGATGAAGATACTGCTGCCGTCATCCTTGAACCGATACAAGGTGAGGGCGGGGTCATCATCCCGCCGGACGATTATCTCCCGGCAGCGCGTGAGATATGCAGTGAGCGTGGCGCTCTGTTGATACTTGATGAGGTGCAAACTGGCTTTGGGCGCACTGGCGCTAATTTTGCAATGGAGCACTATGGCGTCGTGCCGGATTTGGTTGCGCTCGCCAAATCGCTCGGCGGCGGAGTTGTGCCAATAGGGGCAGCAGTCGGAAATGAGAAGTCCTTCAAGGGCTTGTTTGAGAGCCCATTAATTCACTCGTCAACGCTTGGCGGCAATCCGCTTGCATGTGCTGCTGCATGCGCTGCAATTGAGGTTTTGCAGGAGGAGAGGTTAGCTGAGCGGGCGAGGGAAAGCGGCGATTACTTCCTCTCCTCATTGCGGCGGGTCGCGGAGATGCACGGCGACCTGATCAAGTGTGTGCGTGGGAAGGGATTGCTCATCGGCGTTGAATTTTGTGACCCCGATATTGCAACCATTGTTGTTGCCGGCATGTTTCAAAGGCGCGTCCTTGTAGCATATACGCTTAACAACCCGTTGGTTGTAAGGTTTGAACCGCCACTCATAATTGAGCGCGAGCAAATTGATGAGGCGGTGAATGCATTTTCCGAGGCGATAGCGGACGCAGAGGAGTTGGTATCCCAAATTGCGTGAGCGGTGCTTGGAGGATGCGCTATGCCAACGATCGTTTGTGAGAGGTTAGTGAAGGCACCACCGATCGTGACCTTCAACAGTGCAAGAAATGTGGAGCGCTACATAGCTTGTTCTGGAAATGTTGAAAGCGTGAGAGTTTTGAGTGACGATGGGATGACACGCATAACCGAGTGGGTCGCAAATGTGCCCGTGCTCGGAAGGAAGTTGCGATGGGTTGAGAAAGATGTCTGGGATAGCTCATCGCTCTCATGCAGCTTTGAGATGATAGAGGGCGACATGGACAGCTATAGCGGTGAGTGGCGTTTTGAAAGCCATGAAGAAGGCACGCTCATGAGACTCATCATCTCCTACGAATATGAGGTGCCACTCATTGGGCAGCTTCTTCACAAGGTGATTGAAAGGTTGGTTGAGGCAAACGCAAATTCCGTCCTTGATGCTGTAAAGGCGGCTTCCGAAGGCATTCGGGATGGCGCTGATTGGTGATAGCCTTTCAAGGTGCCAAGTGGGTGATGGGCGCTGCGATGTGCCCGCAGAGGTGATGGATCATGCGCCATAGCGCGATTCTCACGGCAGCGTGTGTTTGTCTGGTTATGTTGCAATGCTTTGCTGTCCATCTGCGTGCCGAGAGCAGCCAAAGAAGGTATCACATCGTGAAGAAGGGTGATACCCTTTTCTCAATCGCAAGGCGGTATGGTGTGCCGTTGCAAAAGCTTCGCGAGGCGAACAATAGGCTTGATACCGACATAATCCGTGTGGGCGAGAAACTGCTGATACCTTCACCCAGTGCTGGTGATCGGAAGCCTCAAGCTGTTAAACCCACACCACAAAGACCTCTCACCACTGCACCACGAACGCCTTCAAAGCCAAAAGCGGAACAGCGTGATACAGCAGTTGCGCAACCCAAGCGAATTGAAGTGGCTGTAGGGAAGTCCGTGATCGTTCGTGCGCGGCGTCTGCTCAGCATTCACATTAGCAATCCACAGGTTGCCGATGTCGTCGTGATGGGCAAAGACCTGCTTGCAGTCGTTGGCAAATCCGCAGGTAGCACTACGCTCGTGATACTTGATGAGCGTGGTATTTCCACTTACGATGTGGTTGTGAAGGAGGCACTGGGTCTCTCCGCCGAGCGAATTGCTTCAGCCATTGGCATACCGGGTGTATTCGTTCAAGTCATTGACAGCACGATTGTTTTGACCGGCAAGGTTGCCACGCAGGAACACAAGCAGCTTGCCCTAACAGTAGCGCGCCTATTCTCACCGAATGTGATTGACCTTCTTCGGGTTGAGGAAGTTGAACTGAAACCCGAGGGGGTTAAAAAGCCCGAGAAGCCATCAATGCGTCCAGAGGAACTTGAGCAGATCATTGGTCTGGAGGGTGTGAGTGTTCGTCAAGTTGGCGATGTGCTCATCATTGAGGGGGAAGTTGAATCCCAACACGACCTTGAAAGAATACAACATGCAGCGCAGCTTGCCGGGGTAACGGTGTTGAACCTAACTCGCTTGCGAGTGCCGTCCCCAAAGGAAGTCAAAGAGTTGCTTGGGCTACCAAATGTGGAGGTGAAGTTCACCCGTGATTGCTTCGTTGTCACCGGTGAGGTGGACAGCGAGGAGCAGAGACAAGCCATTAACCAGATTGAGCAGTTGCTTGGGAAGAAGGTGATCAACCTCGTCCGTGTTGTTCAACCAAAGCTACCCGAGTTAAAGCCGGAAGTTAAGCCGGAGATCAAGCCCGAGGTAAAGCCCGAAGTTAAGCCGGAAGTGCAAACGCTCCCGCAGAGGTTGAAGGAGCTCATCGGAATAGACACGATTGAGGTCATTGAACTCGGCAGTCAGAAGGTGATGCTCCGCGGCGTGGTTGAGACGAGCGTTGAGCGTGACCGTGCCATCAAAATAGCACAGGCTGTTGTTGGTGAGGGAAATGTGCTTGACATGCTACAGGTTTTGCAGCCACAGCAGTTGCGAGTTGAGGCGTGGGTGCTTGAGATAAATCGTGAAGCGCTCCGTCAACTCGGCGTGCAACATCCGGAGTCAATAACCTTTGGCGAAGTGGGTGATGCGGTAGTTGGCAGAGTGTTCACGCGCATAAGCAACATCCAAAGCATGCTCCAAATGCTCATCAGCAAGAATGTGGCAAGGGTGCTTTCAGCGCCGAGCGCGGTCGCAGCAAGCGGCAAGCAGGCTAAATTCACGGTCGGTGGTGAGATACCAATACCAGTGACAATGCTTGGCGGTCCGGCAGCAGGAGTTCAAACGCCCCTTGGCGCCGGTGTGCTTGCACAAGGTGTTGAATTCCGTCAGTATGGCATCATACTTGCAGTCACTGGGATTGTGGATCATAGCGGCGTGATAAAACTCAAGTTGCAAACCGAAGTGAGCGCCCCAGCTCCGGGGATAACGGTCAATGTTTGGGGGGCGGTTATACCCGGCTTCAGGACGAGGAGCTATGAAACGGAGCTTGAGTTAAAGCCCGGAGAGGGGGTTGTCCTTGCGGGATTGATCAGCTCTGAAGATGTGCAATACTGGAGGCGCGTCCCAATATTGGGCTCAATACCCGTATTGGGTGAGCTGTTCAAAAGCCGTCGGTTTGAGAGGCGAGAGACGGAGCTTGCCATCTTTGTCACTCCGACGATCATCTTCGGAGAGGCATCACAAAGCCCTTCGGCTGAAGGATGAGTTGGTATTTTGGCATTTGCCCTCTGGCGATCGGAGCTATAAATTGAAACTGCTGCATGCACCGATTGCGAGTATATGCCGAGCGCAATTGGTGGCGAGTGCTATGGTTTGGGAAGCGCGATGGCACCCGCTATATCGTGAATGGATCATCGTCGCAGCTCATAGGCAAGCTCGCCCATGGGTTGGTGAAGTCATGCCAGCTTCGGAAGGTGAGCTCCCAGAGTATGATCCGCAATGCTATTTGTGTCCGGGGAATTTAAGGGCAAGCGGTGAGCGCAACCCGGAGTATGAAAGCACATTTGCCTTCAACAACGACTTCCCATGCGTCTCGCTTAACCCGCCGATGGAGCTGGAACAACCGATCGGAATTTATCGCAACCAACCAGCGCTTGGAATCGCGAGGGTTTTGTGCTATCATCCAAAGCACAACATGTCGCTGTCGCTGATGGATGTTGAAGGTGTGAGGCGCGTCGTGGAGGCGTGGCGAGAGGAGTTCATTATGCTCTCAGCGCATCCCGAAGTTGCATATGTGTTCATCTTTGAGAACAGGGGTGAAGTTGTGGGTGTGAGCAATCCGCATCCGCATTGCCAAATTTACGCCCTCGGATTTGTCTGCAAGCTCATTGAGCGGGAACTTGAAGCATGTCAAGCACACTTTGAGAGCACGGGAAGGAGATTGATTGAGGACATAGTTTCGTCCGAGATCGCCGATGGTAGAAGGATTATCGTTGAGGGCGATGTCGCAGTTGCCTTTGTCCCATACTTTGCAAGGTATGCATATGAGGTGATGATTGCCCTCAAAGTTCACAGGCGCGACATAGCCGAGCTGAGCGACGATGAGATTGCCGACCTGGCGAGGGTGTTGCACTGCGTCCTCGTCAAATATGACAACTTGTGGAGGATGCCATTCCCGTATGTGCTTGTGTTGCATAACAGACCGAGTGATGGTGGAAGCTATGATGCTTACGATTTTCACATTGAGATTTATCCGCCACTGCGTGCGCCCAACTTGAGGAAGTATCTTGCCGGTCCCGAAATCGGTGCCGGTGTATTCCTGAGCGACACCTCACCCGAGGAGAAGGCAGCCGAGCTGCGCTCCCAACCGGATGTGCATTACAAGCATGCAAAACACCACAGCAACTGAAGCGATGCAAGGACTAAAGCGATGGTGATGGGATTTCAAGTGGCTGCCGACGGCAATGTGGAGTGAGCTTGCGGCTGTAGAAGTTGAACTTCATATTGTTCCGAATTGCGAGCTTGGCGAGTGAGGTGACCCGAGATGCAGCGATTGCGTTCGGAAGAGGTGAAGGTAGGTGTTGATAGAGCGCCACATCGTGGTTTGTTGCGCGCTTGTGGTCTTAAGGATGAGGACTTTAATAAGCCGTTTGTGGGTGTGGCCAACTCATACACCGATATTGTTCCCGGGCATGTCCATCTGCGTGAGATTGCTGAGGCTGTTAAAGAGGGCATACGAGAAGCCGGTGGTGTGCCATTTGAGTTTAACACGATCGCCGTTGACGACGGTATAGCGATGGGGCACATAGGGATGCATTATTCGTTGCCCTCGCGTGAACTCATCGCCGACTCAGTTGAGACTATGGTTGAGGCGCACAGGTTTGATGCGCTTGTATGCATAGCCAGCTGTGACAAGATAGTGCCCGGAATGCTCATGGCTGCTGTGCGCTTGAACATACCGACGATATTCGTGAGTGGTGGTCCAATGTTGGCTGGCAGATCAAGCACTGGTGAGCCGCTTGACCTCATTTCAATCTTTGAAAGCGTCGGGGCATATCACTCCGGACTGATCACTGAGGATGAATTGCGAGAGGTTGAGGTGAGGGCATGTCCAACATGCGGTTCTTGTGCCGGGCTGTTCACCGCCAATTCAATGTGCTGTATTGCTGAGGCGCTCGGCTTGGCATTGCCGGGCAATGGGACAATCCCGGCGACCGATGAGAGGCGAAAGGAATTGGCGAGGATGGCTGGCAGGCAAGTGATGAAGCTGCTTGAGCTCAACCTTCGCCCAAGGGATATCGTGACCATTGAGGCAATTGACAATGCGTTTGCGCTTGACTTGGCTATGGGTGGCTCAACGAATACGGTGTTGCACCTGCTCGCAATAGCTCACGAGGCTGGCATAAGCTACCCGCTTGGGCGGATCAATGGGATAGCCGATCGCACCCCATACATCTGCAGTTTGTCTCCGGCATCAAAATTTCACATGGAAGACCTTGACCGTGCCGGTGGAGTGAGCGCCATCTTGAAGGAGTTGAGCAGGATAGATGGCTTGCTGCACCTTGACTCAATGACCGTCACCGGAAGGACGCTCATGGAAAACATAAAGGACGCCTCCGTTCTTGATCGGTCAGTGATACGCCCAATTGAGGAGCCATATCTGCCATCTGGCGGGCTGTGCATACTCTATGGGAGCTTGGCTCCAGATGGCGCAGTCATTAAGACAGGTGCTGTGGATCCATCCATTAGGCGATTTGAGGGGCAGGCTGTCATCTTTGAATCGCAGGAGGAAGCCGTTGAGGGTATCAAATCCGGCAAAGTCAAGCGCGGCGATGTCGTAGTGATTCGCTACGAAGGACCAAAGGGCGGACCGGGCATGGTTGAGATGCTTGCACCAACTTCAGCCATCGTCGGGATGGGCTTGGGTAAGGATGTGGCGTTAATTACTGATGGTCGTTTTTCAGGCGGCACAAGGGGCATTTGCGTCGGGCACATCTCTCCAGAGGCAGCTGCTGGTGGTCCGATTGCACTTTTGCGCGACGGTGACATTTTGCGAATTGACCTTGACGAGCGCCGAATTGATGTGCTTATACCGCAGGAGGAGCTTGAGAGAAGGCGTGCAATGTGGCAACCGCCTGAGCCCAAGGTGAAGCATGGTTGGCTTGCGAGATATAGCAAGCTTGTGACAAGTGCAAATACCGGCGCCGTGCTCAGAGTTGATTAGCATGCTGAGGGCTGTTTGATGAGGCGGTTTTGCGTTCAATATAGCCCTGCAGGATTATGGCAGCTGCGACAGCATCGCGAAGGCGCTTCCTCTTGCGGCGCGATAAGTCGGCTTCAGTGAGCAGCCTCTCGGCAATGGAAGTTGTAAAGCGTTCATCAAACAACTCAACCGGCAACCCACTGATCTCGCTTAAAAGCGATGCGAATGAAGCCGAGCGCCTCTCAGTTACACTCGTTCGGTTATCGGTGCGCCTCGGGATTCCGACAACGATGAGTGAAACATTGTAAGCCTTCGCTACCTCTGCAATGTGCCTTGCTGCGCATTCGTCACCGTTGTTTTGGATGCTCCTCAGCGGCTGCGCGATGAGACCGCTTTCGTCCGTTACAGCCAACCCTATCCGCTTCGTTCCATAATCAACGCCAAGTATTCGCATGCAAGCTCACCACATTTTTATTGTGACGCCGGGACAATTTCACATTGAGCTGAAGTTTACCATTGAGGGGGAAGATTCCGCGGGCGCAGCGGGTCTTATGTGGCTTAAAAGGTGCAGCATCTTCAGAGGCGAATGTGGGGGCAACTTAACGGGTATCATGGGTGTCCAATATCAAACGAAAATCGTGCAGGCATAAGGAAGCACCTCCGAAAGGTTCAACTCATCCTGTTGTTCCGGGTAAAGGTGAGGGCGGATGCTCTGGCGTTATGTCCTGAGCTATGTGAGTGCCATTGTTCTAATAGCGGCTGTAATGGCACAGCCATTTGAGGGAACACTTGAGGAGGAGTGTGAACCCGAGTTTGCCATCGCAATCAAGTATCAGCTACAGGTTGCTCCACCGGCGAGGATCAATGTTTCGTTCTGCAAGACGAAGTCGAGCGGATACGAAGTTAACCTCAGTGCTGACCCCGCCAAGTCAAAGTGCCATGTGAGCTTGGTTAAGCTCTCCAACAAGACGGCGCAAGTGCTCGGGGTGGGCTATTCAAGCGTGCGTGTTGGTGGCGAGTTGCAGAACGAACTCATCATACGCTATCGCTATGGGAAGATAAAAGCCATACACAATGGCAGGCTCCTGTTTGTGTGCCACGACGACGAATTTAAATCTGGGCAGGTCGCTTACTCGGCGGTTGGCGGCGTCAAGAGCATTGAAGCGAGGTATCAGCCAACTGAAACCATACTATTTGCCGATGACTTCATGCGCGGCGCTGAGGATGTGCAGCATTGGGAGAAGATCTCGGGCACATGGATGCCAGTTGGCGCAGACAGCTCAAAGTTTGACCCGCGCTTAAGCGCAAACCCGTTTAGCCTGCAAGGGGTGTCAACCAGCATTGCCATAGCGCTGACTGGATATTGGTTCTGGGACAACTATGTGCTTAAGGCTGCGGTGCGCCCGCGCTCTGACAATGGCTCTATTGGACTCGTCGTCTACGCGAGGGATGGAACCAACTATTTGCTCTTCCGATGGACAAATGATGTAGAGGGCGGGAAACAACAACTCATCGCTGTTGAGGATGGAAGGCAAAGGGTGCTCGCTGAGCGTGATGGCGGATTTGTGCCGATGCAATGGTATCAGGTTGAAGTGCATGCCGGTGATGATCGCATAGCAGCCTACATTGATGGCAGACAAGTCCTGAGCACTCGGTGCAACTCATTCAGCATGGGCAAAGTCGGGCTATACGCTGATGGCAGGATGATAGCTCAGTTTGATGATGTGTGCGTGGAAAGCTTTGACGAGTTTGCGGATACATTTAGCGAACCGTTACTCAGCAGGTGGAAAGCAATCGCAGGTAACTGGTCTCTCGCATCGGGCATCCTTACTGTGAGCGGCAGCAGGAACGAAATATCTCCAACCCACTGGCTTGTCACCGGTTCGGAATCATGGAAGGATTACACAGCCAGCATCACATTTGCGACTGGTGACAGTGCTGTTGGGATTGGAGCGTGCTTCAAAGACCCAAGAAACGCTTACCTTGTGAGGATTGCACCGCCTCGTGCGAAAGTGCCATACAGGGGTATGTGCCAATTGGTGCGTATCTCAAATGGAGCCGTTACCATACTCGCTGAGGCGCCGTGCAATTTGAGTGTTGAGCAATGGCATAAGTTGAGCTTTGAGGTAAGCGAGGGAATGCTACAAGTCAGCGTTGATGGTAAGGAGCTGCTCAGGTCGTTTGACACAACATATGCATCCGGCAAGATTGCCCTCTTCCACGAGGGGATTGCGCCCGCCAAGTTCATGCATGTGGATATCCGATTTGGTAGGCGTCAACGCCTTATCACTCCGAGCGTAACGGCTCAGTTCACCCGCGAGTCAACAATGGTTGATTGGGCATCGCCGGCTGGCGTATGGCGGCAAGCTGGCGGCGCATTTTGGCATCGTGGTGAATTCTTCGGCAGCTCGTTGATTAGGCTTCACTTCCCACCGGAGGAGCGGTTCAAGGATTCTCTGGCTCTGATCCTGTGCGGTGATGGTCAGGACACAAACAGCGGTTATAAGCTTGTCATTGATGGCAGTAGTGATGAGCATGTGTCATATGAGTTGCTGCGCTCCGGGAAGAGCGTGGCAAAGGAGATTATGCGCCGTGAGCTCAATCAGCCAGCGAGCATTGAATTGTGCCGCGATGGAAAGTTTATCCTTGTCAAATGCGATGGCAAGCCGCTGTTCGCGTTCGTTGATCGGGAGCCGCTGAATGGACGCAAGATTGGAGTTGCACCGATCAGGGGCGTTGTTAACTTCGGAGCACTGCAAGTTGCTTCAGACCATATGCTTGATTGCACTTTCTCAAGTGCACCAGTGGATTGGTGGGTTGCAAAGGGCTCTTGGGAGGTCACAGAGCGGTGGACATGCAGTCCTGAGTGGTCTTTCTTCGGTGGGAAGGATTCGCAATCGCCAATCCTCGTAAGTAAGCGTTCCTTTTGTGGGGACATAACCGTTGAAGCTTATGTCAGCATCAGGATGCATGAGCAAGGCTACAATTACCCCGGCGATTTGAACATGAGCCTATGCGTTGATGGGCTTGATTTGGGCAGCGGTTACAGCTTCATCTTTGCTGGATGGAATAACTCAGCATCGCGCATCTTGAAGGGGACAAAAGTGCTTGCGGAGCGCTCGGACGAAATCGGCAAGTTGACCAAGCCGATGCAAAATTACCATCGCTATTGGTGGTATCTGCGCGCTGAGAAGCGAGGCAACAAGCTGCGCATGTTTGTTGATGATGTCCTCGTGCTTGAGGCTACGGATGAAAACCCAATTGATGGCGGGCGGGTGGCTATATGGACGGTCAACAAAGGCATATCGGTTGCGAGGGTGCGCATATGGTATGAGCGTGAGATGCCAGTGAAGCCACTTGATGAGGTGGTTTGGTCAATCGCAAAGGCATTGAAGGACACCGAGAGGATTCTCTCGGAAACCAAAGATGTGAAGCAAGTGCAGGTGCCAGTCAAATTTGACTTTGATGGGAGCCTGCCGCCCATGTCTGTTGCGCAGGAGAGAGACAACAGCGTGGCAATCGTGCTTGATACCACAACATCGTTAAGCGGCAAGCGAAGCCTTAAGCTCATCAATGCCATCCCGGGCGGTAAATTTGAGGTGATGTTGCTTAATGGTGAGTTTGATGCCGTGAGGGCGCCGGTGATGCGATTCGCGTATAAGCTGCAGCCGAGTGTGAGAGTGGACATAGTTGTGCGTGCCCTTGGACAAACCTTTTTCATTAACTTCTCAGGTGGTGCTATAGGGCAGGATGACCCGCGCCTGCTCGGCAGCATACCGGGGGTGGCTTCCGATGGCAAATGGCACATAGCCGAGTTTAACCTTGGGGAGGCACTCGCATCAAAGCTTGGGCGCAGGGAATCCATCACCGTTCACGGCATCGGTTTTGCCAACCTGAGCAAAGATGCGTATCTGCTTGCGGGCATCGGCGGAAACCCGTTTGGGGCTTCCTTCAATATTGATGACTTTGCTCTCATACAGCCACAGCAGCACACCGCCGCAAGGTAAGATGTAGCCCCTTAAGAGGCTGACAGCCAATCTTGGCAACCGCATTAGCTGACCCAAGTTATGCTAAGCAGCGGTTGGCAACACTGTTGCGCATGTGATGACGAGAGTTGATTTCTCCGCGCTTGATGGCTCGCCCGTTTCTTGGTGGTGAATTAACATTGCATGAGTTTAGCCTTGCAGTGCGCCTGATTGAGGCGATTGGGCAGAAGGCTGAGGAAGTTGGCGCAGTAAAGGTTTCTCTTGTAAAGCTGAGGGTTGGTCTGGCAACCACCGTCGTGCCCCAGTTTCTAAGCGAAGCATTCAATGTCGCAAAGCTCGGAACGATTGCGGAGGATGCTGAGCTTGAGATTGAGACGGACCCGATTAAACTCATATGTTGGAACTGCGGCGCCGAGTTTGAAGCGGATAACTTCTTTGCCGAGTGCCAATCATGCGGCGGCATTGGCGGTAAGGTCATCTCGGGTGACCAAATCGTAATTGAGCGGGTTGAATTTGAGGTGAAGCAACAGTGAGTGATTCTGAGGGACAGCGGAAGTATGTGCTGATGTTTGAGCACCTGTTGGAAGCTAATGAGCTGATTGCGAGGCGGACAAAGGAGCAGCTGACCGAGTCCGGCGTGTTGCTCATCAACATACTTTCATCACCCGGTTCGGGCAAGACAACCCTGCTTGAAGCCACCGCAAGGGCTCTCAAGGGCAGGCTGCGCATGGGCGCGATACTCGGTGATGTAGCCACTGAGAGAGATTACGAGCGCCTATCAGCATGTGGTGTGCCTGCAGTGCAAATAGTGACTGGTGGGGAATGTCACCTTGAGGCTGCAATGGTTGAACAAGCTGTGCGTCAGCTTCCCATTGAGGCATTGGATGTTGTGTTCATTGAGAATGTGGGCAACCTTGTGTGCCCAGCTGAGTTTAAACTCGGAGAGCACTTTAGGGTGACTCTGCTCTCGGTGCCAGAGGGTGAGGATAAGGTTTTGAAGTATCCGCATGCCTTCCGCACGGCTGATGCCATTCTCATAACAAAAATTGACTTGCTTGAGCACACCCGGTTTGATGCTGGACTTGCGGAGAGCTACATCCGTTCGCTTAACCCGAATGCGCGCATAATCAAGCTATCCGCGCTGACCAATTTTGGGCTGGACGAATGGCTCACACTCATTTTTGATTGGCATGGAAGTATCATCCGGCGGGTTAATGCATAAGGACATCAGCTGCATTTGAAAGCCTCAGTTGCTGTCTTAGGGGGAGGCGCGATGCGCAGGCGCATTCGCATGACAGTGAATGGGATTGTTCAAGGGGTGGGGTTTCGCCCGTTCGTGTTCAAGCTCGCCACCGACTTGGGTTTGTGCGGCTATGTCAGGAATGCCTCAGGGGCAGTTGAAATTGAGGTTGAGGGTGATGGAGATGCGCTACAGGCATTTGTGAAACGCCTCCGTTCGGAAGCGCCGCCGCTGTCTCGCATTGCTTCAGTTGAACTTGAGGAAGTTGAACCTGTTGGGGATAGCGAGTTCAGGATAATGGCAAGTGATGGCACATCTACACCTCGCCCCGTCATACCGCCGGATGTGGCAACTTGTGCTGAGTGCATGCATGAGGTCAATACGGCGAGCAACCGCAGGCATTTGTATCCATTCACCAATTGCACGAATTGTGGGCCGAGGTTCACGATAATCGTCCGTTTGCCATATGACCGCCCAAATACGACTATGGCTCGCTTCAAAATGTGCGAGCTGTGCGAGAGCGAGTATCACGACCCATTGGATAGGCGTTTTCATGCGCAGCCAAATGCGTGCCCATCGTGCGGTCCAAGGGTGTGGCTTACTGATGCTTGCGGTAATGTGATTCGCGCTGAGACGCATGGCGCAATTCAACTTGCCGGTGAGTTGCTTCACCGCGGATACATTGTAGCGGTGAAGGGGTTGGGTGGATTTCACATAGCGTGTGATGCGCGCAACTCAGCGGCTGTCAGCAAGCTACGCTTGAGGAAGCGCCGTTTGGCAAAGCCTTTTGCGATAATGTGCCGTGATGAGGACGAACTTAAATCGGTAGCAAGGTGTGAGGATTGGGAACTGAGATTGCTCAAGTCGCCGCAGAGCCCAATTGTGTTGCTTCGTGAGGCGGACGAAAGCGGCATTGCACCGGAGGTTGCTCCGAATAATCTCTACCAGGGTGTCATGTTGCCATACACTCCGTTGCATGCGATACTGATGCGTTACTCCCCGAGCACACTCGTGATGACGAGCGGGAATGTTTCCGATGAGCCGATTTGCTTCACAAACGAAGAGGCTTTAAGGAAGCTCTCAGGCATAGCTGATTTCTTCCTGCTACATGACAGGGACATACACACGCCTTGTGATGATTCGGTTGTTCGTCCAATGTGTGGGCATGGTGTGTTGTTAAGGCGTGCGAGGGGCTATGTGCCATCCTCTTTTGACTTGCCAAGGCGTCTCCCTGTGCCAGCTGTTTCCGTTGGTGCCGATTTGAAGAATACGGTTTGCGTGGCGCAGGATGATTGGGCTGTGCTCAGCCAGCACATCGGCGATATTGAAAACTTGGACACATGCGAATACATGAGGCGCACACTGAATCACTTTTGCAACCTGCTTGGAGTTGAGCCGGCAATCGTCGCCCATGATATGCATCCCGGATATCACACAACCAAGTTGGCGAGCGAGTTTTGCGAGGTTCGCTTCACGGTGCAGCATCACCATGCGCATGTGCTGAGTTGCATGGTTGAACATGGTGTTTACGAACCAGTCATCGGTGTGGCTTTTGATGGAACAGGCTATGGAGCTGATGGGACGATTTGGGGCGGTGAAATGTTGCTATGCGACCCCAAAGGCTTTAAGCGCTTGGGGCATTTGCATCCGATGCCGCTCGCCGGAGGGGAAGCCGCCATACGAAAGCCAATCAGGCTCGCGTTTGCATATGCGTGGGAGTTGCTCGGTGAGGAAGCGCTCAAGAATGCCGGCTTGAAGCCGCTTCTTGGGAGGTTAAGCCCGGATGAATTGCGCGTCATTCCGCTTCAAGTGGCGCGCCGATTGAACTCACCGTTAAACACGAGCATGGGGCGATTGTTTGATGCAGTTTCAGCTCTGCTTGGCATTTGCGATGTAGCCACATATGAGGGGCAAGCTGCAATTGAACTTGAGATGGCTGCCACGCATGTTTGGGATGGGAATGTGATTCCATTGAAGTTTGCCATGCGCTGGGAGGACGGCAAACTCATCATTGACCATCGCCAAACGCTGCTGCATTTGCTTGAGCTGCTTTCAAATGGTGAGGATGTAAGATTGCTCGCTGCGCGCTTTCATCGGGCTGTGGTTGAAATGATTGCAAATGGGTGCGAGCAACTTCGCTCACTGACCGGCGTGAACAAGGTTGTGCTAACTGGCGGTGTGTTCCAAAACCGCCTTTTGCTTGAAGGGGCAGTTTGCAGGTTAAGCGAACTTGGGTTTGAAGTCTTGTGGCATCGTCAAGTCCCGCCAAATGATGGCGGTATTGCGCTGGGTCAAATTGCAGCATTGGCATTTGCCGATATTGGCGCCATAATTTCACACAAGAATTTGATGGCAGGCACTTCTGCTGCGGATGTAACACATGCATAGGGGGTGATGGAATTGTTTCCCGCACGCTATGACAGGCAGATGCGCATAGACGGATGGGGTATTGAAGGGCAGCGCAAGTTGCGTGAGGCGAGTGTGGCAGTGGTTGGCGTTGGTGGGTTGGGTTGCCCAATTTCACTGTATCTGACTGCCGCTGGCGTCGGGCGGTTAAAGTTGATTGATGCCGATGTAGTTGACGAGAGCAACCTTAATCGTCAAGTGCTTCATTGGACGAAGGACATCGGGCGCCCGAAGCCGGAATCGGCGATGGAAAAGCTCAAGCAGCTCAATCCCGAAGTTGAAATTGAGATTGCTTGCACGCGCTTGACGGAGGAGAATGTGGATGAATTGCTTGGCGATGTGGATGTGATCGTTGATGGGATGGACAATTTCCCGACGAGGTTCGTCTTAAACTCATATGCAGTTCGCTCCGGGAAGCCATTCTTTCATGGGTCAATTTGGGGGCTTGAAGGGCGAGTCACTACAATCCTGCCGGGGCAAACTGCTTGTCTGAGCTGCATCTTTAAGGCGTCACCACCGCCCGGGGTATTCCCGGTGGTTGGGACGACACCCGGAGTTGTAGCTATGATTCAAGCGACCGAGGTGATTAAATATTTCACTGGCATAGGACAGCTGTTGCTAAACCGCTACCTCATTTACGATGGCGTGACGATGTCGTTTCACATAATCAAACTGAAGCGCGATCCAAATTGCCATGTATGTGCCGATGCTGGGCGGCGATGAGCCGGAATGATGGCGCACATTGCGGAAGCCGCAGAAGAGGGCTTCAAGCTTGCTGTTGTGCTTCTGTTCCTTGGGATTATAGCCAGCGCCATTGTTGGCAAGTTGATTGAGGGTGAGTTCTCACCCATTGAGGGCGTTTTGTTGGTTGCGCTCCCGTTAAGCAGCCTCGTGCTCGCCATGATCTATTGGGGCAATCTGTTTGTAGTCGTCATCAGTTGCAGTTTGTGTGTTGGCGTGATTGTGCTATGGGCTTTGCACCGCATCGGTGAAGAGCGAATCAAACGCTTCCTCCTTGAGCAGGACATTGAGCGTTACAAAGCGACTATTAGGCGTGACCCGAAGAACGCCGCAGCTCATTCACTTCTCGGTGATATATACCTCAGGATGAAGCGCTACAACGAGGCGATAAAAGAGTTTGAGGAGGCTTTAAAGCTTGACCCGATGAGCCAAAGCGACCGATATAAGCTTCGGTTAGCTATGGAGAAAAAGCGCGAGGCTGAGTTGAAGGGCATATCATGTCCGCGCTGCCACACGATTAATTCCCGCATGAGAGCACGGTGCCAGCAATGCGGATACGAACTCAATCGTTCAATCGCTCTTGATTTTGTTGCATGGCTTGTAGAACCGCAGTCGCTCAAGCGCATCGCCGTCACCGGAATAATTGCCATCGTCCCTTTGACGCTCATCTCCTTTTTCATCTCTCTACTGCCATCAATACTTAAGCCGGTTTTCTGGCTATGCATGCTCGCTGCATTTATGTTTTGGTTGAGGCGTTCCATACTCTGATGTGATGCCCGTTCGGGCATGATTTACTAATTCGGGTCGCGTCGCCATAATTTGAGTTAGATGTATCACACCATAGTTGCTTGGGGGTGAGCCGAAATGAAGCGCAAAAAGCGGATTGAGTGTTGGGCAGCGGTAAAGCAGTGTGGGGGATTCACCCTTATTGAGCTGCTCGTGGTAATAGCTATCATTGCTGTGCTGGCTGCTATCCTCTTCCCGGTGTTTGCGAAGGCGAGGGAAAAGGCTAAGCAGTCAGCATGCCTCAACAACTTAAAGCAAATAGACGGTGCGTTCCGAATGTATATTCAGGACAATGATGAGCGTTTTCCGCTGGGTGTGGTTTATGCTCCCGGCTACATTGGGCGGATAACCGGCAACGCTGGTGTGCTTTGGACTTGGGATATACTTGAACCATACCTGCGCAGCGAGCAAGTTTTCCAATGCCCATCAAAGGACTACAAGACAAACCCATCACCGATACGCTTCGGTTATGGCTATCACTACCGCTTGTTCGTTCAAGCCATAGGTGCAAGGCGTGGCGACTATAGCAATGTCTTCAACTGGCCTGAAGACCCCATTCAAATGGCGGAACTCAGGGAGCCGGCTACAACTGTTTACCTTTGTGACACTGGCAATATCTCAAACCCAGCATGGCCACCTCAAAAATGGTCTGATGACGCCGGAACAGACTTTCGTGTTTTCTTCCCGTATGTGTGCGCTGATTCAGCATGTGCTACTTATGTAGTCGATCCGAACTATGGAGACAACACTGTGCGTCGTTGGGTGCCTGCACCAAGGCATATGGAGGGCGTCAATGTAGTTTTTGCTGATGGGCATGTGAAGTGGGTGAAGATGACAGAGTTAGTCGGCTTCCGCCCCGGAGACCCAAGGTGCATCTACGACAATATGCCTTAACCCCTCACCAAACTTGCGAGAGCGATAGCATCAATGAATAGGTCCCCTCTTGGACGCCGGGATAGCGGAGGCGTTCATTTGTATTGTAATGAGCTGAGAGCGATAGGTGGCGATAGTCGGAAAGTCTCCAGCTATGTGAGATGGTGTAGATTAATCCCTTCATATCGCCAGCTGGTTGCTTTCGCCTTTCGCAGATATGCCTTATTGAGACCTGCAGTTTTCCATTGCGCCCTGTTTTCCCATTTAGCAGCACAGATGCCTCTTCCCTCTCCAACGGATCGGCATTGGAATAAGGGCGCAACCTGTTAGCGCTTATCTCAAGCATCCAATCTTTAGCGAGTGGGATGTTAACGGCAACCATTACCCAATCCGTCAAACTGAGCTGATTCAACTTTTGCCCCGATGGGAGGGTAGGGAATGGGCTCATTGGATTCCTTAGGAACCAACTCTCTTTGGTCCATCTCGTCGCCCAGTTCTGTGGCATGTTGGAGAAGCGATATATTTCAAGTTTTGCTTTCCCAATGGGCAGTTGGAGGACGAGTTCACGCATCGGCAGCCGACCCAGCTGTTGTGTTTGGTTGAGTGCATAGCCAGCCGTTAATCTCAAACTCTTTTTTCCACCGATGCTCACACGCGCTAATGGCGTCTGAATCGTTTTGCCGAGCGGCTGGCGCATGCGCTCATAACCAACATGGACTTGCGGCAGCGAATCCGACTTCGGCACCGCTGCGATGTAAATCCGTTGCTGCTCACCTTGGTTGCCCTGATCGTCACTTGTTCTCGCTATCTCGGTTCCAATGTGCATCTCCTTTGTGATGGGTTGCACGAGTGTCAGTGATTCCATCTGCTCGGAAGTGTCACCATTTTGCTTGTTCACTGAGGACACCTTAATGAGGGTTTCATTGCTTTCCGGATTTACGCTCATCATAGCGAGCGAATTCTCTCTGACCTTATGATCGCCTTGCTCAACTGAAGATAGATTCACAACCACATTGAGGTCCTCTGTGAGTGGGTGTTGCAGCTGCAGTTGATTCACTTTACGCTCTACACCTTGCGGTAGTGGCTCTTCAACTGCTCGGTAACGAAGTTCAAACTGCGCTAACTTGAGCGTGCATTCGCTGAGCTCAAAAGTCCCCTTTGGCGTTGGCTTGCGCTCCCAGTTTGCAGCCAATGAAGCACTGCTTGAAAGGAGTGATTGCAAGCTCACCTTTGTGTGAGTCCCATCATTGCCCCTATCCGGATGCTCTTCCGTTCGGATGATGCTGAGCTGCAACCTTGTTGGCGATTTTGGGTTTGTAGCCAGCGAGAGCGATGTGCGCGAGAGCAGGTAAGCTTCGCTGCCCCTCGGCTCCATGCGCCGTCCTGAGTGAGAAAGCACTAAATTGTGTTCACCGAGCTCTATCTGCCTGTTGAAATTCCATTGGGTTAACTCAACTTGCGATGTGCTGCCATCCTTTGATTGCGTTTCTGCTTGACCAAATGCAAATGAGGCACTTGTGTCCTTGTCCGGTCTCAGAGAAACCTCAGTCATGCGTGTCCTGCAATAACTCACATTTGATTTCGCGCCTTGTAGCGCCTCAACTTCTGTAACAGTGTGCGATATCTGAAACGCGTTTGAAGGCGCCCACAGCAATTGCGTTACAGTCTGCTTATGCCCGATCAGGCTTGCCAGCGCTTCCTTCCCAACAAGCTTCAGTGCCTGCTGAGTCAGGTTCGCATCAACGCTATCGGTTCTTCTCGTCGCAGTCAGCCTTATGCCAGCCAGGTTCAGCGTGGTGGCAGTTTGCAATAGTTCTCCTGAGCCATTTGATATGCGCACACTCTCGTGGCGCAGCTTTACATCTTTTGAGGGCTCCCATGCGAGTAAACGCTCACTCTCGCGCAAGTTTGGGAAGGGCTGTAAGCTCGCCAACTTTACGGGTGCGCCAAGCATCGCAAACTCCTTGCCGAGGGCATTAAATTCGGAAGTCAGCGCTGCGATTTCTTCGGCGGCGGCCTGAGGATTGATTCTGGCACCTTGCTCAATCCTCGTCTCACCAATGTGCAATTTAATTCCACTCCCGTGCAACCCAACGCTATATCTCTCAACCTCGCCGCCTCCAGAGATAGAACGCCAATTGCCGCTCAAGTTGAGCGCTCCGAATCTGCTGCCAAGTGACAGCGATGTAAATTCACATCCCTTTAGGGCATTGACTGAGCGGGGCAACGGCGCAACTGTGTTGAGGGCGTTGATCCAAGCGCCGCTCGCCGTGAGCAAGTCCTTGTCAGCCTCAGCTCGCTCAAACTGCAAGTTGAATGCCTTTGAACGATGCTCAAGGCGAAACCTCGTAAGCGAGCCGTGCCGGTAAAACCTCACCGGGAGTGGCTGAAAGCCATCCGTGACCATCGCCGTAGATAGCCACTTACCCCCCTGTCTCAACTTCGTGCCCGATGAGAGCGAGTCGGAAATTGATGCGGTTCTGTGAGGCATCCATTGCGATTGTGTTGATCCCGGGAGGAACTCCGCGCCGTTAACCAGCGTTAAGGAAACAGTCGTGTTGGCACCAACATTGGTGTTGATGTGCGCACCATGAATTAGGCTTCCGGGAACGAGCTTTGAGCCATTCCACATCGGCTTAACGCTGTCCTGCAAGGTCATCAACATTGATTGGTGTCCTATGCGTTGTGAATCAAGGCTGCCGATATGGCTTTGGACAAACGATTCTTGTGCCACTGGCTCATCGGCTTCGCCACTAACTGCCAAGCTGATACATATGGCTATCCATATGAACGCTGTTATCGGCATTCTCATGGAGCTCATTGCAGTTCACCTCGCCGCTCGGCGAGGTCGTTTGCGATTACCACTTTATGCCGAGCCTAAATAATTTGAGGCAGAGTATGCGGTTTTGGTTTGCACCCATGAAGGCATCGTTGGAGCGCAACTGCTCAACGAGGCTCTCATAGCCGAGCATCCGTTCTCTCAATCTCTCAAGCTCTTCAACCTCAGAGCGCGGTTGGAACGCAGCACCGCTAAGGATCTCCCATTGCTGACCCGAGTGCTCACCTAACTTTGTTAGCGTGCTCTCTCGCGCCACTCGCTTATGCTTCAAAAGTTCCCCAAGACCACCATGCATATAGAGTTCATCATTTACATGCTCACCGGTCGCCGTCCCAATGCCATGCTTAGGCAAACTTTTTTGGAAGCTCGCCGCCGCCAACCGCTCCGAAGCTACAGCAACTTCTGATTGCGTGCCATGTTGGTATCTTGCGCCAACTGCAAATTGATAGCTTTCAACGGTCGGCATCTCACTCACTGTTGCATCTTTTCGCTGCGAAAAAAGCGTTTGAGCTTCCTGTGGCTCACCACCATGCACTTTCAATTCAACCGGCTTGTAAGGGCGCGCTGTCACTGCCGTTACAGTGAGGCTTTCCCTTTTTATGCCGGCTGTCACTGGTATGCTCTCCTTCACCCTTTCCACCTTCGCTTCCCAGCTCTTCGGTGTCCCTGCAGCAGACGCGGTTGTAACTCGCATCGTGCCCCTTGTGCTTCTCGGCTCGGTCAGTGGTCTTGAACGGCTTTCCGAGCTTGGCTGCCCAATGATGCTCGCCACCCGCTGTGGCTTATATGATCGTGATGAATCAATTGTGCCTGTGGCGGCTGTCATCCCTTCTTTGGTCATCTCGCCATGAGCGCTTTTAACTGCTCTCGGAGAGCTGCTTATCACCCTCCGTTCACGATATGCTGCTGTTCGCGATCGCTCAGGTTGGTATCGTGCTAATAGCGCAATGATTGCCATCGCCGCAACACAAGCGATGAGCGCGCCTGCTGCCAACCGCAGCAGCGCATGCCCAAATCCGGTGCGCTTTGCAAACCCCTCCTCCCTCAACCGCTCAATCAATTCAGCTTTTCGCTGTTGAGGTATTGGCACATCCACAAGCTCTGCCATTGCTGAGGCGTATCGTTCCCATTGCGCGAACTCAGCAGTGCATGTATCACAACGGGCAATATCCGCAAGCAGCATTGCAGCTTCATCGTCGCTCAGCTTTCCGTCAATCAACTCCAACATTTTCTGCCGAGCCCCGCTACACCTGTGAGCGCCGTAACATCGCTGTTGCCGTGAAGTTTTCCGGACAAGTTGGATCAACGCTGCAGCCCCATCCCTTGATGGCGATGGAAAGCGATGTGAAGCAAGTAAATGCTTCAACGCCAAGAGGGTGTTATGAAAGTTGAGGCATTCATCACACGAACGGAGATGCCCTTCAACCTCTGCCCTCTCAGTGTGGCTCACCTCGCCATCAATGTATGCCGATATGAGTATGCGCATACGATCACAGTTCACCGCTTCCACCTCACAATTGGGCGATGCGCTACCAATGGAATTCGCAGCCGCATCCAATTAACTTGGACACCCGCATCCATTGATGGTTTCGCAATTTTTGGCTTTCTGCTGCCATTCGTTCCAATGGATACAACCGTTCGGGATGATGCTACATAATGGTAATGATCACTTCACACAGGCAACGATGGTGGGATTTGCGCCTGTGAGGTAGGTCTTTCGGGAGGTGCAATGGCATGGGCGGTTACAAAGTCTTTGTGACGCGCATGCTGCCCGAAGCCGCAATTGAGAAGCTGCGCAGTGCTCCGGAAGTCTCCGAGGTGAGAGTCAACCCGTATGATCGCGTTATAACGCGAGAGGAGTTGATTGAGGGTGTAAAGTGGTGCGATGCGTTGCTCTGCCTGCTCACAGACGCAATTGATGCAGAAGTGATGGACGCAAACCCTAACTTGAAAGTGATTGCAAATTATGCCGTCGGATTCAACAACATAGATGTTGCGGAGGCGACGAAGCGCAAGATACCCGTGACGAACACACCTGGGGTGCTCACTGAGACAACTGCTGATTTGGCTTGGGCTCTGATGATGGCGGTGGCAAGGAGGTTGAACGAGGCTGAGCGCCATTTGCGTTCGGGGAAGTGGGAAGGTTGGGGACCGATGCAATTTCTCGGCGCAGATGTGTGGGGCAAGGTTTTGGGCATAGTCGGTTTTGGGCGCATAGGGAAGGCTGTCGCAAGGCGTGCATGGGGATTTGATATGCGCGTCATTTACTACGATTATGTGCGTGCCGATGAGGAGATAGAGAGAGCCCTCCGCGCCACTTATGTTCCATTTGATGAGCTACTTGGGCAATCCGATTTTGTGAGCATACATGTGCCGCTCATAATGCACGGACCGAACAAAACATACCACATGTTCAGCGATAGGGAGTTTGATTTGATGAAGCCGACGGCTTTTCTCATCAATACATCTCGTGGTCCCGTCGTTGATGAAAAGGCACTCGTTAGGGCTTTGAAGGGGGGCAAGATAGCCGGTGCCGGATTGGATGTGTATGAGAACGAGCCGCAAGTTGAACCCGAGCTGCTTGAGATGGATAATGTCGTTCTTCTGCCTCACATAGGGAGCGCCACCACGGAAACAAGAACGAAGATGGCTCTTATAGCCGTTGAGAATGTGCTTGCGGTGTTGCGCGGCGAGCGCCCACCGAATATCGTCAATCCGGAGATTTACGAGGGTGAGTAACTGCCTGCGAGGCGCTCATATGCAACGGTGGTGAGGTTTTGCGCCAATGATTGGTGGCATCATCTTGGTCGTTGTATTCGTGCTCGCCATTGCTGTTGCCTTTATCATAATCGTTCGGGCGCTTATCGGCACTGCCGAGGAGTGGTGGAGTAAGCCGCCGGAGGTAGCGTTGCAGCTTCCGCCGCCATCGGTCACCGGACCTGAGTGCATCGTGCTGGCATTTGCTGATATGTTCATTGAGGCAGCTGAGTCGCCATCTGAGCACCTCAAAACTCAGTTCACACAGGTGCCATCCTCTGGGATGCATGTCCACAATAGGCAACTCGCCGAGGAAATGCTGTTTGCATCCTTTGTGTGGCTATTCCGTGAGGGTGCTATTGAATGGAGCTTGCGCAAGCGCAACATAGACCCATTTTCACCGTTCCCACCGCGAGACTGGGAACTGCACATGCGTCCGATAAGGGCATTTCCGAGGACGCCATTCGGGCGCAACTTTGAAGTCGGCTTTAAGCGTGCGCTCAAATCGTGGCTCATACACAAGCCGGGCGATGACACAGCTTCAGTTGAAGAGGTCATTGAATTCTCGCTCCGTGAAATGCGCAAGCTGATGGGGCGCATGTGGCTTTCCGGGGACGCTTGTAAAGACCTCATTCAGTATGTGCAACGCTTCCTTGCCGAACAGGGTCTGTATGAAATGCATGAAGAAGTTGGCTTCCTCGGCAGGAGGATGCTCTCATTTAAGCCAATAAAGGAGCGCTTTGAGGAATTGCGACCACAGGCTGAGCAGCTGAAAGCGCAGCTGATGGAGTTCATGAGGGATGAGCCGACATTGGCAGAGCAGCTTCGCACGAGCATATCGGAGGGAATGGCAGCCATCAGGCAACTTGAACCCAACAGGGATTTGTTCTTCTAACAGCGGGCTTGTTAGTAAGGGCTGTTTTTAATTGAGCCCAAGTCAATCTTCGGATGGCAATTTTGTTTCTCGCTGTGGCAAGGCTCTGAGGCGCATCGCACACTCTATGAGGAGTCCATTTGAACTCACAAGCTCATAATGGGTGAGGAGCGTGCGCATAGTCATAACCGGTGGGGCTGGTTTCATAGGCTCTCACTTGGTTAGGCGTTGGCTAAAGGAAGGGCACGAAGTTGTCGTAATAGACAACTTCATCACTGGCAGGCTTGAGAATCTACCTGATGGGAGCGGTGGGCGACTCACGCTCATCCGCTACGACTGCTGCAACTTCCTCTACATTGATGGTCATGTGGATTATGTTGCCCACTTTGCAAGTCCAGCCAGCCCAGCAGACTATTTGCGCCACCCAATTGAGACATTGCTTGTAAACTCTCTCGGCACATGGCGGACATTAGGGTTGGCTCGTGCTAAGGGGGCAAAGTATATCCTCGCTTCAACCTCCGAAGTTTATGGCGACCCACTTGTAAATCCGCAGAGTGAGAGCTATTGGGGAAATGTCAACCCGATTGGCATCCGCAGCGTGTATGATGAGGCAAAGCGCTTCGCTGAAGCGCTCGTTATGGCGTATCATCGTCAACATGGGTTAAACACTCGCATAGCTCGCATATTCAACACATACGGACCCGGGATGCGCCCGGATGATGGGCGTGTGATACCGAACTTCATCTGTCAAGCGTTGCGCAGTGAGCCGTTAACCATCCACGGTGATGGGACTCAGACACGCTCATTCTGCTACATAGATGACATGGTTGAGGGGATTGCAAAGCTGATGATGTCGGATTTGCATGAACCAGTCAATTTGGGCAACCCAAATGAAATGCGCATTATTGACCTTGCCAAACTCATCATAAGGCTCACCGGGAGCAGGTCAGAGATCATGTTCAAACCGCTCCCTGAAGATGATCCAAAGCAGCGCCGACCGGATATAACCAAAGCAAAGCAACTGCTCAATTGGGAACCCAAAGTGCCAATTGAGGAAGGGCTTAAGTGCACCATTGAATACTTCAGGCGCTTACTATCACTTTAGCTCTCGCAAGCCAAACTGACCTTGATTGGCGAATCAAGTTGCCAAACACACCGTGAGGTGAACTGTGTGAAGGGGCAGCTCAAGTTTGTCCCTTGCACAATAGCATTTTGTCTCTCCATCGGTGTGGCGGTTTCACAGGTCAAGGTGGATCAAATTGTGTATCGTGGGTGGGAGCATTCGTATCGGATAACAAACGGCATTGTTGAGGTGGTCGTCGTCCCGCAGATTGGTCGGATCATGAGTTACAGGTTTATTGATGGCGATAATGTGCTCTGGGAGAACGAGAAATGGTTTGGCAAGTTGCGCAGGGACGCAAAGCCGAACGAGTGGGCAAACTTCGGTGGGGATAAGGTATGGCCCGGACCGCAGAATCAGTGGAAGGAAGTGATGGGGCGTTCTTGGCCGCCTGATGAGGCATTTGATGGCGGTGAGTGCACCGTAAACGAACTCCAAGACGGAGTTGAGCTTGTCACTCCTGTGAGTCCATATTACGGTGCATGGCTTGTTAGGGAAATTCGCCTCAGCGCTGATTCAACTCGCCTGACGATAAAGCAACGCCTTGAGAAGCTCCGCCTCCCAATTGTGGACATGCTGATATGGAGCGTGACGCAGATACGGTCGCCGGATTTGGTCCTGCTTCCGATTAACCCGAAGAGCAAGTTTGAGAACGGCTTCACCATACTCGCCGGGGGTGAAGTTGAGCAGCAATATCGGCGCATTGAGGATAACTTCCTGCTTGTGCGGCGACACCCGAATAAGGCGACCAAGGTGGGAACAGATGCGACTGAGTGCTGGTTGGCATCATTTCACGGTGATGTGCTGTTTACGCAACATGCCAAGTTCGTTGAGGGTGCCGTATACCCTGACGGCGGTTGCACAGTTGAAGTTTACACCAACCCAGATGAACTCCCCTATGTTGAGCTTGAGCTGCTCAGCCCAATACTCAAGCTCGGTCTCGGTGAAGAAGCGCGGTTTGACATTGCGTGGCAGCTGCACAAACTGAAGGCTGTCCCGAAGGATGATTCCGAGCGCCTGCGCATCTTGAAGGAGCTCATCGAGCGCTCAAAAGTGCCGCTATAAGGTGCAGTGGATAAACTGCGACGCTTCGCCATCATTATGCACAAAGTAGCTTTGGAAGCAGCGCTCAACTTTTGAAGTGCTCATAGCCGCCGACGAGTTTTATGAGCCTTCCATGCTCATTAATTCCGTAAACGCCCGGCTTGCCTGCTTCTGCTGAACCGACAATTGAGCATCTGACATTGCAAGTGCTCTCAACGGCATTGCAGACATGGCGCGCATGTTCTGCCGGGACAAACATAGCAAGCTCATAATCCTCTCCGCCATATAGCGCCATCTCAATCGGGGAGCAATTTAGCAGCTTGCTCGCGCTGATTGCCTGCTGGCTTATTGGAAGGCTCTCAAGTGAGAGGCATATGCGCACATCGCTCATCTCTGCGACCCTTTCCAAGTCGCTCACCAAGCCATCGCTCAAATCAATGGCGCACTCACAAAGCCCTGTGGAGAGGACGGTCATTCCCTCGCGCACTCGCGGCACAGGTCTTAAATGCCGTGTTGCAAGCCACCTTAACGGTTTTGAGCGCATCACAGCTTTCCGTCCGAAGCGTTGAAGGGCGAGCAGACCGATTGCTGAATCCCCGAGTGTGCCGGTAACGATGATCAGGTCGCCCGGCTTGGCATTGGAGCGCCTTGGCAGCTTGCCCTCACACCACCCTACAACACTCACCGATATGAAGATGCCTTTCTCGGAGCTTGATGTATCTCCACCGACTATAGCCACACCGAAGTTTGTGGCGAGCTCAATCATGCCGTGATAAAATTGGTGCACCCAACTGACCGCAATGTCGCATGGTAAGGCAAGCGACACGAACGCAGCAGCTGGCTTTGAAAACATCGCAGCCATGTCGCTCAAGTTGACTGCGAGCGCCTTCCATCCCAAATCGTATGGTGTTGCGTATGCTCGCTCAAAGTGGACTCCCTCAACGATGGCATCGGTTGTTATGGCAATTTGCTTTGCGGCGCCGATGTTCAACACAGCTGTGTCATCACCAATGCCGATTGCCACATCCTCTCTGTCGCCAAATCGCTTCCCGAGCTCATCATATAGCCATTTGAGCAAGCCCCATTCACCAACATCCCTCAACGCTCTGCGCGCACGCATTATGAGCGCCCCCTGTATGTCTCATAAATGCGCACGAGTTCTTTAACTGCTCTGAGAGGTTCACCTGACATCGCCACCGCGGATATAACGGCTATGGCATCAGCGCCGGCTTTAATGACCAAAGGGGCGTTCTCATGCGTGATGCCTCCAATTGCAACCACGGGTATGCTGACAGCCATTTTGACAGCCTTCACCATCTCAAGCCCGACAGCCTGAGCAGCATCTGGCTTTGTCGCCGTCGGAAACACGGCGCCAATTGAGACATAGTCGGCGCCCATTCTCTCAGCCTCAATGGCTTGCTCAACATTGTCAACGGAACGCCCTATTAGCGCTCCTTCGCCCATGAGCTCCCTCGCAATCTCTATTGGCATGTCGTCATCTCCCAAGTGAACTCCGTCAGCTTTGCACGCCAATGCGACATCAACCCTGTCGTTGATGATGAGCAATGTATCTGTGCATGCTGTCATTTGGCGCATCGTTATCGCCCATCCAATGAGCTCTCTTGTTGTGGCGTTCTTGTCGCGAAGTTGGACAGCACAAGCACCGCCATCAACTGCGGCTTTGGAGATGGATATGTGATCGTGCGATGGGTTAATGTAGCGGTCGGTGATCACATAGACGCCGTGTATCTTTTGGCGCTTTTCATAGCGCAAACAAGACCGCATCCTCGCTCACCAACTTCCGTCAGTCAATTGCGCGTGATATACTGACGCAATGTAATTGTAGCGTTTGAAATGTTTTACTCCACTTGGGTCTTCTCGGCGAGGGGGCAGTTTTCATGAGCGGACTTTCAAGAGAGCGCTTTGCAATCCATATTTCGCAAGATGGTGAATTGAGCTTCTTCAGTGTGCAGCTTGATGCGATGCACATACAGGCTTTGCTTGAGAGGACGATCAGGAAGAAAGCCCTGTGGAGGTTCGTTGGTGACCTTTTACCTGTGGGAGTGAAAGTCCCATTGCCAACTGGGGAGAGCGTTGATGTCCTCGCTGTGGATGGGTTATGCAACTGCGTTGGCGTGCTAATTGACCTACAGCCTGCCAAGCCAATTTCACTCATCATTGGGCGCGCAATAGTCGTAGCATCATGGCTTGATGGTCTCTCATACGCAGATGTTCTGCGCATAGCGAGGGATTGGTGGGGAGAGCCGAATGCTGACCTGATTTCCGTTCACGCGCAGATGTTTAGTGGGGCGGGCGGAGAGCAAATTGGTCGCCGCGGGGGAGTAACCTCGGCTGGTTTTAACGAACACCCGATGGTTGTGATATTAACCGCAACCCGAGAGAGCCTACCTGAGCTGCACCGATACTTGCTCCGTCAGGGGATATCCGTTGAGGTTGCACAAGTTGAAGCGTTTACTGATGATGCAGGAAGGGCTATAATTTGCGTTGAACGCGTTAGTGCAGTCGGTGCTCCGCCTCGCACGCCGACTCAACCTCATGGGGAGGTTATGGGGTTGGTGCAATCCTTCTTGAGCGCATTGGTTGAGCGCGGTGAATAACCATCAATCCAATTGCTGAAGCTGGCGGGGGTATTGCACGGTGATGTTGGAGTATCAGACAAAGCATTCAACGCACCTCAATCCGAGAGAGATATTTGAACTCGCCATAGAGGTGATGCTCACCCTCATTGATGGAGATGTGGGGTGGGTAATTGCGCACGATAGGTTGTCGGATTCAACTCACATTGTGGCGCGCAGGGAGTTGGGCGGTCAAACTACATCCGCAATTGATGAGAGGCATGTTAGCGAGTTGGCTATGGGTGTAATTCGCTCAGGAGAGCCACTTGTGCTGGATGCTGAAAGGGCATCTGAAGAGGAATTGGCGAAGCTTAAACGGTTTGGAATTGGTTCACTCATTGTTGCGCCAATGCTGTGCGGCGATCAAGTCATAGGAGCTATGTGCATTGTGAGCAAATTGAGGAAGCGATTTAAGCAAGCCGAGTTTGATGCAGTCTGGCAAACTGCTGCTAAGCTCGGTGACCTTGTAATTGGGTTCTCTCCGATGCCGTATGACTATGTCTCGCTGCGGCGTTACCTTGAATCGGCAGCTTGCATTGATGCTTCACAGCTGCTCGAGCGCAATATCAGTATACTCCTTCACCTTGCATTGCTCGCAACCCAATGCGAAGCCGGCATCCTCATACTCTGCTCACCAAAGGATAAGCGCACAAAAGCCCTTCTGATGCGCGGCAGCAAGGAGATGCTTGAAGGATTAAAGGAACGGATAAAGCCCATTGTGGGCTCGGATGGCGGTGAGATTGAAAAGCTTTCGCTTGACGATATGGTTGCAGCCTTTACAAGCGGAGTAAAGCATTATGCAGCTCTCATCACAAATGCCTCTGGGGTTATCGGACAGCTAATCCTGTTCGGCGATGGGCGCGACTTCCCGTTGGGAAAGAAGCAGCGCGTTGTTGCCCAAATAGCAGCGCATGCAGGCATAGCTATTGAACGAGTAGCCTCGCTGTTCTTGCTTGAGAGGATGATTTGGACGGATCCAGTAACTGGATTAGTTAACAAGCAATACTGGCTCGCGAAAGCCGAGGAGGAGATTGCGAGGGCTCGCAGAATGAGATTGCCGGTGAGCGCTGTGCTAATTGACCTTGATGGCTTTAAGGCGATTAACGACTTCTTAGGGCATGTAAAGGGAGACATCGTGCTCCGTCAGGTTGGCAGCGCATTGAGGAGAAATGTTAGGCGATATGATGTTGTTGCAAGAATTGGCGGTGATGAGTTTGCATTGCTTCTCCCAGCAACATCGCCCTCCGGGGCGATGGTTGTTGCCGAGAGGTTGCGCAGCCTAATTGAGAGCTTGGATTTAAGCAGCTCAGTTGGATGTGCAATCCGTTTGACAGCGAGTATAGGCGTGGCAACTGCACCAAAAGCTGGTGACACACCGGAGAAGCTCCTTGAGGCAGCTGACAGGGCAATGGCGATGGCGAAGCGCTCAGGAAAGAACCGAATAGTGCGTGATGAAAGCACCGGTGAGGAAGAGGAAGCAGCTTGGACGAACATATCACTCCTGTTTGACACGCGCATGGTCAAGTGGTTCGTGAGCAGGATATGCCACGAGATAAACAACCCAGCACAGGGCATACTCGGCATTGCGGAGTTGCTGTTGCAAAGGGTGGAACCGCTCCCGGAGGATGTGCAGAATGAGATTGTGAGGGTGCAAAAACTCATTATGCGTATCCGTGAGGTGACGCACAAACTCGCCACTTCCTCTCATGCTGACCTCGTGAAGTATGCCCGCGAGTTCGCCGAAGTGATGAATCGCATATCGCTGCCCAATGGTAACAACAATAGCACCGGTAGTGGACAGGCAAAGCCGTAGCTGTAGCAAGGCATGCAGAGGTGAATGCCTCAAATGAACGAACCGGGTATGGGAGGTCAATCGGCGGATAGGGGAATGCGGGTGGCGGTTATTGATGATGATGAGATTGTCAGGGAAGTGTGCAAGGCTGTTCTGAAGCGCCACTCATACGATGTAGTGGAATTCAGCGATGGTCAGTCCGCTTTGGGCGCGTCACGCCATGAGAGGTTTGATATCGCCATCATTGACTGGGTGCTTCCGGATTACGATGGATCTGCGCTCTTCAGGGAGCTAAAGGAGATGATGCCCAACCTTGTCGGGATTGCCATCCTTGGGCAGGGTTCGTATGAGGCAATTGCCCAATCCCTCAGCGGAGGCATGCTGTGGACGCTGATCAAGCCGTTTACAATTTCGGAGTTGCTTTCGGTTGTAGATGCTGCACGCAGATATGTGCGCCTTGTTGAAATGGCTGAACGGGTGAGCTTGTATGCGGACATAGAGAGGGCGACCAAAAGCCTGCTTAGGGAGATTGACCTTGAGCCACTCAGCGAATTAATCGTTCGCGAGGCAGCTGGGCGTGCGAACTCGGATGCTGCATCACTGCTTGTGGTTGATAGGTTATGCAACTGCTTGAGAGTGGTTGGCGCGATTGGTGCGCCATCGGCTGTGAAGGGCATTGAGGTTAAACCCACAAGCGGCATCGTCGGGCTTGTCCTTCGGCTGCGCAAACCGATCGTCATCAACAAAGAGACCATTAAGCAAGCTCACATTGCCGAGAGACTGCGATATGGTGGGAAGGGAAGCGCGATCTCATTCCCGCTCGGCGAGAATGATGAGATAAGCGGCGTGCTCAACATAACTCGCTTCCCTGAGGAACCGCAGCTTACTGAGGAAGATGCCGGTAAGCTGAGTTGGTTTGTCGCTCATACAAGCCTTGCGCTATCACGCTCGCTGCATTACGAATGGTTGAAGGAGAGTTTCTTTGGCACAGCGCAGGCTGTTGTTTCCCTCCTTGAGGCGCAAGATCCGTATAGGCGTTCGCATTCTGAACGAGTTGCAGAGTATGCATGTGCGCTCGCTGCAGCGATTGGGTGCTCAAAGCGCGAGATTGAGTTGCTGAGGGCATCGGCGCTATTGTATCAGATTGGGTTACATCAGATTGACAAAAGCATACTCCACAAGCCGTCCAAGCTCACGGATGAGGAATATGAGCAAATCAAGCGCTACCCAGAGCTCTCACTGCGCCTGCTCAGAGGCGTGCCGCTGATTCAGAGCATAGGTGAAATCATAATATCGCACCGTGAACATTGCGATGGCAGTGGCTATCCGATGGGCAAGCGCGGTGACGAAATACCTCTGTTGGCGCGCTTGCTCGCTGTGGCTGACACTTATGTCGCTTTGACATCGCAAAGACCACACCGCCCGGCAATGAGCGAAGAGCAAGCGAAAGAGGAATTGATGAGGATGGCTGGCAAGGAGCTTGACAGCGATTTGACCAACGCCTTCATCAACCTTGTGCTTGCTAAGGCTTAACTGTGGATGATTGAGATTGCATTGGCTCCGAAAGTGGCGTTGCTTCTCGGTGTCTAATCCTCATATTCGCTCGGCAATTGGATGTCACGCAAGTGAGCGGCATTTTCCTCAGGCAGGCTGACATTGATTGTTATACCAGAGCCGAGTTCAAATCCAGCCGGCGTTGTCAGCCTCGGAACAACGCGCATATACCAATGATAGAACGGCTCGCCAGATGAGAAATGCGGAGCACTGTTAAGGACGAGGTTATAATCGGGTTGGTTAAGCCCGATGTGTATCCTAAGCAGTGTTGCCCTTAAAGCGGCAGCAAGTGCCGTCAGCTCGTCTCCGGTAAGCTCTGAGAATGTGGCTTGATGGCGCAATGGTATGATCCAAAGTTCGTATGGGAAGCTCGCTGCATATGGCACAAGGCTAACGAAGTGCTTATTCTGAAAGACGATGCGCACGCCCTCACTCATCTCGTGCTCCAAAATGTCACAGACAGCGCATCTTCCAAGCGCGTCGTAATGCCTTTCAAGCTCATACATGTATCGGCGTATGTGCAGCGGTATAAACGGCATCCCGACGAGTTGCGAGTGAGGATGGGCAAGCGAAGTGCCTGCTCTCTCACCCTGATTGCGGAAGATGATGATGAGCGTGCAATGCGGCAGTTTGCTCAATTCGCAGAACCTGTCGTAGTAGGATTGGATGACGAGCTCCATTTGCTTCATCTTCAAAGTTGCCATCGTCTGGTTATGTTCTGGCGTCTCAATTATCACCTCATGCTTTCCGACCCCATCCATGCGCAGGTAAATCCCTTCACGCCGCCTGGTTGGTTGACCATCAGGGATGAGCGCCGGGAACTTGTTTGGCACAATTCGCACAAGCCACCCATTATCGCCATCATACCTGAGCACCTCCGGTGGCGTCATGTCCTCATTGCCCGGGCAGAATGGGCATGATGGATCATAGGATGACAGCTTTTGCACCTCCTCCTTTCGGACGAAGTCCTTTGGGCGCTTCGAGCGCTCCGTCGCTATGATGACCCACTCTTTCGTCACAAGGTTTTGGCGAACCTCAGGCATGCACATTCACCTCCCATGCAAAATATCGGATGCCTCGCACAATGTGCGCCATACTCTCGTTGGAGTAAACTTGATGTGACTTTCGTATTCACAGCACAGTATGTGAGCGGCTGGACATGCTTAACACCCTTTCGCAAGTTCCATTTTGGCAGCTTGCAGTGGGAGTTGGAAGGCATGGAAGGGCATTTGGTCAAACCGTTGGTGTCAATCATCATCCCGGCATATAATGAGGAACGCCGCTTGCCGCAAACGCTTTCGCGCATAGTTGAGTATGTGCGCCAAAGGAAGTTGAGCTGTGAGATTCTCGTCGTTGACGATGGCAGCCATGATGCTACAAGTGATGTAGCTATCGCGGTTGCTCGGTCACTTTCGTTCTCTCCATTCCGTGTCCTGCGATACAAGCCGAACATGGGCAAAGGTTATGCAGTCAATCGCGGTGTGCTTTCATCAAACGGCTGCTTTGTGCTCTTCACCGATGCCGACTTATCAACACCAATTGAGGAGCTTGAGAAGCTCCTTCAACCGCTCCTCAACGGCTATTGCGATGTAGCCATTGCCTCTCGCGCCCTTGCAGGCTCTGAGTTGCCCATTCGCCAGCCACTGTTCAGGGAGTTAATGGGGAGAGCCTTCAATGTCGTTGTGCAAGCCACCCTTTTGCCCGGCATAAGGGACACGCAATGCGGCTTCAAATGCTTCACAGCACGAGCTGCACGGGACATATTCATCAGGCAGCGCACATTTGGCTTCGCATTTGATGTGGAGATACTTTACATCGCACGCAAGCTCGGCTACCGGATAATTGAGCTGCCGGTGCGTTGGCTTCACTCGCCGGAGACGAAGGTAAAAGTCTTTAGGCACGGCTTACAGATGCTCCTATCGGTGTTCCAGATACGCTGGAGAGCATGGTGGGGCGTGTATAGCATGCCATCTGAGTTTGATCAATCACTCATGATGACGAGCACTATCACCCTGCATGGTGATGAATGTATACATGGTGGCGAGCCATTGCAGCTGCAGCGGGATGCTTGAAGAGTTGTAGTAGGTGAGCTTTGATCCCGTCACGCAGCGTGTGCGGGGTAGTGTCACCCTTCAGGGCGTGGCTCTCTGGGCATCCGGCAATTCACTTTATCACCTGCGCATCAAACCGAAATACGAATGCGCCTTCTTTCCATGCATCTTTGCTCAGCCCGGCTTTCTCACACACTGCCTCAATGAACTGCACCCTGTCCCATTTGAACTCGGTCGCAACCTGCGGTAACAGCAGTCCCGAATGCTCCCCATCAACGACTACCAAGCCGTGTCTTCCGATCTCAATCTCCCTCAGGCTGACAATCTCCTCAAGTCTTCCGAGGACTGTCACTTCAACTTCAATTCCCTCAAGCTCATCCGGTCTTACGGGGGTGAACCTGCGGTCGTGCAAAGCTGCCGAGATGGCTGCATCAATTGTCCCCTCCCAGAGCGGCTTTATTGGCTCAACAATACCAATGCAACCGCGAAGCTCGCCACTTTTCTTCAGCGTGACGAACACTCCCCAGCGCTCAAGCAGTTCGGCGCTGTTGACTTGCACCTTTGGCTTTTGCCTATCCACCACAGCGCTTCGCAGTGCGACCCTCGCTATGCGCAACAGCTCTTTGCACGCCGTGCTGCTAAGCTGTGGGCGAATGTGAGCCTCGTGCAAAGATGGCTCTTTTGGTCGCTCTGCAGTTGCCCTGCCAGATGGCTTCCCATAGATGCACGCTGCGCAGTATCCCACAACCTTTGATTTATCCCCGCTTGGCACATCGCCCGAGTTGGCATAGCACAGTATCTCCAATCGTGGCGATGTGCACAATGCCTTTGCAGCTTCAATCACGCTCAAGACAGCGCTCATCCCACAAAGTGTGCATTCAAGGTTGCGTATGCGCCTCTTAAGCAGCCTATCATTCGTCGCCAAGATTTTCTCCGCCGAGAGCGTCTGGAGCGCTTTGAGCATTTCCTCGTCAACCCGTTTTGCATCCTCATACTTTGGGTAATGCGACATGTCGCTGCTGGCTATGAGCAATGCTTTTCTTCCGGAAAGCAAGTTGGAGAGAGCTTTTCCGAGCACCCTGCAGTGCTCCGGGCTGAGTTCACCGGTTGTGATTGGCAGCAATTTCCAATTCGCTTTGCCGAGGGCGATTTGAAGGAATGGCAACTGGCTCTCTATGCAATGCTCACGCTCATGTGCAAGGCTGTTCCTGTAAACGAGGCGACATTCTTTGATTAGCCTTTCGGCAAGCCCTATGTCAACCTCAACTTTCCCAAGCGGCGTCATAAAAGCTTTGGCAGTTGGCACTGCAGCACCTTGCACGGGAAAGTAATGGCTTGGTCCAATGATGACGATGGTGTCAAATTCCATGCCCTCAATGGCCTTGTAAGCTTCAGCGGCAACAAGACCGCAAAACTGCCATCCGGCATGTGGCACGATTAAGGCTAACGGTGTTTCAGCTTTGCGCTGCGCCTTTGCGGAGCTGAGGTAGTCGGAGACGGTGCGCTTAAGTTCGTCCGCATCCTTTGGATACCAAATTCCGGCTACAGCAGGTGGACGAACCTCTGGACGGTGGGGTAAATCCACTTCATTTGCAGTTTGAACCTCACTTAGTGCCTTCACATGCTTTGCCTTAGTTGGCTTTTCGGATTTGAGTGGCTCACTCGGCTGTTGGATTGGGAATGAAGTCATCTGGCGTGTCCCGCACCCAATGAGGCACAGGGAGATGACCATCACGGAGATGGCGTTAAACATCCTGACTTTCAAAACGCCGATTCCTCGGGGTGATGTTGAAGATGCCCCATGCGGTGATGCCTTAACGGGCAATGAAACTCCGTTGTGCGGCATATCCTCGGCATGCATCACTATCGCCCCTTGCCGTTGTGCGTGGCACCTTTCACCGAGTGAGAGCCATGCCGCTTATATGTCAATCTCAACTACCTGCACCTTTTCCTGATCAGCGGCGCCAAGCTTCAATGGCTCGCTTGCAGCCGTGAGGATGTATTTCGGCTTGCGCCCCTCGCTTTCAAGGCTTTGCAAACCCTTTGCCTTCCTGTATCGTTCAACGAGCCTCCAGCAGTAGACATCAACAGCCACTGGGTCTGTTGAAATGATGAGCGCTCCGTGGCGAACGAGAAACTGCGGCTTGAAACTCGGACCGCCGTGATACTGCAGGTCAAGGGCATCACAGATTATGAGCTTCTGCTTTGAGCGTATTTCGGTGAGGGCATTCAATTCAGCTATTTGTGGGTCTCCACCGTTGTCGTGATACTTGTTTGGGTTGTGCACAGCGCCAAGCCAATTCTTCAAAGCCCCGGTATAACCCACAATGCCGTGGTCTTTCGTCACCGGCACATTTATGAGCGCCGTGCAAACATGCGTGACTATGCGGCTCAACTGTGAGCCAACATTGCCAGCCTCATAAATTTCCTCACCGTAGCCGATGCCATCCGTGTCAGTCCCAAAGCATAGCGGTTCGGATGATAGCGTCACTTTATAGCCAGCTGATTCAAGCTCACGGTTGAGCCTGTCCCAAATGATGATGCGTTTACCGTTTATCCCAGTGCTCATCAATTCAAGCGCGATTGCATTTGCAACCTCAGTGTGTGACGACATCTTTGCGCCAGCGAGGCAGTTGACTTTGATCCCGATCACATCGTCTGGTTCAAAGAAGTTACGCCATGCAGCCTTCACCGTCTCGCAGCCGGTCAGCTCCGTCAGACCGATCTGAAGCATCTTTCGCACTTCCTCGGGCTTCACTTTCCCACTTTCAATGTATCGTTTGCTTCTGACGACGATGATGCGCTGCTGCTCCATTTCGCGTGGCTGGCTTGAATGTGTCATGCTATGGGGATTTTCGCTCTTGTGCCTGTAAGCCGTTACATCGGCTATCCTCTTGCGGTTGGAACATGACGAGAATGCAATGGCGGAGGCACATGCCTCGCACAGGGTCAAGATGAATTTTCTCCTCGTTAGCTGCACTGCGTGTTCATCATGGCGCTGATTTTTGACTCGCATTGCTCATTAACCCCTCATGCCCAGACGCCAGCAATTGCAAACTTGCATTTTGCGCACCTGCCATCCTTGAGACCGCTTGCGCTCGTTTTATATCCCAACCTCTGAATGACGATGCTGCCGCAATTTGGACAGTATGTGCTCTCTGCCGGATGCCCGAACACATTGCCGATGTAAACATAGCGCAAGCCGACCTCCTTGGCGATTTCGTGGCAGCGCTCAAGTGTCTTAACTGGCGTTGGTGGCAGGTTGCGCAGCTTATACATCGGGATGAAACGGCTGAAGTGGATCGGGACATCCTTTCCCAAGTTGGCTTTGATCCAGTTGCACATTTGTCTTATCTCGTCGGGTGAATCATTTAACCCCGGCACTATTAAGACGACGAGTTCAAGCCAAACATTGCTTGACTTGATGACTTCAATTGCCCTCAGCACCGGTTTGAGTTGCCCTCGGCAGATCTTTTTGTAAAACTCCTCGCTGAAAGCCTTTAGGTCAACTTTGACGCCATCAAGCACCTTGCAAGCCTCCCGCATTGGCTTCGGCTCAATGAACGCATTGGTTATCATGAGCGCCCTTATTCCGGCTCGGCGTGCGAGCTTTGCAGTGTCAACCATGTATTCGTAGAACACAACCGGTTCTGTATAGGTGAACGCAATGGACTTGCACTCGTAGTGTTTAGCCAAATCAACTACCCTCTTGGGTGGCAAATAAACATTGTCGGTCTGTTCAGGACGGCGTTGCGATATCTCCCAATTCTGGCAATAGGCGCATTCAATGTTGCATCCGGCTGTGGCGATTGAAAATGAGAGTGACGCCGGAAGGAAGTGAAAGAATGGCTTCTTCTCAATTGGGTCTATATGCACAGCGCATGGGTTTGAATAAACAAGCGTGTAGTAAACCCCATCGCGATTCTCGCGCACACCGCAGAAGCCGCGTTCGCGGTCGTCCACAACGCACTTCCTTGGGCACAAATCACAGCGCACCTTCTTCAAATTGAGTTTCGTATACCACATGGCTTCCTTCAAATCGCCTTCCCATTTCCCCCGATGGCTCTGTTGTCCTTGCACATTGGCGACAAAAATTGAGCACGCAATGCAGCCCATGAACTTGCGCCTGTTTAATTTGTCGTTCATCAGCGACACCCCTTCCTCGCTTCTTCATCATGTAATTATAAACTGCCTCATTGACGCTCATTCGCGTGTGAGGAACTGAGTAAGCGCATCCGTAGTTGTGGGCATTGGTGCAGCAATGCGATAAATTTATTCTTGGCAACTGTGGCTTTGCAAGGGGTCAGCTTGCGTGCAATCACTCTGAGTGGCACTTGCAAGAGGTTGCAAGCGCCGAAGTTGTGTGGATGAACCTGTTGAAGCGATCGGGACTTACCAGGTGGATGAGTTCATGAGTTAGCTGCATCAGATAAGCTCGGATGGCGTCCCGATGAGTCGCTGCCTTCGCACCATTTCAGCTCAATCACTGTCTGCGAACGATAAACTTAAAGCCTCAAAAGCTCACAAGGCATTTTGTGAAGCGCAGTCGCTGCAAGTGGTTGACCTACTGTGTCAAACATGGCAAACTGAAGTGACGGTTTCTCAAGACTTCGCAAACGGGGGAAGGTGCGACGATATGGGGCAGGCTAATGTCACGGACGAGGAGCGGCTTTGGGCGATGTTGGGACATTTGTTGGCACTGTTGGGCTATGTGGCTTGTATCGGCCAATACATTGCCCCTTTGGTCATCTACCTCGTTTACAAGGATAAATCGCAGTTTGTCGCTTTCCATGCATTGCAATCTCTCTTCTTCCAATTATCGCTACTTGTGGTCGGTGTAGTTTGCGCCTTGCTTATCCTGACTATTGTGTTTGCCTGCGTCGCTATCCCTTTACTCATTTTAGTTTCAGTTGGAGCGTTGGTTTACATCATCGTTGCCGCAATCAAAGCCTACAACGGAGAACTTTTTGAGTATTGGCTTGTGGGCAAATGGGCGAGGCAAATTGTGGGGATTTGATCCCAATATGCTCCGGAAATTGTGCCAAGTTTGGTTCCGTCAAGAGCCACCTTTTGATTCCGAACTCGGGGTGACCGAGGGGTGAGATGTGCACATCTTGCGTCAGCATTGCTCACTTTTGCGGAGTGCGGCATTGCCCTTGCCTTGCTGTTTGAGGATGTTCGGTTCCATCAGCTTGCAAATGGCGTTCGTGTCATCCTTGACATTGTCCCACAAAGTGATCTCACGGCGATTGGTGTGTGCGTTCGCGCTGGCTCAAAGGACGAACCTGAGGATGCTCAAGGTGTGGCGCACTTGGTTGAACACCTCATCTTTAAGCGTGCGGGCATGAATGGTGGCTCAGGCACCCAACTTGGTGCGTTATGCATGGTAGCTAATGCTGAGACATCGTTTGACTATACCGCATTTTATTGCGCCCTTCATCGGGATATGCTTTACAAAGTGCTGAAGTTAATGTGCTCGGCGATTTTCTCCCCAGAATTTGACCAAAGCTCTTTGGAACTTGAAAAGAAAATTATCAAGCTTGAACTTGCACAACGCAGTGAGGATCCACTTGAGCTGGCAAGAACTCTCTCACAGTGGCTGCTTTTTCGGTCACATCCCTATGCTCACCCATTTAGCGATAGCGTTTGGAATGCTGAGCGCCTAACATTAAGCAAAGTGCTTCAGTTCCATAGAGCAAACTACCTTCCTCAGAACATAACAGTGATATGTAGTGGTTCGTTTGACGAGCTGGCTGTTTTAAGGGAGATTATGGGGACATTTGGGGCTTTTAATCCTCCGTTAGTGAAATTTACCTCTCCTCCGACTCTGCGAGATACTACTCGGGTGCCGGAGAATTCGCTCATTTTTGGGATTGAAATGCCCTTTAATGCCGTTTCAATGTCATTTCTCGCGCCGGGGGCAAGTGAACCAGAGGCATTTGTAGCCGGTGAAGTTATAGCCAATTGCATTGGCGACCCGAATGTCGGAGAATTGGCAAGATTTTTGGCAAAATATCCGAAAATTCCCGTGACCAGATTCAGCGTATCCTTTGCCCCAAGAAGAAATCAATCTGCCCTTTCAATAAACCTGCTTTTGAGGGAAGGAAAGCATTCTGAAGTTGAAAGAGCAGTTCTGGACTTGCTCAATTCATTCAAGAAAAATGGCATAAGTGGTGACGAACTTCTTAAATTTAAACGCTTGACCGAATTGCGTTTTAGGAAGCGTTGCAGTGATGTCCTAGGAAGAGTCAAAGTGCTTGCGGAAGCCGAGGGAATTGGGACATACAAAATTGCCACTAATTACATCAATTTTATTGAAAATTTGAGTAACGAGCAATTCTTGGGCATCTTAAGGCGCATTTTTAGTCCAAACGGTTATGCAGTTGCAGCCATTTGTCAAAAAGCAAGATGAATATTTTTGGACAAATATTTGCCCCTAAAATTTTACAAATCTCCGTTTTGTGTTCAAATAAAGTGCAAAATGTTGAACAAATTCGCGGCTGGGGTGATTGAAAATGGCACGATGGTTAAAGTGCGGGCATTATACGATACCAATTGGGGAGAGAACGCTAATAATGGGCATACTTAATGTCACACCAGATTCATTCACTGGAGATGGTATCTATGGGGATGTTCAAACTGCAGTTGATAAGGCAATGCGCATGGTAGAGGAGGGTGCCGATATCATAGATGTTGGTGGTGAGTCAACTCGTCCCGGCTCTATCCCTGTGCCAGTTGATGAGGAATTGAGGAGGGTAATCCCGGTAATTGAGCGGCTTGCTGATAAGGTTGAAATTCCAATCTCAATTGACACATATAAGCCACAGGTAGCTAAAGCTGCGATTGAGGCTGGTGCATGCATCGTCAACGACATTTATGGCTTGCGCAATAAGGGGTTAAACGAGGGAATGTTGCAAGTTATAGCCGATTATAAGCCGGCAGTGGTCATAATGCATATGCAAGGGACACCACAAACGATGCAGATAAACCCGAGATATGACGACTGCGTGAGGGAGATAAAGTCATTTCTTGAAACTCAAGCCAAAAAGGCAATGGAAGTCGGGCTTGAAAGGGAGCAAATCATTATTGACCCCGGGATCGGGTTTGGGAAGCTACTTGAGCATAATCTTGAAATATTGCGCCGCTTGAGTGAGTTTAAGGGGCTTGGCTTTCCGGTGCTTGTTGGGACTTCGCGCAAGTCGTTTATAGGACAGGTGCTCAATTTGCCAGTTGAAAAGCGAATTTGGGGCACTGCTGCATCGGTGGCAGTTGCGATAGCAAATGGTGCTGACATTGTTCGGGTTCACGATGTGGCGGAAATGGTGCAGGTGGTGAGGGTCGCCGATGCGATTGTTAGGTCTTGAGCATAATATATGCTACTGTAATGCATTTGAAGAATTTTTGGTAATATTTTGGGAAGGGTGCCAAAATTTGTGCATGCATGGAGATGTTTAGCATTTCATTGTCATGGGTATAATGGTAATGGCGCTTGCACCTTCACAAACCTCAGGCTGAGGAGGTGATTGAGATGGCGAGGCGGATAACTGACATAGTGAGACTCTCCAACAGGATTGACCGGATGATTGACCGCTTGTTTGGACATTGGCTTGATAGATGGTTGGAGATGGCACCCGAATTAGAGCTTGAGCATGTGCCACCCCTTGACCTTGCGGAGACAGACGATTCATACATTGCAAGGGTTGAAATACCCGGCGTCCGCAAGGACGACATTGAAGTCACCCTTCAAGGCAGGCGCCTGATAATACGAGGGAAGAAGCAGCGCGAGGAGCGTGAGGAGGGAGAGGGACTTATCCGAGTTGAGCGCTACCATGGCGAGTTCAGGAGGATAGTTACACTGCCCAGCGAAGTAGATGCTGATAATGCAAGTGCAACATACAAAGATGGTGTTCTTGAGATCCGGTTGCCAAAAATTGAGAAGGAAAAAGGGAAGCGCATAGAGATAAAGGCGGTGTAAGGGCGCATGCGGCATGCGTCCCCGCCAATCCTTGGCGGGGACGCAAAAACAAAACTAAGGCACACAATCGTGAATTCCTGACGCTGAGGCAAGGAGGTGAGGCACATGGAGATTAGGCGCTGGAGACCATTCGCAGAACTTGAGAATCTCAGGCGAGAGTTTGACCGCATCTTCCGTGAGGCATTCAGGGAATTCTGGGGTGAGGAGCCGATAAGGCGCGGCGCTTGGGTGCCACCGGTGGATGTATGTGAGACCGAAAACGAGGTTATTGTGGCAGTAGAGTTGCCCGGGGTCAAAAAGGACGATGTCACAATTGAGTTGACGGATGATGTGCTCACGATTCGCGGGAAGAGGGAGCGTGAGCAAAGAGAAGGCGAGACCTACCACCTTATTGAGAGGGCATATGGTGAATTTGAGCGCCGCTTCAGCCTCGGCGTGCCAATTGACCGTGAACGCGTTGAGGCGGTTTTCAAGGACGGAGTGTTGACGATAAGGTTGCCGAAGGCTGAAGAGGTGCGCCCGCGCCGCGTGGAAATCAAGGTTGAGTAAGCGAGGTTTAACCGATATTGCCTGAATGCCTCACGGAATGCAAAGGGGGCATGCCATCTGGCATGCCCCCTTCTCATATGATGCCAATCATCGGCATGGATGCACACGCCGCCATGAAGAAAATTCCAATTAATGCCTCCTTTTCTTCCTCTTTTTCCTCCTCCTCTTGGCGTGCTGTGCAGTTGAAAGCGCATCCAGCGATGGTGATGTGGATACGGCGATTGGTGCTGTTTCACCGCCCTCTTCATCCGGTGTGGAAGATGGCTGTGCTGCCTGAACTGGTTGAGGTGGTGTGGCAGATGGTTTTACAGCTGGGCGAACGACTTTAGCCACCTCTTTACCCAGCAACCTGCGCAAGATGATGACCACAGGCGTAGCTATAAAAATGGACGAATATCCTCCGGAAGTGATGCCAATTAACAATGGGAGCGCAAAATCCCTTGCGGCAATCCCGCCAAAGAGAAGTATCACCCAGAGCGGGAATTCGGTGGTTAAGAGTGTGTTTATGCTGCGAGCCATCGTCTCAATTATGCTGAGGTTGGCTACCTCGTAAAATGTCCATTCCCTGTATCGCTTCATATTTTCGCGAATCCGGTCAAAAATTATGACAGTGTCGTTGACTGAGTAACCGACAACGGTGAGCAGAACTGCAACGAATGGGCTGTTGATCATGATATGTGTGAAGGAGACAAAAGCAAGCACTGCAAGGACATCATGAATTAGCGCAATTATGGCGGCTATAGCGAAAATTGGGTCATAACGCACCCAGATGTAGATGAGTATTCCGAGCAAGCCAAGCACAGTTGCCTTAATTGCATTGGATTTCAACTCACGCCCGATGACCGGTCCGATCATCTCCATGCTCTCTTGCCTGACTCCCTTGAACATCCGCTCCATGACACGGTTGACAGTTTGCTCATGTTCTTTTGCTTGCTCCTCGTCTTTTGCCTGCGTGCGAATAGAAATTACATCGCCCTCCGAAACTTGGATAACTGTGCCATGCAAGCCCGCTTTGGCGAGTTCGGAGCGTATTTTTGCAGAGAGCCTCCTCTCTGCAGCAGCACCAATGGCTACTTTCCCGGGCAATTTGTAGGTAAATTCGGCACCGCCGGTGAAGTCCAAGCCGAAGTTTATCCATCCCGGAGTTAGCCCATGTGTCCACTGTGGCGGTATCATCCCAACAATGCCAAGAAGCATAACAATTCCACCGATTGTAAGCCATAGGCTGCTTTTCCCGGCAATGTCAATCCTTAGCGCAACTGACGCCTCTCTCCCCTTCATGATGAGGTTTTCCCTCCTATCATCATGTGCTTAAGACTTGCTTCGGGCAACTTCATCAAGTCTTAAGACTTTTCTCACCCTTGGGTTGTCGGCTATAGTCAGGAACAAGTCACTCCTTTTTGCAGCGGATGTGTATGTGGCGCCTTCAAGCATTGCCTTAGTTGCAACAATGGCGCTAAACATGCTCGCAGCCACGCCTATGCCAAGCGTCAGCGCGAAGCCTTTCACAGGTCCAGTGCCAAAGTTATACAGAAAAACGCATGCGATCAATGTCGTCACATTGGCATCAAGGATGGCAGTCCATGCCCTATTAAATGCCACTTCAATCGCTGTGTGCAGTGTCCTTCCGGAGCGTAACTCCTCTTTCAGGCGCTCAAAAATGATGATGTTAGCATCAACAGCCATCCCAAGTGAGAGTAGGAAGCCGATTACACCGGGCAATGTTAATGTGGGTCGCCAACCGGCTATCGGCGCCGAGAATGCCGCAAGTATTAGCAGCCCGTAGAGCCCTAAGGCAATACAGGCAATCATCCCCGGAAGCCTGTAGTAAGCGACCATGAAAACCACAATCATGATTAGCCCGAGCACCCCAGCAGTTGTTGACTTGTGAATGACATCCCTTCCGAGAGTCGGAGATACAGTCCGATTCCACACGACTGACACGGGCACAGGTAACGAACCAGCATCAAGGAGCACTTTCAAATTGCGCGCCTCCTCAAATGTGAATCTGCCGGTGATAATGCCGTGAGTGCTTATTCGGTCTCGTATGACCGGTGCGCTGATGCATTCTCTGTCAAACCATATCGCCAAATGCCTCCCGATGTTCCTTCCCGTCTCATATGCGAACTTCTTTGAGCTTGCCTTTTGCAAGGTGAACGCAACAGCTGGGCGATTCATCTCATCGTATGTGACTCTGCAAGGCGGTTTTAAGTCCTTGCCGGTTATCACGGTTCTTGACTCAAGGTAAACCTGCATTGGCGGTATCGTCTTACCCTGCTCATCCCTGAAGACGGTTTTACCGCCCTCTTCGCTCACCTTGTATTTCGTCGGGACAAGTTTCAGTTCAAGGACAGCAGTCCGCCCTATGAGCTTTATTGCCTCAGCGGCGTGCCTCACCCCCGGAAGCTCAACAACTACCTTATCCTCGCCATGCCTGTAAATCTGCGCCTCTGCAACACCGTATCTGTCAATGCGCCTTCGTATAATCTCAATCACCGTGTCAACGACATCGGGCGAGAACGGATATAACTTCGGCTTAGCGGCTTCTCTCACATCACCAAGCACTTGCCTCAGTGCCGCTCCAATTAACCTTTCTTGGCGGTTTAACTCGCTTTTGCTTTTGGCTTGCGTCAGCACGGTTATGAACTGACCAGTTGCCTCATCAATTGCGAGCTCAAACTCATCAAGTCCCTTTTCCCTGAGAGCCGCAATTAGCTTGTGGCGGACCGGTATGCGCTTCTCTGGCTCCTTACCTATTGGTTGCGCAAGCTTGTATTGGAACTCAGCGCGCTTGCATTGAAGGACAACCCTTGCACCACCTTGAAGGTCAAGTCCGAGATTCAGTTTTGGCTTGGGCACAAGTATGTTAACCACACCGAGTTTGAGGAGTGGGCGCATACCGACTTCCCTTTGGCTGCCCTCAATCAAATGCGCCTTGGGAAATTTCTTCTCCATGAGCTTCAGGATGCGCTCACGCATCTTCAACGCACCGCCTTTGCTTTCAGCCTCTCCCCTCACTACAAGGACATGCTCGCCAACGAGTTCGGCATCCGTCATCTCAAGCTTCGCATTCATGAGCGCATCCTCAACGGCTTGGTCAAATGCCTGTCCCTTCGGAGCAAGCTTTGACGCCGGCTCTTCAAGCTCAAAACGCATCGTCAGCTCAACCCTGTATTCCTCAACATGCCCAATGCGTATTGGGCGGAAGGAGATGAAGAAGGCAGCGAGCACCACACCGGCAACGAGCGCAAGCCGTTGCTTAACCCTCCTCGGCATAAGTGCTTCACCTCGGTTGTTCATGTTGTAGCTTTATCGCCAATTGCATCATCATAAATCTCATGGCGGGGGTAAGCCAACTTGCGGGTTGGTCACCCACAGTTCACGCCGATCATGCCAATCCAATCTCACATCTGGCGGCGTCATCAAAATCATCATGCTGGGTAAACTTGTGTCGGCGTAAAACCACCTACATTGTAGCGCGCAATATTTCACTGAGGTTTCTCCTGCTGGCGGTGACGGCGACTAATTGAGATTGATTGAGTGAGGAGTGGAGTGGGATATGAGTCAAGTGAGCAATCGCATGCTTGATGAAAGCGAGGATGGCGAGGATGTTCACTGGATGCGTTTAGCCATCAAGCTTGCGAGGAGGATGAAGGGGCAAACATCACCCAATCCGTGCGTTGGTGCGGTGCTGGTGAAAGAAGGGAGATTGATTTCCAGCGGTTATCACGAGGGCGCTGGCACGCCGCATGCCGAAGTGGTGGCGCTCAAGAATGCCGGGGAGAATGCGAAGGGTTGCACACTTTATGTCACGCTTGAACCATGCTGCCACTACGGGCGCACGCCACCGTGCACGGATGCAATAATAGCTGCGGGCGTAAAGCGAGTTGTGGCTGCAACGCTTGACCCAAATCCATTGGTTAATGGGAATGGCGTAAGGAAGCTGCTTGAAGCCGGAATTGAGGTCAAAGTTGGCGTCGTTGAAGATGAGGCAAAGAAGCTCATTGAGGACTTCGCAAAATACATCGCAACAAAGGTCCCATTTGTCACGCTCAAGCTTGCATCAAGCCTTGACGGGAAGATTGCCACAAAGCTCGGTGAGTCTCGTTGGATAACATCAGAGCGGTCAAGACGCATTGCACAAAAGCTGCGAAGAGAGCACGCTGCTGTTCTGGTCGGAATCAACACAGTGTTAGCCGATGACCCACTCCTTCTGGTCAGGTCTAAAGGTGTTCGTCGCCAGCCAATACGGGTTGTCGTGGACAGCAAAGCGAGGCTGCCAACATCAAGTGCGCTGTGCAGGACGCTGAGTCAAGCGCCACTGTGGCTCGCCACAACGAAGCATGCCGACGCTGAGCGATTAGCTGAGCTTGAAACTCTGGGTGTGCGCACGCTCATCGTGGACGATGCCAACGGGAGGGTTGATTTGAGGAGCCTGATGAGGAAACTTGGTGAGCTTGAGGTCATGAGCGTGCTGATTGAGGGAGGCGGCGAAATAGCTTGGTCGGCGTTGAAGGATGGCATAGTTGATAGGGTTGTGTGGTTCATAGCGCCGATGATCATTGGCGGTAGGGATGCAAAGGATGCGGTTGCCGGTGAGGGCATTGAGAGGCTCTCAGAGGCTTTCAAGCTGTGCAATATCAAGGTGAGGCGCGTTGGCAGTGACCTGATGATTGAAGGCAGATTGCATCGCGGCTGAGCGGGCAAAACATTGCGTGCCGAATCATTGACAGCTTGCTAACGGTATGCAAACTTCAGCCGGGGGTAGTTGGAAAATGTTTACGGGCATAGTTGAGGAAGTTGGGCAAGTCGTAGCAGTTGAGCGCATGGGTGGTGGCGCGAGACTCACCATCTCGGCTTCGGTTGTGATGGATGACTTGAAGGTTGGCGACAGCATATGCGTCAACGGGGCTTGCCTGACGGTCACACGGAGGTCTGCATCGCGCTTCCAAGTTGATGTGATGGAGGAAACCATGCTCCGCACTAACCTCGCTTTCCTGAGGGTGGGCGATAAGGTCAACTTGGAAAGGGCTCTTAAAGCCACTGATAGGTTGGGTGGGCATTTTGTTCAAGGGCATGTTGATGGCACTGGAGTTATAGCTGGCATACAGCGGATGCATCGCTCATGGGTGATGAAGATAAACTGTGATGAAGCATTGACGCGCTTCATGGTCCCAAAGGGGTCGGTGGCTGTTGATGGAGTTAGCTTGACGACGGTGGATTGCGGCAGTGGTTGGTTCACAGTCGCATTGATACCGCACACGCTGAGTGCAACGACGCTCGGAATGAGGCGCGTTGGCGATGTGGTCAACATTGAAGTTGACCTGCTTGCAAAATACCTGCACAAGCTGCTGCAATCGCACTTAGCGCTGCAAATGCAAAAGGGCAGTGAAAGGCTCATTGAGTTGCTTGGTGATTCACCACCTCACATTCGCCAGTAAACTGCAGGACGATGATTGGAAGGTGATGGCGCATGCCGCGCTCCACAATTGAGGAGGCAATTGAGGCATTTAAGCGCGGTGAGTTCCTGATCATCGTTGACGATGAGGACAGGGAGAACGAGGGCGACTTAGTCATCGCAGCTGAGAAGGTTACACCCGAGGCAATTAACTTCATGCTCAAGCATGGGCGGGGTCTTGTGTGCCTCGCAATCATCGGGCAAAGGTTGGACGAACTCGGCATACCGCCAATGGTCTCAAACAACACCGACCCATTTGGGTCTGCGTTTGCCGTTTCAGTTGATGCCCACCCGAAGTTCGGCGTTACAACCGGCATATCCGCACACGACCGAGCCACAACAATAAAGGTCATCCTTGATCCGAATACGAAGCCATCGGACTTGACTCGTCCGGGACACATCTTCCCGCTGCGCTATAGGGAAGGGGGCGTGCTCAGGAGAGCCGGTCACACTGAGGCAGCCGTTGATATGGCAAAACTCGCCGGGCTATACCCAGCAGCAGTGATATGCGAGATATTGCGTGATGATGGCACTATGGCAAGGTTGCCCGACTTGGAGCGCCTATCCGATGAGCATGGAATCAAGCTCATCACGATAGCCGATTTGATTGCCTACAGGAGAAGGACGGAAAAGCTTGTCCGCAAAGTCGCAACAGCGCGCTTCCCGACCATCTTTGGTGAATTCACAATGCACGCTTTTGAGAGCCTGATTGATGGAACACCATACATTGCGCTTGTGATGGGCGAGATAAACCCAGATGAGCCAATACTTGTGAGGGTGCATTCGGCTTGCGTCACCGGGGACGCACTTTTCTCATTGCGGTGTGATTGCGGAATGCAACTTCGCTTGGCTCTTGAGAAGATAGCTCAAGAGGGTAGGGGAGTGCTCGTCTACATCTCGCAGCATGAAGGGCGCGGAATAGGCTTGCTCAACAAGCTTAAGGCATACGAGCTTCAGGACAAGGGGCTTGATACTGTTGATGCAAATCTGCACCTTGGCTATCCGCCGGATTTGCGAGACTACGGGCTTGGCGCTCAAGTGCTCTATGAGCTCGGCGTCCGCAAGATGAGGTTGATGACAAACAATCCATCAAAGAGGGCTGGTCTTTTGGGCTATGGGCTTGAAATAGTTGAGAGAGTCCCATTGGAAGTCAAGCCGAACAGCGCAAATAGGGATTACCTGCGCGCAAAGCGGGAAAAGCTCGGTCACATGATTGATGTTGAGTAGCGGCACATGAAATGCTCTCGCAAAGCTTGGAATACGCCGGATGCAAATGAACCAAAGCGTTGGTGTTCTATCGTGCCCATCCAACTTTGGTTAACAGGATGGCAGTGGCGAGGATTGAGAGCGCTGCACAAACCATGAATGCCACAGTGGCTCCGAGCGCTTCCCACAAAGCCCCAAACAGCAAGCTGGCGGGTAGCATGCCCATCCCGATTACGAAATGAAAAACTCCATAACCGCTTCCGCGAAGATGCTCGCTGACTAAATCAGCCACAATGGCTCTTTCTGCGCCCTCCGTCATGGCGAAGTAAAGACCATAAACGGTGAACAGAAGCCATATGTGAGTTGGCGATGAGGCAACGCCAAAGCCGGCATAGACCAACGCATAGGTAAGCCAGCCGAGCGCAATTGCTTTTATTCGCCCTATCCTGTCCGAGAGCATGCCGCCATATACACTCAAGGCGCTTTTGATGATGTGCAGCCAAGTCCAGAGCATCGGAATCGCATACTCCGGCACGCCGCATTGGTTCGCACGAAGCAGCAAGAAGGCATCGCTTGAGTTGCTCAGAGTGAATGCGAATACCGAAGCCAATAGCCAACGAAAGCGCGCATCAAATTGTGACAGGCTGAGGGAAATGGGCTTTGAGCTCACAGCCGATACTTGAACCTCGCTCGTCTGGCTTAGGCGTGGGTCGCTGACGCCAAGCCACAGCACAAAGAGGGATATCAGCGCAGGCACTGAGGCGCACAGGAACACAAGCCTGTATTGCCCACCAAATAGCGCAAGCAGCGCAAAAGCCGACATAGGTCCTATTAGCGCTCCGAGATGATCAAGCGACCTGTGGAATCCGAAAGCGGTTCCACGAATGCCTTCATTGCATGCATGTGCAATGAGTGCGTCCCTTGGTGATGTGCGTATTCCCTTCCCAATCCTGTCTACGAAGCGCAGCAGAAGCACTTGGTAGGCTGCATTGACAAAAGCCATCAACGGACGAGTTGCCCCGGCAAGCGCATAGCCTATGAATGTCAAAAGCTTATGCTGCCTTATGATGTCAGCAAGCCAACCGGAAATGAGCTTGAGCAGGCTCGCCGTCGTTTCAGCGATGCCCTCTAACAGTCCAATGAAAGCAAACGAAGCTTTGAGCTCATGCCTGAGGAACAGCGGGAGAAGCGGATAGAGCATCTCGCTGCTGGCGTCATTCAATAAGCTGACGATGGCGAGCACTTTGACAGCTCTCGGCAGCTCCTTTGTGGCTTTGAGCAGTGCAATTGAGCGCATTATATTCAATCCCCTTTGATGACATTCGCGTTGAGCGCCCAAGCGAGGTTTGGGGCACACAGCAAGGAAGCATTCTTGTTTGGCTGCCTAAAGCTCTCGTATGCGTATGTTGCGCCAGTGTATCTCCGCTCCCTCAGATTGAAAGATGAGGTAGCCCTTTCTCGGCTCAGCATTTGCCCCTATAGCAATGACATGCCCGTTGACGCATGTCGCCACGAAACCGTTATAGTTGATGATGTGATACGAATTCCACTCGCGCAGTTTTGCCGGGCGCTGCAAAACCGGCGTTGCATCCACTTTACCGCCGCTCACCCCAAATATTCTCCCAACTTCGGTGTGAAGCAGCTGAAACTCAATGCCCTGCGGCCAGATCTTGTCGGGAAGAACCATCAAGAAGACGCCGCTGTTACCGGGCTCCATCATGCGATATTCAAACCGGAGGATGAAGTTGCCAAACTCCCTTTCAGTGCGCAGGTAGCCATTCGGTCTGCCAGTGCATATGATAATGCCATCTTCAACTCGCCATGTCTTTTGTGGGTCACCGCCGGGAAGGAATGGTATGAACCCACTCAGGTCTTTGCCATTAAACAGCGGTGTGAAGCCCTCTTCAGCCACCTGCGAAAAGGCAATGTCAACCAACGCTCCAGCCCCAACAAACGCCAAAGCTGTGAGCAATTCCCTGCGATTCACAACTTTCACCCCCTTAGCGCACCATTAAGGGCTTGAATTGACCCTACACGATGTAAGTATACCACGCATCGCCGCGTCGGCGGGAGCAGCTTTAGCTATGCGCTTTCCACCCGCTGCAGAATATTAAGCGCATAGGAGTTGCGCAGCTGGATGCAGGGATGGCTTTTAATCCATTCGCAGGGGCGCATGAAATGCGCCAAAAACAGGCGTGTATTAAGCGGGCGTATTTCACGCAACCCTGCATTTCCACCCGACCATAATGGGATGGTGACTTGCAGGAGAGGCTTTAGCCACAAAGAAGCTTATAAGTCAACTGCGCGAGTTCCAAAGCGCTCTCCATATTTGGAGGTGCAACAAGATGGGCGAGAGAATATGGCTTGCATGGAGCAGCGGAAAGGACTCAGCACTCACACTGCACATCATTCAACAGGATAGCAGGTGGAGCCATTTTGAAGTTTGCGCTCTGCTTTGCACCATCACCGAGGACTATGGGCGAGTCAGCATGCATGGTGTGCGCAGGGAGCTCGTGCTTGCCCAAGCCGAATCAATCGGCATACCATTGGCTGAAGTGCTGATACCGGCAAAGTGCACCAATGATGCGTATGAGGAAGCCATGCGCACAGCCCTTGAAGCGGCTGCGAGAGATGGAATTGTTGGTGTTGCGTTTGGTGACATACACCTTTCGGATGTGCGTGAATACCGTGAGAGGCAAATGGCTCGTGTTGGCATGACGCCAGTATTTCCGCTGTGGGGGATGAAGCCGAGCGAGGTTGCGCTTAAGTTTTTGTCCCTCGGGTTTAAGGCGGTTGTCGTGTGCGTTGATTCAAAGCAACTTGATCCGGCGCTATGTGGTCGTGAATATGATGAATCGTTCTTGAGCGAACTGCCGGAGCTGGTTGACCCGTGTGGCGAGAATGGCGAATTCCACACATTCGTTTACGACGGACCGACCTTTACAAAGCCGATTGAAATCCAGCGCGGCAAGGTGATCATGCGGGACGAGCGATTTGCATTCTGCGACCTAACTTTGGGCAGGTGATGAGCGTGAGGGGTGACGAGCAGACTGTGGTTCTCAAGGAGGCGTCGTATTACGAGGTGCTCCCGGATGGCTCGGTTAAATGCGCTCTTGAGCCACGCCAGTGCATCATTCACGATGGAGAGAGGGGCTTCTGTGGAACAAGGCAAAACATCAAAGGCAAGCTTTGGTCATTGACCCACTCAAGAGTTGCCGTCGTTGACATTGAGATGCTTTACCATCACCACATTTACCATGTCCTTCCGGGCGCATACTTTGTCACCGTCGGCACAGCCGGATGCAACATGAGCTGCCAATACTGTGAGACTGCCGCAATATCGCAGGCGACACCTGAGGCAGTGGAGAGCATACACGCAACACCACAAATGCTTATCGGGTTGGCGATTGAGCGCGGAGCTGTGGGGATACTGTTTGCTCACAACGAGCCAGTGGCAAGCTACGAATTCATGCTTGACACATTCAAGCTCGCAAAGGATTACAAGCTGCGCACTGCATGCCACACTGCCGCAAAGATATTCGCCAAACCGCTCATTGAGCTGTGTCGCCACTTGGATGCCATCAACATTGACTTGAAGGCTTTTGACGAAGCCGTCTACGAAAGGCTATGTCAGGGAAGCCTTGAGACGACGAAGGAGGCAATTGCTGTCATTTCAAAACTCGGCAATGTCTTCATTGAGGTGACCTACCCACTCGTGCCCGGATTTAATGATGAGCCGGAGCAAGTCAAGCGCATGTGTGAATGGCTGCTGAAGACAGCTGGAGATGAAGTGCCATTGCATTTCATTCGTTTCTTCCCGGCGCACAAGATGAAGGATGCCGCTCCAACGCCGATTGAACTCATCTATGAGCGCCGTGAGCTCGCAATGAAGATGGGTCTCAAGTATGTCTATGGTGGCAACCTTTTCGGCGACAAAGCCGAGTTCACATATTGCGCCAAGTGCAAAGCTATAGTCATTGAGCGAGATGAGGAAGGCATCCCGACACTGCGTATGCGTTCGGGTAAGTGTGAAGCCTGCGGCAATGCCATCCCCGGAATATGGAAGGTTTAGTGGCTTTGGGGCGAGCGTGAACTTCCCCTTGTAAGTGGCGTATGGTGAGGGTGCATCCGTCAAATTGCACCATCAGCGCCCGTGACAGACTGCGCAAGTCTCCTCTCGCTTGTGGCACTTGAGGCAAGCCGAACTTGGCTCAAAGCTTGCCACATCCTTGTGCTTGAGCGCGAACCCCTCAGGATGCGGCAAGGGAACCCCGTGACATGCATCGCATGCATTCTTCCCGTGGCAGCGCTCACATAGCTTTTGCTCCTCCTTCTTCACCTTCGCGTGAGCCTTCCGATAATCCTTCGGATGCGGCATCGGTAAGCCATGGCAAGCATCACACCATGATTGCGTGTGGCAGCGCATGCAAAGGCTCGGGTTTAACTTTGCCTCTTTGTGCTTCCGCTCATATCCCTTCGGGTGGGGCATCTTGATGCCGTGGCATGCATCGCAGAATGAGCTTGAATGACACATCAGGCAGTTCTGTCCGGAAAGGTAAAGCTTGCCATGACGCTCAATGAAATCGGCTTTGGCGTGTGACGGTGGCTTTCTGACGATGTGGCACGCATCACAGAATGAGCGCTCATGACATTGCAGGCATTGAGCTTCCTTACTGCTGGCAAGCGCCCCGTGCTTTGTGGCGAAGCCCTTCACATGGCTGGAGGGCTTGCGCGGCTTATGACATAGGTCGCAAAAGGTGTCACTGTGGCATTCCAAACATCGTTGCCTATCCTCTGTCTCGGTCGGGTGGCGCTTAAGCCAACCTTGGCTATGAGTTTTTGGCAGTGCCGTCTCGGGGCGTAAGTGGCACAGCGAACACTTTTTTGGGGCGCTCTTACCATCATGGCATTCCAAGCACACATCCATTGGCACTGCGCCGTGTTTCGGATATTGCTGCCCAGCCTTGCGCCACTTGATGTCCCTGTGACAATCGCTGCAATGAGCGCCTCGCTCAATGTGCTTCATGTGCGAAAACGCGATTCGGTAGGCGCTCTCACCGAGCGTGATGACATTATGGCACTCAAAGCACTCTAAACCATTGACGAGACGGAGGCGCTCATTAACCGGCTGTGAGCTGGCAAGCCGTTCAGTCCTGAATTGAAGCATGCTCTTCTCCGAATGGCGCCTGACAGCGCTCTTAACTTGGTGCATGTGTAGGATGAGCAATGCCGACAGCGCGCTCACAAGAACAATGGGTGCAAACATGAGCGCGAGTTTAAGCAGCGTGTAAGCAAATAGCCGTAGCTTCACCCCTCTAACCCCCAAACAGCAAAGTGCATGAGCAACGCATTTACCCACATCAAATTGCGATTGTGCCCTTCGGGGCTGATTCAGTCGCCCGAGATATGGCGCTCATATTCAAGGGCGTGTCTTTCCTTCAACTCCTTCAAGCTCATCTTGCCAGTGAGCCATACAAAGCTCATCGGGAAGACATCCGGGCGAAGGTGTGCAAAGTAAACATGGAAACAAAGGAGGGCAAATGTTGCGAGCACAGCCTCATGGCTGTGCAGCGCCTGTGCGATCTCAACGACCTGCGGCGATGTGCGTTCGGCGACGAATGGCGCCTGCCAGAGCATGAGCCCAGTTATGCCCATCATCAAAATGCCCCACCCTGCTGCCCAGTAAAGGAACTTCTCAACGAAGTTGTATCGCCCCATCTTCGGCGGCTCACGCCGTATGCGGAGCAGGAAGAGAAGCGAGTGATAAAAATCAACGAAGTCCTTGGTGGTCGGGAGCATCTCAGCTTGCCTGTTACCGCGAGCGAGTTGGGCGAACAAGTAGAGCAGGTGATAAGCGACAGCAAAGAGCATGACAATCCCAGCAGCTCGGTGTATGACAGCAGCGCTTTCAACTCCGCCAAGTAACCTCAAAAGCCGCTCCGAGACAGGCGATGAGAAGCACTTAAGCGGCAAGCCAGTCAGCATCAGAACCATGACGCTGCTCATGAAGAGAAAGTGTTGGATGATTTGATGGACATTCCAGCGCTGCACATACCCCTTGAGCTCCCCGCACTCATTTCTGGAGGCACTGACACACCACAGCGCTGCCATCACAACGGCATCAAGCAGTGTGTATGCAAACATTGAAACGAGCACGATGATGACGAACCACTCAAAGAGCAAACTGATCCAATAGACTGCAGGTCGCTCATTTGGCGAAGCCAACCTGTGCGTAAATGCGAGGGCGAACTTTTCTCCGCCACCCTTGTGGCAGCTGCTGCACACGGACGCGCGCTTTGATGGGTGCATCGGTGAAGCTGGGTCGTTGGGCGGTAGTATGCTGTGATGGCTATGGCATGTCATGCAACTCGGAGTGCGCCTGCTGCCAAGGCGCAGCTTCTTTCCGTGAAAGCTGCCGAGGTAAGTTGTGACTGTGTGCGGATTAACTCCGTGTCGGAGCATCATCGCTTCGTTGGCATGGCACTTTGCGCACACCCATGCAACATTATCTGGGTGCGTCGGCGAGCGCTTGTCTTCGCTGCTGAGTATGTAATGGTTGCCATGACAATCAGTGCAAATCGGCGGCTCATTGCTGCCAGACAAAATACCCCTTGCATGTTCGCTTCGGCTGTATTGCTTAAACTCGCCGCTATGGCATTCAATGCACGCAACTAAAGCCGGCTGGGTGAGCTTTGGTAGGCGTCTTACAAAGGGCTCAAATCTCTCCGCGGCGCTGCTTCCCTTACTGCACGCTTGCGAATTCACCGCAGGTTGATGTGAGCCACCCATCGGGCGCATGTTTGTATGGCAACTGACGCATTTGAATTTTCCGTGCACCGATGATGCGAACCTGTTTGGGTCAACATAGAGGCTTTGCGTCAATTCGCCCGGTAACTTTACATGGAGCTTTTTGTTTGCGTGGCATGCCGCGCAATGCTCCTGTGGTGACGCGCATTCTCGCCATGACCACAGGGAGAGGATGATTGCGCACGCTGTCACCGATCTCCGAGTCATCCCAACCTCACTCACCTGAATGCTCCTTACAACCGCTTTCCAAACCATCCATAGCGCTGAGCAGCTCTGCGCACGCATCAATCACTCTTACTTCGTCCTCATCCATAGCCAATGTCTTGAGGCGCTCAATCAGCGGGTGAAGGAGGCGCTTAACCAAACGCCTCGTGAGCATATCAACCGTTTCTATCCCATCCACGCCGCGCACGGAAAGTTTGCCCATGAACTCGCTCAGTGTTTTTGAGCGCACTCGCTCCGCAGCTCTGAGCATGCTAACTATGGCTGGCTCAACTTGCTTTGAACGCCACCAGCGCCAGAAGGCTTCAACTTCCCTTTGGACAATTGCTTCGGCGAGCTGTGCTTCATGTTGGCGAAGCTTGCGGTATTCATCGGCTATGCTGGCAAGGCAGTCAATGTTAAAGAGCTTTAACCCACCCAACTCGGCAACGCTTGGCTCAACATCCCTCGGCACGGCGAGGTCAATGATCAGCAGCTTCTTTGAGCCCCTCTTGCGGCTCACGAGCGCCCTTGTAACCACATCTCGGCTCAAGACAAAGCTTGGAGAGCCAGTGCATGAGATAACGATGTCGGCACTCGGCAGCCAACATGGAAGTTCATCAAGCGGTATAGCTATAGCTCCAAACTGTGCAGCCACATCCGATGCCCGTTTGAGCGTCCTGTTTGCGATCACAATTTTACCAACGCCGCATTTCTTGAACAGGCGTAATGTGAGCAAGCCCATTTCTCCGAGCCCAATGAGCAGCAATGTCGCGTCGCCAAAGTCACCGTATTCTTGCTTTGCCATCTGAACTGCAGCGTGCGGTATTGAAGTTGCCCCTTCGGAGATGCGCGTCTCTGTGCGCACCTTCTTGCCGACGCTGAGGGCGTGCATGAATAGCTGTGAGAGGATTGCGCCACAGCACTTCATGCGCATGGCGAGCTCGTATGCATCCTTAATCTGCTTGAGTATCTGCGGCTCTCCGATGATCATTGAATCCAAGCCAGCTGCAACATGGAACAGATGAGCGCAAACACCCTTGTCGCTGGCTACATAGAGTCCTGATACCAATTTCTCCCGCGGCATATGGTGTTGCTGACACAGGAACTCAACGAGCACCGCTGGGTCTGTGCCCTCAACGGCGGCATATATCTCGGCACGATTGCATGTGGAAAGGAGAACGACCTCATTTATCCCCTCAATTGAGCGCAGCGAGCGCAGCGCATGTGGCACATCAACTTTGCACAGTGATAGCCGTTCACGCACATCAATGCCCATTGTGCGGTAGTTGCCACCAACAAGCACCAACCTAATCCCCATGCCGTTATGACGGGCACTCATTTGCGCCATGTCATTCATCCAGTTCATCACCCTAAGGTCACACCATTGCAAAGCTCGCAGCTGCATCCCGCACATGGTCTGAGGATGGGCAGCTTAACGAATGCAGGATGGTTAAACAGCAAAGTCCATCAACCGAGTTACTGCCGTTTGCAGGTTGCATCTTGCCACCCACCCCTGACCGCCGCCACGCTCATTTTAGCGCGAGCGTTGCAGCCGAATTTCAGCTCCGTCAACTTGACGGCTTACAAGTCGCCTCGGTGCCGCAAACGGAAACAATCCACCGAGCAAAATGAGAATGCTGCTCAGGCGGAGCAAATTCATGAATGGCTTGATGCTCAATTCAACAAAAGCGTGCAACGAACTTGCTGACGCTTTCCGCCGCTCAACTGAGAGCCTTATCATCCCCTCATCGGCATTCATTGCGAGTATGGAGAATGTCGCGCTTTTATCTGGCAAGCTGTCATCAACTCCCTCGCCTGAGCTCGTCAGCCCAGGCGAGACAGTGTGACGCTCCCCAGTTGCCACTTGATACACTTCAAGCACTGCCCTTGCAATGAACTCACCTTCGTGACCAAAGCGATGTCCTCTAACATCAAACTTGACGAATCGTATGCTCATGCCGAATGCCCGTCTCTCCTCGCCCCTGCGCAGCACCAAGATGGCACGCTCAACATCCCACAGAAGCTCAATTGGAGACGCATAGATGTCTTTGAACGGCAGCACCCTTATTTTCGGCTGGCGAACAATGCCGTATGGGCTGTCGTAAATTCCGACTTGCACAATGTGCCTACGCCTGCCATGCTCAACTGTCAATGTCAATTTGGCGCGATTGCCGCTTTGGCTCTCAATCACGCAGCTAATCCTATGTCCAAGCGCGGTCTTGCTCTGCCCGCTTGCAAGCTTCAATGTTTGTGAGCGCTCAAACGATGCCGAAAGCGATATGCCAAGCATCAGCAAAGATATGCCGATATGGGATATGGAGCTCCCGAGATGACGCCAATTGCGCTTGGTGATGCGCCAAAGCAAGCGAAGGTTGATTAGAGCAGCTGCAGTTGATGCCAGTGTGGCTGCAACATGAAATGGATTCCGCATGCCAAAGAGAAACGCAGCGGAAGCAGCTATGCACCCGAGCAAAAGCGGTATAGCAAGCAGCCGAGCGTTTACCCCGCTTTGGTAATATGCGTTAACGCTGAGCAGGAGTAGCAATGCCAATGCCATCGGTGCGAGCGCATGGTTGTAGAAGCTCGGGGAAGCGCCCAAGCTCACCCCAAATGGCTTTGTGAGGAGCGGGAGCGATGTCCCGAGTTCAACAACGCACGCCATAAGGGCGAGCAATAGAGCTGCGCACCACAGGGTGAAGTTGGTGGAGCGAATTGATGTCCATGCCGGTTTCCTTTCGCCGCTGTGCCAATGGCGAATTAGCATTGCGGCGCCGATGGCTGTGCAAGCGATAAGCCAGATGAAGATGATTGCGTTGGTTAAGCCGTGCGCTTCAGCAAAGACATGCACAGAGACTTCACGCAAGATGCCACTCCTTGTGATGAATGTCGCATAGATGACGCTCACATAGGTAAGCACGGAAAACAGAGCACCCATCCTTTTAGCCGCGCCATTGCGCCTTTGAATCGCCAATGTGTGGAGCATTGCCGTTAGCAACAGCCATGGCACAAGCGATGCGTTCTCAACCGGGTCCCAACCCCAATAGCCACCCCATCCGAGAACTTCATAGCTCCAGTATGCGCCGGCGATTATGCTTGCACCGATTATGAGCCACGCAAGCATTGTCCACCGATGCGCGAGATTGAGCGCCTCAAAATCTTCCGGCTCGCGCAGGAGCAGGAACGAGAGCGCATATGGTGCGGATGTGAGCGCGTAACCAAGGAACATTAGCGGCGGATGAATTGTCATCCAAAAGTTGCGCAGCAGTGGGTTAAGCCCGTGACCATCAATGGGTCTTTGTGGGAGCACTTCAAATGGGCTTTTGCAAGCCAGTGCCACAAGCAGAAACAGCTGTGCGAACGAAAGTAGCGCCACCGCGCATGGCGCGCCTTTGCCGAGTGAATTGGATGCTCTAATGAAGATGACCCCGGTGAGCAATCCGAACCATGCCCATAGCAACATTGAACCTTCCTGACCAGCCCAAAAAGCGCTCATGCGATATTGCAATGGCAAATCTCTGGAGGTGTGTGCAGCCACATAGGCAACTTCAAAGCGCAGGTCGCAAAGCAGCACCATAAGGATGGCTGAGGCAATGGTCGCACAGAGAAATGACAGCACCATGCTGATATGTGCCAGCCATCGCACACCAGTTGCGTTAGTTGCTTTGAGGCTTTGCAGCGCGCTTGCAATTGCGCTAACGATGAGCAATATGGTAGAGGCGTAAACCATTGCCTTCCCAATGCTCGGCAGGACGAAAGCGGCATGCACATTCAATCACCCTTAAAGCCGCCACTGAAGTTATGTGCCTTCGCATTTTGGCGGTTCAAAACATTGCATGTGATTTGAGATTGGTTACCCACTGCTTGTTTCAATTCGCTGCGGCGCAATGAGAGTTGCATCGGCTTCAATGTCACTCCATCCGAAAATAAGGGCGATGCTGCGGCGCGAGGTAGCGCTCAACATATTCACCCCATGGCTTCCTGTAAGTTCGGCAGATGTGTTTGTTGGCTTCCTCGTCACCAATTATTAGCTCGTTTTTGCTATCCCAACGGATGACTCTCCCAAGCTTAAACGCTATGTTCACAAGGTGCAGGGCACTGGTTGAGAGATGTCCCCACTCAATTGGCGCTACTGTTTGCTGGCGGCTCTTAACGCAGTCAAGGAAGTTGCGCACATGTGGTGGATGTAGCGGAGAGCCGCCGCTTTTTACAGGTTCTGCCCTGCCCGGCTCCGGTATCAGTTCAAATCCCTCCCGAGTTAACACGAGCGTCCCATTAGTGCCGTAAAAGGCTATCCCGTATCCTCTCCCCTCAATCGGGCGTGCGCTTGTATGGTAGACGGATGCTTGCACATAAAAGTCGCCGTAGTCAAGGAAAGCATCCTGCGTGTCCGGTGTTTCCCTGTTATCCTGGAGCGCATACTTGCCGCCGACCGACATGACTGCCCTTGGGGCAGTCACACCAAGTATCCAGTGAACTGTATCAATGTGATGAATTGTCCATGCGAGCATGAACCCACCGGAGTAATCCCAAAAGAACCAATAGCCGGGCGCATTGCACCTATTTCGGTTGAACTTTCGGTATGGGGCCGGCCCAAGCCACATATCCCAATCAACGCCTGCTGGCGTGTCTTCATCCGGTGGGTTGCCGATGCCGAAAGGTGTTTCGTTCCACGCATTCCAGACACGCACCCTCGTTATTTTCCCGATGGCGCCTTTGCGTATCAAATCCCTTGCTGCAGCGTAATGGGCACCGCTCAACTGTTGTGTGCCGTGTTGCGTAATTCGGTTGAAGCGCTTCGCCGCATTCACTGCTGCTCTCCCTTCGGCTATGTTATGGCTCAGTGGCTTTTCAACATACACATCTTTTCCCGCCTCGCATGCTGCGATTGTTTGGATAGAATGCCAGTGGTCTGGTGTGGCTATAAAGACGGCGTCAATGTCCTTTCGGTCAAGCAGCTGCCTGAAGTCTTTGTATGGGGTCGCCTTCCCGTCGGTCATCTTGACGGCTGCTGCGAGCCTATCGTCCTTTACATCGCAAACTGCCGCTACGACTACATCCGGGTTAGCCGTTGCAACCCTCATGAGTCCTTGTCCCATGCCACCAACGCCGATGAAGCCAAGAACTACCTTTTCATTTGCGCCGAATAGTGAAGTGGAGCGTGTGGTCAAAAAGAGCGCGCCGACCCCGATGAACTCTCGCCTTGAGAGCTTTGACATGCCGCCTTCCATGAGCCATCACCTCACTGCAGCGCGTGGAGTTTTAAACTCACCGCGTTTTGCGCCATAGCTATCTTGCTTTGATGCCGCTATCATTGTAACCCCGTCTGGGAAGGAAATCAAAAAGGAGAGGAAGCCACGCTGAACTTAAAGTGAGCTTATGAGCAGGCTCGTCACCGGTTGGTTGTCGCCGTCGCTCGTTGACTTGATCAGCGGGTCAATGCACACCCATTACGATGCCCGCATCATTATAGGGCACGAAAACCTCAGTGAGTGATAAGCCGCCATATGATATGTGACAGGCATTTTGCCCACCACGACCCCTTAAAAGGGTGCCGCTGTGTTGAATAAAGGGCTCAGAGTGGGCTTTGAACGCTGCTTTCCGTGGCAGTAAGGCTTGCCTCAACCAGCTATGCCTACGCGGATTAACTGAGCGTGGATAGCAACATGGCATGGGCATCCCGCCCACGAGAAATTTCATGGGCAAGATGCCCATGCCGCTTGCAAAGGGAAAACTACCGACGGCTTTAAGGGGTAACGGTGCCCCTCTTACTGGCGATGCGAGCCTCAAGACCATCAACGGGCGTCAATTC
>Ga0209394_1000097_pt1 | contig 82243 bp, 71 predicted proteins | sample JNZ201metaG_FD_184122 | JGI IMG/M metagenome (GOLD analysis project Ga0209394, IMG submission 184122) | Hot spring microbial communities from Jinze hot spring, China to study Microbial Dark Matter (Phase II) - JNZ 20120812A (SPAdes) (version 3) ...
CCTCTGATAGCGGTAGCCCTCTCATACCTTTAAAACTCCTCCAGCAGTATAGGCATCTATTCGTACACCAGTATATCGCTGTACTACACTGTAGGCATCTATGACTCTGAACACCGTACCATCTCTGTTTGAAACAATGTCTCCCTCCTCTACTCCTCAACGATTCCTTAGTCCATTCACATATCTTTACAGCACTATGCTTATACAACCCAACGATTCTGTATCCCTGCCGGTAGTACACCTCCTCTATACCTTTAAGCATATCCCTTCATCCTAATCATTGTACGTAGCTTTAAAGTAAACGTTTTTCTAGAGCTCCGTAAGCTTATAGCCTACTTAAGGTTATACGTAACTGTTGGGATATGAAGGTTATCTATGGGGATATACTCGAAGGTGGAGGTCAGATATTACGTTTTACTCTACCGATAGCAGCCATAGTAGGCTCACCCATAAAGATAGTTAGGATAAGGGCTAAAAGACCTAATCCAGGTCTTAGGAGACAACATATGATTTCAGTAGAATCCATAGCTAAATTATCAAACGCTAAGGTAGAGGGTTTAGAGCTAGGTTCTCAAGAGTTAACGTTTATACCTGGCTCCCTCAAAGGTGGTAGGTATACCTTCGATATAGGTACAGCCGGTAGTACTACTCTAGTATTGCAAGCTCTCTTACCTGTGATGGCTTTCACGAACGGTAATGTCGATGTAACCGTAATCGGCGGGACAAATAACCCTATGGCCCCCCCGATAGACTATGTAGAGAGGATATTATTACCGGTATTAGTGTCCATGGGTTTTAACCCACGTATAGAATTGATCCGTAGAGGATTCTACCCCTCAGGTGGTGGTATAGTTAAAGCTACTTCTACACCTATAGAAGATGTATTAAAACCTATACGTATCCTAGAATTCGGCTATGTTAAACGTATATCTGGGATAGTTTACAGCTCACGTTTACCTCCACATATAGTAGATCGTATGGCATCTACAGTTGAAAAACTACTATCTAAGAAGGGTTATGACATCGTATTGGAAAGAGAAGTACTTCAACCCTCTAACCCTAGATGCGCTATCAGTCCAGGTTGCGGTATACTACTCTATGCAGAGCTTTCCTCAGGATTCCGGATCGCCTCAGATAGACTAGGTGTTAAAGGTAAACCTGCGGAGGATGTAGCTGAAGAAGCTGTGAGAGATCTTGAATCGCAGATAGAGGTGGCGTACCCTGTAGATAAGCATCTAGCAGATCAGCTTATAATATGGATGGCTTTAGCTGATGGCGAATCCAGTATTGCTACATGTGAATTAACTCTCCACACCCTTACATGTATAGAACTCGCTAAGCAGTTGTTAGGTGTAGAATTCGAGGTGGATGGAGGGGAGGGTAAGCCTTCTAAAATAACTTGTAGAGGTTTAGGCTTAAAGATCGTAAGGTAGGGCCTCCCTTTATGTATAGCTAAGCTTTCTCTACCCGTATCCTCTCCCCGTCTCTAACCTTTCTAAAGATCCTAGGATCGCCTAAAATCCTAGCGAATACGTTTACAGGACTATAAGCTCTAGGCTTCTCACCTATGCTAACTGGAGTTGGTCCGAAAAATATACATATAGCTCTTCCAGGAGGCCAGAAAGCTACATCACCTACTTCCACATCCTGTGATGAATTCTCTAACTCGATATCTAACCCTACGCTAAAGTAGACCTCATCACCCCATCTTCTAGCTACACCTTCGAGTGGTAATGCTCTCCATATAGCTTCGCATGTTCTAGGATTTACATTATCCATGAGTTCAGCATGAACTTCACCTATACTCGTAGATATGATCTTCATCAATCTAGGCATATCTGGATCACTATAGCTTTAGTGAACCGGTCATATTAATGTTACATACAGACCCCTACCCAACCTTTTATATTCTAATAGTTCTGAAATTCTATACGTCATGTTGAGAAGTAATACCATCAAGTTAGGTATAGAGCGATCACACCATCGTGCTTTACTAAGAGCTCTAGGAATCGATTCTAGCGATCTAGGCAAACCATTCATAGGTATAGCATGTAGTTATACAGACTTAGTTCCAGGTCATATGCATCTAGATAGGCTAGCTGAAGCAGTCAAGGAGGGTGTAAGGGAAGCAGGAGGTGTCCCATTCGTGTTTAATACCATAGCTATCTGTGACGGTATAGCTATGGGTCATATAGGTATGCGTTTCAGTCTACCATCTAGAGATTGGATAGCGGATACTGTAGAGCTTATGGTGGAAGCTCATAGACTTGACGGATTAGTAGCTGTAGCTAGCTGTGATAAGATTCTACCAGGTATGCTTATGGCTATAGCTAGACTAGATATTCCGAGTATAGTCGTCACGGGTGGGCCTATGCTATCAGGATCGTTCAGTGATAGAACTCATCTAGGTATAGCATCAGCTGCTGAAGCTGTCGGCCTGTATAAACGTGCTATCATATCTGAGGAGGAGTATAGAATGATAGAGGAGTATTCATGCCCGACATGCGGTTCATGTAACGGTTTATTCACAGCTAATACTATGGCTTGTCTAACCGAAACTTTAGGGTTGGCTCTACCATATACTGCTACTATACCCGCAGTATATAGTAGAAGGATAGCTCTAGCTAGGGAGGCTGGGCGGAGGATAGTGGAGCTTGTACGCGAAGATTTGAAACCCTCCACCATCCTATCCTGGAAATCATTCTACAACGCCATAGTTGTGGATATGGCGTTAGGAGGGTCGACCAATACCGTTCTACATCTACCAGCTATAGCTAGGGAATGTGGAATAGATATTCCGCTTGAAATATTTGATCAGGTAAGCCGTAGAGTTCCACACATATGCAATCTTATAGGTTTAGGTGGTAGGTATGATATGTTGGACTTCCATATAGCTGGAGGCATCCCAGCTTTACTTTCAGAGCTTAAGGATCTACTATACCTAGATGTTATGACAGTTACTGGAAAGACTCTAGGCGAAAATATACGTGAAGCTAAGGTTCTAGATAGACGAGTTATACATTCTATAGATTCACCGATACATCCTGAAGGTGGTATAGCTATACTTAGGGGGACGTTAGCACCGGATGGAGCTGTATTAAAGACAGCTGGAGTACCGACTAATATGATGATGTTTAAAGGCTATGCTAAAGTATGCGATTCTGAAGAAGAGGCTTTAAGATTGGTTATGAATGGGGGTTTAAAGGAATATGATATACTTTTAGTAAGATATGAAGGACCTATAGGCGGACCAGGTATGCCTGAAATGCTTCAGATAACTGCTACGATCACCGGGATGGGTTTAAACGATAAAGTAGGGTTGATAACTGATGGGAGGTTCTCTGGAGCTACACGTGGATTATGTATAGGTCATGTATCGCCTGAAGCAGCTGTCGGTGGACCTATAGCTTTAGTCAAGGATGGTGATGTTATAAGTATAGACGTAAAGAGTAGGAGATTGGAGCTAGAGGTTTCTAAAAACGAGTTAGATACTAGGAGAGCGGGATGGAAGCCTAAGTATAAACCGTTTAAAGGTGTTCTTTCACGCTATGTTAAACTTCTAAAATCCTATATGGATACTTCTGTTAGCCAACTCTCGTAGCCTGGTAATCTACCTCTAACTATTTCTTCGAATACTCGTCTTATACTTCTCGTTATAGGCCCCTCATTTCCATCCCCTATTCTCCTCCCATCAACTTCTAGTATAGGTGTTACTTCTGCAGCTGTACCTGTGAAGAATGCTTCATCACAGGTGTATAGTTCAACTCTAGCTATAGGTCTCTCGTAAACTGTATATCCTAGGTTTGATGCGATATCTATTACAGAAGCTCTAGTTATACCTTCAAGTATATCAGAGTATACGGGTGGTGTATACAGCTTTTCATCCTTAACTATGAATATATTCTCTCCACTCCCTTCAGATACATAACCTTTATCATCTAGTAGTATAGCTTCATCGTACCCAGCTCTTAGAGCTTCGATTTTCGCTAGAACCGAGTTTATATAATTTCCACAAGCTTTAGCTTGCGGTGGTAGAGAATATCCAGGTATCCTACGCCATGATGATACACAGCATCGTACACCCTTCGTTGATAAGTACTTACCGAATGGAAATACGGCGATAGCTATATGGATAGGGTTATTGAGCGGGTTTAGACCTATATATCCGTAGCCACGGAATACTATAGGTCTTATGTAGCAATCTTCTCTTATCTCGTTTATCTTGATCAACTCCACTACTACGCTACAGAGCTCCTCTACAGCATACGGTATATCCATGAAGTATATTTTAGCTGATCTGAATAACCTATCTATATGTTCCTTGAGTCTAAATATATACATCTTGCCATTAGAGGCATAAGCTCTTATACCTTCGAATACACCTGTACCATAATGTAGTGCATGCGTAAGTATATGCACTTTAGCTTCACTCCAAGGTTTAAACGTTCCATCAACCCATATCCAATTTGTTTCTTTTAACGCAGACATATCCCCACCTCATACATTAGGATCGTATCATATTTGTATCTTCAATTCCTTCACTAAGTATTCTAAATAAAAGTATCTGTAGGCCTCATCATCTGTATTGAAGCAGAAGTGTATCTTCTGATAGTTATCAGCGAGCGGCTCAGTATAGCATCTAACTTCAGAAGGATTCTTTCTCTCAAGTATGATATCTGCTATAAGTTTAGCTATACTCTCCATGCAATCCTCTTTCATACCTAGTCTAGTAACCTCTTGTACACCTAATCTTATACCCGATGCTTCTCCTTCATATCGATCCCAAGGTAGGGGTGTAGGGTTGACTATTATATTCGCCTCCTCCAACCTATTACTCACACCTGCCGCCCGCCCCTTACCTACATCGATTATCACTTGATGCGATTCTGTAAACCCTATATCTGAGCATAGGACGTTTACACCTTCGTTATACAGTGCTTCAGCGAGCTTCTTTGCATTCCTTACAACTTGGTCTGCGTATGCTTCTCCGAAAGCTTGCATCTCACAGGTTGCTGCAGCTAGGGCTGCTACACGATTTATATGGTGGTTATTTACCAGCTGCCATGCAGAATGATCTATAGTCTCGCTGTAATCCCTCCTACATAGTATTATCCCTCCTTGAGGTCCGAAAAACGTCTTATGAGTACTACCAGTAACTATATCAGCGCCCTCCCTTAGTGGATCTTGAAATCTTCCACCAGCTATAAGGCCTAGTACATGAGCTGCATCGTATGCTACTATACAATCCTCCTCCCTAGATATATGTGAAAGCTCCTTTACAGGATGTGGGAATAGGATATCTGAAGCACCTAACAATACGATTCTAGGTTTAACCCTTCTAATCAGTCTCTCAGCTCCATCGACGTCGATATTGTAGGATTTATGATCAAAGGGTAGAGGGATCATCGATACTCCATGTACTAAACTACACTCTCTGAAGCTGCTATGCCCTCCATCCATAACCGATAAAGCTATTATGGAATCCCCAGGCTTCGTAAGAGCATTAATCATTATCAAGTTTGCTAGAGTACCGCTTATCGGTATATAATTTACATGTTCAGCTTTGAATAGGGATCTTAGAAGATAACTTGTTAAAGCTTCTATGAGATCTATATATTTACATCCTCTGTAGATTCTGGTGTAAAGGAAGCCTATAGCGTATCTATGCCCTAGATCTGTCGATAGAAGTTTTCTAACGAGTGGACTAGCTATATTCTCGCTAGCTATCAGGTTTATACATTTAGATCTATAGAGGTGATGCTCTTCTACATAGGATAGTAGATCCATCAAAGCTCTTAGATAATGCAAGTATGGCCCCCCAGGATATTGCTAACAAAAAGTTTCTTCAACTATCGTAGGAGGATTTAAGCTTTCCGTATACTCATCGATGTATACCCTTTCTCCCTATATATTCTAAGAGTAAAATCTAGTGTCTCTATACTTTTTACGAACACTTATACTCGTAGCATCATCTTATATGTGGGTTGTAATCCTACAATTAGGTATAGTAGCGTTGGGTAGTAGCTTCATAAGGCTAGATCTAGTGGATAGCTTATGGAGGAGTTATCTAGGATACTTAGAAGGGAGCCCATACTCTATATCGAAGCTTATACGCAGCTTATCCCCGCGTTATACAATCCATAAGACTGAGTATGTGAGGATCGAACGTCTATCGTATACACTGTATAGTTTTCAAGAAAAGATCTTAGAACGTATAATGGGTGATACACTTGTAGTAGGTTTACCTACGGGTTTAGGTAAAACGTATATAGCGGGGGCATTCCTCAGTAGGATGAGTATAGAGAAGCCTATAAGAGTTCTATTTCTCGTCCCATCTGTACCACTCGGTGTTCAACAAACTCTATTTGCTAGAGAGAAACTCAATATCGATGCGTATTTCATATCTGGAGAGCTATCTAGGGATAGAAGGGTTAAACTTAAAGTGTGGAATGCTGGCTTCGTTGTATGCACTCCTCAAACATTCTTCAACGACATACTATCAGATTATCGTGGGATACTTATAGATGCTAGAAGAGTTGAAGATCCTATCAAATTCCTAAGAGATAATGGCCTGAATGATTTCCCCTACGATATCGTCGTAGCAGATGAATGCCAGAGGTATATCGGGCTAACCGATGGGTATTCCATACTCCTAGCTGCTAAGGCATCGGGTAGTAGGATACTTGCCTTAAGTGCTACTCCACTACTTCATGATCCTGTAAGGTACGGTGAGCTTAGGAAGGTATTCGATAATATACAGGTGTTTACAGTAGAGGATTCTGAGATAAGGAAATCCATACCTAAGAGGATACTTAAGATAGTGGAGGTTGATCTACCATCTAGAGTTAAACTACTCTACGATACCCTGATAGGGATAGCTAACGATATTATACGTGAGGTTAAAGAATCCTATGGAGCTACTCACGACTATATGAAGTGTAGTGAGCATGAGGAGTGTAGGAAAGCTAAATCGCTTAAGATTCTCGCATTTAGACTAGTGGAGGATGGAGCAAGCAGCCTTATACACTACCAGACTTGGCGTCTACCAGAGATTAAGGTTAGATCACCTAGTATCGATGTATCCCCCTATAGATTATTCCTAGATGTTTTGAAGGAATCCCCGAATCATAAATTCGACGCCCTCCTCGCTATATTATCTAGGAGTAAATATGAGAAGGCCATAGTATTCGTGGAATCTATAGAGGCTGCTAGACAGATAGGTTTAGCTTTTCAGAATATGTATGGCATGGATGATGTAGCGATCCTTGTAGGTAAAGAATTGATGGATCTTGCGCAGCAAACTGCAGCTCTGATACACTTCAAGAGAAGAGCTAAGATACTGGTAGCTACATCTGTAGCTGAGGAGGGGTTGGATATACCCTCAGCTGATCTAGAGGTATGGGTAGATCCACCATCTAATCCTAGGAAGTGGATTCAAAGATTTGGACGCATACTTAGGCAGCATGGAGGTAAAAGAGAAGCTGTTACCTATGCTATAATATCTAGAGGTACTCATGAAAGGGCTAAGCTTAACTCTATATCTAGAAAGACGGTTAGATACTATGGATTCACCCAGATAATAGTGGAGGAAGATATAGGTAAGCAGAAGTATTTAACGGAGGATATGACTTAGATATGATCAGAAATCTAAGAGTTGAGTCTGAGACTTAGTCTTAATGCGTATAATCGATTAGAGGATGAGGACTTCAAAGTCTTAGCAGCTATAGAGTTAGGTATGTCTAGCCATGCCTTTACACCTGTAGACTATATAGCTAGAGTTAGCGGTCTGCATGAGAAGGAGGTATCCTATAGGCTACGTAAACTAAATAAGCTTAAATTAATCTTATCTCGTAGACTTCCACGAGTTGGGTTCGCTATAAATTCTATTGCATATGATTGTCTTGCTATACGTTCTATGGTTAAATCCGGTATCCTTAAAGCTATCGGTGATGCTCTAGCCGAGGGGAAGGAATCTGATGTGTATCTAGGCTTATCTCCTGAAGATATTAAGCTAGTCTTAAAATTCCTACGCATAGGTCGTACGAGTTTCAGACAGACGAGAAGATTGAGGAGTTATGTAGAGCAGCGTGATCATATATCATGGCTCTATCAATGTAGATTAGCTGCTAATAAAGAGTACGAAGCTCTATCTATCCTATATAAGCTCAGGGTTAGAGTACCTAAGCCTATAGCTTGTAACCGTCACCTCATAGTCATAAGCTTCTTCGATGGTGTTGAACTAGCATTTTGTAAAGAAATCGAGGATCCAAGTAGTATTCTACTAGATATTTTAAGTGAAGTTAGAAGGGTATATACCGAAGCGTCCATTATACATGGTGATCTAAACGAGTATAATGTCCTTATATCATCTGATGGCGATATATGCATAATAGATTGGCCTCAGTATATAACGTTAGATCATCCTGGATCTATAGAGTATCTTAGAAGGGATATTAGGAATATCCTATCGTTCTTTAAGAGGAAATACGATGTAGATGTGGATTTAGATAGAGCGATAGGGTATGTTACAGGTTCATCTTCTATGCTATAGGATATCTCCCCTCAGCTAGTTCCATACAGAACTTATCTATATTATCCAATTCTTCTGCTACACAATTCTTCACATCGTCTTCTATCTCCTTTAAATCCACCCCATCTTCTAGGATTAGCTGTACAGCAGCTATCTTAGGCTCATTTATAGGCTCTCCTATCTGACTTAGAAGCCAGACGTACACTTCCTGTAAGCCATTTATACTCGTATAGATTCTACTAGCTATCTTATGTGTAAGTACATTGTATATCTTACCTATATGGGAGACCGGATTCTTACCGGCTGCAGCTTCAGAACTTATAGGTCTATTAAGAGGTATAACCCCGTTTACTCTATTCCCCCTGCCTACTTGACCTGAATCAGCACTATCAGCTGAAGTACCTAGAACTGTAAGGTATAATCCTTCTATACCTCTCCCCATTCTATCTAGCGTATTCAGTTTAACTTCAAACTCATCGAAGTATCCCTTCGAGGATAAGAGTTCTATAAGCTCTTCTAGAACCTCCTCCTTCCTCTTGAAGTAGGTGTATTCAGAATCTATGAATCTATCTACAAAAGCCATCGATACCGTAAGATCGAGTTTATCACCATATCTTAACCCCATCACTTTAACATCCTCCCCAGTTTCTGGATGCCTCTTTTTGAATTCCGATGAATTTAAGAACCTTTCAACCTCGTATACTATACGTTCTACTCTACTCATAGGAGCGTAGCCTACAGCTGCGGATGTATCGTTAGCTTCTAGATATTTACCTCCTCTAGCGAATATATCTCTTAAAGCCTGTGATCCAGGTCTAATCTCTACCTGGTATACGACATGGGTATCTGGATCTATAAACCTCATATTATTCTTAAACCACTCCTTAGCCGCTGAGATCGCTATCTCATCTACAGGTATGGTATCACCATCTATACTCCATGTAGCTCTATCACCGAATACAAGCTTCATGGGCTTCTTTATAATACCGCCGCCGAACCTATTTTCAGCTTCACCTGCAGCTAGTAGACCCTTATCTATGTTATGGTGTAGTATCTGCCCATACTTCTTCAGATATTCTAGACTAAGCTTGACGGATACGCTATCCATTATAGCATCGCATATATAGTCTGGGTGACCTAGGCCTGTGAGGGCTATCTAACCCAAGCGAGTTAGATAGCTTTCCTCTCGACTATCTCTACTTTACGCTTCTCTACTGGTTCTCCTCTCAATCTCTCGACGACTATTCTAGGCATATCGCCCTCATGCCTCCATATATGATGATAATTTAGCTTATACCTTTAAGCTTAAATATATTACTCTGTATACCTTAGGCTTCGAAGGATATGTAGAGTATATTGCTTCCCCTTATGAATATCCTCCCATAGTTGACTTTAGGCTCTCCATCCCTATACTCTTCTGCATCGTCGAGTAGGAGATTCATGTAGGTGTCGCATGAAACTATAACACCAGAGTATTCAGCGTTATTCTTAAGCCTAATTTTAACACGTGAATTTCTTAGTTTCGCTAATACATTCATCGGTTTAACTCCTGAAGACATGCTCCCACCATCTAGATGGCATACCGTCTAGACTAGCCTTATTCTAAAAGTTTCTTCGATTCTATAGATAAACGTTTAGCCTGGCTTCGAAGGTTTCTCAATAAGCTTCCTCTTAGATAGGATCTCCCCCTTACGGTTATGTGGTGATCTATAGACTGTATCCAACCCCTTCTCTATCTCTCTAGCTTCAGAAGCTTGTTTAGCAGCATAGCTCATAAGCTCGTGTGCTGCTGCTACTATCGATGTATATTCTACCCAATCCTCTATCTTGAAGCACCCCTCGACTGTTAGATCTGCAACTTTAGCAGCAGCTTCGTATGCGGCTATAGCTTTAGCCTTAGCATACGGGTTAGTGAATTGACCCGCTTCTACTGCAACCTTCCTATCTACTACAATCTTAGGTAGCTTCAACTCCTCCCCCTTCTTCAAGTATTCTATCACTCTATCTAACTCAATCTGTATAACTCTGAATGCACCCGTAGCTGATAGAATTTTTATCAGATCGGCGTTATATATAGCCATCTCTACCGGATCTAGGAACTCTCTCCTAGCACCTATCATAGAATCTCCTAAGACTATTATGTATCCATAGCCCCCCTCATCAAGCTCTTTTACAATCCTCCTAGATGGTGCATCCGATACGATGATCGTAGGTATATTCGCATCCTTAAGTAAACTTCTCAATCTTCTAGGTCCAGGTAGACCTGCATTAGGACTTACCGCTACAGCTAAATCTGGTTTAAACTCTATTAAGGCTTTAGCTACATCTTCTGCATCCTTCTCTCCCATCTTAGCACCGGAGGAAACGACTCTAACTACTAGATCATCCCTATCAGCTCTCTCATCTAATAGATATTCTATCAGAGGGGATGAAGCTATACAACCAAGCTTACCGAAACCTACAGTTACAACCTCCTTCATACCGTTTATGGTAATTCCCCACTCCGCCTATATAGAACTTTCCTATATATTAGACTAACATAATATAGATCGAACTACAATCTAGTCTACGACTTTGTAGAAGATAGTAGAATTCTAAACTAGGTATTAAATTTGAGTATAATAAAGTATCCTTGAGGGAAATAATCGATTATTCTAGCCCAATCTATAGTGAAAGGTTAAAGATAATAAAACGTATACTCTAGTATCCTAGGCTAAAGGCTAATAGAGTAGTTATAGAAGGTGGGTCAAGCTAGACTTATACCGTAATTGGTTTAAATCTATCTGATCAATTACTATAATTTATCATTAATTTGTTCAAACTTTTCAAAATAGTTTATGCTCGTTGAAAATTTAAAAGAAGTATGTTTGATCTTAGATTTAAAAAGATTAACTTAGATTTAGTCAAAAAGAATTATAAAGAGAGTTTGTAATATATTCTTATGTATGGGTTATATTCAACCAGAATTTTTCACTAATATTTTTGAGATAAATATTGAGCTCAATCCTTACTGTATAATATATGATTTTGTAGTCTTCAGAGATTCATTAGAAGGGTACAGGATTTATCCGGTAAAGTCTATTCAGGTATTGCAGACCGATATTTAATAGTTTTTGCATCTTGCTTTGTGAAGATACGTCCATTTCTTTGGGGACTATTAAGCTCATTATTAAGCCGAGACTTTCTATGATGCCCTCCATTTTAGTGGGTGGAAGATTAATCAAGATAGAAGTACCCCATCAGATCTCTAAGCATCTTATCAACTACTTTTTCATGAATTGGAGTGATGGTTAAATGTATACTTGGGGGTATACTCATCTCTGAGACCCCTCTCTGGGCTAGGAAAAGCCTATTCATCTCTAAATGTTCTATAGAAATGAGATCGCGTCGATAAAGATTCTATAGACAACAGATGAACTTCTAGAAGAAGCATACAAAGCATCCTTCTTTGCTTATCGGCGGCGCAAGATTAGGATCACGGCTACAATTACGATCACTGCAAAAATTATGGCTGCAACCATCAGTAGCGTTGGGAATACCTCCGTGACGGTAACTGTTATACTATGAATACCAGCGTTTCCAGCATGGTCCTTCACGGTTAGGGTTACCGTGTAAGTTCCAGCTTTCCTATAGATGTGCGTTACTTTCACACCAGTTCCACTTTCCCCATCTCCAAAATCCCATTCGTAGCTAGCTATCCCTATATTATCCGTTGATGCGCTTGCATCAAAGACCACTGTGTCACCAACGTTTACTTTTCGATCTTGCCCAGCATTTGCGATAGGTTTACTCTTATCCAGCTTTATGCCAGTTATAAATTTATGAGCCTCCTCGTTCCCAGCCTTATCAACGCTCCAATATTCTAGAGTATTATTAGCACCCTCCACAGTTATGAGTGGATGACCATCAACACTAACTTTCTTCACTGGACCATTATTTATTCTATAATAGGTTTCCGCGACCCCACTCATATCATCGTTAGCCTTCAAGGTTATGGTGAAGTCCGCGTTATGCCATATGTCCTCATATAAAGCCCTGGTTACTGGAGGGTTGACGTCTCTCTTCTCAATAACTCGGCAGGTATGTTCTTGCGATATGATGTAATTGCCAACATTATCTATTGCGATGACTCTCCAACTAATTCTTGAGCCAGCGTGCTGAGCGGGTATTTTACCTACATATGGTTCTTCACTGAAACCGTAACCACATATTGGCTCAACTACATATCTTCTCTCTAAATCCATATCTATGTAATTCCATTCGCCACCGTTAATACTATAAGCTAACAAGGCTCTGTATATTCCACTCCTACTATCATAGATGTTTGCCCTCACAACAAGATCCTCTCCCTCACATACTTCGCTCGCCGCCCCTGCAGAGACAATAACCGGCTTTTCGGCGTCATGAAGTTTATAGAGCAATATTCTATCATATGTATAAAATACGGCATAAATCCTACCATAGGCTATACTTACCTTTGGAGAAATAGCCCCCTCCCCGAAATAAGTCAGATTAAAGATGGGAGTTATACCCCTCCATAATAGGTAGAGGCGACCGTACCTCTTACCGTATACTGGGAGAGCCAAGATCTTTTTAGCGGCTACTGCAATTCCGTAAGGCTCATGGAAACGCTCCTCCTCAGGCAAATCGAACTTACCTATATCTCTCCCTTGGAAGTCGAGTACGGAAACCCTTCTACTATCAACTACGTAAATAGCGTCTTCTCCTACAGAGAAACTTTGAACTCCTATTTCCTTTCTCCATACCACTGTGCCGTCCGGCGAGAGCCCAATTAACCTCCTATTATATTCCTTAACTAAAACCAAGTTATTTTTGAATGCCACTCCTGACAAATAGTCGTCTCCATTAAATGTCCAAACGGACTCACCGTTTTCAGCGCTTAATGCATAAAGGCTTTTGCTATATTCAAGGTTCACGTAAAGCCTACCGTTGCCATAAGCTAAATCCACAACAACCTTATTCTCTAAGGTTCTCCTCCATAATATATTCCCATTCTCATCGACGCAGAAAACTAACCCATTTCTTGTACCAAGATATACCCTATTATTATATGCGATAAGTGTGGTTACGTCTCCTTTATCTATTTCAGATGCCCAAATTATCTTCCCAGTCCTCTTGTCTAATGCTACGAGCAAAGAAGGTTTTTCTAGAGAACCTCTTGTTCCAATATAATAATACTTTCCTAAGGCATTTTTCATAATAAGCTTGTCAAATGAGCCGAAAATGTTTGTGCGCCAAAGTATTCTCCCCGTAGTTTCGTTTAGAGCGTATGCGTCTCCGGCCCCTCCATTCGGGTCAAATGAGAAGATCACCCCATCCTCCACCAAAACGATTTGCGCCGTGGGGATATCGCTTTCATACGCTATCTGCGGTCTACAAGGGATTGGCGAGGAAGAGGAGCGCGCGGATCCCTCATCCCCCCTTTCGAGAGGCCATGAATAATTTAAGTTCGGAAGAAATTGTTCAACATTATCTTCTATAGTGGGAGATGCGTTAATTGAGTTAGTAAAAGTTAGAATTGATGAGATGAATACTGCTAAAATTAAAATCGAAAATACATGGAAATATAGTCTTCCTTCCATTTTTCTCTCCCCTCCATTTCTCTCTTCTATATTCTATATAAATTTTTCCATGAAATAATATTGTTGATTAGCAGAAACGATCTCTCCCTCCAGTAAGCCTTAATTAAGGATAATGTAAGGTATCCTATAAACCCGCTATACTCAATGAAAATGTTTATGCTGAATATGAGGGTATATAGAGGCTATGCTAAAGTAGATAATGCTGAAGACGTCCATGAAATAATAATACTCTCTTCTCCTAATCTGTGGAGCCAGTATAGTTTCCTAGGACCATTAATCTGAGCCCGCTATGCACGACTAATATGCATGCAACCCTAGCCTTCTTATCAGCAAAGAGGAATATACGCCTGAGTTCCTGCTTGGTTGGGACGCGCTCATCGCGAAGCGACGGCGTGTCGCGTGCACCCTTAATCTTAATCTTCCTCTTGACTTCGATGCCATTATGAAATAGCCAAGACTTAACGGCCTTAAGGGCAGACTCAATATAGCTGTCAGCGCATCCATTACTCTCGAGAAATGAGACATAATCCAGAAGCATATTATATAGGTCGCCCCACTCATGGCGATAAACTGCTTAGGCGATACATTGGAATGCTCACAGAACATTCCCAATCTACGGAGATAAACGTCAGCAGTAATCTTAGAGCCAAGGGCAACATTATTATACCAACGTCTAACATCAATATCATTAAGTAAATAACCATACTTAGCCCGACTAGCCAACCAACAACTACCAAAATAAGACGATAAAGAGGTTATATCAAGGGACTCGAACCCAAAAGGTAGTGGGCCGGGCCGGATTCGAACCGGCGGCCTTCCGCGCGTCAGGCGGACGTCCTAACCAGACTGGACGACCGGCCCACCACTTCTACCGGATTATTTTCATAATTGTGGTTTTCCTATTAAAGCTTCTCTTAATAGAGGGGCAACGGATATCTTCGTAGTTATAGCTGGGACAGAATCCGTACTCACTACTTCGTCTACACCAGCTTCTTCCATTAGTTTTAATGCATCGCCTCTGAGAAGTGCATGCGTTACTCCGACGTAGACTCTTCTAGCCCCCATCTTCTTTGATATTCTTGCAGCGTTTGCAGCAGTTCCACCTGTACTTATTATATCGTCTATTATTATGACATCCATCCCCTTAACCTCTAATAGTTTCTCCCGCGTCTCTATCATACCTGTATACCTATCTCTACGTTTCTCTAATGCATCGTACGGTACTCCTCCCAAAGCCTTCGATGCTTCCTCCACTCTCTTTATAGCTGCTTCTTCATCATCTGGAGCTAGGAGGAAAGGTTTCGATACTCCTCTACTCTCTACGAAATATCTAACTATTAGAGGTGAAGCTACGAGATTGTAAGCAGGTACTCTGTAATATTCTAGTACCTTTAGATTATGTATATCGACTGTGTATATAGCATCTATTCCTATCCTACATAAAATCTCTGCTAGTAGCTTCGATGTAATAGCTTCACCTGGAAGATATCTTTCATCCTGCCTACTATACGCAAGATATGGTGCGAAAACTACTATCTTAGAAGCACCTAGATCCTTAGCGGTGTGGGCGATCGTAAGTAGCTCGAATATATGCTCATTCTGCGGTGGGTATAGACTTTGAACTATTATCAATTCTTCCCCGGAAACATCTTCATCGAATCTGAAGTAGAACTCTCCATCAGGGAAATGCTTCCATGAACTCTCAACTAAACCTACGCTAAGCTGTTCAGCTACTTTATGTGCTAGATCTTGAGAACTAGGTCCAGCTACAACCTTCATCTCAAACCGAGAAGATCTCATATTAGGGGTATTTATATTTAAAGGTAGATCGATATACCTTACGGAATTTACGTTACACCTCTACCACATACAGAGCATTCTGGATTCCTAGAGATATCGAATACGTTGAATGTTAGAGAGTATAAATCTATGAAAGCCATCTTCCCTACAAGATTCGGGCTCCATCCTAGTATAAGCTTAATAGCTTCTACCACCTCTATCGAAGCTATAACACCTACTGCTGCAGGTAGTACACCAACCCTCTCGCATCTAGGTAGATCCTCATCTGATACACCTCTAAATATACATTCAAAACATCCACTCTCACCAGGTTTGAATACTGCTATAGACCCATAGGTTTCTATAACGCTAGCATATACGTATGGTATACTATATCTAAAGCATGCTCTATTAACTATACGCCGTGTCTCGAAGTTATCTAACCCATCTAGAACGATATCTACACCATCGATCACCCTATCGATAGTTTGCTCATCAACATGGCATACTAGAGCTTCTACCTCTACTTCAGGGTTTAATCTATGAAGCTTATCCATAGCAGCGTAAGCTTTAGGTTTACCGAGATCATCCATATCGTATAGAATCTGCCTATGCAGATTCACCTCCTCCACTATATCGCTATCGACTATCCTAAGCCTGCCTACACCCATACCTGCTAGATACAGCGATACTATAGAACCTAAACCTCCGAGACCTAATACACATACAATCGTCTTTCTAAGTTTCTCCTGCCCCTCTAAACCGAATCCTCTCAAAACTATCTGACGAATGTATCTTTCATACATCTCCATATCTCAAAACCTATAGGGATGCTAGGATACGATAAAGATTACCCTAAGCTATATAGCTCTGGTTATCTAGATCTAGATCACCGATTACCTCGACGCTACTCCTTCTACCATTCTCCTCGCTTTCCACCCTCCCTATGACAGAACTCACACCATATTTAGCGATATGTGTAGCTAAGCTATCCTCACCGAACACTCTACTACAAATCTCGATAGTAAGGTGATATGTATAGTTTTCATCGAAGCCAAATGAATGTAGATACTCGTGTAGTAGGAGTGGGAAGAGATACGATTCGATGGTTTCTCTACTATCGGTCATAGAGAATATCCTACTTAAAAGATCCCTATTAATGACTACATAGTGCGTACCTACTGGATGGTATGCCTCTATATGCGGAGGTAGCTTCTGTATAGCTAGCGTTAAGCTAGGTCTCTCTATACCAGCTATACGTTTAACCGTATGCTTAACCTTACGGAAAATCCTTCTACATTCAACTATATCTATCTCCTTCATAGGAGATTGAAACCCTATAGAAGAGATAGCTAGCTATCTAATAAGCGTTTAATTCCAGATTAAAACCATGGATAGGGTTAATTAGCTTCAGTATAGTCATAGAGTTTTAGCCCTCCCAGAATCTATCTCCGCTCTACAGAGCGGAGACCCATGGCTGACGGGCCTACCTGAGTACAGCCTTCAGCTTGAAGGCTACAATGATGGATAGGTTAACCCATCCATGGGACAGCTGGAGAGAGGGCTTATAGTGTTGGCGTAATCGATTACTCGTAGATTAGGAGTGGGAGAGAAAAATTAGTAGGGTAGGAATAACCCATATCCTTATCCACTACTTCTCTATTACAGTTCTACTCCATATAACGATCCTCGTTACTCTACTAGTCTCGATATTTACTTCGACATACGCTATCCCCTCACTATTCTTACGTAGAGTTACAACGGCATTCGTAGCTTTGAATACTACTTCACCGTTTCCTTGAATTACAGCTTTAATGATAGGTATTATCGTTGTAATATTGTAACCTTCCTTTAATAGCTTTTCTACATCTGAATCACTATATAGTATATCTAGAATTTTAGCTTTATATTCCTCACTAATTTCTATTCTATTTAAGTTTTTTGCAATCTTAAATTTATTAATTGAAATACTGCTATGTACTGGAAGGCATATATCGGTTTTACCCTCACTATATCTGTATCTATTAGCGATCGAGGATATTATAGATCCATAGTAGTATCTTGTTGCTTCGAAAATAGTAGGTATAGTTACTATAGCTAAAGCTAAGATAGCTACCAATACTCCGATAGTTATAGCTCTCTTCATCTTCCACCATTTGTATTCTCTAATTTAACCCTCAGATAAGGGATTCTATGAAAAAGTCGGGGAGAATGTTTCACAATGTTTCAGAATTATACTCATCCTGTACGTCGAAATTCAGCTTCAGCTAATATCTCTCCACACTTACAACTTCTCTCTCTAGGTAAGTATCTATTAATAGTTAGCTCTACTATCTTAGCTACGTATGGTATACTCGCCTTAGCTACAGCTAAGACTTCACTCGTAGTAAGTCTATCCTGGAGACCAGCTGCCCTATTAGTTACTAGACATATAGCTGCATAACATATCCCAAGCTCTCTAGCTAAGGCTGCTTCAGGGCATCCAGTCATACCTACGATATCGAAGCCTAGCGACCTGAACATGGATATCTCAGCTGGTGTCTCGTATCTAGCACCTTCTGTAGCTACATATACACCCCTATCCCATAGTCTCTCTGGACATACATCTAGCGCGGCTTTCACTATAGATCTACGTAGCTCTGGGCAATACGGTTGAGAAACATCTACATGAACGACTCTAGGGCCATCGTAAAATGTATATCCTCTACTCTTAGTGAAATCTACGTAGTCATGCGGTACTACTATATCTCCAGCTCTCATATACTCCAGTATACTACCAACCGCATTGAGTCCTATCACCCTCTTAACTCCAAGTTTATAGAAGCTATACATATTCGCTCTATACCTTACCTTATGTGGGGGGTACTCATGTTTTATACCATGTCTAGGTAGAAAAGCTATATTGACGCCTCCTAATCTACCTATATAGGATGTTATCGAACCGTACGGTGTCCGCACCCTTACTTCTCGCTCTAATTCTATGAAAGACTCGAATCCGCTCCCCCCGATTATCCCGTACAAGCTCCATCACCTCCCGGTTAGTATCGATTCATATCTTGCTTTTAACTTATGGATTAAAATAGTTACACTAGCTATCGATACTATACTTAATAGTATCCATATTATAAGCTGTATGATATGTGGATCGAAGAAGCTTTCAGGTAGACGTATGATCATGTATACCATCCTTCTCACAGCCTCTGTCAGCATAAAGATCGTAACTAAGCTTGGAATACTACTCCAGAAGCGTTCATCTCTAATTACAAAGAAGTATGCTGCTCTACCTATAACGAATAATGCTAATCCTATAGCGATATACGTTATAGATTCGTTTATAAATGTATATGATAACTCATTTAGATGCGATAATATGAATTCTATATTAACTACCTGATCTGGAGCATATACCTGAGTAATCCTACCTAAACCTTGGATCATCCCTATAATTATGAACGATATAAATGTTATAACAGATGTTATATTGAGTAGTATAGCTGGATTCTTGGAAACAGTTCTGATAGCTTGAGTCATGGCTTCATCTACACCAAATCCTCTGAATACGAGTGCAAATCCTACTATGAGTAATATGGTTATCTGAGCATAAGTTAGGAATGGTATATTAGGATAGATCATAGATAGGAGGGAGAATATCGTAAAGACTACGATTATTACACCAGGTAAACCTATCATCCACCTAGCATACCTTTTATCCGATAGTATAGTCTTAAGGTACGTAGCTAAAATGAACCATGTCGTCTCCAATGTCTCACTATGTTTAACAGCAAACCTTCTAACAGATATTATCGGTACAAACGATTGGATTATCGGAGCTACAGCTTGATCGCTATAACCATCTGATACAAGTATCGCTGCATTAGCTTTAAAGGCTTTAACTATACTCTCAACCTCATCAGCTATCTTCCTATCCGATTCTATCCCCCCGATCGTAGAGCCAGCTACTACAGCTACCTCATATTCCTCATATGGATTCTTCTTCTTCAGATCGTTTAATATTCTTAAAGCTTCAAACATCGTATTAGCATCTGCTTCAGAAGGATCCATGGTTAGAAGGTGAATCGCTGCTTCTCTAACAGATCTCTCCCCGACTATAGGTGTTTTAATACCTGTTTTACTTCCTATATCATCATCGTGATCTACGCATAGGATGAGTATACGTTTACCGTTATTCATCTTCCCTCATCTCGTCTAACATAGAAAGAACTTCTATCTCAAATTTAGTAAGCTTACCCCCCTCCCTAAGTTTCCTCCTAGCTTCATCAGCTACAATCTTTAGTGTATGTAATATTTTTTCTTCCTTTTCCTTCTTCAACGTTTCGTAGTATGTTTTAATAGATTCTACCAACTTTATCTCCCTCATACGAAGCTCGTTTAAGCTTACTGTAATCTGGTTTAATCTACCTTTGATCTCTTCTTTTTCCTTAATTAATCTATTTAACTTATCTTTCTTTTCATTTATAATTAACCTTATATTACTCATTTTTACTCTCATTTCATCTAAATTTCTTTTAATATTTAATGCTTCAAATTTTAATAATTCTTCTTCTAATTTAATCTTCATTAAAATTTCTCTTTTTCTCCTTACCTCTTTATAAATTTTCATATCTATAGATAGCTGCTTCATTTCTTTAATAAGATTCTTTTCCCAATTTGGTTCAGTTGGATGTAGTTGAATAATTTTATCTAACTCTTCTAATCTATTTTTCACATATTTATATGGTTTGTTTGCTTTTTCTTTAATAGTATTTATTTCATTATATATTCTTCTTCTTATAGATTTCTTCTCCTTTATATTATTTCTTATACTACTTAATTTTTCATTAGCTTTTTTTATATCATCTCTAATTCTATTATATTCTAATTTTAAATTATTTATTTCCTCTACTAGCAATCTACATTTTTCATTTAGATCTCTTATCTTATCTCTTAATTCATAGAATATCTGTTCTAGTCTTTTCTTCTCATTTAAAATTCTTCCTAACTCTTCTCTAGCTTCACTTAGCTTCTCATTCAAATCCTATTCAGCTAGTTATATAAGTAATGCTCCTATAATTAAACGTTAGATAACTCCTCCCACGTAGTCATCGTTATCTCTCCACCACACTTCTCACACTTATATCTTCTCTCAATCAGCATTAACCCTGTTATATTGTTGCGTGATATTACACGCATATTAATCTCAGAGTATGTATGCATACAGAAAACCATCCTTGAATATATTTCCTCAAGCTCCTCTACGTTTACCCTACCAGACCTATTCATCCTACTAAGCTCGATCCATCTCTCCATAGAGACTCACAAAAGCTGGGTGCTTAACTATAATTTAAATAACTGATACTCGAAAATAGCTGAGTGATAACGCTAAACATCTTTCCTCACGACCTAATTATGATCGAAGTACATGTACTCCCCTCTATGGATGTATTACTAGCGAATATACCGACGTTTATTACATCGTTAGCTAGAGACTATAGAAACCTATAGGTTACACTTCTCGCTATCCATAGCTATATACAGTTTTAAATAAAAACGTTAGACTCTACTTCTATTCAGAAAGTCTTTGAACGATAGTCTTCCCTTTAAGAAATAGCTAGTTGAATTTTAGCCTTAACCTATGGTATTCACAGCTTCTCATACTCGTATTATCTTGTATAGGAAAGTTTATATCGTTATGAATAAGCATGTTTTGCTTACATGTCGACATGAGGTTCTGTCCTATCTGCGGGTCGAGAGTTAAGAGTGAGAAAAAGGGTTCCTCCACGATATTCATCTGCCTCAAATGTGGTCATACATATGTAGGTAGCGGAGATACTGTTAGAAGCGAAAACCGTATTCAAGTTAGGGAGAGAGAAGCCATATCTATAGTTGAGAGTAGCGTGGATACATATAAGCCGCTGCCTACAACTATCATCGAATGTCCTAAATGCGGTTATATGAGGGCCTATTGCTGGATATCCCAAACAGAAGATATAGATAGGGATGCAACTAAATTTTTTAGATGCGTTAGATGCGGCTATGTATGGAGAGAGTACACCTAGTATACGTACTGCGGATGAAATGTATATCTTAAGACCATCTTAGATAGATCGCTATTCGGATCGTAAACTTTATGCATGATCACCCTGTTTATCCTAGATAACCTCCTTATATTGTCAGGGTAATATCCACCTTGCTGGATATGGAATATTGCTATCTGATGCTCATACTCAGCTATCCTTTCAAGATCTCTATACGCTTCATCTATGTTCTGGAATCCACCATCAGTTACTATGATAATAAAACATCTATTCCTCGCTTCATCTGTGAATCTTCTGATACTATGTGTGGGTAGTATAGTCAATTCCCCTTGATGATAAGATAGTAGGATCTCCTTCAACTCCTCTTCGTCGTTCCAACCTGCTTCGAAATATCTAGATGAGAAGTTCACTACAGAAACTTTCCCTCCCATTCTAACAGCATTAACGTAAGCTATGAAACCAGCTATCGAAGCCGGATCATAAGCTGACATCATACTACTACTCGTATCCAATACTATAATCACATAGGGCGAGATACCCTCCTTAGGTATAGCTCCACATCGCAGCTCTGTCTGAACCCATTTAGTAGTATTTACCTCTAATCTAAGCTTACCCTCCTCTACACTAGCTTCGATATCTAAATCCTCTATTTCATCTTCTATAGACCACTCTATGGGGTATGTATCATCTCTAATACTCATACCTCTCTCACCCATATGCATCGAATACTCTAATATAGATGCTAACGCTCTAGCTTTATACCAGTATCTAAGCCATAATGCCTCCTCAAACTTATCCTTCTTAAATTTCTTCGAAAGCTTACTATACCTAGTCGGTATCCTTGGTTCTCTACCTCTACTCACCATACCAACCCTCTTCATATCCTGTTCTAATCGTTTACTAAATACATCCACCTGTTTCTCATTGCCAGTTAACCTAGGTTTTATCCATTCTTCATACAAAGCTTTAGCCTCAACCCTATCTCTAGCTTTACCTAAAGTCTCCTCGGCTATTCTATCCACTCCTCTATCTCCTAAATCCTCTCTCAACATAAGCGGCATCTGCTTCATCTTCTTAACAACCCTTTTACTATATGCTCCTCCTCTATACCATCCAAGCCTATACAGTATCGCCGCTATATCCCTAACTTTCGCTATCCAAGTTTTAGGTTGGACTATTATACCAGCTATCATTCCTCCATATACTTCTAAGTCCTTCGACATCTTCCTTCCTCTAATCTTTGGATGGAAGAATCTGTATACCGAATAGTATATGTCTAGAGGGGGTTTAAGATTATCAGCCGATAAATCTACCAATACGTGATAGGGCTCTTCTCCAAACCTAGCAGGAAGATATATACAATCTACTTGTGCATCACAGAATAATGTTAATGCTAGCTTTGCTATTATTCGGTCAGGAACTACTTCGAAAGCTGATCTATATAATAGATTAGCAGTAGCTATATCGTATGGACAATAATGTGCATGAGAAAGTGTATGTCTATAGTACCAGAGAAGGTAGAGTTGAGGATTATCAGCTTTAAGAGCATGATCTACAGGTATACCTATAAACCCTTTTATAGAATTAAACCCACCCATCCAGCTTCTACTAACAGTTCTTAGAAAGCTGCATGGAGGCTTGAATAATTCTTGAAAAGCTTGCGTATAAGCATCGATAGCATCTTTAAGTAGACCTTCTAGCTTCTCTACCTTGTATCCTTCAGTATGCCCTCCATGCCCCATTTCTCTTCCAGCCTCCTAAGCTCTTCTGCGAACACAGGATCCTCTAGAGATAGTTCCTTAGCATAACTGTAAAGTTTCTGATCGAATTTCTCTGATAACTTAAGTAGTATCAACCAGTGTCCTCTAGCTTCTCTATCCTTAACCTTCTCCCTTTCCTTAGAAAGGATCTCAGCCCAGCTACCAAGTATATTTCTAGAATCTGTTAGTGAAGCTCTATGAATTAAGGTCCATGGTACAAGCTCCCATAGCGAATCATCTGTTAACTCTCCATCAAGCCATAACTTAGCTTTAGCTAGCTCTGTAAGAGATATCACGCTCCTCTCGCTTGGCGGCTCCTTTATTTTACTACAAGTTTCTTTAACAAAGTGGCATCCGCTACATAAAGCTGGAGGCTTAACATCTGTGAATTCCTTATCCCTTATACATGCTTGGAGATCTCTCACAATCATGTTTATCATACCTAAAGTCTCTATGTCAAGCTCTATTTCGGAAACTTCTCTACGTATCTCATCTAACTCGTTTACATCCAGTATCTGAGGCATACTCTCTACTAAACTGCCTTTAAACTTCTTCAAAGCTTCTTCTAGCTTAAACTTCTCACTTAAGCTTAAAGTTCTTAGTAATATACATATATCGAACCTGTCATAGAATGGTGGTGGATGAATGAATGTACCTACATCATTCGGATTTTCGTTAGCTATAAGTATATAGTCGCCTACCCTTAGTCTCTTACCGTAAGACCATACTTCACCAAACTGCATGAGGTGATATATTCCAGCTGTAGTATAGGGGTTTAATCTATTAACCTCATCTAAACCTTTACCTCTACTTTTCACGAATTCAGACCATACGATCCTCTCAACTCCCTCCCTCTCGAGCGAAGGTATGTGAAGTCTACCTATAACCTCTCCTCTCCTAACCTCAGATGCACCTGATACAACTATGAAATCATCTCCACATAAGCCTCTAAGAAGTAGCAGCATTAACGTCGATTTCCCCGCTCCTCTAGGAGCTCTTATGAGGGTAGCACTTCTACGATGTAGTTGATTGAGTACAGCGACTTCTACAGCCTTCTCGTTACCTATAAACCTAGCTTTTATCTCTGATATAAGCGTTCTAACTTTTACTTTCAGGTCACTCATACTACCACAACCCTAAAAGTTTAGTTAGGAATAACCCTGACAGTATAGCTACGATCACCATCAGTAGTTTGATATAGAATCTAAGCCTATCTACCGTGGATGTTAATAATTCTATCTCCCTTCTCAGCATGTAGGCTTCAGAAGATGATATCAGAAACCTATTGTAAGACCTACCCATATAGAATTCTGGGAGCGATATTCTTTCAGCTTCCATAGAGACTGGTTGTATAAACCCCTTATACTTCCTAGCCTTAATCTCCATATATTTTCTGAATAGCTCTTCCATTTGGTTTAAATAAAACTAGGAGCTACAATTTTAATTTTTCCTAGTAGAGTCAGAAGCTAGGTAGCCATGCTTCTAGATCTAAGCCTAGCTTTAAGCTCTATAAGATCCTTTAGTATAGCATGAGCTGTTTCGACCCCACCCGCTCCCTTACCGACGACTGTTATACTTCCTAGATCTTCTACATGAAAGGTTAACGCATTAAGATTACCGGGGACGGCTAACGGGCTACTCCTAGGAATTTCGATAGGAATCACGGTAGCTTTACCCATGCTATCTACAGATCCTATAAGTTTAATCGTAGACCCTCTTCTAAGAGCTTCAGCTAGATCTTTCTCTGTCACATCTCTTATACCCCTAACATATACATCCCTTAACGTTATCCTAATACCTAGTATATGCACGGCTAGTATAACTATCTTACAAGCTGTATCCCACCCATCTATATCCATAGATGGATCTGCTTCAGCATAACCGAGTCTTTGCGCCTTCTTTAAAGCTTCCTCGAAGGATAACCCCCCCTCCATCGAGGATAGTATATAGTTGCATGTGCCATTTAGCACCCCTTCTAAACCTAAGATAAGATCACCAATTAAACACTTCTCAGCGAATCTTATGAAAGGTGTACCTCCACCTACTGTTCCACTAAACATTATCTCCCTTCCTGTATAGCGTGCTAGCTCCAGTAAGCTAGGCATAGCTAAAGCTAATGGACCCTTATTAGCCGTAATTACGTGTAAACCAGCTTTCAAAGCTTCTCTTATATGAGTCAAACCTGGTTCTCCGTCAACTATATTCGTAGGTGTAACTTCTATCAATATATCAGCATCAGCGAGTCTATCTGATATAATCTCTATAGCTTTAACACCTATCTTACCGCAATCAGGGTAGAATCCTACACTCCCCTTTTTCTGCTTAACCTCCTCTAATTTAGAGTAATCCAATCCCCTAGGATTTATAGCTACACCACTACTATCTGCGACAGCGACAAGCTTTGGATATAATCCAATCCTCTCTAGATAAGATCTCCTAACCTCTATGAGTCTAGCCACAGCTCTACCTACATTACCATAACCAAATAGAACTATCTTCATGAAACTAGTATCCTCCTTAAACTCTCTAGATCTGGATCTACTTCTATAGGCATTTCGCAGAGTTTTAGAACGATTTCCGGATCCTTCAATCCGTGACCGGTAGCTATACATACCGTTAACTCATCTCTATCTATAACACCATCATCAACTAACCTCCTTAAACCAGCTATAGAAGCTGCACTAGCAGGCTCTACGAATATCCCCTCTCTTCTAGCGATAAGCTTTTGAGCATCAAGTATCTCTTCATCAGATACATCGATCATAGAACCTTTAGATTCAGATACGGCTTTAAGCGCCTTCTTCCAACTAATAGGATTCCCTATCCTTATAGCAGTAGCTATCGTCTCAGGGTTTTCGATAGGCTCTAAATCTTGTCTATCAGATCTATATGCCTTCACAAGTGGATTAGCATTCTTAGCTTGCACTCCATGCATTCTAGGCATCTTTTCAGCTAATCCCAATATTCTTAATTCGCTAAATCCTTTCCAATAGGCTGATATATTTCCTGCGTTACCCACCGGTATAACTACGTTATCTGGGTTTAAGCCTAGTTGATCATGCAATTCTAAAGCAGCTGTCTTCTGCCCTTCTACCCTAAAGGGATTTATGCTATTGAGAAGGTATATCCTTCTCTCCTCTAAGCAGAGTTGTATAGCTGTTTTTAAAGCTAAATCAAAATTACTCTTTACAGCTAAAACTTTAGCTCCATAGATCATAGCTTGTGATAGTTTACCTAATGCAACTTTACCAGCAGGTATCAATACATAGCAGATCAAACCAGCTCTAGCTGAATATGCAGATAGACTCGCAGCAGTATTTCCAGTTGAAGCACATAATGTCGCTTTAAAATCAAGCTCTAAAGCTTTCGAAACACCTACAGTCATGCCTCGATCTTTGAAACTTCCTGTAGGATTATCGCCTTCGCATTTGACGTAAAGATTCTTAACCCCTATAGTCTCAGCTAATCTGTAACATCTCAGCAATCTTGTACCGCCTTCATTCATGCTTACTATCTTCTTATCATCGAATATGGGTATAAGCTCCCTGTAACGCCAGACATTCAGAGGACGCTTACGCCATAAATCTAGGTTTACTATACTGTTCAACTCATTTACATCTAAGTATACTTCAAGTAACCCGCTACACCTATTACATATATACACGATCTCATTTATACCATATATCTGACCGCAATCTATACATCTAATGCTGAATAGTTCATTTAACCTCATGAACGCCTCTACCTACTTTTGTAGTATACAATTTACAGTCTATACCTTTCTCTTCAAAAATCTTCTTGAAGGAATCAGCTATAGTTTTTAAATCTTCTAGATATGTTATAACTATATATGCTGGTCCTGCTCCACTTAAGGCTACGCCTATTCCAAGCTTATCAGCTAATGTACGAACTTCATCATAAAGTTTTGTAAATCCATGCAAAGCTCTGATACGCTCGACGCACTCATCCCTCATTCCATCCTTAAGTAGATCTATACGTCCTAAAACTAAGCCTAATGCTGTTAGACTTCCATATCCTACGTTACGATATGCAGATGTTAGATCTATAGTAGGTGGTAAAATCTTTCGTGCTTCATATGTAGATGCCTTGCTTATACTATTAGGTAGTACGATCGCTACGCCTAGTTTATCACTAGGTTGGAATGAGTAGATCTTCGGAGGATTACCAGTTACTATAGTGAATCCTCCGCATATAGCAGGTGCGACGTTATCTAGATGTGGTACTCCGGCAGATACTATTTCACCTAAAGAAGCATACCTTATAAGCTCATCCCTAGGTAAATCGAGAGAATATAGCTTATCTATTGCATAAGCTACGGCTGCAGCCGTAGCAGCAGATGAGCCTAAACCTGATCTTGGAGGTATACCTTTCACTATCCTTATTCTAATAGCTTCTTTTATTTCAAAATCTTCCATCATCTTCAAAGCAACATATCCACCCGTATTTTCCCTAGGATCCAGAGGTACTCGATAGCCATCAACAGATATTTCTACCTCACTCTTAGTCTTAGCTTCTATTGAAACTTCTACTATATCATATGGATCTTCTAGAGCTAGACCGAAGCAGTCGAATCCCGCTCCAAGGTTAGCTGATGATGCCGGGGCTCTAACCCTTATAGATTTCATACAGGTTCACTCCAAATTACTATTCAGACTCCCTACTCTCTATGATTTAACATTTTATCATCTCAGTACCTATACCCTTCTATGCTTATACTCTATATAACATGCCCCTTCTACTGATACCATACATGGACCTATAGGGTTTAATGGTGTACAGGTAATAGAGAATAACGGGCATTCCCTAGGTTTCGCTAGACCTCTAAGAACCTCCGAACATCGACAACCCTTGGGTTCGCTATATTCTTCGAGTAGTTTTAATTCATCTTGGAAGACTAATCTAGCATCCCGATCTTCATATTTTCGTTTAAGACGCATACCTGAATTCTCTACTCTAGATAATCCTCTCCATTCAAGATCGGTATATTCAAAAACTTCTTCGATAAGCTTTAAAGCTCTAGGGTTTCCCTCCCTCCTTACAGCTCTACTATATTCATTCTCAACTTTTGCCTCTCCTCTTTTAACTTGTCTAGCAAGCATATATACGGATACTAATACATCCAAGGGCTCGAACCCCGATATTACGTGCGGAATCGGGAATCTAGATACAATTCTCTCATATGGTTCTAAACCTATTATCGTGCTCACATGTCCAGGATCTATAAATCCATCTATCTTAACTTCACCTAGAGAGAGTAACGCTTCGATAGCTGGAGGTATACGTCTATGACAGTTTAAGATATAGAAATTTCTAGGCGGATCAGATAATATCGTATATGCTGTAGATGGAGCAGTTGTTTCAAAACCTACCGCTAAGAATACTACATCCCTATTAGGATTCATTTTAGCTATCTCGACTGCATCATCAATACTATAAACTATACGTATATCCGCCCCATCTCCTCTAAGCGTAAGTAAGCTCCTTCCCCTAATTCTAACCCTAGCTGCATCGCCATATGTAGTTATGATCTTCCCCCTCGCTGCTAACACCATAGCTTCCATATATTCTCTAGATGTTGTAACACATATCGGGCATCCTGGACCTGCTACAAGCTCTATACCATATGGCTCAAGCAACGTATCCAGACTATACCTTACTATGGTATCTTGATGTGTACCGCATACATTCATAAACTTAGCCTTAATGTTGAGATCCTTAATCTTTTCAAGGATCTTATTAGCCGTGGATTTATCCCTAAACCTAAACATAGCTAGACTTCGATACATATACCTTCAATAACACAATCTCTACCCTTAACAAGCTTCGATATATTATTACATCGAGGGCATCGAACGATCGGAGGTGAATAATGGTATAACGGGTTATCCTTACACTCGACTATCCATTGGTAATTACACTCTATACATTTAGCTACGGCATCCTCTTCTGATACGGAAAATACTACTCCATTTAAACTAGGCTCCATACTAGCTATAGCCTCTAGAGAGAACTTAAGCTGGTCTGGGTTTATGAACGAGAATTTACCTATTCTTATCTTAATCTCTAGTACCCTCTTTGCATACCTCCTTTTAGCCTCCGCTAAGGCTATACTTATTATCTGGGATGCGATCGAAAATTCATGCATAGATTATATCACTAGTAAAGTAAGACTGAATTAATTCATAAGTTTAAAGCATGTATAATGTCATCTATACCAATACCATCCCTGCATATAGCTTTAACGACATTAGCCCTGGGGTTTATGCTCCTTATATCTTGAACAAGTTTATCTGAATCTACCTTCATAGCTTCAGCTAGATCCATCTTATTTATGACAACTATATCCGCATCCATAAACATAAATGGATGTTTAATAACAGTGTATGGTCCCTCTGTTATACTTATTACGACTATACGTTTATGACTTCCCAATGGAAACTCAGCCGGACATATAAGGTTACCTACGTTCTCTATGAATATGAGATCTAAACTGGACAATTCAAGTTTTTCTAAAGCTTTCCTTATCTGACTCGCATCAAGGTGGCATTCCCTACCTGTATTAACCTGCACTGATTTTACTCCCTCCTTGAGAATCATATCTGAATCTATACTGGAAGTTAAGTCCCCCTTTATAACGGCTATACGATACCTGTCTTTAAGTCTTTTACAAATTTGTATTATTAGAGTAGTTTTTCCTGATCCTGTAGCACCCATAACATCTATAGCTTTTATACCATAATTATCTAGAATTCTGCGATTCTCTTCGGCTAATAACATATTACGTCTGATTATACTTTCCTCCAACTCTATATCTAGTCTTTCCCCCTCATCTTCCGTTACGATAATTTTACTCAATATTACCCCCCTTCATTTAGCAAAATCTTCTAAAGATATCACCTTCCTCCATAACTCTATGGTTTCACGGACATATTCTTCAGGTACAACTTGAATAGCATAGCCTGCATGTACAAGAACATAGTCTCCCGGTTTCGCTTTTTCAAGTAAAGCTAAGTTAACCTTTCTTATAGTTCCATCGCCAAAATCCACTTTACCAATTATGCCATTTACCTCTATGAGTAGGCCAGGTACTGCTAAGCACATAAGTTTTCATCACCATTTATTTTTAATCAGTAGCATATTATATATGCAAGCTTCGTATATGTAAAGGTTACGATATCAATCATTCATGGAGAACCCTCTCCACTTCTTCTAGAAGTCTAGCTACCCGTTTACCTCTTTCTGTAAGTCTTATAATTCTCACACCCCCTCCTCTATCCTCTGTTATAAGACCTTTTTTCAATAATCCTTCGACCGCTCTATATAGTGTGATAGGACTCATCAAATTCCTTCTAACAAGCTGACTTATCATTTGAGGTTTATCTAAGATAGATAAAGTCATTAATAGTTTAGATTCATACTCGGTTAATACCATACGACCCCACATTGAATCTATCGGGGTTAAGCTATATAGAAGTTTTATGCCGATTATATAGCTAGGCATCTTTCTATAGTTTGGGTTGACCCCCTCCATACAATTATACATTCTTCGCTTAAATTTGATAGTGAGGGGGTGGATGTTATTTTAACTATATTCATGTCATATGAACAGAAGACTTATCTACTATATGCGGAGCCTATTCTTCATCGTGGTGTATTATGGGTAGATTGAAAGGGATACTCAAAGATGGTAAGATTGCTTTAGGAACATGGATAACTATAAATCATCCAGATGTAGTTGATATACTTTCTACTTTACCGTTTGATTGGTTCGTATTCGATATGGAACATTCTCCACTTGAAGTAAGCGATGTAGAAATCCTTATGATGCCTTTAAAAGGTACAGAGATAACGCCTATAGTAAGGGTCCCGTGGAATGATATGGTAATCATAAAGAGGGTTCTAGATGTAGGAGCTGAAGGTGTACTTATTCCATGGGTTAATTCACGTGAGGAAGCCGAAGCTGCTGTAAGATATGTAAGGTATCCTCCTAGAGGAGTTAGAGGTGTTGGTCCTAGAAGGTGTATAAGGTATGGGGAGAGACCCTTCCTAGACTACTATAAAAGATTTGAAGATGAAGAACTCGTATTAATAATACAAGTAGAGACGGCTAAAGCTATAGAGAACCTCGAAGGTATACTTTCGGTTGAAGGTATAGATGTAGCTTATGTAGGCCCCATGGATCTATCGGTTAATCTAGGTATACCTACGATGTTCGATCATCCGAAATTCAGAGAGGCTCTAGATAGGGTACTGAAAGTATGCGAAGAATATGGTGTAACACCAGGTATACATACATTTAGTATAGAGCAGGCTAAGAAATATGCGAATGAAGGATTTAGATTCATAGCATTGATGAGCGATCAGAGAAGTTTAACAACTGCCTTTAAATCCATGCTTTCAGAGTTTGGTAGGTTATAGCTAATAATATAACACGATATAATTAAACCTTTATGTTTCCCCACTACGTTTACTGGTTAGGGTTCTCATACCTCTCGGTAGTCTCAATTCTTTAAATAGGTTATCAAGCTCTACTATCTTTACATTAATACTTTTCATCTGTTCTTCTAATGGTGAAACTTTTTCTATATACTCTTCTTCACTGAGCTCTCCCAAGTTTTTCGCTACTTCGAGTTTCTCTAATTCTGAACTTATACGCTTAACCTCATCTATAAGTATATCGTAATATGGTTCAAGCTCTAAAGCTAGAGGTCTAAGCTTCCGCATAAGCTCCTCTATTTGAGCTGTATATTTTCCACGATATTCTTCGTATATAGCTGACGAAACTTTAGGTCTCATAGATTCTAGCTTCTCTAATTTACTCTTTGCAAGTTTAATTTCATCCTGTATAAGTTTAACTTCAGCTAATATATCCTCTGGCGTTCTCTCCCTTCTTGTAGGAGCGGTTCTTACTATCTTTATCTTCAGCTTAGATTCTTTCCAAACTGTATAACCTAAGCTAAGCTTTTCGAGTCTATATAGAAATTCATGTAGAGATTTTGATCCCTTAAATTCTGCTGGAAACTCTACTATCGGATATATAGTCTCATCCCTTCTAACACCTATAAGCCTACAGTTTATCATAAGTTGATTCTCAGATAATATAGGAAATCTGAATTCGAAAGTCCCATCTTGGAATAGCTGTCCCGTAGATTTCGTAGATCTAAGTTTGGTTGAAAATAGTTCATCGAAGTATGCGTAGAGAAGATCCCCTTCGAACATCGTAGTTCTTATAGGTAATGGAAACTCTCCTCTCTCACCGATTATTCTGAGATCTCTTTCTACGCTCCTTCTAGCTTCTCTACTTACTAAAGCTAATGTTTTAGCTTTAATAGCCGATAAATATACCGATAACAGAGGTATCAATGTACCTATAAGTAGCGATAGTAGGATTGTATGAGTCCCCCATGGTATAGATTCTAAGCTTACCAATCCTCTGATAAACGGTAATAGCATCGATATCCTATCTACTACTAGGTATAGTATATATGTTCCGAAGTACCCTATGAAGCTGGAGAATAAGCCGAGTATCATTCCCTCAGTCAGAAGCATATTGATTATAGATCTAGGAGTACCCCCTAGCACTGCTAGTATTCTAAGATCTCTATTCCTCTCGTATATGGTCGAATACATGGTGAGATAGACTATCATGCATATTATGATTATAGGTACGACAATACCACTTAAACCTAGCACTCTATACATATGAACCTCTTCGTAGGATATCAAATATCCATCCACGGGTACACGGACATCACAGCCAAAGAGGTAGACAAGTTCCTCTGCCTTACGTACTAAATCTATATCTTCATCCGTAGGTATTATGAAAAGCCAGGGTATATCGAAAACCTTTATACCTGCCACCGTCATGGGTAAACTGTTCATGGTAACTATAATTGTATGATCCGGATTTTTGAACATAGGCTCCCCATCTGGCCTTCTAACTTCGGTTAAAGCACCTGGATTAAACAAACCTTTGACCTTCACTCTACCTACTGGTATATGTATGTCACCATCTGGAGTCCATAGAATCAAGTTGACCTGTATAACTTCTCCTATCGGTATACCAAGAGTTGAAGGTATGAGTGCGGCAGTCTCATTGGATACTAGATATCCACCCAGTACGTAGGTATCTAGCTTATATAGTTTTGCAAAAATCTCTGGATCTATACTATAGACCTTCATCATACTCCAACTCATATCTCTGTAGATTATCTCAGCTTCAGCGCTTGCAACTCTTTCAAACGAGAAATCTATATTAGCCATACAGTATGATATATTAGCGATCCATTTCTGCGTACTCAGCCATACTATTGTATCCTGGGTTATAAATCGTTTCTCGTATATATCCGTGTATAAAGCTATAAATCTACCGTAGGAAGCTTCGAAAGGCTTTCTCTCGGTCTCCATGATACCATGCATACCTATTACTCGAACGAAGGATATACACGCTCCTACCACAATGGCTATACTTAAAACTATCATCAGTGTACGATGAATTCTACTTTGAAGATTTCTTATTGCTAGGTTTATAGGTAGCTCTACCTTGGATGATGTTATCAAAGCCAATAGATATAGGAATATGAATGATATAGTTCCGGCTGAAAAACATGCTATAGCAGAAGAAACGGGTTCTATACTTGATATCTTCGTACCGAGAAGTGCTGATGTGAACATTATAAACCCTGCTCTAAGCTCAGGTAATGTATAGAAGAACACGCTCGCTAATATGAAGAATAGGGCTATATGGATTGGAAACTTTATTCTCTCCTTTCTAATGGTTAGATTTAGTATCAATGCTGAAAATCCATACGAAAAGGCTAAGGCTACAAACACTCCTATAACTACTGTCCTATCTTGATTACCGAGCTTACTATCCAGATTTAGAAGCTTAGTTTGTAGAATGCTTATTGTGAACATAGCTTCACGATACAGTCTCTTATCAAATAATGTATCTAGATATGATAGGTACGATCTTATAGATTCAGCTTCCCTTTCTTCTTCGTATAAATCTAATCCTATCCTAGAATACCATTCCACTTTATCGAGTGTTCTTTTTATCCACTCGTTAAGGCTATCGAATGTGTAAATCTTCATCCAATTTACAAGATTATCAGTTTCTCCTACAGTTATAGTTGTCGTGTATCCTCTATAGACAACTCTCCCCATAGTCCTTGAGATAGCTAACCTTATAGGGTAATCTAATGGTACAAAGTAGACGCCTTCGTACGCTGGGTTACTCGCTGTTACTCCTATAGGTATAGCACTCGGCTCTACTATTAGGTCAAGTTTAATAGGATTGTTATAATTCGAAAATGGATCTGCGCAACTTATGTTTACAAGCTTAGCTTTAGCTAACGTTACTATGAACCTATACACAGTTCTATTACTGTATTCCATCAATACTTCGGGATCGATACTTAATCCCGTATATCTCGTCTCCTCTCCTGTTCTGATAGCTGAATGTCTAACATTCTCTATCCTAAATTTTTGTATACCTGTAACTATGTAATCCCCGTATACCGTTAGACCCCTAAGCGATGGGGGATTTATCGATCCGTTGATGATGAACTTATACTCTATATATCCAGATCCATTAGTTAAATCATCTATCGTTAAAGTTGAAAACTCCAATTTTAAGCGTAAATATGGTATTGGGGCACCCTTTACAGCATTGATAGCTAATACCCTGATGACATATTCTACGGTTTTCGCACTATCAGAGGCGTAAGCAGCGAAGTTTAAGTTTAATAGAAGCTGAATAATGATCATCATCAGGATAGGTAAAATAATCCTCTTTTTACGCATCACCTCACCCCTCCTTAGCTATCCTTCTAAGCTTTTCAGTATACTCTGCCTTCAACTTCCTATATATTTTCTCTTCTATTTCTCCGTTAGCATAAAGTCTTTCAAGCTTACTGAGCATACTCTTCAACTTAGAGTATTCTGCTGAAACCTCTCTAGTTCTATGTCTCCATATAAACGCTAAGGCGACCCATATCCCTGTGAATACACCCATATACCCGTATAGGTTTACTATGAATCCGCATCTAGCTGAGAGAATAGTCGTATCTGTAAGCTCTACTCTATCTCTATACTCATAAAGGCCACTGAGTACATGTACTTCATATATACGGTTTAACGGAAGCTTAACTCTTACAACATCAATCCCTCTTTGCTCGAACCTCAACGTAAATACTTTCTCCTCAAGTCTATACATTGGTGTTGTCACGATTCTCACATGAGTAACCTCTACTATACTATCTCTTAACGTATTCAACCATAAATCTAAGGGTATAATAGTTAAGGATACTACTTTTGCTACAACGTTAACCTCCTCGATATCTTGCGTTATCTCTATAGAATCTTGCGAATATACTAGTTCACCAAGATATTCTACTCTTATAGAGTATATCCCAGAGGGTATATAGTTAAAGGTTGTATACCCATGGATATCAGTATATCCTATGCGCATTACGCCCTTCTCAGGTTCTATAATATATACTGTCGCGTTATATAATGGATCATTCTCTAGATCTACAACCTTAACCTTTACGTTAAGGGTTACCAGGGATAGATTGAAAGCTTCACCATCCATTTGTATGTTTATACATTGTTTAAGGAAGATTTCACCTAATCCTCCCACGACGTAAATAGTATATGTGCCGTTAAATACATCATCTATCTTCGCCCATCCATCTATTCCAGTTGTATTAGCATAAGTTATATGTTGGTTATCGTTAGATACTAAGACCACCAATAGGTTAGGTAGAGGTTTACCGAGTGAATCCGTTATCTTAACCCCTACATCATATGCCCATGTGCGTATTGGTATTACGGTGCTACTCTCTATTAACCCCTCCCAATAGCCTATAAGCTTAGAATCTGCTAAAATCCTAACGCAATATAGTCCTGGATCTAGTTTTGCTTTGCAGTAGCCAGTTTGGTTTAGAGTTAACGTATAGATTTCCCTCTTATACTCCATGGATTCAATGATCATAGATATGGGATACCTAGTTGGTATAGTAGAGTTTCCATCATAATCGACCGCTCTGAATGTGATATCTACGAATGGCAATAGGTATGGTAATCTTGTGGTTATCGGAAAATACGCATAGCTATTACCTACAGATGAATTTATGAAAACTGTCAATAGATAATTCCCTTCTCTAGTGAACTTTAAATGCCATATTAAATCGTAAGTTGATTCATATCTAAGATTATACAGAATTCTCGTAGTTTCTTCTAAACTCTCCATATGTCTTGTATGAGATTCTATTGAAATTGTTACGTTATCTATATCTACTAGAGGTATCAGATTTATTTTAAATTCAAATTCTCTATCTACTTCTATCGTAGATGGTGATATAATTGATATCAGGATAGGTGGATTCTTAATATATACTATGGGTCTATATTTCATGTTAGTTAAATAGTTCGTAAGATTCATCCTAGTAATAGGTGTATTAACTATTTGGAGTCTGCAGCTATATTTCTCTATTAAAGAAGTGGATATAGGTATTCTTTGAAATGCTATTAAATCGTAACTAGGTATATCTGATTTAAGAATTATACGTGAAATCAATTCACTAGGCTTTAGATAGATTATAAGTCCTTCCTTACCATCTTGTGATGATAGATATATTAGATCTGATGTAGGGATGGACACTCCTAACCCTGCTCTCGGTATATATAGTTCCTCTGTTGTATTATAAACATAGCATTTATGGAATAAATTCTTCGGTAGAAGGATATGAATAGGTATCATTGTACCTGTTTCCATACATTTCACGTAGATTTCTGAATCTATGTATGGTGCGTAAGCATAAAACCTTATTAAGACGTTAAATTCTAGTTTACCATAGCTTGTACTGTATCTAACTTCCGCCATAAGTGGTCCTTTGATTAGCTTCCATTCATCCACTCTATCTAAGCTTATGGAATCTATGGTCGATCCGTTAGTAAGTATAAGTCTAATATTGGGAAATCCCCATGAAGGATCTATTAAATCAACTCCTTCAATACTATCAATTAACCTAGATATACCTACACTTGAATTCACATTAACATATGCTTTATAGAAGCTATTCTCTATAACTACATATTTTTCGTTGATAATATTTGATACCTTAAGATCGGTAGTTACATTGTATGTCTCTCTAGGTTTAGATAATGAATAATATAGCCTATAAGTCTTATTTTCATATCTGCTTATATCTATAGGAAATATCATTTTTACATATTTATAATAGCTTGTATCAGGATAATATTCTGCTTCGATTATCTGGAAAGGTATTGTAAACATGTTATTATCAATCAATTTAAGACTGCCATTTATTGCTATACCAAAAGAGAACAAAGCACTTATTTCTACGTACTCTCTATGATAATCTACCGGCAAAGTATTATTTATATATATCTCTAAATAATTCTCCTCTTCTATTACTTTTTCAACTAACAATTCATAAATCATATCATCCTTAATAACATCTATATGGAAAGATGCTAGTTTCGATCCAGTTTTACTGATAACATCTACTCTATACGTACCGTTAAATATATTTTTGAAAATGGCAGTACCGGTTGCATCAGTTATATTTCTATATATTATCGACTTAGAGAAGTTTCCTAATAAATTTAAAATCACTTTACAATCTGATAATGGGGTTTTGTTCCATCCTAATATTTTTATCTTAAAATCATATAAAAAGCATTTAATATTAACGAATGTAGGTCTATATATAGGTATAATTTCTTCTCCTATTATACTTATATTTTCAAACAATATTGTTAACTTATATATATCTGGATATACTTGGATATATTTAAAACCTGAACTGTTAACCGAGGAAATATATAGATATTTAGAAGTTAACCCTTCAAGTTTTATCGAAATTACATTCAAACTATTATCTATTTTATCTTCCCCATCAAAATCTAGAAGTTGAATGTTTAAATCTACATATGGCATAATAGACGGTAAAGTTACGTTTAATTGTATAAATGCATATGATACATTAACTTGATTATATAATAATATAGTTACTAAATACGATCCTTCTTTATTAAATTTTATATTCCAAGAGTATCTCTTTATATCCCCCTTCTTTAATTCTCCTATATATGTTGCAGTTAAATTTAAATATGGCTTTAGATCATCTTCTAAACGATAACATGTAACATTTAACCATAGATTGCGCATTCTTTCATAACATATTACTTTAGTTTTTAAATCTATATTAGTATCAATTATGATAGATAATGGAGCTTCAGCTTCTATTTTAGCGAAAGGCTTTTTCAAATCAATTTTTAATCCTTGTTTAAAAAGTAATAGAAGAGCATCTAAGTATTCCTTACTTAACTTATTCTTTGTCACTCTAAATATTGATTTATACATTATATATCCTGATTTTGGTAATGTTGTATTATTTGCTTGTAAAGCTAATATTATATAATCTACGGCTTCTGATTGTATTATCAATCTAGATGTGGTAAAATTTATAGGTTGAAAATAGATTATAAATCCATATTCATCATTGTATAAATATATAAGATTTGAAGAGCTATAAGAAATTCTACCTTTTATTGATGTTAAATCTAATTCTATATTCGAATTATATAAATACAATTTTGTGAATACTCCTTTAGGTATTGCGAAGTATAATGGATATATGAACTTGAATTTAGAGAAAGCATCGCTATACAGCATACCTTCGTATACAATCGTAGGATTATATGCGAAGAATTTGAAAGAGCCTTCTATTCGTACAAAATCATATGTACCATTATATTGTACTTCACTCACTAGTGTACCGTTCAACGTTATCCGTAATTTTGGATAAATAAATCTATCATTCGTTATAACACCTAGATCTTCTGAGTGTAGATATACTCCTGGAAAACTTACTATAGGATCTATGATGCTGTTTCCCTCAATATCTTTTATAGATAACCATTTTATACCTCGAGTAGAATTTTTTTGAATTTCGATATTATAGAAACTATTTTCTATATTAATACTTATATTCTTATCTTTAACTATTAAATCTGATTTAATATTGTATGTATATACATATTTATTTGTAGCAGAATATTCAAGTATAAATTTCTCTAGCTCATTTTTAGCAACACTAGCTAAAAATGTTAGACGTAATGTTTTATAGTAAGGTGTTCCTTTATAAAATTCTTCATTTAAAATTTGAAATGGTACAGGTAAACCTTCACTGTTTTTCAAAGATATACTTCCATTTATCGCTTCTCCATAAGAAAATTCTACATCTATAAAAATAGGTTCGTAACTTAGATCGATTGGTAAGGTATTATTTATAATAATCTCCCTTGATTCATATCCAGTATATACCTTCTTTATATCTATAGGTGGAGGCGGAGGATTAATCTGTGTATATGGGTAATAGTATTCAGCGAATAAAGGAGTTATAAATGTTAGCATTAAAATTATAAAGTTTATTATGAATATATATTTTCGTTTCATAGATGTTCACCAGTTTTCTATTGCATTACTAAGTTCTATAATTTTTATATCTGTTTCTTCAATCTTTGTTTTTAATTGGTTTATTTTTCCTTGCACTTCCATGAGCTTTCTCTCTACATCTACTCTTTGCTTCGTATAGTAGTTATGATCGTATTCTCCTACCATAAATCTTGCCCATAATTCTTTTAGTCGCTCTTCTAGTTCAGAAGCTTCTCTTTCTAATTCAGACATTTCTCTAAGAAGACCATCTTTTTGATTAAACCAATTTTCAGTTATTGAGCTTAGAAAATGCTTTATAAAATCCTTATTTTTAACATTATTTTTATTTTTAATGTTTTCTTCTATATAGCATGAAGCTATGAAGATTTTTGTATCTACATTTAGATCCTCAGATAGGCTTTGATTAATTTTAACTAGGGTGTCATTTAATTCATTCTGTTTTTGTTTCAGATTTCTAATTTTTGATTGTAACTGTATTGTTTCAGGAGAATATCTACTTGAAGTATATTCATATGGCTTAATTTCCGGAGTAGATTCTATTTCTAATCTTATTTTTTCAAGTTCTGTAAGAACATTTATTTTAAGATCCTCTAATTTAAATCTAGTTTCAAAATATTCTTCCACGACTTTTAATAATTGAGACATATATTCTTCACGTAGAGATTGGAAGACAGATTTAGATATCTCTCTATGAGAACTAAGTTCGTCAAGTTTTCTTAATCTTAGAACTATACCCTTTATATTTTCGCATATATTAGTGAATTTTGCCAGAAGTTCTTTTCCTTTTTCTATAGGATCTATAGGACTGCTATAAGCTGAAGCCATATCATGTTGAAATGTGTTCCTTAGCGATATTTAAATGTTATATATATAATTAGGATCTAGGTAAGTTGCCCCATTATGCTGTAGGGTGGTCTGATTGATGATATTCAATCATCAATCTTAGCCGAGAGTAGTCTTCATCCCACCCTATATAGATATTATCTTCTCATAAGTCTTAATAAGCGTAAACATTTAAGTAGCCATACTAGATTTATTCTCCGGATGTGTAGGGGGATGTCTTCGAGACCATTTAAGCTATCCGTCATATCAGATGAAGTCTCTCAGGATCTAGTAAGGGTTGCAGAATTTGCTAAAAAATTTGAACTTGACGCTATAGAGATACGGACTATATGGAATAAGCCCCCTCATCAGCTACTCGACCATGTAGATGAGATAACTGGTATATTAGCACGTTATGGTCTTAGAGTGTGTAGCATAGCTTCTCCATTCTTTAAGTGTAATATAGATAGCAAGGATGAGTATCTATTACATCTAGACATACTGCGTAAATGCTGTGAACTTGCTAAAAGGCTCGATGCAAATATAGTTAGAGGATTTACCTTTTGGAGAAAAGGAAAATACGAGGATTACGAATCTAAGATAATTGAATTATTCCAGAAGCCTTTAGAAATAATCGAAGATGAAGGAATTGTCTTAGCCATAGAGAATGAACCTGCGACTTTCACTACGAATGGTAGGTTAGTATCGATGATAATAGAGAAATTATGTTCCAAATATGTGAAAGCTGTATGGGATCCTGGTAACGATATAAGTGATCCATATGGAGAGATACCATACCCAGATGGATACAATTATATAAAGAAGCACGTAATCCATGTTCACATTAAAGATGCAAAGAAAGTTGATGGAGAAGTTATACCAGTACCTATAGGGGAGGGGGATGTAGACTTTGTAGAGCAGTTCAAAGCTTTAATGAATGACGGATATAGAGGTTATCTATCACTCGAGACACACTGGAGGCCTGGGAAAAAACTTACAGAAGAACAAATAGTCAGACCTGGCGGAGCCAGTTTTTCTGAAGCAGGGGAAGAAGCGTCCGATATATGTATGCGTAATCTTATAAAGATTCTAGAATCTATCATATAGACTGTTGTTTAGAATAAATAAAATTTCGAAATATTAATTTTTATATTTTAATAAATTATTTAAAATAAATTATTTGTATAACATCTTTTTTACTTTAATATATTAAGAATTGTTACCAACATCGGAGTATTAACCCCCATAGTAAAGTTTAAAAGGATTGTATGTTATCGATTATCTAGGCTATACCTTGAAGTATAGGTGCGATCTAGGGTTAAATTCGATATTATTCATTTTAGCTTTGCTATCTATTTCCATTTTCCTTACCAATATGGTATCCTACGGGTATATCGTAAGGTTTTCTGGATTACCTTCATCTAATAGAGCGGTAGTTTTAGATCCGTTTAATAGGCAGTTCAAGAGTATAGATGGATATCAAACTAGTATAAACGCTATAATCGAATATCTTAGATTAGCAAACTACACAGTAGAATATTACAAGGATAGCGAAGTTTCACTCGATCTATGGAAAGATATATGCTCTGGTAATTACGGTGTTGTTTACCTTAATACTCATGGCTATGTCAATGAGGATGGATATGTATATGTATATTTGGGAGAATTAGTAGATGAAGAATCTATATCGGATGATAAAGGTATCCTTCATCTTCCACTCGAAGAAGGTATGAATGAAATATACATCGTCGTGCTCCCAGAGTTTATCAGATACTATGGTGATATGGCCGGAAAACCATTGGTATTCATAGATGCCTGCTTTTCAGCATACAATCCTACGATGGCTTCAGCATTTATAGATGTAGGGGCAGGATGTTATATAGGTTGGAGTGGGTCTGTAGGCGTAGCTATGGGTGCTAAAATTGATGCAGAGTTCTTCGGGTATTTAGCTAGAGGAGATACCATATTTGTAGCGTTATCTAAATCTGGTATAGATCCTATAACAACATCTCGGCTTGTAGCTTATGGTGATCCATATATGGCGCTTGTAGATACCGGTTACAGAGGCTCATTACATATGATAATGTCTACTATATTCTTTCTTATATTATCAATCTTACTTATTATACTAAGTTTCAAAAAACCTAGATATGTATATGGATACCTACACCGTGTTCTAAGATGGCTCGCCAATCTATTACATATTGCATAGTGTGAAATGCTTATATAATTTCCAAATCCTAGGCAATATTACTTGGATATATTCATAGGTAGCTCTAGGAAATTTAGGCTTAACTTCAAAATCATACACTTAGTATAAATATACCATAAGGGTATTATACCATTTTAACTTCATACTAGATAATCTAGTAGAAATCTCTGGAAAAGGTATTCCTAAAACAAAGACATGCTTGACCACGGAGAATTCAACTACGAGAAGTTCAGACGCAGTATATTCAGATTATCGCATAGACTTAAGGTTGAACAGATTAGATTGGAACAGACTATCAACGAGATGAAAGTTTATCTTCGTGAGCTCTACGATAAATGCGAATCTGCTTTTAAGTTTGGTCAACCTTTAAGAGCAAAAATGTATGCCGATGAAAGCGTTAAGGTTGAGGAACTAGTAAGACAGTTACTACATGTTCAGCTTATCATAGAGCGGGTATTAATTAGGCTTGAAACCTTAAAAGAGGCAGGTAAGATATTATCGCTCCTATCTCCTATCAGTGAAGCCTTAAAGTATGCTGGTGCGATTATCTCAGGCGTTATTCCAGAAGCATCTAAGAGAATAGATAAAATGTTATCGGATATAGAGCCTCTCCTAAACATAACTACGAATGCGATCGATAAAAGCGAAACAGAAAGGATATTAGAGGAAGCTAAAGCCGCGGTAGAGGAACGAATTAGAACTATACTCCCGGAGCCTCCGAAAGAGTTATATAAGCTTCTAGAGGAAACCGGGTAAAACCAGATCTATGTAATTGTTCAATTTTCAATACTAACGATTTTACTAATAACACTAGCCTCAGATGAAAGCCCTAGTTCAACCATAGTAGACCTCCTTGGTATACCTATATTGCTCCATCCCCTCTTATCATAGTATAGGTGAAGCATCCATCTATAACCATCTAAATCTAGGGTTTTACCTTTAAATGGTCCCTTAGTAGGTGGATCTTTAAACCATCTAGCCGGAGGATAATCCAGTAGCGGGCTCCACTCACACCTCTCTCTTATCCAGAAAGCTCTTATCAACGTGTATATTCTATCTGCCACCTTAAAGAATTCATCTAAACTTAGTTTCAATCCTGTAGCAGCTTCGAAGAAATCGATATACCATTTTAATTCGAATCCGAGTTCAACCCAGGGCAGCCTACACACAGTCAGGGATTCAAATATACCTCCTCTTATCCTCTGAAATTCTATAAGCTTATCAACTTTAGCAGCAGTGTAGCCAAGCCTATCATTTTTTACCTCCCATGATATTATCCATGCATCCTTGTGATGTGCTCCTATAGGTGATGTACCATAGGCTAGCGCCATACCAGGAGCTGAGTGACAGTTATAGCCAGATATCTCCAATCCTTTGACATGCATAGCCCATTCTGCTGAGCCTGAAATCTTCGATGAAGCTTTACAAACACCATCAGCTAATAGATCACCTATTCCTCGCCTATTCACTATATCCTCAGCTAAAGCTAATGCATCATCAAAAACCCCCCACTCATATCGTTCGCTGATAAGTTTCTTCTCAGATGCTTCGAATGCGAATCCTAGGATATTTCCTAGCGATATAGTATCTACCCCAGCTTCATCTGCGAACCGAGTTAAAGCTGCTATCTTTCTCAAATCATATAGGCCTATATTCGCTCCAAGCATGGCTACGTTTTCGTAGTCTAACTCTGATTGGAATCCATAGTTATCCTCGACGATATTTCCGCATTTAGCGTTACAATACGGGCATCCCCTACGTCCAATTTTCATCCTTTCCATCATATATCCTCCTATATTTTCAGCATACTCGAATACTCCTTCACGGAAGTTCATACATGGGAGAACGGCATTCTCTTGACTCCACTCTACAGTAGACATAGTTCCTTGTCTAATCCAGAAACTGTAGTTTGGAAGATTTATTATTGTATGATAGGATTCATAAGCAAGTTTCTCTAAGTTTCTAAGGTTAGCTACAGGTATATCCCTCTCACCTTTAAATACTATAGCTTTAAGATTCTTAGAACCCATAACTGCTCCAATTCCAGTTCTACCTCCCGCTCTACCTGATTGAGAAATTACGTTGGCATATCTAACTAGATTTTCACCTGCGACTCCTATAGATAATACTCCTGTATCCCTACCATACTCCTTTATAAGCTCAGCTTCTGTTTCGCTTGTTGATAATCCCCTAAGATCTTCTCTTACCTGTATCTCCACTTTATGATTATCGATCACTAAGATCGAAAGCTTCTCAGCTCTACCTTCTATTAATACTACATCATACCCTGCTTTCCTCATATATACTGCTGCTAACCCTCCTATATTGCCATCCCCATATCCGTATGTTAACGGGCTCTTAGAAGCTAGGACAATTTTACCGCTACTAGGAATAGGCAATCCTGTAAGTGGGCCTCCAGCTATAACAAGTTTATTTTCGCTTGATAAAGGATCAATACCGATAGGTAGGTAATCCCATAGAATCTTAGCTGCAAACCCTCTACCGCCTATGAACATTGTTTTCAAAGAATCACTATAATCATCGGTAATAGTCTTTCCTCTGGTTAAATCGACTCTAAGTATATACCCCATCCATCCGTTCATGTTCAACGAAAGGAAGTTTACTCATACCGATCCATTTATAAAGGTTGTCTTCAATACTACATTTGGTTTTTGGGTGTCGGTTATGTATAAACAACTTAGAGTAGCTATAATAGGCGTAGGTAAAATGGGCGAGGCTATAGTAGCTGGATTAATCGCTTCAAATAGATGTATGAGTGAATATATTGTATGCTATGATATATCAGCTGAAAGAAGAGAATACATGCGTAAGATATATGGTGTGAAATGTTTCGATAAGCCATCTGAAGACTTAAAGAACGTCGATATGGTATTCATATCGGTTAAGCCTAAAGACGTACCTATAGTATTATCTGACATAGTACCATACTTGGATAGATCGTCTGTATTAATATCTGTAGCAGCTGGTGTATCATTGAGTTATCTAAGAAAGTATATACCTAAACCTATACCTATCGTTAGGATTATGCCGAATTTAGCATGCATGATCCGTGAAGGTATGATAGCATACTCTGCAGAGTATGCTATCGATCCAGATATAGAGAGGAATATTGTAGACATGCTATCGCTTTTAGGGAGAGTTGTAAAGATTGATGAACAATATATGGATGTAGTTACGGCTCTAGTTGGAAGTGGACCTGCGTACGTAGCGTTTGTGATCGAGGCTTTAGCGGATGCAGGGGTAAGGCTTGGTATACCTAAAGATCTCGCTATAACTATGGCTGCACAGACTGTACTAGGGGCATCTAAGCTTATACTTGATAAAAGAATCCATCCAGCTATACTAAGGGATATGGTAGCTACCCCAGGTGGGACTACTGTTGAAGGTCTCCTTGTATTGGAGGAAAACGCTGTTAAATCAGCTTTCATACACGCTATATCTAGAGCAGCTACTAAAGCTTCGGAGCTTCATCTTCAAAGTTAACTTTCTAGTCTAGTATCTATTATAGACTTTAAAGTGGGTTCTGAGATGAGTAGAATTAAAGTTGCATTAATAGGTGCAGGTAGTTACGTCTTCGGTCTAAGATTAGCTGTAGATTTAATATCTTATCCAGAGCTTAAGGGATTAGTATTAAGTCTTATGGATATAGATAGAGACAGATTAGAGTTTACGACTAAACTCGTTAAGATAGCCGCAGAACAGAGTAAAGCTGAGGTTGGTATACATTCTACGACAGATAGACGTGAAGCACTTAAGGATGCAGATTATGTTGTTACATCGATAAGAGCTGGAGGTATGGAGGCTACCCGTCTAGATCTCGAAATACCAGCAAAATACGGAATAGAACAAGGGGTTGGAGATACAATCGGTCCTGGAGGTGTATTCTATGGCTTAAGAAATGGCTTCGCTCTACTGGAAATATGTAAGGATATGGAGGATCTCTGTCCTGATGCATGGCTTCTAAATTACACTAACCCTATGGCGATTCTATGCTGGGTTATCAAAGAACTAACTAAAGTGAAATTTATAGGTCTATGCCACAGTGTACCTAATACGGCTCATCTACTCGCTAGCTATATAGGTGCGCAGCTTAATGAAATATCCTATCTAGCAGCAGGTATAAATCATATGGCTTGGTTTATAGACTTTAGATGGCGTGGAGTGAATGCATACCCTATACTGAGGGAAAAATTTTCAGATCCATCGATATACGATAATCCAAATCACCCAGCATACTATGACCTTGTTAGGATAGAAATATTCAAAGCTCTAGGATATTATGTAAGCGAATCTAGTAATCATCTATCAGAATATCTTCCGTACTTTAGGAAGAATCTGAAACTTATAGAAAGATATAGAGTGCTAAGCTCATCTAGGAGGTTGGAAGTGCAGGAGAAAAGTAGAAGGATGCGTGATGAAAAACTCCTTAAAATACTTCAGGAGGGTGAACAGCTCCCTCTACGTAGGAGTGGAGAATACTGTGCTCAGATAGTATACGCTATTGAAACGAATACTCCTACAAAGATTTACGGGAATGTAGAAAATACTGGGTTGATAACAAACCTACCTTACGGATGCATAGTAGAAGTACCATGTGTAGTTGATGGTGGAGGTATACATCCATGCTACATCGGTAGCATACCGTCTCAATGTGCAGCTTTAAATCGGATGAATATAAACGTACAAGAACTAGCTGCTAGAGCAATAATCGAGCGTAGTAGAGAAAGAGTGTTTCAAGCGTTACTAGTAGATCCTCTTACGAGTAGCTTACTTACTATAGATGAGATAAGAAGACTTACAGAAGAGATGTTTGAAGCCCAATCCAAGTATTTACCGAAGCTGGAATAGGCTTATGCATCGATCGATACTATAATAACTATACGATGTAACCTTATATATAGACCTAGCTACAGTTCGATTCCTAATAGGGGATGTATATTGCTTGATAAAGATGTTTTCAAAAACCCACCATCAGAATTCAGAGGAGTACCGTTTTGGTCTCTAAACGATAGGCTATATCCCGTTGAGATTAAGCGCCAGATAGATCTATTGTGGGATGCCGGGTATGGTGGCGCATTCTTTCATGCAAGAGAGGGGTTAGCCACCCCGTTCTTAGGTCGGGAATGGTTTGATGCTTTTGAAGCAGCTATCGAGGAAGCAGAGTCTAAAGGCATGTATATCTGGATATACGATGAGCTTTGGTGGCCTTCAGGCTTTGCTGGAGGTATGGTTCCAGCTATAGATCCAGGGTATAGAGCTAAGGCTATTCTTATGATACCTGGAGAGAGAGCTTATGATGGTAGCGATGTAATAGCTACTTTCAGATGTAGAGTTAGGGGTGGTTTACCTATAGAATATGAGCGTGTAGAACCGGGGGAGGAGTCTGGAGATTATGTGTACCTTACCTTTGTCAGATATACGGCTTCTACCGGTGAAACATGGTTCTGCGGCTTCAGCTATGTAGATCTCCTAGATCCTAATGTTGTAAAGAAGTTTATCGAAATAGCCTACGAGCCTTACGCCTATAGGTATTCGAAGAATTTCGGTGGAGTGATACCTGGCATATTTACGGATGAACCTAATTTCTCTGCTAGTAGGCCTCCTAGGGTTCGTTTACCTGCTGTTATTCCTCCTAGAGGTCCTAGGTTTCCTGTCGTAGCTTTACCGTGGACAGATAAGCTTCCCGTTATATTTAAGGAGAAGTATGGCTATGATATACTAGATAGGCTTCCAGAATTGTTTCTGGATATAGGAAACTATACGGAGACTAGGTATCACTTCTGGAAGCTTGTTACTTCGTTATTCGTAGAATCATTCTCTAAACAATTGTATGAATGGTGTGAAAAGCATAATCTGAAATTCACTGGGCACTATCTAGCTGAAGATACTCTTCTATCTCAGATAACATCTATAGGAGCTGCTATGCCTCATTACGAATACCAGCATACACCGGGGATAGATCATCTAGGTATGCAGATATGGAGAAGCCTCCTAACAGCTAAACAGGTAGCCAGCGTAGCTAACCAGCTAGGTAAGAATAGGGTACTTTGCGAAGCTTATGGATGTCTAGGTAATTACCCATCGTTTGCTGATAGAAAATGGATAGGCGACTGGCTCTACGCTATGGGTGTAAACCTTCTGAATCATCACTTAGTACCATACTCTATGAGGGGAAGGAGAAAGAGGGATTATGGTCTAAATATACATTGGAGTCAACCGTGGTGGAGGTATAATAGGGTTATAGAGGATTATTATGCTAGGCTAAGTTACATTCTATCTAGGGGTTATAGGCCTACTAAATTATTAGTAATCCATCCTATAGGTGGTGCATGGTCGCTCTATAGTCCATTGAATAGTTCTAAGGTAGTAGAGCTGGATAAAGTATTCGAGAGGCTTCTAAGAATGCTTCTATCCATACATATGGACTTCGATCTCGGCGACGAAATTCTCATAGAGAAATATGGTAGAGTAGCTGATGGAAGATTCTATGTAGGTATGGTAGGGTATGAAGCTGTACTAATTCCTCCATCCCCATCGCTTTCAAGTTCTATAGTTAGACTCTTGGAGGAGTTCGTAGAATCTGGTGGTCTAGTATTAGCTGTATCCCCAACCCCCTACATGGTCGATGGAAAACCCAGTGAGGCTATCGGTAAGTTAATCAGTAGGGCTAAGGTTCTAGATAGGATAGATAGAAATCTACTTGAAGATTCGCTTAAAGATCTGAGGAATGTGGTAATTGAAGGTGATCCATATGGAGATGTATTATCGCATCTAAGGATAGATGGAGATAGCCATATACTTTTCATAGCTAACAGTAGTAGGGTTAGAGAGTACGATCTGAAGATTAGAGTTGATGGATTGTATACTGTAGAGTTATGGGATCCATTTACAGGATCCATAGAAGCCTATCCTGTAGAGTATGTAGAAGGGAAGACGCTGTTTAAGCTTAATCTACCGCCTATAGGATCTGCGTTATTCGTTCTTAAGCCTGGATCTACCGGATCTATCAATACTATGCGTAGATGTAAACTTGTTTCAGAAATTCCTATTGGTGGTGTCTGGAGCGTTAGGAGGAGGAATCTAAACGTACTTGTTCTAGATTATTGTAGATATAGCGTCGGAGGTGCTTGGAGCGATTTAATGCCCTTGTGTAGAGTACAGGAAGCCATAGCTCAATCTGGTTTAGGGTCAAAGTTTAAACTTAGATTTGAATTTCAATCTGAAGTAGATTTCATAGATCGTAAAGCATATCTAGTAGTTGAAAAAGGTAATGAATTTAGGATAGAAGTTAACGGTATACCTATAGAAGATTGGTCTGCAGGATATTGGATAGATTCAAGCTTTCTGATGGCTGATATATCTAGATTAGTAGGTAGGGGTATTAATACGATAGAGCTGGAGGGTGTGGTAGGCTTGGAACCTGAGCTTGAAAATATATACGTACTCGGGGATTTTGGTATAGAGGTATCTGCTAAAGGAGGTTCAAAGATAATAGAGGAGCCGCATGAAGTCGAGCTAGGCGATATGACGCGTAAAGGCTACCCCTTCTACGTAGGAGAGCTAGAGTTAACAAGGGAATTCGAGTTAGATCATGTAGATGGATGCAGTATTCATGTTAAATTCGATAGGTTAGATGCGGCTCTTGCACTAGTATACCTAAACGATACCGAGGTAGCTAAACTCATATTACCGCCATATGAAGTAGATGTTACTAATTATGTTAGGAAAGGGGTAAATACCGTAAAGGTGGTATTGGTAGGTACCCTTAGGAATGCTCTAGGTCCTCTACATCATAAGCTAGGTGATCCAGACTGGGTTAGTCCGGAAAGTTTCAGAGATCCAGCTAACTGGACGGATGAATATATGCTTAAACCATTTGGAGTATATGGCGTTAAGCTCAGGATATACTGTTAGAGGATGGTCTCAGAGAATAGTTCGATGAAGCTATCGGTATCCACCTCTACCGGTATCCTAATCCTTGATCCACCGCTATATTCTATAGTACAGCCTCTGGTAGGCCCCTCTGAGAGCTCAACTTTAACTTCAACCTCTCTATATCTAGCTAAGTTTGGCTTTACAGCTAGAGCGATTGTAAGCGGGTCATGAAGTATAGGGTTAACTCTACCAGTATGCTCCATCCATGCCCTCATCATATTGTATATAAGCTTATGCTCAGTTTTAACGCTTGATTTAATCTTTTCGATAAGACTCGTAGGCATGATACATCTAAGAGTTGTATCTAAAGTTACTAGTATAGGTTTAAGATTGTGCAGAACGTTATATGCGGCTTCAGGATCGCATCTAATATTGTACTCAGCTCTACCTCCATAAAGATAGCCGCCCATCGATACTAACTTGCATTTGGATAGTTTATCAGGGTATAGTAGGAAAGCTAAAGCTATGTTGGTCATCGGTCCTATGGATACGATGGTTGTCCCAGCTTCAGCTTCGTGGGCTATAATACTGTAGGCATCTATAGTTGATATATTCTGCTTTTCTTCTATATGATTATCGAGGATGGATGCTTGGCATGGGATACTAGAGGGTTTAAACCCTAAGAGTGTATACATCGAGCCTAAAGCTACAAGCTTCTTTAGACCTAGGCTTGAGAGAAGCTTAGATGCAAGTCTTCCTCTAGAAAATATATCGCCATATACTACAGTTACAGATCTAAGTTCGGCTTCGCTAAGCTTCGATGCGAATAGTAGTGCTAAAGCATCGTCGATATCATCGCCTATATCCGTATCTACATGTATAGGGATTATACTACGCATATATTCCACCCGATAGATTTAACTCTCATACATTTTAGATTTAATCTTGGCGGCGATCTAAATGCACTCAGTTAGGGATGATACTAATAGGAAGGAGATAGAGATACTTAGGATACTTAGTGAACATCGAGAACCTGTAGGATCTACGATCATAAGGAATGAGCTTTCTAAGAGAGGTTTCCTTCTAAGCGATAGAGCTGTAAGATACCATCTTAAGATATTGGAGGAGCGAGGATTAGTTAAAGGGGTTGGAGTTGAAGGTAGGATTATCACGGATAAAGGTTTGGATGAGCTTAGGAGATCGTTAGCGTATGAGAGGATCGGTTCTATACTAACTAGGTATCTATCGCTAGCTTATAGAGTTACATACAGCTTAGATGATGAAAGAGGAGATGTTGTAGCGAACGTTATGGTGGTAGATAAGGATTATAGAGAGTATGTGATGAATATCCTAAAGCTTTTAAAAGATAGGGATCTATTACCAGCACCATACTATAAGATCATAGATGGAGAAGAAGAGTATAGAGGTGTATACGCTCCTGAGGGTAGGATAATAGTTTTTACTGTATGTAACCTTACGATAGATGGTATACTAATACATTCAGGTGTACCGTTAATCCTTAGGTATGGCGGTCTCGTACAATTCATAGATTATAAGCCATTAAGGTTTACAGAACTTATAGCTTACGAAGGTACCACCATTCCTCCACTAGAAGTTTTTATATATAGAAGAATGACATCTATAATGCGTTATATAAGTTCTGGATCAGGATTAATACCTGCAAATCTTAGAGAAATCCCTATGGAAGCATATAACGAGGTTAAAGATATCATAGATACATTACATGATAAGGGTTGGAGAGGGATAGTTATGTTAGGTAAGCCTAATGAGCCTATCCTAGGTATACCAGTATCCATGGATAGGTTTGGTTTATCTATGGTAGGCGGACTCATACCTTCAGCAGCGTTGGTAGAGATAGGTATAGCCGTAGATATATTCGCACCGCATCTATTGATGCCTATAGAAGATATGGAGTTTATAGCTTAAGCTAGGAATTTAAGCTTGCTATAATCCACTATATTCAGAGGTTTCTCACCTGAGAAGAACCTTCTGAAATCCTCTACTACCACCCCGAATAGCATACTTCTCCTTTCATCTGATAAACCCGCTATATGGGGTGTGAGAAATACGTTATCCAAATCATAGAGAGGGCTATCCTCTGGTAGAGGCTCCTTTTCGAATACATCTAACGCAGCCCACGCGATCCTCCTACCCCTCAAAGCTTTAATCAAAGCCTCCTCATCTACCAAGGCTCCTCTAGCAGTATTGATTAGTATAGCGTTAGGTTTCATAAGGTTGAACTCCCTTTCACCTATCATATGATATGTTTCAGATGTCGAAGCAGCATGTAAGCTTACTATATCCGACATAGATAGTAGCTTATCTAAATCCGTCTTCTCTACTCCATAACTCTCTACTTCATCTATACTTACGTAAGGATCGTATACCAGGATCCTCACATTGAATGGTTTAAGAAGCTTAACGAGTTCACGAGCTACAAACCCGAATCCTACTAAACCTATAGTTTTCCCTCTAAGATCATATGTATGCACAGTCCTCTCCTCCCTATACCTCCAATCCCTCCTACGCATAGCCTCTATATGCTGTGGTATAGCTCTCAGGCAATTCAGTATCATAGCTAGGGTGAACTCTGCTACACCGACACCTATAGCTGAAGCAGCGTTCACTACAACTATACCTCTTTTAAAAACCTCATCTGTAACGTATGGCTTAACGCTTCCAGCAGCATGACCTATAATCTTAAGCCTATCAGCGTTAGCTAACACCTTCTCAGTAAACCTAGGTGAACCCCAGCTTGTTATACAACCATCCACCCCTCTTATAAGCTCTGCAAGCTCATCCTCTGTTAGATTCCTATCGTACGGGTTAAACATTACGTCTGCGAAACAGCGGAGTTTCTCCTCATCATCAACTCTAGAAACCCTTCTATACAACCCCCTCGGTATAGTAACTAAAACCTTTACATTACGGTTCAAAGAAGCACCTCCACAGATACTATAAGCTACATATTATCTTCCTTATATACGCTATATCTCTCCTAGTAATATCGATAATCTTATCTATGCTTTCATCGTATTCGCTATGAAGGGATACAGGGCCTTCGAAGCCTATGCTTCTAAGTATTTCGAAAACCTTACCCCATGGAACCAACCCTTCACCTAGTGGAACAGTATGAGCAACCCATCCCCGCTCTGTTTTAAACCATCCGAAATCCTTAACCGCAACCATAACGATTCTATCACTAAGCATATCCATACCCATAAGCCATCCTGCAAGCCCCCCCTCCACAGCCATATGACCAGGATCTATATATGCACCGATATATTCTGGATCAAACCCCTCTAGTATGGATCCTAGTATCGCAGGCTCAGCTGTCATGTACATACCTGAATGCGTATGTAACCCAGCGGTTATGCTATACTCTCTGCAAAGCTTCTCTATACCTTTCAGACTTCTCCGTATATCCTCAATCTGCTTTCTAAGATATCCAAACCCCATATACCTCCAGTAACCTAGCTTAACATACTCTACTCCAAGCCTAGATGCTATCGAGAATACTTCCTTAGCATAGGGTTCGTCAGAAGATGTTATAGACGTCGTTATCATAGGAACCGTCAACCCTCTACTCCTAAATATATCTACAGCTTCTACAAGCTTCTCTGAGACACTACTAGGTTCTATATATCCTCCAGGTCTGACCGTTAAATCTATCCCTTCAAACCCCATACTGACAGCTAGATCTGCAAACCCCTCCATAGGCATGGATTGGAACATCTTAGAGAATAGTATAATCTTCATAGTAATACACCTCTAAGCCTATCCTATAGTTGAGGAAGCTATAAGCTCTACAAACTCCATAGTCTTAACAGCATCATCGAAGCTAGTCTCAGGCTCCACGTCATTCTTTATACAATCTATGAAATATCTATTTTCCTGAAGGAATCCATATGTTATATGGAAATCTCTGATACCGCCGACTAAATCTAGGTTTCTTAGAATCTCGATTTCTCCATAAGGTTTATCTTCTCTAAGAATGTATGCTACCTGCTTCTCAGGAGGATCTAATGGTAGGTCAACCATAGCCCATATACCTTTAGAATGCATCTCGAAATAGTGGATCCTACCTCCAGATGAGTAGTTTGAGTATAGATGACCTACACATCCACTATCAAACACTATTAGAGCGTTAAAGCTATTCGGATAATCAACATAGAACTTCGATACATAGCTAGAAACCTTTACAGGTTCACCTCCCATAAACCTCAACGCATCTACAGCATGAATAACATCTGCAACTAGATAGCTTACAGAACCCCAAGGCTGAGGCTCGTTTAGGGCATTCTTATGGAAGACTGCTAGACAATGCGTTATCTTCCCATACTCCTCTACTATACTCTTAGCCTTCCTAAATACTGGTATAAACCTCCTATTAAATCCAACCATACCTTTACACCCATACTTCCTAGCTGCTTTAGCCATCATCCTGGTTTCAGATGATGAAACTCCAGGAGGCTTCTCTATGAATACACTTAACCCACGTTTAAGACATTCGATAACTATGGAGGTCATAGGTTCAGCATCGGCGTAGAAGCCTACAGGTATCGGAGACATAACAACGTAGACAGCATCTAGAGATACTGTATCTAGCATATCCCTATAACGTTTAAACCTATATTCTATACCGTACAGGTCCCCTATAGATCTAAGCCTCTCCTCATTGAGATCGCATATAGCTTTCAACTCTACATCAGGAAAGCTGGCGAGAGAAGGGTAATGTACCCTAGTCGCATGCCGACCAGCACCTATAAACCCTACTCTAACCCTATCGCACAAAGCTATACCTCCACCTCGCTTATAGGATGATCAACTATGGATATATATAGAAGATGGATTACGATAACCGGCATACCTATTATCAACAATAGCTGCCTAGCATCAGCCTTCCACACCGTACTACTAACTAGATATAATACTTCTAATATATTCTACTCCATCCCTAACTTCCTTATCAACGTCTTCAAACGAGACAAGTTTATGTTTAACATATCTAGGTGAACATATCTCGTATGATACATATCTATCATAACCTATATCTCTAAGCGTATTTATGAATGGTTTCGCTATCCTACCGAATAACCCTGTACCTAGCGGTACTCTTTCTAGCCTTGTAGCTCTTATAGCCGATCCTCCACCACCTTGTATCCATATGAATTTTCCACTCCTCTCGATCGAATCTCCTACATGTACATGTACAAGTATATCCCTAACCCTATGATAAATCCTTCGTAAATCTTCTTCGATGTTATCAGAGTATGGATCTACATCGCCAGTCCATAAGAGTAGTTCTGGATCTATACATGCCTTAAGGTTTGATGATCCAACCTCATCTATCATGGATAATACATCCTCGTAGGATTCTATTATAGGTGGATGATTTTGTAGAGCTAGGATTACATCATACTCCTCTGCGAATCTAGAAGCCTCCTTCAATCCATCCCTACATAGCTCCCACTGCCTCCAGTATGGTATACTCGGATCTACATCTCTCATCCCCGCTGCGAAAACTCTAACCGTTTTTACATCTAAATCCGATGCAAGTTTAATAACTTCCTTAGCGTATAATATGTTAAGCTCCCTTCTAAACTCGTCTGGCCCCGAGAAATCGGTGTAGGATGCTAGGACCGGTATCTCCACGTTATATGATGAAGCCTCCTCCACTATCCTACGCCTAGTTTTCGAATCTAGATCTATAGGAGATGCATGAGGTCTCTTAGCCATAAGCTCTACTCCATCATACCCATACTTAGCGACTCTAGCTATAACCTCCTCGATACTTAGAGGCTTACCTATATAGAAGAATCCTGAATAGCTTACAGAGTGGAGGGATACCTTCATATCATCTTCTAAACTATATTCTACGATCTATTAAAGATAGCTAGTATACGATCCCCATCCTCCTCAGTACATCTACTACATACTTCTCAGCTTCATCTACGATCCTCTTGAATAGATCCTCCCCATCCTCTCTAGATGCTCTACTAGGCTCCCCCCATACACCTGTAGGCGTTAATTCATCCATAGGCATGTAATCTAGGAAATCCCTAGTAGCTCTAGGTTTATAATCCCCCTGCAGCCCGCCGACTAGATCCGGCTTCAAGTATAGCATTAAGGATGTTTCATGAAAACCTGCATGTATATCCTCGGCATATCTAGAACCGAAGTACATACCACCTAAATCTACAAGTACTGCTAAAGGTTTTCTACCAAATCTATGATTCATCTCTCTAACTATACTTTTAAGATTATAGTTTCCTCCATGCCCATTAACTATTACTAAAGCTTTGAATCCATGAGCCCTAAGCGATAGAGCTATATCCCTTAGTAGGAAGTATAATGTAGAAGGCTTAAGCCATATAGTAGATGTATAATTGCTATGCTCTATAGAGCAACTGTAGGGTATGGGTGGTAGTAGGAGCCCCCCTATCCTACTAGTTAAAGCTCTACCAACCTCGTAGGCTATAATTGTGTCAGTAGATACCGGTAGGTGTAGACCATGCTGCTCCATAGAGCCTATAGGTTGTACAGCTATAGCTGGTTTAACCCTAGATATATCTAGCTCACTATTCTCATACGAAAGCATAGGATAACGTTTACCTTTCAGGTATAATAAAACTAACCTAGGATTACGTAGTCAAGCATTATACGGTTAACTCTAAGTGATATATAGCAATCTTTATCTACTATCCTAAGCTTCGATAGAGTTGGGGTATGGATGTATATAGTAGGGTTATGTGCGTTCTGAATGGAGGTATACCTGATCGTATACCTATGCTAATATATTCAAACCATCTACCTAGAGGTAGGTTTGAGCGTGAAGTTAGGAATATGGGTTTAGGATTAGATGTTAGGTGTAGCGTTTACAAAGCTTACATGCCTAACGTTAGAGTTGAGGAGAGGAGATCTGGAGACTACGTCTATACAATCTACCATACACCTAAGGGCTGCCTCTCGATGACTACTAGAGTTGGATTAAGATTCCAGCTTCCAGGTGGAAGCTGGGTAGCTGAGCATCCAGTTAAGAGTGTAGAGGATATCGAAGCTTTAAAGTATATGATTAGGGATACCGTCTATGAGCCTAGCTATGATGAGTATCTACAGCTTAAGAAGGATCTAGAAGGGGATGGGATTGTTACAGTAGGAGCCGATTACACACCTTTAATGAAGCTTATCGTAAGGTATATGGGGTTTAGGAATTTCGCTCTAATACTCATGAAGAAACCGAATATTATCGATGATCTAGTACGGGAAATCGATGAAAAATATGAGGAGATGTATAGGGTTATAGCCGATTCTCCAGCTGAGATAGTTAGGATAGGTGATAATATAGATGGTAGGATTATATCTCCTAAACTATTCGAGAAGTACTGCCTACCATACTATAATAGGTATTCTAGGATTCTTAAAGCTAAGGGTAAGAAGGTTATATCCCATATGGATGGTAGACTTAAAACTTTGAAAAACCTTATAGCTAAGACTGAGCTAGATGCTATAGAAGCTTTCACACCTCCACCAGGTGGGGATCTATCGGTAAGCGAAGCTAGAGCAGCGTGGAGCGGTAAGATTATATGGATGAATTTTCCAGAAGCGATCTTTCTAAGAAGCCCTGAGGATATAGAAGCATACACGTTGAATCTACTAGAGGAGATAGCTCCAGGATCAGGCTTCATACTGAGTATAACAGAGGATATACATCCAGATCATCTTAAGAAGGGGTTGGGGATACTAGTGGAGACCGTATACAAGTATGGGGAGATACCGATTAGGAAACCTATTCGAAGCTATGTATAGATAGGTGGTTTACATGCTCGATGTAGCAGCTATCCTCTCGAGGAAACCCTTCGCAGTCGTTGCTCATAGAGGTGCAAGTAGCTACGAGCCTGAAAATACTCTTAGAGCCTTTAGGAGAGCTATAGATATGGAGGCTGATATGATCGAAGCCGATGTAAGGCTTTCGAAGGATGGTGTAACAGTAGTTATACATGATGAGAGTCTTGATAGGACTACAGGTGTAAGCGGATTAGTTAGAGATTATACTATAGATGAGCTTAGAAAGCTTAACGCAGGTCTAGGTGAGAGAATACCTCTACTCTCCGAAGTTTTAGAACTCGTTAAGGATAGGATCGGCTTCATACTAGAGGTTAAAGAAGTTGAAGCATCGATACCATCCCTAGAATTAGTCGAGGAGATGGGTATGATGAAGCAGGTTCTATTCGCATCATTCCATCTAGATGCTCTAAGGATCATAGCTGATTCTAGTAGAAGCGCATACCTATGCCTCATATACTCTAAACCTGGTAGACAGCTATTCGAAGCTAGGGATTTAGGCTGTATAGCTGTAGCTCCGCATTATAGGCTTCTATCAGTAGAATCCATAGCTTCAGCTCATAGGCTTAGGCTTAAAGTTAACCCATGGACTATAGACGATCCGGAGACAGCTATCCGAGTTATAGAAATGGGTGCAGATGCTATAACGACGAATAAACCAGATGTAATAGTATCTTTAAAGAAATCCTATGTATCGAGATAGATTCTAGACTAGCTAAGCTAATCTCTATGCATAAGGAATTTCCTGAAGAACTGTATAGATTTCCTTCCAGACCAGCTATGCTCTCCAGGAAACACCTCTATCCATAGATTCTCAGGGTAGCCGCTCACCTCGTATGCTCTCCTAATAGTTTCATGAGCTTTTAAAGCTGAATGTATCCAGAAGCATGTATCCGATGCACCGCTTTCTATAAGTAGAGGTTTAGGAGCTATCGCAGCTATAACATCAGGTACATCCGCATACTTGTATAGGTATGGTACTATCTGAGATCCGCAGAAATTCGGTCTAGATATAGCATAGTGCTCAGTCGTAGTAGCATAGCATATTATATCCGCAGCTTTTATCCTATCATCTAGTAGAGCTAGGTATGTAGTCATAGTTCCTCCGAAGGATAAACCCATACATCCTATCCTATCAGGATCAACCTCCCTCCTAGTAGTTAGGAAGTCTATAACTCTCATACCATCGAATATATTAGAGCCTAGTAGGGTTCTACCCAGTATCAAGTGTTGTAGGAAGTGTACGTTACATATATCCCTACCAGGATATGGGTTACGATAGGCTATACGTTCACCGAAGCTTCTCCAATCAGGTACTATCGTTACAAACCCTGCTATAGCCATCTGCTCGCCATAGTTATAGTTATGCATAGCTATATTCGCCTTCCTATTCGGATCGTTGAAATGTACTCCTGCAACAGGATCCTTACCATATGGTCCATGTCCATGAGCACAGAGTATAGCAGGCTTCCTACCACCCCCATTCTTAGGTATCAGTAGATATAATGGTACATAGCAATCCTCCTCAGATTGTATCAGCCACTTCTCCCTTACATAATACTCAGTCTCCTCTGAGGATAATAGTTGAGGATCCAGCGGCGCCGGCTTAGGGAATTCCCCCAAAAGTTCCAGTATCTTAGCTTTAAGCTTAGCTTTCCACTCCTCAAATTCCTCTCTACTCCTAGCTTGGAAGGACATAGATGGTTTAATCCTCTTATAGAGTTTTAAGATGAAGTTATCCGTAATCTGAGGAGCATCTACTATATCGACCATAACCTATACACCAAAATAGATTAGCTATTTCCCAATCTTAAATCGCTCCCTAACGATAGTTATGTATTCTACGTAGTTACGGAAGGATATATCAGCAGATACGGCGTGATCCACACTCACTATATACCCACCCTCCTCTGTAAGCTTAATCTTCCTCTCAACTTCCCTTCTAAGAGCTGATCCACCCGTTGCTAATACACGCTTATCTATGTTTCCTATCATTAGTAACTTCTCTCCATACCTTTCTCTAAGCCTAACAGCATCCATACCGGCGGCAGCTTCAAGCGGATATATACAGTTCACACCCCCCTCTATGAATAGATCGTTTAAAACTTCGTGATTCCCATCAGTATCCACCATTATTATATCTATACCCCTACTCCTAAGGAATCCTGTAAGCTTCTTATAGCATGGAAGCATGAATTCTTCGAAGAGTTTAGGCGATATATGCGGGCCTCTATTATAACACATATCCTCCCATATACTTACATAATCTAGCTTAACATTCTCTACTATATCCCTACTAGCTTCTATTAGGAAATCAGCCCAGAAATCCATGATATCGTGGATCAAACCTGGATCCCTGTAGAATGATATGAGAAGCCTTTCTAAACCCATGAGGTATCTAGCTTGACCGAAAAACCCGGGCATAGAGAGGCCTACTACCCTATCTGTAGCCCTATAGTAGTCTATAAGCTCGGGGCTCCATGTCTTAGGATATCTCCTAATATCTCTTGGATCAAACCTCCCCCTAATCCTAATCCAGTCAGACCAATTCTTCACAGGGAAATTTATGAATGTAGGCATAGAGGTGGATGTTTTAAGCACCCTCATAGTTATACCCATATCATTAACTTCAATCCTATACCTATCATTCTCCTCGAGAACTCTAGGTATAAACCTCGGTATAGGTCCATAATCCATGGGGAATGATTCACGTTTATCGAATCCGAAGTAATCGTATACATCGACACCGGCTGGAAGACCCTCACCCCTCCATCTATTTACCGTCTCAACCCAGAAACCTAGAAACTCATAGTATGGAGGTCTATCAACATCTTTAAATCTCATATACCTTGCGAAACGTTCTCTAGAACTCATAAAAGTCATGGAATAACACCTAAAACTAGTATGACAGCGATTCAGACTATTATAGTTATCGAGCTTACATTCAAGATACTTCTGCATCTGATGGAAGGAAAAGAAAAATTGATATTATCCTATAATATCTCTACGTAGTCGCTGAGGTGTAGAATCTTGGAGAAGGCATGGCATGCGATGACTGAGGAGGAGGTATTAGCGATTCTTAAAACATCGCGTAATGGGCTTAGTAGTGAAGAAGCTAGGAGGAGGCTATCAGAGTATGGGCTGAATAAGATTGTAACTAAGGGTGGTGTAAATCCCATAAGAGTATTCCTTAACCAGTTTAAGGATATCTTCGTTCTAATACTTATCGCAGCGATAATAATATCCATGGTTACGGTTTTAATAAAGCCAGAGCCTCCGACGATGGAGGATTATATCGAAGCTCTAACAATAGGAGCTATAATAATGTTGAATGCTATCATAGGCTTCATACAAGAGTATCGCTCTGAGAAGGCTATCGAAGCTATGCGTAGATTAACAGCGCCGAAAGCTAAGGTTATCAGGGATGGGAGGAGCATCGTCATACCGGCTGAGGAGGTTGTCCCAGGGGATATACTCATACTCGAAACCGGGGATCGCATAGTAGCTGATGCACGTGTAATAGAGGCTATAGAGTTGAAGGCTGATGAAGCAATCTTAACCGGTGAATCTACCCCGGTTGAGAAGTATACAGGTATACTTCCTGAGAATACACCCGTAGGGGATAGGCGTAATATGGTGTTTATGGCTACGCATATTATCTATGGTCGTGGAAGGGCTGTAGTCACATCTACCGGTATGTATACCGAATTTGGGAAGATAGCTAAACTCGTACAGGAGGTGGAGGAGGAGGAGACCCCGCTTAAGGTTAAGCTTGAAAGATTTGCTAAGAAACTTAGTCTGTTAATCGTTTTGATATGTGCTCTCGTCTTCATAATAGAATCGACACATATCTATACCCGTGGATCTATAGAGATAGAGAGCTTCCTAGATGCGTTCATCACATCTGTAGCATTAGCGGTTGCAGCAGTTCCTGAAGGCTTAGTCGCAGTCGTAACAGTTACCCTAGCTCTAGGTGCGAGAGAGCTTGCTAAACGTAACGCTATAATCAGAAGGCTATCCTCAACCGAGACTCTAGGATCTGTAACCGTGATATGCTCCGATAAGACCGGTACTTTAACTAAAGGTGAGATGACTGTACGGAAGATCTATCTAAACGGGAGGATCATCGATGTCACCGGTGTCGGCTACGAAGCTAGGGGTGAATTCCTATATGGAGGGGAGCGGGTTGATATCGGGAATGATACGGGTCTAGCTATACTATTAACCGGTGCAGCCTTATGTACGAACGCTCAGTATGATGGTAAGAGTATAATCGGTGATTCAACCGAGGGTGCTTTAATCGTCGCAGCGGCTAAAGCAGGTTTATGGAAGGATAAATTGGAGGATATGTATCCACGCATCTATGAAATCCCGTTTACCTCTGAGAGGAAGAGGATGACTACGATCCATAAATCCATCGATGGAAGACTACTAGTGTTTATGAAGGGAGCTCCAGAAATGGTTTTAGAACGTTGCACCCACATCCTTAAGGATGGTGAGCTTAAAAAGCTTAACGATGAGGATAGGAAGGTGATACTCTCGGTAAATGAAAGGATGGCTAGCGATGCGTTGAGAATCCTAGGCATAGCCTACAAAGAGCTAGCTTCTAATGATCTAGATGATCTGGTAGGTAGAGAGAAGGTTGTAGAAGGCTTGGAGGATAATATGGTTTTCCTAGGTTTAGTAGGTATGATAGATCCGCCTAGGGAGGAGGCTAAGATAGCCATTCAGCTATGTAGGAAAGCTGGGATAAAGGTTGTTATGATAACAGGGGATCATAAGCTAACGGCTGTAGCTGTAGCTAAGGAGTTAGGTATCATAGAGGAGGGTGATATAGCGTTAACAGGTGGAGAACTAGATAGGATGAGTGACGATGAATTTGAGAGGATAGTGGAGAAGGTTAAAGTCTATGCTCGTGTCTCACCTGAGCATAAGCTTCGTATAGTTAGAGCTTTAAAAAAGAATGGACATATAGTCGCTATGACTGGTGACGGAGTTAACGATGCACCTGCGCTTAAGCAGGCAGATATAGGTATAGCTATGGGTATAACAGGGACCGATGTTACTAAGGAAGCTGCTGATATGATTCTAGCTGACGATAACTTCGCTACGATAGTTAAAGCAGTAGAATATGGAAGGATAATATACGATAATATCAGGAAGTTCATCTTCTACCTCTTAAGATGTAATCTTAGCGAGATACTTATCGTAGGCTCCTTCGCTCTACTAAACCTAGAGATCCCGTTAACAGCCGGCATGATTTTATGGATAAATTTAGTAACAGACGGCGCCCCAGCTCTAGCTTTAAGTAAAGATCCGCCAATCGAAGATGTCATGTCTAGGCCTCCGAGAAATCCTGAAGAAGGTATACTGCAAGGGAAGGCTGCATCTATACTAGCTTCCATGATCACACAATTCGCTGGGACAGCTATTCTATTCTACATAGCATACTATGTATGGGGTAAATCGTTGAGTGAAGCTAGAACGCTAGCTTTTATGCAGATAACGCTTCAAGAACTCGTACTAGTTTGGAACTGCCGTTCTGATACGAGGAATGCGTTTAAGGTAGGCTTCACTAATAACAAGTATCTATTAGTAGCCGTCTTATTCTCAGCTTTCATAACAGCTCTAATACCATACTCTGGACAGATATTCGGTATACAACTCTTCAAGACAGTACCACTCGATCTTCAGGATTGGCTTCTCGTAATACCAATATCACTTTCAGGATTCCTCGTTATGCCAGAGATATTCTACAATAGGAAGATACTCCTATGGAGATAGTTCTCGAATTATAATGGAGCGCTTACTTAAATCGTAGAGAATATTATGCTTATATAGCGAGACTTGGAGATCGATAGCTCGATCCTAGCTATAGCTTCAAGACTTCTTCATAGATATGCTCTATGCGATTCCTGTTTAGGTAGACAATTCGCTACACTAGGATACCGCCTTACTAATAGGGAGAGGGGTAGATCTATAAAGATAGTCTTATTAATGGATGCTGAAGCCTCCGAGGATATAGAAACCATACGTGTATTATCATCTATGGGTATGCTTCCAGAAGCTTCAGCATCACTACAGAGGAGGAAGATAGCTCCCCCTGAGCCGCAGGTATGCTTTATATGTGAAGGGGTTTCAGATAAACTTAAGGATATAGCTTCTAGGATTGTAGATGCCGTCTCCAGCTACGAATTCTACTCGTTCGTCCTAGGAATTAATATACCTGGCTGGATTTCTGAACGTGAGGATATGGTTAGGTCTATCTCCAATTCGATGTATTGTGAAAGTTTAAAATCAGAGTTTAGTCGTGAACTAGGTAAGCTACTATCCTCTATCCTTGGAGTGAGATTCGATCCTGTTAGGCCGGATATTAATATAGTTGTAGATCCATTCTCCCTATCGATCGATGCATCACCCACACCTTTATACCTAGCTGGGAGGTTTAGGAAGCTTAAGAGCGAGTTACCTATTAGATCAAGGATGTGTAGAGCTTGTATGGGTAGAGGATGCGATCTCTGTAGGAGTCTCGGCGCTGAGGAGGTCTCCGTAGAGCATATACTTAGGAGGATATCCATCGAGCTTTACGAATGCGAATCTGTTAAGCTACATATACCCCTAAATGATGGTAGAGATAGAGTAGTCTTAGGATCGGGTAGAATATTTGTATTAGAGATTCGTAAACCTAGACGACGATCTATAAATCTCGACATATTCAAGGAGAGGTTAGACTCCATATCTGAAGGTTTAATCGACGTAGATAATCTATCCTATGTAGATAGAGGATTCATACGTAGGATGAAAACTATCCTCGAACCAGAAAGCTACATTCTCCTACTCAAACCCTTAGAGTCTACGAGTGTATCTCCTAAAGTCGTGGAGTATTTTAGGAATTTGGAGGGGTTGAAGATTAAGCAGAAGTATCCTGGGTTTAAGGTTAGGGTGAAATCCATCTCCAAGGTATCTGTTGAAGTTAGACAAGATGGTCTAGTTGAGCTTAAGTTTACATCATCCGAGCCTCTCCATACGAAAAGCTTTATAGAAGGTGGGAGAGATACAAAGCCTACCGTTACAGATATTACAGGTGTATCCTGGATGCTAGTAGAGACCATAGTCTATGTAGGTGATGTAAGCTATGCCTAACTCTAAAGGATATAGATCTAGAACTAGGAAGATCTTGAGGAAGCGTGTTGATGAGAAGTATCTTAGCTTAAAGGTTACGCCTCTACTGTATAACTATAAGCCTGGGGATAAGGTCGTCATAGATATAGATCCATCGATTCATGAAGGTATGCCTCATCGTAGGTATCAAGGTAGGGTTGCGGTTATATCCGGTATGAGGGGTAGAGCGTATATACTCGAAGTTAAGGTTGGGGGGAAGGTTAAGCAGATTATAGCTAGACCAGAGCATATACGTCCCTGGATTCAATCATCTACAGCTTAAAACTTAAAATATAGTTAGCTACCTAGTTTTCTAAGGGTATCAGAATTGTCTAGTAAGATTAATGAGAAGTACCCTATATCTATACCTGAAGTTCTTAAGATACTTTTCAGTATAGGTGAAGGTAACCTTACATCTATACAGCAGAGGGTTTTAGACTATGCCTCAAAGTTCTCGAAAGTGAAACCAGATGATGCTCCTAAACTAATCTCTATACTAACTTCAGATTTTGGTGTAGAACCAGAGTTAGCTGTACAATTAGTCGATATAATGCCTCGAAGCGTAGAAGAGATTAGAACTATACTTAGAACTGGTAGATGGCGCCTCGCATCGACCGAAATCTTCTTGAAGATACTCGAAGTTCTAGATAGCTTCAGACTATCTAAATAGGGTATAGTATACGGTATAAGCATACACTAGGATAATGGGGGTAATATATGCAGATGTTTCTTAGTAGAAAACAGAAGATTTACGAGGATTACGGATACATCCTAGACTACCCTGTACATAGACGTGTAGCTAGAAAACCTGCTCTAGGAGAGATTGCTCAGTTAGTCGGTGAGAGATTCTTCCTACTTCTAGAAGCTGTGGTTAGGCCAGGGGTATCTCTAGATATAGGTGAAAGGGTTTTCATAGGTAGGGATAGTCGTGATAAGATACTCTACGTGCTAGGATTGATAGAGTATCAAGATCTTACCGATATAGCTAGATCCGAACTCGAACATGTAGTAGAGAACATAGTAAGGGTGAATGAGAAGCGGTTTGTAGAATTCTTCAACTCATCGACTCCTATATCTCCTAGAATGCATGCTCTCGAACTTATACCTGGTATCGGTAAGAAGTATATGTCAGTGATACTTAGGGAGAGGGAGAATACCCCATTTAAATCGTTTACCGATATACAGCAAAGGACAGGTATACCGGACCCAGCTAGATTAATAGCTAAACGTATAATAGAGGAGATAAGCGATCCTAACGTTAAGTATAGATTATTCACGGCTAAGATAGCTAGATATGGTATAGAATAGCTTCTAGAATATCAACGTATATCCATAACCATTAGGTATCCATCCCTCCCGTTATAGTAGCCCTTCAGTATGGAATGTATTTTAAACCCAGCTTTACTGTACAATCTTATAGCAGCGTCATTATCCACCCTAACCTCTAGCAGTACCTTACGTATACCTAGACGCTTCATATCATCTATAGCTTCTCTAAGAAGTGTACCACCTAACCCCATCCTCCTATAACCTGGATGAATAGCTATAGATAGTATATGCGCCTTAGATCCTAGACATATATAGGATATATATCCAACAACCCTACCGTTATACTCTACGATCAACGTGTTTCCCTCCATAAGAAGGTATGATAATAGATCTCTAGGATAGGATTCATCCCCGAAGGAGAGCGTCTCTACTTCACGTATATCATCTAGATCACGTATACAACCATACCTAACCCTAATACTACTCATTATAACATCGCAGGGTATACTTACGTTAAAGATTTAAGCTTTCCTCCTACGAAGCTAATCTACGTCTGAATACAGATTTATCGTCTCAGGTGGGTTTCTGTATGGCTAATCGTATCGTCGCTACGATACTATGCGGCGGTCCCGGTAGTAGGCTCAGACCTTTAACATACTATTTTCAGAAAGCTATGATCCCTATCGGATCTAGGCAGAAACCACTCCTAGAATATATAATACTACTTTTGAGAAAACATAATTTGAGAGATATAATTCTGCTTGCAGGATATAAGCATGAACAAATAGAGAATTACTTCGGTGATGGATCTAGATTCTACGTTAACATAAGATACTCGCTAGATAAACCCGGGTTCAGCGGTACCGGGTGGGCTTTACTCAATGCTTACGAATCAGGTTTACTAGAAGGGTATGATGATATACTGGTATACTATGGGGATATACTATCGAATATAGATGTATCCGATTTCATACGATTCCATCTAGAGCGTAGAGCAATCATAACTCTCGCAGTAGCTAAAGGGTATAGGATACCGGTAGGGGTTGTGCACATAGATGGAGATAGAATTCTAAAGATGGAGGAGAAGCCTATCCTAAACCTACCAGTATCGATAGGAGTCATAGCTATGAAGATAGATACTCTAGACTATCTAAGAAAATTATCTGAAAGGCATAGGGGTAGAGAGATGGATATAATGAGCCATTTAATACCTATGCTTATATCGATGAATATACCTGTATACGCTTATCTAACCGATAGATTCTGGTATGATGTAGGCTCCACAGAGAGGTATGAAAAGCTGGATGTGAAATTGGTAGATGAGCTATTCAAATACCTATTTGAGTAGTGTAAAGGAAGCTCACCATACAAGACGATAATTTATTTAGGATAAATTTTATAACCTAAAACGCTACGAATCAAATATGCTTATAGCTCTAGGGGGTTTGTATATTGAGTAGAGATCAAATTATAGGAGCCATACTCTTAGTCGGATGCATCCTAGGTATACTAATCTATGGATGGCTGGTATTCGCTTCACAATGGGCTTTTCTAACCCTACAAGTAACAGGCTTCATAGCGGTTGCAGGTGTTTTAGCAATACTAGCATGGATAGGCTATACCTTAGCTACAACGCCTCCACCTAAACCTATAGAGGATATAGAGAAGGAGATAGAGGAGGAATTGAAGAAGATAGAGAAGGAGGGGGAAAAACAATCACAATCATAGATACCCATCTACACTCTTAGAATACCATTATAGCTAGAGTTATGAAGAATATTTTATACGCGTCTAGATATTGAAGCCACTATAGGTTTACATAAGGTTATCGATTAAGTAGCTTTCCATCCATAAGCTTCACTATATTATGCATAACCTTATACGATCCAAAGAAATATTACCCAGAGTCGGGTTTAGGATTTAGGGAAAACCTTATAAACATAACCTCTTTATAGCCTAGAGATAAGATAGCCTATGGATTTCTATAAGGTTATCCGAACTAGACGTAGTATTCGTTCATTCAAGCCAGATCCCATACCACCCGATATATTAGAGAGAATACTGGATGCTGCGCGTATATCGCCATCTGGATCTAATCGTCAACCATGGTTATTCATACTAGTCGATGACCCAGATACTAAACGTAAACTCGCTGAATGCTGTAGTAGACAGATGTTTATAGCTGAAGCCCCTGTAGTAGTCGTAGTCTGCGGCTTCAATATACACTATAATAGGGGAGGCTACATGGGCGATCTAAGTATGCTAGTAGACTGCTCTATAGCTACGACTCATCTAATACTAGCAGCTAGAGCTGAGGGGGTAGGCTCATGCTGGATAGGTGCATTCGATAACAATTGTATAAAGAAGCTTCTAGGAATACCTGAAGATGTAAACGTGGTAGCGGTAGTTCCCCTAGGCTATCCTAAGGGTGATGCTTTCGTAGATGTATCCGTAGAGAGTCGTAAATCGCTCACTGATATCGTTAGGTTAAACAGATTCGATGGACCTGGATGGTCTAGATGACTAGGTAAGCTTAACTACTAATCTTGAAGCTAACGCATCTATCTCTATAGATCTAAAACCCTCTATACACGCTAATCTCCTAGACCCCATATCCCTTAGATCTATATTCCCGCCGCTTATCTCTACGAAGGCTACATCCCTAGCTATAAGTCTCCTCCCATCACCATCCTCGACGTAAATCTTGAGTAGGCACACTCCTATACCACACGATACTATCGCATAATTTACTAGATATAAAGTTGTATTGAGAACTAGCTGGCCCTATCTACATGTATCTTCAAAACCATGGATAGAATAAAACATATAGACATCACTATGGATAAGGTTACGACGAATAGTTTAGGATGAATCGAGTATATGTATCCCATAACTACTGGTGTAGCTATGTTCACGATCGATGATAAGGTAGTCGTTATGGATAATACCTTAGCCCTATACCTATCATCGATATACTCTACTTCATTCGTTAAGAATGTTCTTGATATGGAGTAGCTTACAGCCGAGTATAAGCCGAATAGTATACCAGTAGCTAAAACTCCGTATATACTCCTAGAGGATAGAAGAGTTAGAGTAGCGATAAAACCAGATAGATATCCTACCGATAGAGCTTTAACATAGCCAGTCTTAGATGATATCCTAGGTATTATGATTAGTAGTAGTGGAAGGGATGTAATCGAGGATGAGAATGGTAGAAGCGAAGCCTCCCCAGCTGTTAAACCTACCCCCATCTTATCGACTAAGTATAGGGGTGTATAGAGGGTTGAAGAATAGTATGTCGTAATCATTATAGATAGTAGTATTAGGATTAGGAGTACACGTTCACGAATTATAACCCTAAGAACTTCTACATATCCTTTAAAACCCGATAGAACCCTCTCCCTCCTAACTCTAAAACTCACTTCAGGCTCCCTCAAGTATATCCATCTAACAATGTACATGAAGCTTAGAGATGCTATAGCTATAGTGAATAGAATCCTACAGCCTAGATCTATATCATATAATGCTATTATATACCCAGCTATCGGCGTCATCATCATACCTGTAGTATAAGCAATCGATACATAGGCATAAATACCAGATCTATACCTAGGCTCCGTATCCTCTACTAGTAGGCACTCCCATATAGGGTATACTATCGATGTACAACCCTCGATAATATATGCGATTAGAGCATGGATTATATCCCTAGATAGAAGCCATACAGTAAGCGCTAAGAGCCATGTCAAACTATCCAGAATCATAAAACTCTTCTTCCTGCCAAACCTATCAGCGACATATCCACCGATTATCGGGAAGAAAATCATTATAGCTGTGTATATGGATGATAGTGTACCTATCTCCACCTCAGTTAATCCTATAGCCTTCCTTAGGAATATAGATCTGTAGAAGAATACCCAGCTCATAGGTATACTCCAAAATGGCTCAGTAGCTACGAGAATCTTCGCATTCCTACCCCAACCCTTAAACCATACTGTAAATCTATTGAGATCCACCATGTAATCATCATCCCAGATGTAGGGAGAAGTAGATTATAAAGAATATATTAAGCATACACTACATAGGCTTCGATACATGTATACCCCTAGCGACTATATAGGGAGCTAGTACAGGGGTCTCAACCTCCCACCACTTAATCTGATAGCATCTATCCGTAGCATGTTCTATCGAGGATAAGAATTCATGAAGCTTCCCAGTTATCCTCAACCCTTTAATAGCCTTCTCTATCTTCCCATCCCTAACCCTAAATGCAGCATCCCTAGTAACGGTGGAGAATAATCCATCGACATAGCTTTGAAGCCTCGTATACCAGTTATTCGTTAAGATTAATCCATCACTAAGTGTAGATGGTAGCTCATCCTCCCCTAGATCACCGGGTTTAAATTTGAGATTCCAAGGCTCTGGTCTAACCCATCCAGCATTACCAGTACTCTCGGTATTAAACTTAGATGCAGTTTTAGAATTATGTAGTAAACTCTCGAAGACACCCCCAGATATTATAGTAGTTATCCTCGTAGGCATACCTTCATCATCGAAGCTAGTAGATCTAGGTAGACTGTTAGTCATCCCATCATCCTCTATGCTAACAATCTCAGAAGCTACTCTATCACCAGGTTTAAACCTTGAGAGGAAGGATAAGCCAAGGTAGACCTGGAGGGCTGAAGCCATCTCACCTATTACATTGACTATGTTCCCGACTACCATAGGTGATAGAGCTACATCGTATACACCAGGTTCTATAGGTTCAGGATTCCTCGATAGATAAGCGTAAACCCCAGCTCTCCTACCAACCTCCCTTACATTACATTCGTCTAGCATCCTTCCTCCATAAGACCATTGACCAACCCCATCCCTAGAGAATGCTCTAAGATAGCATTCAAACTCTGTAGAATCCTCTTGAAGCTCTACCCCCTCGCTAGTAGCTAGAGCTTTAGATGAAGATTTAGCTAAGAGTATACCAGCATAATTATCCGCACCCTCATCCACAGCTTCTTCGATCATTATCCAAGCATAATCGATAGGGTTACGTCTCCCCTCCACTAGATCTACGATCCTCTCATCTACCAAATGTAGAGGGTTAATCCTACGTGGTTCGGGTAGAGGGGCATATATAGATGAGGCTTCAATAGAGCTAGCAGATCTATATAGATCGATTAGCCTATGCTTCACCCTCTCTACGTCTAACGTTCTATAATCGCATAGGATTATTCTCCCATTCTTAGCTAGATACATGTGTACGCATACATCAGCCCATGATTGTGTAACCGTAGGCTCCCCTGAAAACTTTACCATAACCATCCTATCATATACTAGTTTACAAGCGGTTTCATCGAATCCTATCCTTAACCCTTCCCTCACCAAGGATTTAGAAGTTTCTAATATACTCATAGAGTATGCACCCCCAGTTTAACATGCCTAAGCCTGACATCAGGGCTACCAAACCATACGGGTATACCCTGCATAGGTTCACCTTTACCACATAATCCAGCTTCAAATCTTAAATCACAGCCCTTAGCATCGATCTTAGAATAGAAATCGCTAGTCGTTATCTCTAGGATAGGATTTCTAACAGGCTCCCTTAATTCTCCACCTATTATTCTATAAGCTTCAAGCCCGACATATCTCTGATTCCACCTCTCATCATCTATATTCCACTCCATATACGATGATATATATACGCCATCACGTATACCTTCTATTAACTCCTCTAAACTATAATCGCCGGGGGTTAGATACGTGTTACTCATCCTAACTATAGGTTCGCTACGATAATTTAAAGCTCTAGCAGATCCGTTACTTTCTACTCCGAAGACGTATGCCGTCCACCTATTGTGTAGAAAACCTTCTATCACACCTTCACGATAGAGGTATTTCTCTCCAGCAGCTACGCATTCATCATCGTATAGATAGAAGCCGAAGCTTCCAGGTATAGTAGGATCATCCACTACGGTAGCATGTATAGAGCCGATTCTAGCACCTTTCATCGAAGGTTTTATAAAGCTTAACCCAGCTTGAGCAGCCTCTCTACCTAAAATCCTATCTGCCTCACATGGGTGGCCGCAGCTTTCGTGGACAATTAAACTCGCCACCTCACTTCCAACCACTACATCTACGATCCCACTAGGAGGCTTAACACTTTCGAGTAGAACTTTTTCAAGTCTACGAGATTCTTCGATAATATTCTCATCTATATGCTGTTCTCTAAACTTCTCTAAACCACCTGAAAAACCATATTCATTAATCCTCTGTATAGATCCCTTGATAGGATCACGTAGGATGATGTTATACCGTAGTGATAGCCGTGGAATCCTACTACTAACAAACCCTCCATCACTATTTACTATAAGCTTCTCCTCGATCATCTCCATATACTCTGCTGAGAATATCTCTAACTCTACATTCTTCACAGTATCCCTTAACATAGAGTATATTGATTTATGAAGTGAAAACTTATCCGATATATCGTGTGCATCGAAAGACTCCTTCTCTTTCACCTCATATCTAACAGATCCAAGTCTAGCTTTAGAGAAGCATATAGGTCTCCGCATATACTTACTCGAAGCTCTAGCTGTACTCAAGGCATAATCTATACATTTAGAGATAGATTCATCATCCATACTATTAGTCGATGAAAAGCCCAAGGCTCCATCTACTAATACTCTTATAGCTAGCCCCTCATCTATCCTCTCATCTACCTTAATAGGTATGCCATTCCTAGATGATATCGATACCACTATATTCCTCTGAATACGTGCCTCAGAGTATGATGCTCCAAGTCTACGTGCCTCATCTACTATAGCCTCTAGTTTATCTTCCAAATCAGGACACCTAGCACATCTAGCTAGCATCAACTAGTTAAAAATTCTATAGGTATTCTACTCTACGTAGATAGCCGGCCTCCATGGAATAGATCTAGATGCTCTCCCTGTTGGATCATAAACATCCCCCTCCCCCTCTACGTATATTTCAACCCTGCATTTCAACTCCCTCTCTAGGAATGGTTTAGCATCCTCCAGATACCTCCTCAATACATCTAGGTTTATCCTAGAATACAATTCGACTTTAACTCTACCAAGTCTCATAGCTTCTCTAACAATCTCTGAAGCTAGTCTACTAATCCTATCCATATATCCTTTAAGCTCTGGATCAACCCTACACTTATCGATAAGCCCCCTCACATCTATGGAGCCTAGTTTAAACATTTCTGCAGCGTAGGATGCAACCCTCCACTTATAGGGTGAGGATAGATAGTAGCATATCCTCGAAGCAGGCTTCTTCATAAGCTTCAAGATCTCTCTACTATCTGATAGAAGACTTCTAAGCATATCTTCACATGCTTCTACCACTATATCCCTAAGACTTGGTGATGGTGATGGATAGATTTGGGTAGACGCCATCCCGCCTCCTCCTAATATGCTCCAAACCTCCTCAGCTGTAAACGGAGCTAGTGGAGCTAGGAGTAGAGCTCTAACCTTCCATAAACTCTTCAAGACAGCTTTAGCTACATCATCTAGACCCCCATCTACACTAACCCTAAGCTTATACCAAGATATATCGTCATCCAACCCATAGATTACGCTTTGAACAGCATCCCTAACCTCTAATTCCTCGAGAGCCCTCCTAGCTTCATCTATCCTCGCTTGAAGCCTACTTAATATCCACCTATCTATTACCCTAAGCCTATCCATCACAGAGTCCAACTCAGCTGCACTCTTAAGCTCCTCTGCATCCTTGATAAACCTCTCTAGCCAAGCTTTAAACGATAGAGCGATACTATGCTTAAAATCTACATCTTGTAGTAGGCTTGCAGCGGATAGGAGCGATAGTCTTAGAGCATCCGCTCCATACTCCTTTATAGCGCTCCTCAACGGTATTATATTACCCAGGCTTTTAGACATCTTCTTCCCCTCCATCATAACGCTTCCGTTAACAACGATCTGTCTAGGCCACATCCTCTCATCGAATATCGCTACATGGTTGAATAGGAAGAATGCTAGATGGTTACTCACTAGGTCTCTACCTGAATGCCTACTATCGAGTGGATAGAAGTATTCGATCTCTATTCTTATAGATTCCAAGATATCTCTAGGTATACCGGTAGATTTTGATACACTATCTACATCCCCTCTCCCTAGGATTACATAGTCGAAGAACTCTGGCTTCATACAATCTGGTTTAATACCATATAGATTCACATACTTAGATATGAGGTAGTATACCATGTAGATCGTACTATCCGATAAGGATTCTATAATCCAATCAGGATTCCATGGAAGTCTAGTACCTAGCCCAATCCTCCTCGCACACGCCTTCTCCCTAAGCCAATCTACGACGTTATGAAACTCCGCCTTTAGTACCTCTGGTTTTATACTCATACTATCTATGAGTTTATGAACAACCCTCTTCCACTCTGGATCACCGTAGTCTATAAACCATTGATCCTCGAGTATCTTAACCATGCATAAAGCTCCACACCTACAGTATACTGGATGATTCATTATATCGTAGATGTACGATGCTAACCCCCTAGATCTAAGATCATCAGATATCCTAACCCTAGCTTCAGATACTGGTAGACCACCATATATCGGTATATCATCCCTCATGAACCCTCTATGATACTCAGCTCTGTAAACATCCTGCGTAGCATCTTCAAGCTTCGGATCTCTCTGATCCATTACACGATACTTCTCTACCACATCCCTAGCAGGTATATCAGAGTAGCCTTCCACACGTATAACAGGTTTTATATCGATAGCATCGATTACCCTCTGCTCCACCCCATCTACACCCTTAGCTTTAACCTCCATTAAGGCTACATAGTCGTATGGCGCATGAGCTGGTACGGACATAACTATACCTGTACCATGAGTAGGATCGACGAAGTCTGCTGGTAGTATAGGTATAGCCATACCCGTAGCAGGATTTAGAGCAGTTAATCCTACTATATCCGATCCTCTAAGTACCTCACAAGCTTCTACACTCCTATTCTGCAATCTAAGCTTCTCTAGAGCTTTAACGCTAACTATCCAGTATTCCCCGTCAACTTTAGCCTTAACATACTCTCCACTAGAATTCACCCATAGATTAACAGCTCCGAATACTGTTTCAGGTCTAAGAGTAGCTGCAGGTAGTATCGTCCCATCGCTAAGCTTAAAGTATAGTAGTGTGAAGGTGCCTATCTCCGGCTCCACATCACCCTGCGTATCATGCTGACCTACAGGTCCAGAGCAGCTTGGACACCACCCTACTGGATGACTACCCTGCTTAACATACCCTCTCTCCCTCAGCTTTAAGAATTGCCATTCTATAAACCGGCTATATTGAGGATCTATAGTCGTAAACTCTCTCCTCCAATCTATCGAATACCCCATCTCCTCCATGCCGCGTTTAATCTCCTCATGGAAGTATCTAGCTACCTTTACAGGTTCATCGAATCCATCTACTACGGATTCAGGAATACCGTAGACTTCTACGAAGAGTTTTCTAAGCTCTCTATCCCCTCCCTTAAGTCTCTTAACCATAGCTACTATAGGTGTCCCTGTATAATGGAACCCCATAGGGAATAGTACATTGAACCCGCACATACGCTTGTACCTAGCATATACGTCTGCTATCGTATACGTCCTTCCATGACCTATATGCTGCGGGCTATTAGGGTATGGGTAGGCTACGGTTATGAAAAATTTAGGCTTACCAGGTTTAGGATCAGCTTCAAATATCTTAGACTCCCTCCACTTCCTAATCCACTTATCTTCGATAGAATCCACATTTATTTTCAAACCCTAGCTACACCCTTCCAGATTCTGCATCAGAGACAAAGGGGATGAAGAGATAAAGATATAAATCTATCTCGTATATCTCCATCTAAGGCTATGAATCTAGGAGATGTAACATCGAGATATATGGAGCGAACACCTGGATCTCGTCTACTATACGAGAGAGCTGTGAAGGTTATCCCCGGGGGTGTATCCCATAATATAAGATTCTTCGATCCATACCCATTCTATACCGTTAAAGCTAAGGGTGCATACATATGGGATGTAGATGGTAATAGGTATTGCGACTACTGGATGGGTCATACAGGATTGATACTAGGGCATTCACCAGATGTAGTCGTGGACGCTCTGATGAAGCAGATAGAGTATGGTACACACTTTGGTACAGCGAATAAGTTAGAATTGGAGTTAGCGGAGAAAGTTATAGAAATCGTTCCATGCGCTGAGATGGTACGCTTCTGTAATAGTGGAACAGAGGCAACTATGTATGCTGTGAGGTTAGCTAGAGCATATACAGGACGTAAGCGTATCGTAAAGATAACGGGTGGATGGCATGGAGGAAATACTCTACTGAATAAATGTGTATCTCTACCATTGGATAAGCCTGAATCTACTGGTATAGCTCCAGAGGAGCAGATGTATGTAGATGCTATACCATTCAACGATCTAGAAGCATTTAGAAGAATATTATCCGATAAGAGGGGGGAGATCGCATGTATAATAGTGGAGCCTATGCTTAAAGGATGCATACCAGCAGATAGAGAATATTTGAAGGGTCTTAGAGAAGAATCGTCTAGAAACGATGTAGTATTGATATTCGATGAGGTTATAACAGGCTTTAGGTTAAGCCTAGGAGGGGCTGAGGAGTATTATAATGTAGAAGCAGATATGGTTACTATGGGTAAGATACTCGGTGGGGGATTACCTATCGGTGCTGTAGCAGGTGTATCAGATATAATGGAGAGAGCTAATCCTAGAAAGTATGGTAAGGGAGAGTTATGCTGGATAGGGGGAGGAACCTTTTCAGCTAACCCACTCACGATGACAGCGGGTCTAGCTACTATAAGATTCCTAGAAGAGAATAAGGAGAGGGTATACGGTAAGATAGGTAGATTAGGAGATGAAGCCCGCAAACAGATAGACAAGCTATTTAGAGATCACGGTATCAAACACTCAGTCGTAGGGTTAGGCTCCCTCCTAAACATGTTTATTACTAGTGAAGATATAGAGATTAGGAGATACGAGGACTTCAAGCATATAGATCATGCATCTACATCGAGATTCTACAAGGCATTGATGTTGAAGAGTATATTCTTCCTACCAGAACATACAGGAGCTATATCCTACGCTCATAGTGACGGTGATATAAAGCATCTAATAGAATCGACCGAGGAAGTCCTAGTAGAACTGAAGCAATCCTAACCTTTATACCTACCGATACGACGAGCTGAGGAGGCAAGAATGTATCCAAGCGGTATCGTATAAGCAGCTAGCGATGAATTGAATACAGCTATAAGCGGTAAATACGCTAATACTACATGAATAGGTAGAGCATACCCTATCGGTGGAGGCTGCTGGAGACACATATAGTTTACTACACTCATTATAGCAACCCTAAAAGCTATACCAGCTATAGTCATAATTAGGATGGAGAAACCCCATTTAATACCTGGATTCCTCTTTAAACCCCTCCTAATAACCCATAAACCTATAAGCATACTAGTTACGGCTGCTAGATTATATAGCGGACCAGTAGGAAGCATACCTGGAAAAAACGCTAGGAGAGCTATCGTATTTATCAAAGCTATAGAGAACCCTATCTTAAACCCATATAGAACGAATGCAGCTACTATCGGAACCTCCCAGAATTGGTAGTATAGGAACGGCGCATAGGGTGCTGGAAACTTTAATGGAGAAAAATTTAGAATTAATGTTAAAGCAGCGAATACTATCACCACAGCTACTCTATAACTTCTACTAGTAGCTATCATACTATACCAACTCTTATTACGGTAGATTCTACACTCCTATTTAACTCTACTCATTTATGAATACTTACTCATAAATGAGTAGAGAAAACCTTAATTCCAGATACAGAACTTAGATAAGATGAAGCGGGGGTAGCAGAGCCAGGCTAAATGCGCGGGACTCAAGACTATAAAGAGTGGGTTATCCCGTGGGCGTAGGCCCTACGTGGGTTCAAATCCCACCCCCCGCACCAATCATTTTAGGCTTGTTTTCAGCTGTTTTTGAGTAGGAAGTGAGCTTAATTCTTGCTTTGTTTTTGCCTGGATTTCTATTTTTTCTTCTCGGTTTGAACCCACACTTTAAATATTCCGGAATGCATTACTGTTGAGGACCCTTATATAGGCTTTCATAGGAAAGGCCTGAACGGGTGTTTAAGGGTAGACTGAGAGTAAGGCACAGATAATTTATAGGTTTATTGAGGAGGATCGTGATAAGGCCTCCTTTGTACGTGAGATTGCATATCTTCTCGCTGATAGGGGGATTAGGCCGCTGGGCGTCATGTCTAACGTTAGGAGGCTTGAGCGTAAAGGCCTAGTCTATGTTAGGGGTTATAGGAGTGAGGGGTGCAAGACGCCTTTTAGGGAGGGCTATATTATCACCTGGATCGACCCATCCAAGCCTAGGAGGCCATATCAGAAGCCTTTGAGAGGATCCTTGCCGAGAAGTCTACGCCGATAATTCAGTAAGGGTGAGCCTCTGGAGGGTAATAAAGTTATCCGAGAGAAATATTATGGTGAAGGGTATCAGCCAGAAACCCAATAAAATGCTTATATGAGAGAGAAATATCCACACCCCCCTCCACCGGCTGGAAAACTTATAAAGGATGCTATTAACCTCCACCCCATATCTTTTAAGGACAAAATCCTACCCAGAATATAAACCGCTAACCAGAAGGCTAGAATAAAGAGCGCAAAGACGAACTTTAGGAAAAGGCTTATTCTTGTAGTCGGATATTAACGTTAAGCTTGGAGGAAAATGTAATGAGGGTAGCTGTTAAAGTAAATGGGCTCACAAAGAGGTTTGGCGATAAAACCGCGGTAGACAAAGTTAGTTTTAATGTTGGGTTTGGTGAGGTTTATGGGATTCTCGGACCGAATGGTGCTGGAAAATCAACCCTAATCTCGATGATTGCTGGTGTGATTGAGCCTGATGAGGGAACTATTGAGGTGCTTGGTGGCGAAGTGAGGGATTCGGAGATTAGGGCTAAGATTAATTATTGCCCTCAGAATCCCGCCCTATATGACGATTTAACTGGTTTAGAGAATCTAATATTTTATTCTAGCCTATATGGGATAACTGGGAGGAGGGCGCTGGAGAAGGCTAGGGAACTAATAAAGAGAGTTGGGTTGGAGGGGTATGCGAATAAGCCAGTGAAAATCTATTCTGGCGGGATGAAGAAGAGGTTGAATCTTGCCGCTGCATTAATAAATGAGCCAAGATTACTCATATTAGATGAGCCGACAACGGGCATGGACCCGCAAATGAGGAGGGAGGTCTGGCAGCTGCTGAGTGAGATTAAGGATTCAGATAGGGCGATAATAATCTCAACACATTATATGGATGAGGCTGAGGCTTTATCCGATAGGGTAGCGATTATGGATTCAGGTAGGATAATAGCTGAGGGTAAAACTGAGGATTTAAAGAGGAGCTACGCCTCTAAATCCGTGATAAGCATCGAGTTCTTTAACCCAGATGACCAGCATAAGGCTAGAGAGGCTCTGTGCAGATATCTTGAACCAAGGGATATTGTGGCGATTAACGGCTCCATAAGGGTATATTCTGAAGACCCGGATACTCTTTTGCCTCAGATATCCCTAGACCTCTTTAAGGTTGGGGTTAAAATTGCTTCTATAAGGGTTGTTAAGCCAACGCTTGAGGATGTCTTCTTGAGGTTAACTGGTAGGAGGATTGTGGAGGTTGAGGGCTAGCGCTATTAAAGCGTTTGTAGTTAAGGATTTTAAGGAGACCTTTAGGGATAAGGTTGCCGTCTTCTGGATGATTGCCTGGCCGCTAATATGGCTGGTTCTAACAGCCTACATCTTCATTCCTCCCGGAGCAGACCGGCCCATGACAATGAGAGTCGGCCTAGTTAATTACGATGCATCCCCAGGTTTCCCAGTAAACGGTTCAATTCTCATAAGGGCTTTAGAGGAGGCTGAGTATAAGGGTGTAAAGCTCTTTAATGTGAAAATCTATGAGAATAAGACTCTTCTTCTCGAGGATATTAGGAGGGGGAGAATCGATGCTGGCATCATAATACCGGAGAATTTCGGCGAGGATCTGACCTTAGGCCAGACCACCTTAGAGGTTTATGTGGGCGTGAGAAGCATACAGTCAGCCCAGATTAACCGCTACATGCTGGAGCGGTTCATAGAGGAATTTAGTAGGGTTGCCTCCGAGAAGAAGATTGCTTGGGTGATGAAATTTATTCCAGAAGAATATGTTCCCTTAGAGGTTGTTGAGGGATTCTTGAGGGGGTTAGTGAAGCCGATAAACGCAACATTCACCGAGGTTTTGCCCGAAGCCTTAATTTCTAGGGAGGCTTGGATAGGCTGGTATACTATTGGAGCCATAGGAATGACCATGCTTTACAGCGGATTGAATATAGGCTCAACAGCGCTTCTAGAGGAGAAGCAGAGGGGCTGCCTACATAAAATACTAGCGTCGCCAACAACACCATCCGAACTAATATTTGGAAAGATTTTGTCGGGCATCCTATCTCTCTCGATCACATCGGTAGCTATAATTGTTTTTGGCGTATTTGTCTGTGGAGCAAAAATCTATTGGAGCCCGCTTCGCGTAGAGCATTGGATAGCGCCAATAATGCTCTTGGTTCTGGCCTCATTAACCCTCGGGATGGGGTCTATACTATCATTAATGGTGAAAAGCGTTAGGGGTGCCTCAAACCTAAGCACATCTCTAGGCTTAATGCTGGCTTTTATGACGGGCATATGGTTCCCAAGGGAGTGGTT
>Ga0209394_1000098_pt1 | contig 81682 bp, 84 predicted proteins | sample JNZ201metaG_FD_184122 | JGI IMG/M metagenome (GOLD analysis project Ga0209394, IMG submission 184122) | Hot spring microbial communities from Jinze hot spring, China to study Microbial Dark Matter (Phase II) - JNZ 20120812A (SPAdes) (version 3) ...
CCCTCGAGTCTATGAAGATTGGCCAAACATCAAATTGCCTAACTATATGCCCATACTCTATTCCCTTCGGATGCTTTTCAAGAATCTCGGCTAATGTCAGCTCAACATCAAAGCCTAATGGAACAAACCTGGTTTCATCTGGCCTAGAAACCGTATAGCGTAATGGAAGCGTAACCAAATCAAAATCATATAGACCTATCGAAGTTCTACGCCTACCACGACCATAAGTCTGGTCCATCTTATCCTGGAAGCGCATTATATGGCGTATTGCAGCATCACTTAACCTCACGCCTTTAACAACAGCACATGCAATATATGGGCGTATATTTTTTAGGCGCATGTCAACGGTGACTTCAACACCAGATTCCCCAGTTACCTCATAACGCTTAAGCCCCCTCTCAATGTTAAGTATGCCTTTCAGGGCGCGGGCTATCCCCTCAACACCCCATATATCGGCGCGATTACTATCCTTAATGTCTATGTGAATCTCTTTATCGTCGATGTGCTTAACCTCACCCTTTATAGACGATAATATCTCATCTAATTCTTCAGGGCTCTGCGGCAATTTCATTCCTAAAAGGGATTCTAGGTCTTCACGCTCAACCTCAATCGTCGGCATATATTATATCATCTCCTTTTTCCTAAGCCATTCAAGGTCGTGGGTGAATAAGTATCGTATATCATTTATTCCAGCCTTCATCATGAATAGTCTGTCAACACCCAAGCCCCATGCCAAGACCGGAACATCAATACCAAGCGGCAAAGTCACCTCAGGACGAAATATTCCGGAGCCCCCGAACTCCATCCAGCCATAACCCTTCTTATAGGCGGATAACTCAACACTTGGCTCAGTGAATGGAAAATAATCCGGCTTAAACCTAACCCTATCCGCCCCAGCTATATCTATCGCGAACCGCTCAAGTATGCCAAGAAGATCGCGTAATGTTAGGTCTTCCCCAACAACTATCCCCTCAACCTGATTGAACTCGCTTAGGTGTGTTCTGTCAACCAGCTCCGGTCTATAACAGCGCGCGATCGCAAAATATTTTCCTGGTATCTCAAGGTCCTTGCTGATTAATGTTCTTACGCTTACAGCTGTTGTGTGGCTGCGTAGTATTAGCCTGGCTGCCATGAGGAGCGAGAATGTGTAGCCCCAGCCCCTCGAACCCGTCTTCCAGCCGCATTCATGAGTCTCCTTAACCTGCTCAAGGAAACGCCTATATGGGGTTAGGTCACCATACTCCGGCTCCTTAACAAGGTATATGTCGTGAATCTCCCTCGCCGGATGGTCTTGAGGCATATAAAGCCCATCGCAATTAAAGAAGTTCATCTCAACTATCGGGCCATTCATCTCCTTAAAGCCCAAAGCAACAAGCTTCTCGCGCATCTCGTCAAGAAACCTTAAGTATGGATGCTTCTTGCCAGGCCATACTTGCGGAGCCGGAGCTTCAATATTATATTTCACAAGCTTCTTTTCACGCCACTTCCCCGTAATTATGAGTTCAGGAGTTAGCTGCGTTACCTCCTCAATAATCTCTATGCCCCTCTCCAGAAGGCTCCAGCCATCCTCCGTCAGCTCCATTTCCCTAAGGGTTTCCTCACGCGCCTCAACTATCTTCCTTCCCCTAAGTATTCTGAAGGCTTCTTTGAGCTCCTCATCCAGCTCCTCAACTATTAGCGTCCCAGAAGCTCCAAGCATTGATATAAGGCGCTCATCCGCCCCCATCTCTGGCTTTTTTAGGAGTTTAATTTTCTGTTCTCTCTGGTCTATCTTAGCCCAACCCTTACGTGCAAGCCAGCCCAATGCGATTGCAGCATTCTCAACCTCTATCGATGCGCTCCTTAAAGCATCAGATATTAGCGCCTCGCCACCCATCTTTATTAGGACATCAGCCAACCGCCTCTCCGGCAGCCCTCTCTCAAAATATAATTTACCCTCCTCATTCAATGAGACCCTTGTGATTTTCCTTTCGCGAATCCTAATGAGATTCTTTGATTCAAGCGATAAAGCTGCCCTCATAATAGATGCATGTGCTAATCCACTGGCATCTGAAAGCCTATCCACAGTTGCCCTTCCACCAGAATTCTTCAATGCAAGCAAAACCTTCCGCTCATTATCGCGCAAGTCCACTAAACTTTCACCCTTCTAATGGCGCTTTCTCGATTCCACTGGATTCTTAATGTTTCCAGCAACTAATACTTAACCTTTAATGCATTGCCTCCCCCATCACCCTTATCTAAAACCACGCCTCCAGAGTTCTCCTACCCCTAATTTTCCTCATACCATCAATAGCTTTCTCAAGAGCCTTACGCACACGTTCCTCTGAAAAATCTTTCTCACCACATAAGAAGTCTAGGACTCCCTCAACGTCCGGCTCCTTCCACTCTATTTTATAGTTATCCGTGACATTCGGGTGCAAAAATATCTCCTTTATCTTCGTTGGCTCAACCGGGAATTCCGCATCTTTTATTGCTGGCAGAGCTTTCTCTAGGCTCCCATATGTCTTGATTAACTTTAGGGCGCTCTTAGGCCCTATACCTTTAACTCCATCTGGATTGAAGTCTGTTCCAACAAGTATACCTATTTCTATTAGCTGCTCGTGGGTTATGCCGAGCTCATTAAGAACCCGCCTCAACTCGATAATCTCAGGATTTATCTCAACATAAACATCTTTTTTAGGAAGCTTCCTCTTACTAGATATGGTTAGATTTCTAAGCAGATATGGTGCTCCGAAGAGTAAACTATCATAGTCTTGGCTAGCGCAGAAGTTTGCGTCACCCCTCTTAACTATATACGCTGCTTGAGCCTCACCCTCCGAAGGAGCCTGAACCCAAGGCACGCCCATAAGTGTTAATAACCGCTTAGCATCTTCGGACATGTAATCCTTAAGATGCGATGTCATCTGCGCATACATGCGCGCCTCTTCAATCCTCCCCTCCCTTAAAGCAGCCTCATACTTCTTTATCGCCTCCTCCTTAACCTTCATCCGCCTTTTAATCTCGGCCTCCTTAAGGGCTGGAGGCGTCCCATCAAAAACGTATATTGGTTTTATTCCCAGCTCAAGCAGGTTACATGTCCTATAGAATAAGCCGCTTAGATGACTTGTAATCTTACCAGTGTGGTCCATGAGCGGTGTCCCATCAGGCTGCCTAATTATTGCCAAAAACTGATATAGGGCGTTATAGGCGTCTATGGCCACGGATTTGCCGCTTAAGCTACTCAAATCTGTTGGTGTTCTTGGAACTAAATCTCCTAAATCAACACCCATTAAAATCAGCTCTCTCCAAAAAATAATTAACATAGATAAATAAAAAAACTTAATGGTAGTAGCGATAAAAATTCACTCAACAACATTTATGTCGTCGATGCTTTTAAGCCCCATCCTCTCAGCGGTCTTTATTATGCCGTATTCCACCCTCTCCTTTGGCATAAAAATCACGGCCCTAATCTCGTTTAGACCGCTCTCTTTAGCCCTCAGCGTTCTAGCATGCCCATCCAGAATATAGTACTTTCCCCCATGTTCAACGCAGACTATGGGAACAAGAAGTCTCCCTATCGACAAAATTTGCCTTCTACTCACCTGGGGCTGTGTTGGTATAAGAGTTTCAAGCGGTATCATTCTAACCTTAATGTAGAATGGGACGCCATAAATCTCTTCATAGTACTTTAGCAGCACTATTATCTGGCTCCACGCTTTTAATATTGGCTCATCAATCGGAGCTGGCTCGATTATTGGCATTCTCTCTATAGACCGCTTTGATGGTGCGCGATAGCTCACCTCCTCAGGGAAGCGCAGCACATATGATTCCATCATCTCCTCCATCATCTTCGCCAGAATATAGGTTCTATGATGGCCATCGACAACATAGTATTCACCTCCCTTCCTAATTGTTATTATTGGAACCCTATAGCCCTCATTAACAATCTTCATGAATATTAGGGCGAGCTTATCTTTCTCTAGGAAATCCTCTGTTGGGCAGAGCGACTTAATGGGCAACCTCCTAAATTCAATACCTATCTTTATGCCATAGATTCTTTCAAGACTAGCTTTCACGCTTTCTATCCTTGCGGGTAAATCCTCCATCGTGGTTAATTCAATCTTACGCAAAATCCCAGCCACAGATACCCTACAAATATTTTTATTGTTTTCGGGTGAAATATAAACTACACAGGTGGAGGGAATAAATGAAGCCCCGAACTCTTAAGGATGGTGTTTACTGGGTTGGAGCCATAGATTGGGATAGGCGGCTTTTCGATGAGCTGATACCCCTTCCAGATGGAACCAGCTATAACGCCTATTTATTGATTGGAAATGGGGGAACCGCGCTTATAGACACTGTCGACCCAACTATGGCCAAGTTTCTAGTGGACAATTTGAGAGAGCTGAACATTAAACATCTAGATTATATTATTGTAAATCATGCTGAACAAGACCATTCCGGAACCCTTCCAATAATACTTAATTTATATCCAGAGGCGAAGGTTATTGCCACACCAAGATGTAAGGATATGCTTATAGATTTACTGTTGATTCCGGGGGATAGAGTTCAAACTGTTAGTGATGGTGAGAAATTATCTCTGGGAGATAAAACGCTTGAGTTTATCCATTTCCCATGGGTTCATTGGCCTGAGACAATGCTGACATACCTACGTGAGGATGCCATATTATTTTCCTGCGACTTGTTCGGCTCACACCTTGCAACCTCAAATTTATATGCTGTTGATGAAGCAATCGTTTTTGAGGCGGCTAAAAGATATTATGCTGAAATAATGATGCCCTTTCGGCTGGTAATACAGAGAAATATGGAGAAGATAAGAAGTCTAGAAATCAATATGATTGCGCCAAGCCATGGACCAGTTTATCGTAAGCCAAACTTTATACTTGAAGCCTATCGAGACTGGGTTTATAATCCGCCGAAGAATCTTGTTGTTTTACCATATGTGTCAATGCATGGAAGCACAAAAGCTATGGTTGATTATCTGGTTTCAGCACTTATAGATAGGGGTGTCGGCGTCCAGCAATTCAATCTGCCAAAGGCTGATATTGGAAAATTAGCAATGGCTCTTGTCGATGCAGCAACTGTTGTTATAGGCTCACCAACAGTCTTAGGCGGTCCCCATCCAGCAGCGGTCTATGCTGCGCATTTGATAAGCGCTTTAAAGCCTAAAATCATGTTTGCCACCATAATAGGCTCTTACGGTTGGGGGACAACCATAGCTCAGCAGATATCCCAAATACTCTCACCACTTAAGGCTGAGTTTCTCGAGCCGGTTCTGGTAAAGGGCTATCCTAGAGAGGATACCTTTAAAGCCTTAGATAGACTTGCAGATGAAATATTAGAGAAGCATAGGAAGCATGGTCTAGCATAAAAGTAATTTTCTTTTTTATCCGCCCGGTGCTCCATGGAAGGGAACGCTTCGCCAAATTATATTCCACCAGTCCTCCTCAGTTATAGTCTCTCCCTTAACTAGAACTTCCAAAACCTTCTTTAAGAGTTCGTGGTGCCTCCTTTCATCATCTAATATGGCATTTAGTAGGAGCTTAACTTTCTCATCTTCCACGGACGGGAGCATCTCGCTTATTCTTTTAATGAGGGATACTTCTATACGTATATGCTTCTCGATAAGCTCCCTCTGTCTATCAAGCTGCTCCTGAGTTATAGCTTGTGGAGTTTTAGTTAGCAGCTCTAGAGCGGCTAAATACATTTCGCTGTGCTTCATGGAATCGAAGGATATGCCCCTTAATGTCTCGCGAACAGCTGGATTAGATATGTCAGCTATGCCTCTATTTAATGAATCGACAATCTCTTTCTCAACTTTAATTTGCTCCTCAATAAACCTCACAAGATTGCTCCTCATACGTTCCAACTCCATTTAAATATATAGGCCTATCTTATGAATAAACGTTTTCACTTAACTCCCCCTATAGTTCTGAAATCTAGTTTTCCAATCAATAAAGGTTTTAACAACGCTCCATCCAATATTTTTGTTAAGGAGAAAAACAAAGAGGACTGCTGGAATGCAACAAAGCATTGGGGAGCGCACTCCCACCGGAGACCAAAACTTAGACTGCCTAATACAGGGCGGCTTTCCCAAGGGTAGCCTAATACTTTTAGCTGGAAACCCAGGTGTTGGAAAAACCGTCTTTGGGGCCAATTTTATTTGTAAAGGCGCTAGGGATTTCGGTGAGACAGGCATATACGTTTCTCTAGCCGAAGATAAAGAGACGTTCTATACTAATATTTCAAGACATTTTGGCGTTAACTGCAGGGAATGCCAGAAGAGAGACATGTGTATCTTCCTAGATTACGCCACCGTTAAAGAGGAAGGCGTATCGGCTATTCTAGAATCTATGCTTGAGGAAATAATGAGGGTTAATGCTAAACGGCTTGTAGTCGACTCCTTTACGGCCATGTCCCAAGCCCTCAAAGAACCCTTTGAGGCAAGGATAATCCTTCATACGATAATGGGCAAAATAGTTAGGAAGATGGACTGCACAACACTACTCATATGCGAGATTCCCTACGGAGCCAATATAATAGCTAGGGGCATGGAGGAATTCGTCGCAGATGGCGTGATAATACTAAGGGCCAGCAAGCTAGAAGAGAGATTATTCAGAGACCTAGAAATTAAAAAGCTGAGAGGCACATTTATTAAAGAAAGGGAGATAGCGTTCACCCTTAAAGGTGGTTTCCAAGCAATTCAACCCTTTCAAACAAAAATCGTTGAGAAACCATCAAAATGCAAACCTATTCCAAATCCGCCAGGAAAATTTGCAACAGCTTCACAAGACCTAAATACTCTTCTGGAGGGCGGCTTTCCAGCCGGGTCAGTGGCTTTCTTGGAGATTGGCGAAAACGTAACACTAGAACAATCCCTCTTCAGCATACTGCTCCCAGTCCAATGGAATTTTATAGGTAACGGGCAGCCACTGCTCGGTCTACCATCACCTGGAATCGACCACAGATCTATATTGGCGTATATGACGCAGGGAGGCTTTTCTAAGGAGGAACTAAAACATTTAGTTAGATTTCTTGAACCTAGGTATTCAAGTCAGATTAACAAGTGTGAAGAACCCCACATAGTGAATATTATGGGGAAGAGCGTTGAGGAGGATTTAGAGATAATCGTTAATGAGATGTCTAGGCTTGTGAGCGTTCATGGAAAACCGCCATTATTAGTGATAAGCGCTAATACACTGGTCTTTTATCATGATATGGATGGCTCGATAAAGATATTATCAACACTATCTACGGTGATAAGAAGATATAATTCGCTGATGCTTGTGCTTCTTAGACCCGGTTTTGAGAGACTAAGTAAAATACTTGGCGCTATGGCGGATACTCACTTGAAGATTATTAGGGAGCATGGTGCCGTCTTCCTGTATGGAGTTAAGCCTCGCACACCACTCTATGCTGTGGGATTAGACACTTCATATGGATATCCGCTACTTAAGCTCACTCCGGTGGTTTAGGGCAGAATGAATGGATGTGGAGCTAGAAGAATATGGGTGAGAACATCATGGAGGCACTTGAAATGTATGCTAATAGGAATAAGCAGTTATTTGTTAGTATCGTAAGACAGGGTTTAAACGAAATATTAGGTGATGCAGCTGCGGAGACGCTAATCCATTATATTGGTGGTAACGAAATACTTCAGGACCCTAATGTCATGGTTCATAGGCTTAGAGCAGTGCTGGGTGTGGGCGCCGATATAATATTCAGGCATATAGTGAGAGAAATGAAAAAGGTTGAGAACTCAGTGGGATGAGATATTCACAGTCTTCTGCGTGAAATTTTCTTCAACTTTCTTCTCACATGGTATCATCCGACACCATGTGAGAAGAAATGCCCACAAAACCTGCAAAATCTGAAGGAACTTAAATTCTCTATATCTCCTGCTGGGCATCTATAAACTTTCTATACCACCGCTCATACTCCTCACTAGATACGATATGTATTTCAAATGGCGTTACTAAACCTATATTTCTAGCAATTGCCGCACGCAATCTTCCCCTATACGGGGCATCAGGCGCTTGGTCTGTGATTAATAAGACGTCTATGTCGCTGTCAGGCTTCATATCACCCCGGACGTAGCTTCCAAACACGATTAGTCTGCATTTGGGGTCGAAGGCCCTACAGACATCCTTAATCTTCCTTAAATATTCCGTTATATTCTCTAGGTAGGATTTTCTGACTCTTGCATGCTCAATCTCTATGTCGACTAGTGTAACTCTAGACATTTAAACACCCCAAGAATATCTTCTCCAATCTTTAAAATTCTAGTTGCTATATCTTGGTCGTATTCTCTGGGTAGGTAGCGTGAAGAAATATATGCTTCTTCGAGTAAATAGAGGGCTTCCAGGTTTCTGCTCACAAAGTCATCTATGCTCCTATCATCATATACTTTTGCAACATCCTTTAACAGCCTAATAATGGAGTGTGTTTTTGGGTAATCGCCATGCTCAAAATCGCTTCTAGCATCCCTAAGAAACGATAGAGCTCTCTTCTTCAGCAATTCAAAGCCCACGAAAATCACACCTAACTTAGGCTCTTCATCCTCTTAAAAGAAGAGTTATTGCCCCTAGATAAAACTTTGTGAGAGAGGATTCTCATGATGTATGAGATATAAGAAGAAAATTATTCATGTTATGGAATCTAGAGGTTAGGGGGTGTTGAGGCTGGTTAGAAAGGGCTTGATTTCGAGGGAGAATGCCATCCTAGTCGTTATTGACGTTCAAGAGAAGCTCTTTCCCCTAATCTCGGATGATGGCGAGAAGGTTCTTGAGAATATGCGGAAGCTGATACAGTTTGCTGGGATAATTGGTATGCCGATAGTTTTGACTGAGCAGTATCCGAAGGGCTTAGGCCCAACAATACCGGAGATTAGGGATTTAATTCCAAATATTCAGCCAGTTGAGAAGGTTGAGTTCAGCTGCTTTGGCTCAGAAGAGTTTAAGGAAATCATTAAGAGGCTTAATGCTAAATCACTCATAATTGTCGGGATAGAAACCCATATATGCGTCATGCAAACGGCTATAGAGGGTGTTAAAGAGGGCTTTAAAGTCTGTGTGGTTAGCGATGCGACATCCTCAAGGAACCCGGAAGATAAGAGGATTGCCCTTGAAAGATTAAGAGATAACGGTATTATAGTGGCTTCAACAGAAATGCTTATCTACGAACTCCTAAAGAGGGCCGGAACACAAGAGTTTAGGGAAACACTAAAATTAATAAAATCCTAACATTCTAATTCCCAGCGACAAGAATAAATATAGCCCTCACAGCTTATCTAACGGGTGAACCCTTTTGTCTTTAAATGAACTTATTAATGCTTTTGTTAATCTCGAGGAAGAAAGAGTTCTCAATATTGTTAAGGGGCTTCTTAGGGAGGGCAGAGATCCCTCTGAAATTCTTGATGCATGTAGAAGGGCAGCAACTTTGATTGGCGAGAAATTTGAGAGGGGTGAATATTTTCTTTCAGAGCTTGTTTTTGCGGGAGAAATATTTAATGGTGTTATGAAGATTGTTCTCCCGGAGCTTAAGAAAGAGGTTAGGCCAGCTGGCACAATAGTTTTGGGCACGGCTCAGGGAGACATACATGATATAGGCAAAAATATCTTTAAGGCATTCGCAGAGGCTGCGGGTTTTAAAGTTATAGATTTGGGCGTAGATGTTCCACCTGAAAGATTCGTCGAGGCCGTTAGAAACCATAACCCTGACATAGTTGGTATGAGCGGGCTACTAACAATAAGCTACGAGTCTATGAAGAGGACCATCGAAGCCTTAAAAGAGGCTGGCTTAAGGGATAGGGTTAAAGTGATAATTGGTGGTGGAAGAGTGGACGAGTATGTTAAGAGGTATACTGGGGCTGACGAGTGGGCTGATAATGCAATGCTGGGTGTGAAGAAATGTAGGGAAATAATGGGTTAGGAGGATGAATAGTATGGTTGAGTTAAAGGCGCCAGAGTATCTTCTAAAGGAAAGAATGGAGAGAGTAGAGAAGACTATAGGGCTGGGAGAGCCAGATAAAGTGCCGCTAATAATATTCACTTGCGGGGATATTCTACGCAAGTACGCCACGGGCTACGAACTATACTTCAATTATGATAAGGCGAGAGAGGCATCAATAAGATTCGTCATAGATTATCCTACGGATGTATTCTTGGCAGCCCTAGCTGCTGAGGGTTTTATTTTCGCCCTAGCCTTCTCAGACTATCCAGATATAGCGCCATCAGTTAGATTTTGGACTGGACCGATGCATGATACGTTAGGAGATAAATACACTAAGTGGCCTGGTAGGGAGCTTCCTGAGGATAGCATATTCCAGTTTATCGGCGGGCAGTTCATGGACACTAATGAATATGATAAGTTCTCTGAAAACCCAGTAGCATTCGTGAATGAGGTGATACTTCCAAGAGCATGTATGAACTTGGAGAAACCATGCTCATCAAGGGCTAATGCTTCTCTAATAAGGCTTGGTTTTGAAGTCTCTAGATACCTTAAGTTCCTGGGCGATTCGGCTGCGGATTTAGCAAGAGTTGGAATTCCATCACTCCCACTAACATTCGCCTATGCTCCACTAGATTTCATAGGAGACTTTCTAAGGTGCCCAACAGGCGCCCTATTAGATGTCCGCAGACATCCGGATAAAGTTAAGCAGGCATGCGAAGCCATAGTTGAACCGATAATTAAGGTCGCATTATCCCTTAAGCCAGCTGGAGCTAAATACGCGTTTATACCATTACATCTTAACGAGTATCTATCCCCCAAATTATACAATGAATTTTACTGGCCTACGCTCAAGAAGGTTATAGTGTCGCTCTATGAGCAGGGGATAAGGTCGCTTGTGTTTTTTGAAGGGTGGCATGATGCGCATTTAGAGACTATATTAGAGTTGCCTAAGGGTTGGGGTGTAGCCTACTTTGAGAAGACTGATGTTAAAAAGGCTAAGAAAATTCTAGGTGGACATACATGTATAATGGGTGGAATCCCACCGTCTTTACTGCTTGAAGCGACGCCAGACAAAATTAAGGAGTATGTGAAGGGTCTTTTAAGCGAGATGAAGCCTGGAGGTGGATTTATACTATCACCAGGTGTGGCTGATATTCCAAGGGCAGTTCCGCGAGAGAATTTAGTGGCATTAATAGAAGCTGTAGAGGAGTATGGGAGATACTGAAATCTCTTAACCCCCTCTATTTTTTATTGTTTATTAATTCTTTTTTGTGATAAGTCTCAAAAATAGCTAGTTAATTTAATTGTAACCCGCTTAGCTAAGGGTTAACTTTAGTGGTTAGAACAAATGATTATAAGCGTGTATTGTAATTTTTCTTTCGTGTCGCCTGGAGATTTGATGAAGGATGGTTAGGGGTCTATTAAAGGCTGTAGTATACAGTGTGTCTGCGCTCCTACTATTTTTAGGCGCGGTTTTCATTATATCATTCAATCTCGGATTAACCTATCTTCTGGTTGGGGTTATACTTACATCCCTAGCCATAATATTGCTCACGCTGACTAAGGAGAGAAAGCCCATAGAAATCAGACAGACGATATCGGTCAGTGGGCCGATAAGGGTTAAAGAGGTGCGCTGCCCAGTCTGCGGTGCAAACATAGATGTTACTAAAGTTAGGGTTGTCGCTGGAAGACCGATAGTTACTTGCGGTTATTGTGGAAACAATTTTGAGCTGACAGAGGAGCCACTATGGTAATAGTCAGTAGGCGGATTATCTTCTTGCCTTTAATGCTCGTTTCAGTTTTAGCTATAGGCGTCTATCCGGCTTATGCCCAAGTCAAATATAGGGTTGATAGGGAGTGGGTTCAGATATGGATAAACAAGGATGGCTCAATAGACATACTCTACAACATAACCATAACATATATTTCGGGGGCTCCTAAGGGCATAATCACCTTAGGGATGCCGAAAGGGGGCTTCCAAATACATTATGCCCGCGATATCGATGGCGGAAATCTCGCCTACACAATAATCTCTTCTGGAGGCTTTTACGGCTTAGATATAGAGCTTAGGGGCCCAATTCTATTAAACAAACCCTACATAATAATTGTTTACGCGTCAGTCCCAGAGATGGTGTATGAGGATAAGATGAATCCGGGTAATGTTGGGCTGAATTTTTATCCATCAACATTCGGTAATGCCGAGGGAAAAATAGGCAACATTAGAGTTGCAATAGTCCTACCAGAGGGGGTTAAAGAGGATGAGGTGAAATATGCTGAAAGAAGATTCAGCAATGTCTACAGGAATGAAGAGAATCTACTCGTGGTTTACTGGGAGGAGGATGATTGGCCGCCGGCCGAAGAGTTTTTGGTTGGAGTTTCCTTTCCCAAAAAGTATGTTAGCGTAGGCCCAGACATCTGGTTTTATATTCTGGTTGGCGGGTCGATTGCAGCCTTCATAGCCATGATAGGTGTAGTTATAGTTTTAGCCTTTAGGGAATTAAGGAAGGCTAAGTATGAGAAGCCCAGAATAGCTATTGAGGCACTAGGTCCAGCTCGGGGTCTCACTGCCGTTGAGGCAGCAGTCCTCTTAGACCTAAAGCCCATCAAGGTCTTAACAATGATTCTATTCAGCCTACTTCTTAAGCGTGCAGTTGAAATAATTTCCACCGAGCCTGTGATTAGGCTCAGGAGACTACACTATGATAGTGCCGCTGAACCCAACCTAAGATACTATGAAATTGACTTTCTATGGGCAATAAGGTCTGATGGAAGCCTAGATGAGAGGGCGCTTGCAAAAATATATCTAAACCTAAGAGACACCGTGAACCTTAAGATTAGGGGCTTCTCTAGAATCGACACAATAAATTATTATAGGGATATTGTGAATAGGGCTTGGCAGCAAGTTACGCAGGCTGGCACACCGGAACTTAAATGCGATGCCCTTGAGGAGAACATAGAGTGGCTTTTGGCCGACGAGAGGTTTGAGGAGAGGCTGCGAATAGCATTTCCACCCGACATAATAATTTATCCTAGGCCCGGCTGGTGGTGGTATTGGGGTTGGCCGCGCGGTCAGCCCCCAATCCAGACCGGTGAGGTTAAGCCGATTCCTATACCCGGCCAAGAGTTCGCAAACAATATAGTCTTGGCGATTCAGAAGGCTGCAAACAATATCGTTTTAAATGTTCAGGAGTTCGCAAACCAGTTGGTTCCAGCGCAGAGGGCGCAGATCGCTCAGAGGCCGCTAAGATACCCTAGCTGTGTATGTGCTTGTGCTAATTGTGCATGTGCGTGTGCATGTGTGAGTTGCGCCTGTGCTTGCGCCCATGGGGGTGCCCGCTAATAATGGTTAAGATAGGTCTTAGGAGGCTTTTTTCTGGGAGGATTAGGCTTCCACTATATCATTTGAGGGTTTATGATAGCGTCCATAAGGGTTTAAGGCTTCATTTAAGGCTTGAGAGGGATGGGAGCGGCGTATTAATTGTTAATGCCTCAAGGGCTCTATTCCTCAATAAGACTGCAGCCGAGTATGTTGTCTCATTCATTAGGGGAGACAGCGAAGACGAAACTGTGAGAAAAATGGTTAAGCGCTACGATATTGACGCTGAAACCGCACGCAAAGACTACCGTGAAATCCTCTACATAATAAACACCTTTGTGAATACGCCTGATGTCTGCCCAATCTCATATTTAGGCGTTGAGAAGATGGAGCCATTCCAGAAGGAGCTGAGCGCACCATACCGCATGGACCTGGCGATAACATATAGATGCAACAATAGATGTATCCACTGCTATGCTGGTGGACCTAGGGAGACGAAGGAGCTTACGAAAAAAGAGTGGTTTAAGGTTATGGATAAAATCTTTAGTCTTGGAATTCCACATGTTGTCTTCACCGGTGGTGAACCAACATTAAGGGACGACCTGCCAGATTTAATAGCGTATGCCGAGAAAGTTGGGCTTATATGCGGGCTGGTTACTAATGGGCGTAGGCTTAAAGATGAAGCATACTTCCAATCCCTAGTTGACGCTGGCCTAGACCATATTCAAATAACCCTCGAATCCCATAATCCAGAAATCCATGATAAAATAACTGGTGTTGCTGAGAGCTGGCATGAGACCCTCGAAGGCTTGAAGAACGCCATCGAGTCACCAATATACACCATAACTAATACGACGCTTAACAAATACAATGTTGACGATATACTTGAGACTATAAAGTTTATACATGACTTGGGAATAAGGCAGTTCGCGTGCAACAGTATAATATATTCTGGGAAAGCCGCTCAACCGGAGACCATCAAAGAGTTTGCGATAGAGGAGTCCGAGCTCAAGCCAATTCTCGCTAGAATTAGGGATTATGCATGTGAGCTTGGGATGGAGTTCATATGGTATACGCCGACAGAATATTGCATATTAAATCCGCTTGGGCTCGATTTGGGAATAAAGACTTGCAGCGCATGCCGAATAAGCATGTGTATAGAGCCCGATGGAACGGTTATACCATGCCAGAGCTACTTTTCTCCGCTTGGAAATATACTTAGGGATGATTGGATGAGCATCTGGCAGCATCCATTATGCCAAGAGATTAGGGGCCGAAAGTATGCTCCCGAGAAATGCCATGGATGTCCGATGCTGAATGTTTGTGGTGGAGGTTGCCCACTGAAAATTAAGTATGAGACTTATGTTTGTGGTAGTGTTCCATAAGGCGCTATCTAAAGCAGCTCCAGTATTCACCTAGTATCTCTTTTATTCCATCAACTATCTTCCTAACCTTCTCCATGTTATTCCATGGGTTTGGTGGCGCTGGATAATAATCTTCAATACTATTTTCATCTATGTCTAAATTAGCTATGCCAGCTACAAGCGCATACCAGCAGTATGGGAGAACAAGCGTATTGTATCCGCTGGCAACGAGGAGAACAGCCCTTCCACCACAAATCTCGTCGGCTACATCACCTATCAGATGCGCTATCTTAAAGAAGCCCCTAGCCGTCAGACCTAGGCTTCCGAGGTGGTCGGCGAAGTGCGCATCGCTCCCACCATTAGCAATTATAATGTCGGGCTTAAATTCTCTGGCGAGCGGTGGAAAAATCTCCCTTAGAGCGTAGAGGTAAGCCTCCTCACCAGTCCTTATTGGTAGCGGAATATTCACATTGTAGCCTCTACCGTCCCCATCACCTATCTCATTTATGAAGCCCCGCCCCGGGTAAATTGTCGTTGGGTCCTGATGTATGGAGATAAATAGCACTGTTGGGTCCAAATAGTATATGTCGCTTGTCCCATTTCCAGCGTGAACATCATAGTCAAGAACCAGAAACTTTTTCAGCCCAAAATTCCCCCTTAAATGCTCAATTAATATTGCTATGTCATTGAAGAGGCAGAAGCCTCCACCATAATCTCTACCAGCATGATGGAAGCCCCCACCTAGAGCAACGGCCCTCTCAAACTCACCCCCAACAACAGCCTCCCCGGCCCTAAGAACCCCGCCAATAATATACATTGCCGCCTCAAGTATGCTCTTAGATGTCGGTGTGTCTACATCATATGGTTCTCCCACTTCCGCAAGACGAAATATAAGCTCAACGTAATCCTTACTATGCACGGCCAATAGCTTTTCCCTTTTAATTGGCTCTGGCCTAACCAATTTTATGTTGGGTAGATTTAGAAGGCTCTTCCTCTCAAAGTGCTTCATAGCCTTCAGAAATCTATCTCCCCTAAATGGATGGGTAACCCCAAGGTCATACTGAACAAACTTCTCATGATAGATTATGCATGTTCTCTTAGGGGGCAAAGCAGTCTCTCCATTAAATCTAAAAATTAACTGGGGACTTAAAAATGAAAAGCATTTCTCCTTAAAATTGCATGCTACGCCAGCTAATTCTCTCCCTCTTTGAAGGTGCAATCATCTATTCTAAGTTCTAAGGAGTAATTGTTGCAGCGTCGATGGCGGATTTTATGGCGTGCTCCTTAACTATTAGCGGAGATAGATTTCTTGTTAAAATCGCATGCTTCTAAGATTAATCTACTTTAGTAGCACATATATTGGGGCTATAAGCTTCTTAACAACATCACTCCCAGGGTTCTCTAGAATTTCCCTCGGCTCCCCACACTGTATTATCCTTCCAGAATACATTATCGCGATGCGGTCTCCAAGCCTAAATGCATCCTCAGGATTATGCGTCACACAGACGGTTGTTACACCAGTCTTTCTCTGCAGACTCTTTAGGTTTGTTATGACTTCAGCCTTCGTTGCCTCATCGATGTTGCTGAGAGGCTCATCGAGTAGGAGTAGGGATGGATTTATAGCTAGGGCTCTAGCCAATGCCACACGTTGCCTCTGGCCGCCGCTCAACTCCTTGGGTTTTCGCATCTCAAACCCCTCTAAATCAACCATCTGCAATAGGCTTTTCACCCTCTCATCAGTTTCCTTCTTTGGGATACCTTTAACCCTTAACCCGAAGGCTATATTCTCATAAACGTTTAGGTGCGGAAAGAGCCCGAAGTCCTGCGGCACATAACCTATATTCCTCTCTTCAATCGGTAGATTGGTGATTTCCCTACCGCCCATCCATATTGAACCCTTATCCGGCTTTAAGACCCCCAAGGTCACTAATAATAATGTTGTCTTACCACATCCGCTCGGGCCCATAATGACCATAATCTCACCCTGCTCCACCAATAGCTCAACGTCGTCCAGAGCCCTTACGCTGCCGAAAGACTTCGAAACATTCTGTATATGAAGACCCCTCATTCATCTCTTCCTCGCAATAAGCTTGAATGAAAGCAGCGAAACTATAGATAGAGTCTCCGTTATAACCGAGGCGGCTATCGCCACCTGCGGTCTCTCAGACGAAGCCAAATATATTAGAACCGGAAGGGTTTCGGTCACCCATGGGATTGCGCCGGCAAAGATTAATGTTGCAGCTAGTTCACCCATAGCCCTGGCCCATGTTAGGGAGAAGCCAGCGGCCATGTCTCTAGCCGAGAGTGGAAGTAAGATTCTACTAAGGATGTGGCTGGTTCTCGCGCCGAGAGACCTAGCTATTATATCTATTCCGCTCTCCTTTATCTCTCTAAATCGCCTAACCGTGAAGCTTATTGTGAATGGTGCGGAAACATAAAACTTCGCTATTATTACTGCTGCGAACGTGTATGCTAAGCCTAAGCGGCCGAACATGAGCAGATAGACTAAGCCCTCAGTGACCGGAGGAAATGTCTGGGGAAGGTCTATTAGAAGCATCTCCAGAATATCTTTTCCGCGGAATCTCGAGTAAGTTAGAATGTATGCTACGGGGATGGATGCTGCTATCGCTAGGATGCCGACGAGCAGCGCTGAGGAGACGCTAATAAATATTGCACCATGAACCCTATTGTCTAAAAGGGCATTTAGAACGAGGTTCCAATTCTCTCCAACCGCAACATATAGATAGAAAACCGATATTAGCATGTAGGCTATTACCGCCGAAGCCGTCAGATTTATTACAACCTCGGATTTATCAATCATTCAAACTCGCCCTAAAGAAACCGAAAGAACCACTAATCAACTCCTAAAGGTTTATTTTTGGCTTAGGAGCAGAATCGCCTGCGCTAAATCCCCCTTGGTCTGCTCCAATGCTGCTCTCTCTTCCAGACTGACATTCGCCTGCTGTGCAACGAGGTGAACGTCCTCCTCCGGTATCAGAACTTTCCTTTCAATCGTTTTTTCGGATATTCTTCCACCTGATATCTGAAATATTTTCTGCCCCTGAACCTCTAGGACCGCTACGTCGGGCTCCTCGATAACTATTTCTTTATCCTTGGCCTTCAATATAACCTCGCTGACCTCCATCGGGGTCATGCTTAAGCCCATGCGCTGCATCAGCCTTTTAGCCTCTCTAGGGCTTATCTTTCGCATCCCTCAACCCTCACAATTACTAATCCACTCTTTATCCCTTTTTATTTTTCGCCTCCTCCCCTACGAACCTTAACGGCCACGCCTCTACTAAAGAATTTCATCTCCATACCTGATAAAACAGATTTGCCTACGGCGATAACCTCACCATTATTATTGATGATGATAACCTCTTCGCCAGGTCGGATTTCCGGGTCGGCGTCAACAACATATTTAGCGAAAACATCACTCCCCTCTTCAACAAATGATGCCGCTTCATCGCTAACTTTAACCCAGAGGCGCTTAGGCTCCATAGCTTCAAAAACCCTTCTAGCACCCTTAAGAGTTAGCGTGAAAAGCCCTGTTAGAGGATTTAGTGCCGCTAAAAGTTCGCCATCAAGATAAACATATTTTATCCTACCGGTCCTCCTAGAGAAAACTACCTCAACATTATCCGGAAATAATGCTTCCCCGATGCCCTTACCAAACTGGTAATCAGCAATCTTCCTTATCTTCTCCAGAACAAACTCTCTGCCAAACATATCGATACTACATTCTCACCTCAATTTATAAACGATTCCCATGGTCTCAAGAAAACTGATTGTGGAGAAAAGAGCACGGTTAGCCTCATTAAAAAGATTAAGTCAGCTAAAAAGCATAAAAATATCATTTTGAGCCTTCTCCTAAGGCGAATAGAAAGGGTAATGTTAGAAGCATGAAGAGCACAGATAGAGCAAATGGTGGAAAACAGTTTGGCTTAAAGGTGTCCCATGCAAAGCTCCCTAAAATCGGTCCTACTATCGACCCGATGCTAAATGATGCTGATGTCAACCCGTAACCTCTACTCCAATCATGTTTTTCCATCAATTTCGCTATCCATGCTGAAAATGCTGGTGAGGATAGGTTTCCGATGAAGCATGCTGCTGCAGTAATTAATATGAATTGCGTAAGATTCCTGGAGAATGGTAATAGTATGAGTAGGGGTGTGGCCGCTAACGTTGATGAGATTAAAATCGGCTTAAATCCAAATTTATCTGATAGTCTCCCACCGGGAATCTGGGCTAGCGCCGTCGCTATCCCCCAACCTAGGGAGAATGCAAGTCCCATTTCGGCTGGTGATACGCCAATAATATACATGAGGAACGCTGTGATTATGGGCATTAAAATCCCATTACCTAGCCCGGAGAAAAATTGCATACCGCATAAAAAGAGAAGCGTTCGAGTGAATGGTTTAGCCGCGTCTTCCCTCTTTTCTACTGGCTTATTAGGTGAGGATGAAATTCCCAGAACCCTCCGGAAGACTATGAAAAAGACCAGTATGGTTAAGGACAGTATTAACGATAAGGTTGGTGGGAGACGCAGTGATACTCTTTCTGAGAGGAAACCGCCTACTACTGGTGCAGCCATTCCGCTTATAATCCAGGATAAATTAAATATTGCGAATGATGTCCCCCTAATTTCTATAGGAATTAAGCCAGCGACCATAGCATTTAGGGATGGCATACAAATACCATGGAAGATTCCTATGAGGATGTAAAACCCCAAAATCCATAAGTGATTTCCGGCAAGCATGAGGAGCAGAAATGTTGCTGGTAAAAGAGCAAGAGATGAAAGAACGATAATACTCCTATCGATTCTATCTCCAAGCAGTGCCCCTGGAATATTTGCAGCAGTCTTAACTAGGTTGAAAGTAGAGATTAAGAAGCCAAGCATTATGACAACGGCTGACTCATCAATAAGAAACTCCCTAATTATATAGGGAATTATTGGACTACAAACTGAGTCTGAAAATGTTATAATGAACATCACCATCCATAGGAGGACAAATGCAACCCCGAGTTGAGAAAGATATCTCCCTAGCGCACGGAATATGTTCATGCCTCTCACACATATTAACTGAAGTTTACCGAACAAGGATATTATACCCTCGCAAGAACCTTATATACCCATTTTTCCTAAAAAGAAAAGATAGTGGGGGATGGTGTTTGCCGCACTTCATTCGTATCGGGCCATTTGGTTTTGGTATATGGGACCTTGAATGGTTGTTACCATACTGGATTGATGTTGAAAGAACCATAGATGAGATAGTCCTGACTCTAAGGGTTCCAAGGGATATTAGAAAGGAAGATATTAAGGTGGAGTTTAGGGAGGGCTATCTTAGGGTAAGGTTTCCGAGGAGAAGAGGTGGGGATTGGGAGCCAATACCCATAGAGTAAGGTTTTATCTTGAAAAGAATAAATAGGGCTCTTCCCCCAATATTGTTGCGAGTAATGTGAAAATGAGGATTATAGCGGACCTACACATCCACAGTAAATATAGCCGGGCTACGAGCGCCAACATGAACATTTCCGAGATAACCCGCTTCTCCCAAATTAAGGGTTTAAATCTCGTTGGAACAGGCGACTTCACACATCCAAAGTGGCTGCACGAGCTTAAAGAGAATTTAACGGAGTTTCACGGAACCGGCCTATATAAACCCGTTAACATGCCCGAATCCAAAGTTTGGTTTATGATTACCGGCGAAGTCTCAACGGTCTTCACATTTAATGGTGAGACAAAGAAGGTTCATCACGTAATATTGGCGCCGAGTATCGAGGTTGCTGAGCAGATAAATGACCGACTCTCCAAGTATGGTAGCCTAGAGGCTGATGGGAGACCTACGCTAAACATGTCAGCGCCCCATCTTGTTGAAGAAGTGATGGAAACCTCAAGGGACAACATGGTTTTCCCAGCACATGCCTGGACACCTTGGTTCAGTATATTTGGGGCTTTCAGCGGTTTTGATAGGATTGAGGATTGCTATCAAGACATGACTAAGCATATATATGCCCTAGAGACCGGTCTATCCTCAAACCCCCCAATGAACTGGCGTCTAAGCGCCTTAGACAAGTTCACGCTCCTATCAAATAGCGACTCCCACTCAAGCTGGCCCTGGAGGATTGGGCGGGAAGCTAACCTCTTTGAGCTTGAGCACTTAACTTACTGGAAAATAATAGACTCCATCAAAAGGAAAGATAGTAAGGTCCTAAAGTTAACTATTGAGACCGACCCAGCATACGGCAAGTATCATTGGACTGGCCATAGGTCATGCGGTGTCTCACTTCCACCAGAGGAAGCCATAAAACTTGGTAATAAATGTCCGGTCTGCCATAGGAGGTTAACTAAGGGTGTTGAGCAGCGTGTTGAGGAGTTGGCTGATAGACCCTATGGTTTTAGACCAGTAAACTCGCCGGGATACATACATCTCTTGCCTCTTTCGGAGGTTATATCCGCCGTTATAGGTGCTAACTCACCTAGCTCTCAGAAGGTCTGGAGCATCTATAACACTCTCATCTCACGCTTCGGCAATGAATACGCAGTTCTAATGGACGCAAGCTTCGATGAGATGGCGAAAGTAACCAGCCCCTTAATCGCCGAAGCAATCATAAGGGTTAGGGAAGGAAGGGTTAAGGTTATTCCAGGCTATGATGGCGTCTATGGTCAAATTATAATCTTCCCGGAGAAGGGGCTTGGTGTTGCAAGGGAGGCGGAGGATATGGAAAAGAGCGAGGTGGAGAGAAGGAAGGATATTAGGAGTTCGAGGCAGAGTTCTCTATCAGATTTCTTTTAACAATCTCTCATATAATTTCCTGGAACGTCTCCATTATGCCCCCGAAAGATAGTTCCATTATCATTTCGGCGCCAATCCATGCGGCAGCACTTAATAGAAACAGTATCCCAGCATATAGGAAGATTGAACCCCAAAATCCACCCTTACCAAACTTGAGGACAAGTGAATTAAAGATTGTTATGCATATTACTAGGAATAGATTTCCAAACTCAACAACCTCAACCGGTATCTGACCGAATGTGAAGAAAGGAAGAGAGGTTAAGCTTTGTGTGAAATACTTTGAGAGTGAGCCTAAGATGACAACTAGCGCGACCGTTAAGGGCTGGAGAATATAGACTACAGCCTCTAAGCTCTTGCTAATAGAGGCCCTCTTCTTCCTGAACTCCAAGAGCTTCACACAACTATTACCCAGAACCTTGCTGGCTTCAAGGGGATTAGCGCCATATGTGAATGCATCAAGAAACATCTTATTAACTAAGTATACTCTGTGTGATGCCGCCTCAGCTGATAGGAGGCTCATAGTCTTCTCATTGCTTATACCCAGTTCAAGCCTAGCATAGGCTCTTTTAAGAAGTTTCTTTAGGGGCCCAAGCTCCAGATAGAGGACGTAATATAGAGCGCTTTTCAGGCTTGATGCCGAGGCCATATTCTCGCCAAGGGACTTTATGAGCGTAGGATAATTCTCATCTATCTTGTATATTAGGCGCTCAAATCTATAGGCGATTAGTCCGGGTAGAAGCACCCCAAGCCCCACAACAGCAAACCCGTAGGGTATGCCAAAGTATGAGCCGAATATGAAGGCTGGCATTATACAGGCGAATGGAATAGAGATGGCTGCTCTAAAAAGCCTGTAAAGTTTAGGCGGGTCGCTCTTGTCAATATATGTGAACTTTTCTTTTGGCACCAAGGATATAAAGGCAACCAACATGGCCATTAATGTCAGCGGGGTTACGACATACGCGTAATAAACAACATCCGTGTTACCTGTAAAAACGACTAGGAGAACAACAATCATTATTATGAAGACCGAGACGCTCTGAAACGTGCTATAGACTCCGCCGAAAGTCTCCATGGCCTTAAGCGCTCTCTCATAATATCCGGAGTACTCCTCAAACATAGTTGAGGATTCCAGCTCCAAGTAGCCCTTCGGGTCTAAGCTCGAAAATATTTGCTCACATCTGACTAAGACATCTTTGAATGGAGGTTTCGTCATTGCTGCAACCTTTGCCGTGGCCTTCGTAAACCCGTATCCAAACTTTCTGGCAACATCTCGTATCCTATCAAAGATTTTACTGTAATATCCATAGTCTTCTGTTTCGGCTATTACCTTAACCAGGTCGTCCGGTCCAACTTCCCCAAGCGAGATTACATGCATGTGAATTAATAGTGAAACAAGTAGTTCATCTATCCTTCTCGGTATTTTAACCCTGCCATAATAAACGTAGACTATAAATACTACGGCTGCACTGGCGGCAAAACCCATCAGTAGAAGGCTTAACAAATCTCCCTTATTATATAGGAGAAAGGCTAAGAATAGAAGCGATATTACCAGAGCCGCTGACAAAATTACTTTCGGTATTTTATCCAAGAAACATTGCCTTCCTTAATATCCTTATAAACCTCTTCTACACCTCTATTCTCAACCTCAACAACAGTATTCCAAACATCCTTAAAGCTTGGATAATTCTCCGAAAGGAACCTTAGGATTTCAGCGCGCTTCCTAAGTTCCTCATAAAGTTTTGGTAGCTTATCAGTGCCCCAACCCCTGAAGGGTAAAACCTTCGCTTCCAGAAGGAAGCTTGAGCCAGTAAAGCGCAGTTCGTCCCTGTCTGCATCGTATAGGAAGACTGGCAGATAGTTTAGGCTGTTCTCCTCCGGGTCGTAGCCTATAATCTCGTTGACGGAGAGAACGCGCCTAACGAGCTTTAGGCCCCTCTTTATCCTGTTCTGGAATATCGCGATGTTTAAGCCGTTAATGTGGGTTTTTGGCACATTTATTGGTGGTGAGGTTAATCTCTGGAATAATGTCTCCAGGTCACCAGCGTGGATTGTTGATATAACTGGATGCCCAGTTTCGATTGCTTGGAATGCTATCTGTCCCTCCTCACCTCTAATCTCACCGACAATTATGTAGTCTGGCCTCTGCCTTAACGCAGCCTTTAATAGGTCAAACATAGTAACCTTACTTCCAGTATGTAGTCGAGTTACCTCCCTAACCCAGTTCTTGTGGGCTAGATTAACCTCAGGAGTCTCCTCAATGCTCACAATCTTCGCATCGGGCCTTATTAGACCAGCAAATGCATTTAGGCTTGTCGTCTTGCCAGATGCCGTTTCACCACACATGAAGAATGATATTCCAACCTCTAGGAGCATCCACATGTAGGCTGCTACTAAATCTGAGATTGTCCTCCACCTTATTAAGTGAGCAACCGAGACAGGCTCCTTAGGAAACTTTCTTATTGTGAAGTTGCTTCCACGTATGCTTATGTCTTCACCGAAAACAATGTTAAATCTTGAGCCATCTGGTAGGTGAATATCAAGTATTGGATGCGTATAGCTTAAAACCTTCCCGTATCTTTCCGCTATACTTCTAAGCAGCGTATCTATCTCCTCCTTACTTATCTCAAGATTGCTCTCCAGGGAACCAAAGAACTTGTGGACCACGTATATTTTTCCAGCCCCCGGAACGCTAACATCCTCAAGCCATGGGTCCGCTAAGAAACAATCTATTATACCGTGGCCTAGCTTCTCCCTTATAAAATGGTAGATGAAGTCCCTTCTTTCTGGCTCCGGTATTTTGAGCTTCCCGCTGGAGACAACCCTACTAAATATCTCAAATATCACTTGCTCCTTCTCCTTAGTTGTCTCAGCAACTATCGACCTCTCAGTTATCTCCTTCGCGAGTATATCCTCAAACTTATCGAGTAGTTGCTGGCTTGGCTTTTTGGGCTCAATAATATTGTATTTGCCTATTTCCCCTCCGAGCTTAACATGTATAAATATTCCAAGCCCAACAGGATAGATTACATCAACGGTCGTGAGACTCGTGGCATCCAATGCTAGTTCTCCGGGGTTCGCTATGTAAATTGGCCTAAGCCCATTAGCCTCAATATAAGCCTTTAAATATGGAAACTTCTGAACAGCCTCATCAAGGGTACTTGGTATCTCATATTCAAAGGGGCTTACGTAATCGTTCCGCGATTTTTTTGACTCCTCTTTAACATCACTTTTTTTGATGATCTGTAGCTTCATCAAACCTTAATCCCACCTAGCGGCAGGACTCTTAAGCCCAAGTGCGGGTTGACTTCAAGAATCACAGAGCTCTTTCTCTCACCGCCAGTTCCCCAGAGCTTGACGATTCTGAGGATTTTAACGTCCATGCCAGCAACCTTACCGTTCGAGATAACTAAGTAGACGTCTGATGATGCTTTAAGTTTCATAACTGACTGCTCCGGTAGGAACTGTGGGTGGAATGTTAAGACTATAGTCTTCCCGCTTGTTACGAGATTCTTCATGCGGGTTATGAATGTTAGGAAGACGTGGGGTGGCGTATTTACGGCTAAAACGCTTAGGCTATCGATTACCGCCGCATCATAACGGCTTCGATTTATTTCTAGGAAGTTTCTTGCAACCCTAAAGAATAAAGATGAGAGGAACTTCGTCCATTTTCCACCTTCAACGTGGAGTGGAAAAACTAGGAGGTCACCGCTAGCATACTTTAGGAAGGCATCTAAGTTTATGGATTTCATCATCTTAAGATAGTCTTTTGAGGCTGTCTCGGTTGTTATGACGCAAACCTTTAAACCCTCCCTGAGCATCGAATATACTATTTGCTGTGTTAATACAGTCTTGCCAGCCCCAAACTCCCCCTCAATTGACGCTAGGCACGGATGAGGGAAACCCCCACCCAAACACCTATCTAAGTCTTGTATGCCAAGCGATATGACCTTCATAATCTAACAGCCTCCCCAACAGCAGCAACACCATAATGGGAGGCGAAAACAACGATAACTGTTCCATTTAGGGGTATTTCGGGCGCCTCACTTGGTAAATGAACCTCTATCAGCGCCTCCTCACTTGGATTTAAGCTTCTAAAAGAGTCCATGTTGATTGTGTGGTTTGTGCCCGCAATTCTAATTTCAAGAACTTCATAGTCCTCAATTATATAGGTTCTCAAGTAGACATTTCTGTAGCTGACTATAATAGTGTTCCAGTTATAGCCCTCCTCTCGAAGGAAGACAGGTTTCGAGCCAGAATTCCTCAGATAAAACCGTATCTTTGAGGCTTCAACACTGCTTATGGTTAGGTCTATTTTTACGGCGCTAGCCCCGCTTTCTCTGAGAGCCATCTGTCTCAGGTATGCTAAGGTATTTATTGTGGATATCACTGTTGAAGCTGTTACGCCAGCGAACACTATTAGCCCTATAAGGATTATTGTTGAGGCAATAGTCACTGAGAAGCCCAGCTTATAGCACCTCCCTTATGGAGAGGCAAAAATGTAGCTGTCTGATAGACCCTTATAGAGGGCTAATTTAACCTCATATAGGTTGGCATTCAGCTCATTCTTTGGATAAACTCTTATTACTGCTGTTTCCGCAACCTCCCATGCACCGTCACCATCAGAATCCTCAATGCTAAATTTTCCGCTTCCAACGCTGGCTTCCGGGCTATAAGTGTATAGTGTAGCCCTCTTGTATTCACCGAAGTAAACGTCTATTAGCCCGAAATTTGTTATTGGGAGCATGCCAGTATTCTTTGCATAAACTATGAAGTGTTTTGGGCTTGTCGTATCATTTACTGTTGCGTAAACTATGCTTACGCGCAGTTCAAACATGCTCCTCGCATCTGAGAGGCTCTGCATTATGCTGTTTTGGAGGGCTGTTCCACTATAGATGGCGTATGCTGAGAAGCTGCTTGCCAAAATTATCGATGATATAAGGATTATTATTTCGCTAAGGGTTATTGAGAAGCCCACCCCTTAGACCACACCCCATTAAATCGCCTACTCCTAAGAAAATTCTTTATAAGCTCGGATAGCTCGCTCTGGTCTATCTTCACGCCCATGATATTCGCAATATTATAGATGCTTAACGTGAAAATATCCTCAGATATCCCGTTCGTCTTAGCCCTCTTCACGGCGCTGGCTAAACTAGATATATAGGATGCTGAACCCCTCGGTATAAAACTGAAGAACTCAGAGTACTCACATATCTTCCTTATGCTATCTTCATCAAAACCTATATCAAGCATGGTATAAACCCACTCGATAAGCGCCATAGTCCTCCTAAAGTCGAGCTTCACTGCCATAGGCGCAAGAAGCTCCCTCAAATCCTCCCTAAAGATTGGCTTGGGAAGAGGCTCCTCAGGTCTTTTACTCTCCTCCTTTTCTTGGGGGGCCATTTTTTGGGTTTGCTCGGATTTCTCCTCTTTCTCTGCGGCCATTTTCTCTAGGATGGGTTTTGCCTCATTTACCCTTGCCAATACTTCCTCGTCGGTTATTAGTTTTAGGAGGTTGAATGGGTTCTCAATCTCGTTTATCGTGGACCTTATGTCTATCAGCGCCCTCTTCAAATCTTCGACTGTGCTTGCTAACTCGCTAACCTGATTGACTGCGGACTTAATCTCCCTAATTTCCTTCTCAATCTCCTCAATCTTATCCTTACTCTCGCTCATCCCCAATTATCTCCCTTAAGGACGTATGAAAATCGATATTGCCTTCTTTTCTAGACTAATGATTCTGCCGCGGGATATTTCATGCTTCTGAAACAAGAGTAGAGACAAACAATATAGACCACAAATAATTCAGAACATGAAAAGAAAGCGAAAATTCAGCCTTAATCCAAATAAAAATATAAAAAAATAGGAGTAAAACATAAAAAGACGGAATATTTCCGGCTTTATCCTAGATCGACGTATGCGCTGCTTGGCAATCCAACCGGTATTAGTCTCTCAACTGTCAGCGCAGCACCCCTACTAGTCCTAACCTCAATCTTAACCTTACTATAGGACTCTAGCGCATGATTATCTGAAAGCTTTATTACGAGGAAGGCTTTTTCATTAACCTCAAGAACGCTATCCCCATCATCGTTATATATTGCGAACATGGCTCCCTCATTACCCAAGAGGCTTGCTTCGAGCAGTTTCTCAACGTCGTTTTCATCATCTCCATTGTAGGTTCCTTTGTATATGTTTGCTAGCGTGAAGTCTTTGTAGAACACTGAGACTGTAACGGTTTTATTACTGAGGTCTACCTCCGACTGGCCTACGGCGAGTTTCACCGGTATCACTAAGTACTGTATCTTCGATTGATTATTCGTTTTTCCAATGACTGTCCCATCCAGCTGCAGCGAGGATGTTGCTTCACCAACACCTCTATCTATCGTTTCCTTCGCCTTCTGCGCTGAGTAGAAGCCCATGTTTATAACGACATATGCAAGCGCGGATGCAATTACAACGAAGGCTATGAGGACTATAGCGGCCTCTATACCAACAATACCGCGCTTACTCTTCAGGAAAATATACCGCGCCATAAGATAATCCACTCCCTCAGATATTTTCGCTAGACGCCTATAGCCAACCAGCTCTCAGAGGATGGCAGCTGAGGTGGAATAGTAAATTCAATCGTTAATGGCGCGCCCTTTTGAGGCCTAATTTCAATTGTTACATGCGTTCTCTCCACAAGCTTCGTCTTATCATCTGTATTCGGCTTAATTATTAAGAAGCCTTTTTCGTCAGCATCAAGCGATTCATCATTATCTGCGCCGACAATAAACAACTTCGCTGTTCCACCGCTTACACCACCAACTAATTCGTCAAGGGTCCAGGTTGATTGGACGGTGTTATTAATGCCCTTATAGATGTTTGGGTAGGATATAGAGTTTTGCCCTCCAGTTATAGTGAATGTAACCACGGTTCTGTTTTCCTGCATTGGGACATACTTCACTCCTAAGGTCTTTAGGGGTATAACTATCGCTGAGACTCCACCATCAGTGCCACTTTTTCCCTTTATTAGTATTGTTCCATCCACCGTTAATGGACAGCTGGTTTCTTGTAGTGAATCCTGTATCGTTTCTTTACCTCTTTGTGTTGAGAATAGGCCCATGTTTATGACCATGAAGCTGAATGCCGCCGCGACTATGACGAATGCGATTAGAACTATGGCTGCCTCTATGCCAACCATACCCCGCTTACTTCTGGAGAAGCCTTTCCTCACCCTTTTTCTTCCCTCCCCTAAATTTTTTTCTTCGAATATGAAATCAACCGGGTGCTATATGATGCTGTGCATGTTTCACAACCTTAAGACAAGGGTGTTTATCGCCAAAAAATAAGGTTAAAATAGAAAAATCGGTCAAAAATAAACTCATTTTGAAAATAACGCCAATTTTCCTCCTAAAATTCTGAAAATCCCAGAAATGCCACTAGCTGTCTTGACATATTTTTCTTGCGATTCTCCGGGCTTATGAGAAAAATTATTATGTTATAGCCCGCCCATATTTTTCTTAGGTGTCTAGTTTGGTCCTTCCAGCGAAGGTTTTTGAGATTAAAGAGGATTTTAATATGCTCTTTGCCGCTCAGAAGCTTAGAGGCTTCCGTGAAGAAGAACCGTATACGACTGTTAGCGGTGAGACGATAAACTTAGTCTCGGAGATTATTGACTTGAAGATAGAAGGGGACACTATTTCAGGAATATTCAGTAGAGATTTTATTCGGAGCCGAGTTTATAGGCGGAGAATCGTCGAGACACCTGTTACTGAGGAGTCCCCCTTCTGGATTAAGAGGTTTGGCAACCGCTTCTTTCTCATAGTTTTAGCGCCCTCAACAGCCCGCGGCCTAAAGAAGCTCCTAACAAATTATGTTGCAAATAAGCTCAGTAGGGTTCTCTTCATAAAACCCAATGTTATTCTTGAGGTTGAAATTCCCCATGAGCATCTTAAGGCCCTTCATGAATCAAATCCTCAGGCAACCAAGCTTATATGGTTTGATAATGTCGATATACCGGGTGTTGAGAAGCTCTGCCTAGCTGGCTCAGACCTAGCAGACACAAGTCTATACCAAGAGTATCTTAGGCATGGAAAAATCTGGTATGTTGTCTTCGAGGTTCAGAAAAGGGGTATAGTTGTTGGTGTAACAAGAAATTGTGTTGTAACATTATTCAGCAAGAGTTCAATCGACGAATTCATAAACTATATTATGGAAGATATCCTGCCTCTAGTGAAGTAGCAGGTTCCTCAATATTTAGTGGGTTATGAACGGCAACTAATCAACGTGTATTTTCCTACTTTATTCCACCTCTATAATGGATTTAGGCTCCCACTCGCCTAGTTGAACCTTAGGTCTATATCCCCTCAGCTCCTCAGGCCTAAATCTTATTCTTCTTCCCTTCTCCGCTGAGAGGTATGCTGCCATCATCAACTGGGTTACCAATAGGCCATCTCTCCAGTTCTCCTCGGGCTGCACACCCTTCAGGAAGCATTCAACCATATATCTGTCTTCGTCTTGGTAACCGTATGTTATTGTCTCGTTGGGTATCATTGGCATGAGCCCCTGCTCTGCAGCCTGCTTCTCAACGAACTCCTCACCCGGCGGTATCTTAACATTCCTGCTAAAGAACACGTTTAGCTCCTGCTGGAGGGTATTTATCGAGACAGAGTATTCAGGCCCCAAAATCTCGAATGTAAGCCTTAGCCCGGGACCTATGAAGCTCCATGAGGTTCGCGCCTCAGACAAAACTAGGCTGCCATCCTCATCTTCATAGACTATTAATGTTAGGGCATAGTCTTCAGCTGGGGTTCTTCCATAGTCTACGCCATACCTTTCCTTTAATCTTGATAAGTAAGGCTCCCTAGTCCACTTCAGTGATGCTATAATTGACTGGACAGATATGGGTTTAAGAGCCTCCTTAGGCTTCTCCGGGTTTGTAAGCAGATATCGACTTGCCTCTATGCTGTGGCATGTCATATCTAGCAATACTCCGCCGCCGGAGATTTGCGGGTTCCAGAACCATGGTGAATGTGGTCCACCATGCTCCTCAGCTGCCCTAGCAAGGTATGGTCTCCCAGAATATTTTGCACCATATTTCCATACAGCCTCCTTAGCCCTCATAGCTGATGGAGCAAAGACCTGGTTCTCCAAATATCCATGGAGTAGCCCAGCCTTCTCAATCAACCTAACCATCTCTTCCGCCTCATCAACGTTCCTGGCGAGAGGCTTCTCACAGCACACACCAACAATATTAGTTTTCCCTTGCGTTACCTCCTCAACTATCGCCCTAACAACATCGACCCTCATGAAGTTTGGATTTAAAATCCAGACGGCGTTAACATTAGGATCTGAAATCATCCTCCTCAAATCCGTATAAACTTTTGGTTTACCGATTCCCAGAGACTCTATTAGCCCGGCAAGCCTCCGGGCGCTCTCCTCCCTAATATTATAGATGGCGGATATTTCAGCGTTCCTCACACCGGTCCATGATAATGCGTGAAATCTGGCAACAAAACCAGAACCTACAAAACCAACACCAAGCTTCTCCAACTTAAACACCAAAACATAATTTTTATAAAATTTCCTATTTAGAATTTGCTCTTAGGTTAAATCTCCACATGCGCATTTTATTTCGTAAAGTATCGTTAGGAGCTCCTCAAACCCCTCACCCGTCTTAGCCGACACTAATGGGACTCTTTTCGGTGGAAAAAAGCGTCTCAGAGCCCTCAGCAACCTAATGCTCATCTCATCTCTTAAGCTTGAAGTTTTCCCAAGCAGGCTCGCTGGTCTCCTAATCATCATCCTAATATTCTCTATCTCCTCGGAACTTAGAAGGTCAATTTTATTTAATATCGCTATTGTCTCGGTCTCAAGTGTATAATAGGCTGTCAGAGCATATAGAAAGAAACTTAGAAGGTTCCATCTTAGGGCGGAGAGGTCGCCGAGGAAGAAGCAACACCTATCCCTAAAACTCTCAATAATCTTTCTACCAGCATCCCTAAAAAGGAAGGGTTCAAGCTGACCGGGAGTATCAAAGATGACATGATCAGCTCCGCTAAAGCATGGAAGGTTCAGTTTAGCTAGTCTATCCATGGCCTCAAGTATAGCGCCATTAGGGCCCAAACCGAGTTCACGCATAATATCATCAATAGTAAACATGGACCTTATATCAAAGTCAGCCTTATAGCCAATATCCAGAACACCGGGGTCGAGATTTACAATCCGAACAGTATAACCCTCCCTAACCAAATAGGAGGAGAAGTTCTTAACGAGCAGGCTTTTACCCGAGCCAGCTGGCCCAAGAACGAATATATTCATTCTTAAGATTCCCTTTCTAGCATATGCTCCTATAGTTAGGAGAGAAGCCGCGTAAAAATAAGGTTTACTTCTCAATGATTAGGCTTAAAGCTGGTTCAACATGCTTAATTCTAGTGAAGCCAGCCATCCTAAGCCGCTTAATTATCCCCTTAAGGTATCGCTTTCCACGCCTAATTCCTGGCCTACCAACATAATGCACCATTCTTCCACCGTCCTTAAGGATTCGATAGAGCTGCCTATAGAATTCTAGAGAATAAAGTTCCGGCGCTATTGATATTGTTGGTGGGTCATGAATGATGAAATTAAAGCATTTATCTTTGAACTTTGCCACCTCATAAAATGCATCACCAACTATTAGTTCAATCTTCTCATTCTCAAACAAATCTCTGGAAAAGGAGTTTTGTCTCGCAATAAAAATGACATTCTCATCCTTCTCAATTGTTATAACCTTCCTAACGCTCTTAACTCTAGCCGCTAGAATAGCCGTATAACCAAGCCCAGTGCAGCAATCCAAGACAATGCCATAAATTTTTCCAAGAGCCCTAACCTTCATTACAGCATCAGTTTTAGGGTCAATCGTATCAGCTCTATGCATCCTTATGCCGGAAATCTCGAGATACGGCCACGTACTAGTCCTGACAAGCCTATAAAATCTACTAGTCTTCTCATCATAAAATTTTATCTCGGCTAAATCTACGCTCATCTCTAGTCCTCTACTGAAGAGGAATATTTAGGATTCGCTCTTTATGAATCATTTATACTTAGAGTTCAAATTTCTCTCCGGGTTTTAGTAGGACAACCCTAATCTTAGATGAGGACTCAACCCTCCTCTTAAATTCCTCCGGATTAGTATTCCACCTATGCATTGGAATGACAACCTCTGGATTTATAGCTATGGCTGCCTCAGCTGCCTCTGGATTATCCATGGTGTAGGTGCCTCCGCTTGGAAGCAAAGCCAAAGATATTTTTCTATCCCTAAGCTCCTTCATCTCCGGTATGAAATCCGTGTCACCAGCATGATAAATGGTCTTCCCATCAACCGTTATTAGATAACCTACACCTAAACCCTTTGGATGGAAGGGGTTTCCAGGAGACCTAAAGCGCCTAACATTATATGCGTGAACAGCCTCAATAATAATATTCCCAACAGAAATCCTATCACCAACCCTAATAGCTCTAGCACCACTTATCTTTGATGCACACTCTTCGGGAGCAATAATCAAAGTATCCACCTTCCTAACCCTATTAATCTTAGACGTATCACAATGATCGAAGTGGGAGTGTGTCACAAGAATCAAATCGGCTTTATCCGTATATCTTCCCTCATAGGGGTCGACATAAATAACCTTTCCATCGGATGTCAATATCTGGAAGCTCGCATGTCCAAGCCACACAACAGATATGCTAGCCATCCCAAATCTCACCCAAACAATACAATACTCTACAACAGAATTTATCTCTATCGATACACCTATATAAAAGCCGGAGACGAAACGGCTATATACCACCAAAACATAGAAAGAAAATTTGATAAGTAAGCCCTGGTAGTATAGCCCGGCCTAGTATAGGCGGCTGTCGCCCGCCCGACCCGGGTTCAAATCCCGGCCAGGGCGCCACTTCTCCAAGTTCAAATCCCTCACTTCAGAGATTCAAGCATTAATAGTGGCTTAAACTCGGTGGGCGCATCAGGATCTTGTTATTTTTGCTTAGGTCGATGAATGTGACATAAATGATAAAACTAATTCCTAGCATTATTGGCGCTTGCTGCTAGTACGCCATTATTAGGGATGATATAACCTTATTTTCATAAATATTTTTCATTTGGGTAATGCTATTATACTATTATGAGTGGTGGCATATGTCTAAAAGCGAGAGGGTTATAGGTCAAGGAAAGATATTCTCAAGAGCCGTAATTTATAACGAACTAATATTTGTTTCAGGTATAGGTCCCCATGATCCTGAGACTGGTAAAGTTGTTGAGGGCGGGATTAGGGAGCAGACTAGGAGAGTTATGGAGACCATGAAGGCCATACTTGAAGAGGCTGGAAGCAGCCTAGATAACGTCTTAAAATGCACCGTTTACCTAACCGACATAAATCATTACTATGAGATGAACGAAGTTTACAGTTCATACTTTAAGATACCGCCTGCCAGAACATGTGTTCAGGTAGCTAAGCTCCCTAGACCTGGAGAAAACGTTTTGGTTGAGATAGATGCCATAGCGTACAAGCCTTAAAATGATGGGGGTAATTTAAGAGCGAGCTTTCTTTCGGGGTCTGCGGACATGAGTATTTACGACGAGCTGGGGATAAAGCGTGTAATCAACGCTATGGGAACCTATACTTTCCTCGGCGGTTCAGTAATATTGCCAGAAGCCATTAAAGCGATGTGTGAAGCCGCGAGAGCCTTCGTCAACATGGATGAACTTCAAAGGAGGGCTGGTGAGATAATAGCTGAGATAACTGGTGCCGAAGCAGCTTGCGTAACCTCTGGCGCCGCGGCAGGATTAGTACTAGCTGTTGCCGCATGCATGACTGGAGATGACCCTGAAAAGATGGCTAAAATACCTTACATAGATTTTCCTAGAAACGAAGTTATTTTGCCAGCCATACAGGATAACCCCTACGTCAGAAATATAGCTATTCCATGCGCAAAGATAGTTAAAATTGGAAACGAGCAAGGTTACACCCCAGAAGATATAGAGAAAGCCATAAACGAGAGAACCGTAGCTATAGCGTTCATATTCTTCACCTCGAGGAAAGGATGCGACCTAGAAGCACTGAAAGAGGTTGTGAAGATTGGGAAGAAACATAATATTCCGGTCATTGTGGATGCCGCCGCGGAGCTCCCTCCATTTGAGAACTTAAGGGATATTGTGGCTACGGGCGCCGACCTAGTTATTTTTAGTGGTGGAAAAGATATCCGCGGACCAAACGACACTGGCTTCGTTATAGGTAGAGCCGACCTAATAAAGGCTATAGTTGCGCATAGTTCGCCCCGCCATTATATGGGTAGGCCTATGAAGGTTAGTAAGGAGGATATTGTGGGGCTAATTGTTGCCTTAAAGCATTATACGCGTGAAGCAGTCGAAGCCAGAAAGAGAAGGTGGGAGGAGATAGTTCAATATTTAATTAAGGAGCTTTCCAGCGAGTATATTAGCGTTGAGAGGATTACGCCAAATCCGTCTAAGCATGAGTACTCGGCACAAGGTTGGCCTAAAGCTAGACTAACCTTTAACGAGAGGCTTCTGGGAGTGACCGCGACTGAAATCCATAAAATGCTTCTTGAAGGCGACCCGCCAATATATACTCATCACTCGGAGAACCAGATAATAATTAATCCGCAGTGCCTCCAAGATGATGAGGAAGTGATAATAGCTGAAAGAATAAAAGAGATTTTGCGGAGAATAACTTGTGGAAAAGCGCGGGACGAGACTAATAATGTATGATTATGATATTGTTGTGAAAAATGGTTTAGTCATAGATCCCTCGCAGGGAATTAAAGAGGTTATGGATGTAGCCATCCATGAAGGTAAAATCGCTGATTTACGCAGAGGCATAAATGCTAGTGGAGCCAGATACGTTATTGATGCATCTGGGCTAATAGTTGCTCCAGGACTGATAGATTTACATGTACACTGCTGCTATGGGATTGCCCACATAGCCGTTAACCCCGATTTAGCATGTTTAGCAAAGGGAAGCACAACGGTTGTTGATGCGGGCTCCACGGGGGAACTGAACTTCATTGGTTTCAAGAAATACGTTATAAGGAATGCTGAGACCAGAATATATGCCCTGATAAACATTGAGTCCCAGGGGATGATAGAGTTTTCCAGGCCGAACCAGAAGTGGCCGAGCTTAATTACGGGGCGCGATGAGATGTTTATAAATATTGATGGAACTGTGGAGGAGATTAAGCGGAACCGCGACGTCATTATAGGTGTAAAGTGGGCTCACCATGGGATTAGAGGTGTTGAGTTGGCTAGGAAGGCGGCGGATGAAGCCCAATGTCTCCTAATGGCTGAGAACCACCTCCAGCCTGAAACCCTAAAGTACATGAGGAGAGGCGATGTAATCACTCACCTCTATCATGGATTGAAAATGGAGCAGCACGACGGGTTGCTCAACGCTGGAAATGTTCAACCGGAGTTTTTCGACGCCGTGAAGCGTGGTGTGGTTCTGGATGTTGGTCATGGCGCAGCCAGCTTTAAGTGGTCGGTTGCCAGAAGAGGGATTGAGCAGGGAATAAAACCAGATACGATAAGTACCGATCTGCATTCAGGAAGCTATAACGGTCCAGCCTATGATCTGCCAACGGTGATGTCGAAGTTCCTTCACCTAGGTTTATCGCTTGAAGAGGTTATAAACGCTACAACCGCTAAACCCGCAGAGGTTATTGGAAAAAAGGGCATTCTTGGCACCTTAAAGATTGGCGCATGTGGAGATGTAACAATCCTAAAGCTTGAGGAGGGCAGGTTCCCGCTTGAGGATACTTCCGGGGAGTGGGAGATCTGCAAACAGAGGCTGAGGGCTGTGAGGGTCATTAAAGATGGCAGAATAGTTTTTTAAGGAGCGCCGCCAGCTGCTGACGGCAGAATAACAACGGTATCCCCGTCCTTTAACCTTGTTTTAGCTCCCTCAAGCAGATTAATATTTAGCCCATTCAAAAGTATTACAAGGCCGAAGTCAGTTACGCCCTGCTGACCAGACAAATATCTTATTTTCTCTTTGAAGCCTCTTTTCTCACTAGAGATCTTTGAGATTAAATCGCTTAAGCTAGCTCCCTCATCCAACTCAACCGTCAGTTCACCGCCCAGTATGGGGGCCAGCTCGCCAAAAGCTCTGACCTTCACCCTCATAAGTTATTCCCATCAGCCAATTACTCTTAATTTTCAGTAAAAGAAGTTGGGGTGAGGGATTTAAAGGTTTTAGATTACTGTTTCCTCACCTTGTCCAGAATTTTATCGACATCTTCGAGTCCGAGTTCCTTAAGAACTGATGATTTTGGAATTCCCCTTTCATCCCAGCCAATAGCCTCGTAGTACTGCTTCCTCATGTCCTCAAATGTTTTCCTATCAGTGGTCTTACCTTTATATGGCCCTGAGGGAAGCGGCTCATAGAACCTTGGGGGATTATCATCATGTATCTCCGGCTTCCAGAATACGTCTGGTCCGCCTAAGAGGAGAACTGCCCTCTGTATATGCGCTATTCTTCGTCCAAGTACGCGGCACCAATCGGCATCTGTAAGGTCCCATCCCGTAACCGCCCTATAAAAGTCCCATATGAGAGGCGACCCGCACATGCTACACACAACCGCCGAATCGAAGAAAACCATTCTCATATCATTGTAGGCGTCGTAAACCCCTGAGGTGTGGTCACCGCACTGCGGCGAGCATGCATAGCCGATTGGATTAAAATCTAACCCACTTCTAGTTCCATGCGCTCCTACCTCAACGCCCTTAACATGCACAGCGTATTTTGTGACGTCTACGCCCTTCATCTCGCTTATCTTTAGAGCCGCCCTATATGTTCCCTCGGCAAGTATGTCTCCTATACCCTCGCGCTTAACTATCATTCTCGCAAGCCTCTCGAAGGCCTCCACATCACCCCAATTTAACTCGAAGCCTAAATCCTCCTTAGTTAATATGCCTCTCTGATAGAGTTCGGCTGCGAAGGCAAGGGTGTTGCCGCCGTTTATGCCGGAGAACCCTAGATAGTCTATGAGCGCCGATAAATATATGCATTTATCCGGGTCAAATATTCCGAGGTTTGGTCCAAGGTAGGCTTGCATCTCATAATCCGGGTTATCTGTGATAGCTCCCTTATACGGTCCTGTCTTAATAACTGCTATCTTCATGCAGGCAACAGGACAGTTAAAGTCGCTCCAATACCTTTTAACCCAATATCTGAAGTCAAACTTAGGTCCGCCAAATCTTTTCTCATCATGCCATTCCTCCTGCCAATTCCTCACAGGCTCAGAGCTCTGCCTAGCACCAACCTCATATCCACCGTAACCAGTCCCCCAGCGTCTCAAGCGGTCCCTTTCAAGAAGCTGCCTCTCAACTTCCCGTAGGAGAATCTTCACTGTTTCTGGGCTGGCAACGCTGGGCAACGGTTTCCTCCCCTTAACAACAATAGCCTTAAGCTTCTTTGAGCCCATAACCGCCCCATACCCACCGTAGCCGGCGGCGTGGCTTATCTTCTGCATCACCGCAGCCGTCCTAACCCTGTTTTCGCCCGCCGGACCACAATATATTATCGCAGGCTCCTTAACCTTCTCAGCGCCGGGTCTTGCCCTCTTAAGCAGCTCAAGCCCCTCCTTAGTTAGGATTCTTATGGTTTCAGGGGCCTCCTTACCCCAAACATGCTCCGCGCTTCTAATCTCAGCGTTATCATCGGTTATAAATAGGTAGACGGGCTTCTCAGCCCTTCCAGTAATTATTACGCCGTCGTAGCCAGCACATTTAAGTTCATTCCCAAACTCGCCGCTTAGAGTCGACCCAATTATCCCATTTGATTGAGGCGATTTACCCGATATACATATACGGGAGCCCGGATATATGCCAGTTAAAGGCCCTGTTAGAACGAGAAATATATTTTCTGGTCCAAGCGGATCAATCTCCTCCCATCTATTGCCGAGTCTATCCCAGAGAATCTTTGTGGCTAAACCTCTTCCTCCAACAAAATTTCTAAGGATATCATCGCCGAAGGTTACGTCCTTTATTCCCCCAGAGGAGAGATCTACCTCCAGAAACTTACCAGCGTAGCCTCTAACCATTTAAACCCACTCCTCCCCTTTCTCACCATAAAGGTTTATTGCAACATCCTTAGTGATCTCTTCGGGAGGTTGGGCGAAGAGTTTTCTATTGTAGCTTCCCCATCCGGTTTTATCTTCCCTAACCACCCAGAGTACATTGAATTTAGCCTCCTGACAGACCTTGACGCACTGCGGTTCTCCACCACAAAGGTCGCATATTACCGCTTTCCCATCGCTGGGGTGGAGGAACGGAATGTTTCCGGGGCACTCGCGTATACATACGCCGCATCCAGTGCACTTTTCTCTATCAACTATGACCGCGCCTGTCCTCTCATCGACCGAGAGAGCCTTTACTGGGCATGCTGAGACACATGGGTAATCATGGCACTGGGAACAGAAGTGTGGGATTTCAATGCCTGGCACTAGCATAAAAACCCTTATTCTTGAGGCTTCAGGCCATATCCACCCCTCATGGAATAGCGAGCAGGCGATTTCACATCTTCTGCATCCAGTACACTTCAAGTAGTCTCTGGCAATCCAGAGAATGGTCTCTCTTCTTCCAGACATAGCCATCACCAAACAACTATCAGAGATAATTTACATGCTCTTAAAGTTATCTAATGATGGCATTTTGCCAATGGGCGGCTCCACTAAAATATACTGTACTGGAGCCATCCGGCCCCATCTGGCCGGTTTGATTTTTATGGTGATGTGGCTTAATTTTGGTGGCAGTTTCAATAGCGCAAATAGAATTGCTGATAGAATACATTGTGATCAGAATCCTGATCATTTCTGCTCAGAAAATCTATCTTCAATGTCCAGCCTTATATTAGTGGCAGTGGAGTGAAAAAGCATGGAAGAGATTGTTTGCGATAGAATATTCAAGGACTATAAAGGTAAGACAATCGTTAGGGCTCTAGATAACATAGACCTTAAGGTTTCGAGGGGCGAGTTTTTTGGTCTCCTCGGTCCGAATGGCGCTGGTAAGACAACTCTCGTGAGGATTCTTGTGACGCTCCTGAAGGCTTCTGGTGGATGTGCCTGGGTTGGCGGATATGACGTGAACAAGGATGAGAAGAAGATTCGTGAGATAATAGGTTATGCCGGGCAGGATTCTGAGCGCTCAGCCTACTTTAGGCTCTCCGTTAGAGAAAACCTCCTTTACTTTGCCCATGCACTTAGAGGCGTCCCTAAGAAGATAGCTAAAGATAGAATCGAGTATATAGCATCAGGGATAGGATTCGAAAATAAACTAGACAGACACTTCGTATCTCTCTCAGGAGGAGAAAAGCAAGCGGTAATAGTCATGAGAGCCATACTTCATAACCCAGAAGTATGCTTTTTAGATGAGCCATCAAAGAGCTTAGACCCGATAACTGCACGTAGGGTTAGGCGCTTCTTAAAAGACTATGCTAGAGAGAATGGGATCACTATCTGTTTAACAACACATAACATGCTCGAGGTTGAGGAAGTATGTGACAGAATAGCTTTCATAAATCATGGTAAGCTAATTTTTGTAGGGACTCCACCTGAATTTAAGAGACGAGCATCTATAAGAGAGATTATAGAAATTAGCACTAATAAGCTTGAGAGTGAGTTAAAGTTAAAGCTTCTTAAGGCGCATGGAGTAATAAATGTTACTTACCAAGGCAATATCACCAAGTTGTATTGTGAAGATGCATTCAACACGCTTCCAGAAGTTCTAAACGTTATGAGGGAGATAGGGTTAAAGGCTCCGGTGAGGATTGCCGAACCCTCGCTTGAGGATGCGTTTGTCTTCTTTGTTAATGGAGGTGAGAGCAATGGAGAATATTGAGAGTATTACTAGTCCATTAAGGATTTTCTATATGGCTGTTTGGCGCAACCTCCTAACTTTAACACGCTATAAAGTGAACTTCCTCCTTTCGGTCGTAACGAGCGTATTGTGGGCTGCAGGCATGCTTCTCTTCTCGCTTGCCTTTGACTCTTCGATGCTTGGGAGAACTGTTGGAACAACAAATTATGTTGCCTTCATTATTTTTGGGATAAGTTTCCAAAGCTGGCAGGGAACTGCCCTTTGGGGTGCATCAGGCATGCTTCAAGGCGAACTTAGCACTGGACAAATAGACTACACTTTTACATGTCCATTCTCACGTTATCAGTATATTATAAGTAATATTGCAGCCCTAGCAATTCAAGACTCCTTATTCTTCATTCCAATGTTCTCTGTTGGTCTATGGCTGACAAGCGCAACACTAACAATTCACGGTCTCCTCCTGGGCTTAGCTTCGATAGTCATTTCCGTAGCTGCGTTAGTTCAGTTCGGGGTTATCTTTGCCGCACTTACGCTAAGATATAGGCAGGTGACAGCGGTATTCAGCTTCTTTAATTTCATTATTCAAATGCTCTCAGGAATGTTCATCCCACTACAAATTCTCCCAGTTCCGCTACAAATTATCGGGTTCAGTATCCCGGTAACCTTTGGTATGGACCTGCTGAGACATTATGTGATGGGAACATTTACTATATTCAATCCAATGTACGAATGGATTGCGCTTATAGTTCAGCTGGCCATTTTCAGTTTAGTAGCCAAACTAGTGGTATCTTACCTTGAGGGTAAGGCTAAAGAAGAAGGACTACACTACATTTAGGCAACATAGCAATACTGCAATCCCTCGATTTCTTTTTAACAAAGGTGCTATGAGAAACATCTTTGTGATCAATTTTTGGTCACATCCACCTATAAGGCTAAAATATTGTGACCACAATAAGTATATGCTGGAGGTGATTATGTGAGTAAAGAGGCTGAAGAGGTAGAGAAAATTCTTAGCGTAGTGTCCAGCCAAATCCCAAACTTAGTGAAGGGTATAATAGCGAGCATCTTCTCGGAGGATGCGGGCAGAGAAATGGGGAAGGCTGTTGGGGCATTCTATAAGAGTTTAATAGAGTCAGGTATACCAGAGCAAACTGCCTTAAAGATGGCTGAGAACTACTTATCCACATTCACGAATCTCGGGGAGATTATGAGGAGAATTGGCGCTGGTGAAGGGGGAAAAAAGGAAGAGGGAAAAGCTTAAAGAAGAGTAGCATGTGGAATAAAATCCCATAATACTTGATGAGAACAATTGTCAACAGTCTCTCATGAGAGGATTGACGGGGAATGCGTATTAGACATATCGCATCATTTTTCCACATAACAATCTCATTTATTGTTCTTTCAGCGAGAATGTTATGGATTTTATTAATTTTAGAATGGAATATTTGGAAGGCTGAGAGGAGATTTAAAGAGCAGATTATCATGTATGGTGTATCAAAGGAGTCGGCTAAGAGAATAGGTACGGTCTATCGAAATCTCATGAAGAGGAGTGTTAGGGATATATTTAAGTTTTCTTTTAGGTGAGTTCTCATGAGCGGAAACAGTGTATTAGAGGAGATAAGCCGTAAGCTCGATGCAATCCTAAACAAACTTAGTCTCCTAGAGCAGCTAGCCTTAGAGGACCCCAAATATGTGGGTTCGGCGGAAACGCTTAAGCTTACCAGGATTTTCCTAAGCCTATATGGTGAACCCCTAAAGATATTAGCCCGGTTGAGAGCGGCTGAATCCTATATTCATCATGAATCCATAAGGAGGGATGAAATCGCAAGATATATAATTCAAGCTTTAGCCATAAGGGGGCCAATGAATATATCCTCCGTCACACGCGAAGTAAAATTAATGAGGGGAAAGGCTTCAAGAAGAATTATCCGCGAACGACTGAAGAAACTTGAAAAAGCAAAGATAATTCGGCAGATAGAAGGAGCTGGAAGAACCTACAGTCTAGCAGAAACTCCAGAAACCGTAAGTTCGCCATAGCCTCTCCTTGGTAGTGGTCTTAATTAGCGCGCTGGTTGCGTTAACATCAACCTTTTATCTCAGAGTGGATGCATGGATTCTGGAGATGGGAAATGTTAATGTTGAACGATTGAATAAAATTGAACGAAAACTTCATATATGTAGGCTGAAGAGAAACAGAAATATTTAAAAGTTCTCTTTAAAGGAGAAGGGGCATTTGGTTAAATATGGTCTGATGAAAATAAAAAGTCGATTGCACCCAATAGCATTATTCATTTACATAATGTTTTTCGTCATTTTACCACTTGGTGGAAGATATTGCTTTTCCTTATTTGGCGAGGATAGGGATGAAATTAAATTTTACGCGTTCAGCGACCCCTATTGTTTTGGTTGTATTGAGATCTTAAACTCTTTACCTAGTGATCCTGTTGTATATGATGTTAGAGTGAATAGTGACCGCTACATTAAGATAATCGGGATTACAAATTATACCGCCTTAAGTCTCCCTTTGATTGGTGTTATCAAAAATGGTAATTTAACGCTGATTGCATCGGGATATTTTTCACCTAATGAGTGGAAAAAGATTTTAGGCGTTAAGTATTGTGGAGTGCCCATTTACATATCAGGGAGCACAGAGCCAGTTAAAGTAATTAGAGATGAGAGTCTGATACACTCTCTCAATAACATTTTTGTTGGGAGTGAATATGAGAGCGATGGAGAAATTTTTTCTTCCGCGATACCAATAACTAATATTATAATAGCTGCTCTGCTTGACTCTTTTAATCCATGCGAGATTTACACATTAATTGTTTTGCTTTCTTTGGCTCTTTCCAAGGCTGAAAGAAGAGATGTTCTAAAAGTTGGCTTAGCGTTTTCTTTGGGTATCTTCATATCTTACTTTCTCTTGGGCTTTGGATTTATTAATTTTCTTGAGTTCATTATTGGCGCGCGTTATATTGTTGAAATTGTAGGAGTATCCGTAAGCTTACGAACAATCATAAACTTAATCTTTGGTTTTCTTGGGCTCTCTTTAGGATTGAGAGAAGCAATTAATAGCATGTTTAAAAAAAGTATCAAGCGTCTCCCAAGGGCGCTTTCTACAAAGTTATCTGCCCATTTAAGAAGAGCATTCTCCAACCCCTTAACCTCGCTTGTAATTGGTGTTTTAAGCGGCTTATTGTTGAGCCCATGTACATCTGGGCCCTATTTTATAGCATTAGCTTTCATAACTAATATACAATATTCTTTTCTGAGGTTATTGTTGCTTTTCATTTATAACATGATCTTCATACTGCCAACAGTTGTTATAACATTAGGTATTTACCTAAAATTTTCCACAAAGTCTATAAAAATTTTCTTACAGAATTATCAGAGAATCCTTAATCTGGTAATCGGGTTGCTGCTGATTTTTTTAAGCACTCACCTTTTAATAGTTCAGACATAAGATTTTCCTCCTCTTTAAGGCTATCTCATGATAGCTTAAACAAGCTTTCACCTGATAGGTGGAAAAAGTTTAAATATTCAAATATTGGTTACCTTATTTTTCAGTAAATGGGGGGGATGATTTATGGAAAAATTGAAAGCGAGAATATCGCTGATTGAAATGATGTCTTTAGTGCTATTGAGCTGGGGCATTTTTGTCATGAGTTATCTCATTAGAGCTTTTTCAGGGGCAAAATACTGGGTTGTTACTGGCAGCATTTTTCCTTATATCTACATTCTGCTCTTGCTGGGCTTCCTAGGAAAGCGTGGCCTTAGAATCAGTAAAGAATTCGCAGTTTCTCTAGTATTTGTCTTGGCGTTATTTACGGGGAAAGCCTTTCTTTTCGCAGGTTCTCCGGATGTAAACTTCCTAAATATCGTGGCTGGAACATATAGTAGCGTTATTGTCTCTTGGTTTTATCCGACATGGGCGAGGGAATATGTAAGCAAGTTCCTTCCTTCATGGCTTGTTCCTCAGGTTGAGTCTGCAGTATTAGCCTATTATCAAGGAGGTGCTAATCCAGACTGGTCCGTCTTTGCAGCTCCAATAATCTCGTGGACACTTGTACTAATATCTGTGATTTTTGTAACATGGCCGATGATATTTTTAATTCTAGGCCCACATTGGTTTGAGATTGAGAGACTTCAATTTCCCATGAGCGTACCAGCCATATACATCACAAATGAAGTTTTTCCATCGGAAGAAGAGAATAATTGGCTCTCAATAATCGATTTCAAAAGGGCAAGAGTAAAGGCCTTCTGGGCAGCATTTACAATAGGATTAATACTAAATTTGCCATTTATTCTGTCCCAAGTTTTACCAGAAGTTCCGCTCGGGGGAATAATAGGTGGAGGTTATGGAACATATCCGGTGTCGCTTTATCAGTATGTCAGAGACTGGTTGCCATCCTCCCATATGGACGGACAATTAGTGCTTTATCTTGCTTTGCTCTATGCACTTCTACCTCTAGACCTCTCAATTTCAATCGCCATAACAGGTATGTTCTTTGGCCTTGTTTACAGGCCGCTAGTTGTGAGAATGGGCATAGTTTCAGGTGTTGATCCAGGACAAGTTTGGCCAATTCCGCATCTGGAGTTTCGTGTTGGCGCCTATATTGGACTTGGCTTAATAGCACTATGGGTTACTAGAGAGAGATGGATTAAAGCATTCAAATCTCTTAAAAAAGATTTTGATGTTGATGGTTTCTCGATGAAAATTGGTCTTTTACTCATGTTGGCCGGAACAATACTTCTTGTAGGAATCTTCACAGTAGCTGGCGGAAATTTAGGCATGATGCTCATCTGGTTTATTATCTTTACAATAATAAATATTGGATGCGCCTACATTTGGGCTAATTCAATATGGCTTGGTGGAGACTGCCATGGTTATATGAGTTGGCGGCTAGGCCACTACATAGGATCTTCAATTAATGTATGGTCCGCTGCGGCTCCTCAAGAAAATAGCGCATTAGCCATTTATGGACTTGCATGTGGAACAATGGGCACGTGCGCTGGTGCCTATCAATCGAATAGCTTTATCGCGCAACCGCTTGTTTCAATCGCGTACGGTTATGCAAAAGCAACAGGGTCGGATATGAGAAAAGTGCTAATATATACGCTAATAACATGTGTAACATTAGTTCCTTTTGCGCTAGTGGTTAACACTTACGTAAACTGTCATGTTGGAATATTAAATACCAGCGAGTCCTCAATGGACGTTTATTATTGGGGTGTTATGTCAATGACCTTTGATACTGGCGTTAGAAGGTTAACTTATGCTACAGGTAGATTGCCCTTCGGAGAATATTGGGGTGCCACGATTATATCGGCTGCTATTGTAATTGTAGTCTACTGGTTACGTTCAATATTCCCATGGTTCTTTCTGCATCCAGTAGGCATAGCTATCGGGTTTGCTGGATCTGGAGGCTGGAACCATTGGTTAAACATGGTAATTGGCATATCAACCAGAATTTTGCTCAATAAAACTTTAGGCCCAAAAAGAACAATGGATTATCTCGTTCCAATTCTTTCAGGACTTGCAGTTGGTCTTGGCTCACTATATCTGATAGTTGGGCTATTTGTCGCGTCCACAATTTCTATTCCAAACCTACTAATGCTCTGGAAATGAAAATGAACTTAATATTCCTTAATTATTTTTAGTCAAAAACTTTACGTTAATCTCAGCCATTAAATTTGGTGAGCTAATTATTCCTTAATAAAATGTAATTTTAAGACTTACGTTTTTATCGTAAAATTTATATATTATTCTTTCTATTTCTCATAAAATCATTATGCTAAATAAATTAAATCTTAAATCGAGTTTAACTTGGCGAACATGGCTTGCCATGATAGCCTCTACTTTTCTCTTTATTCCAATAAATATTTATTCTTACTTTATAACGGGAGTTATTCAAGGTTCTATTGCCATTTTCTTCATAACATTAGTGTTTTCAGAAATAGCACGTATTACAGGATCTAGTTTTTCAAGACAAGAGGTTCTACTTTTATATTATGCAGCAGCATGGGGGAGTTCCGCGCTGCCAATCTATTACAACATAATTTATCGCTCTTTCTTAGTTAACTCACCACTATCAAAAACTTATGTTATAGGCGATAAACCTCTCATTAAGTATATTCCAGCATGGTTAGCTCCGCCACCAGAATCTTATACTCTTCGCTCGCTTTTCCAGCCTGTTTTTGTTGTTCCGCTACTCGTATGGTTTATATGGAGCGTTATCCTCTTAGCATTAACTATATCTCTTTCGCTTTTATGCGCCAATATTTATGTTGAGAGACTTGATTATCCTTTTCCCTATGTTGTGGTGGAAACGTCATTAGCAACTTTTATAGCTGAGCGTCCAAAAGGATATATGAAATACTTTATTCCATCTTTTGTTGTTGGAATTATTTTTGGCACATTAGCGTATCTTCCATTTTCATTTGAAAGTAGATTAATACCTATTCCTTACATTGACCTAACACCAATTACAGAAGAACTCTTGCCTGGGGCGGTGATAGGCGTAACTACCATACTTTCGTCCTATTTTGGAGGTTTAATCGTGCCCTTTAACCACGCGATATTAATGCTTCTCTCGTCCATTATAGTGTGGGTTGTGCTTAATTCTCTCTTTATCACTAGATTTTCAACATTGTTTCCCGAATGGGCTAAAGAATACGCGAAAGGAATGGGCTTAATAGCGGTTTATAATAGATCGTATCTTAGAGTATGGTTTGCCCCTCAAATAGGCTTTATGCTAGCTTCCATAATCTTTCTCCTAATCTTCAAAATTAGACATGTTCTTACAAGCGTTTTTAGAGAGATACTTTTTCCATCAAGTGTTAAGCGGAGAGTGATAGCTGGATTACCATCTTTACGTTTGGTTCTCTTCTTATGGCTTTTATTTGCTTTTGTCTCAGCAATTTTCTTTCATATTCTTGTTCCAGAAGTAAACATACTTATACCGTTGGCTTACGTCTTCTTAGTTGGATTTTTTGTTGCAATACTTGGAACAGCCGTTCGTGGTGAAACAGGTTTTTCCATTATAGGTCTTCCAGGATTAACCTGGGCTACTCTTATGTATTTTTCGCCATATCAGGGGTATGCTGGTTTCGTTTTTCAGCCGCCTACTATAGATGGTGATGGCCCGCCTAGTTTCTCACAACAAGTTAAAGCTGCTTCAATTACTGGTATAAAACCTAGAGACCTGTTAGTGATATGGATTGTTGGATATTTTTTGTCTCAGTTATCAGGCTTAATAGCATTGGATTTCTTCTGGAGAATTGCTCCTATACCATCTTCAGCTTATCCATTTACAGTCTATAATTCCTTAAATACAGCACACTTAGAAGCAATGATCGTTTCTAGGCAAATTGATGTGTCATTGTCTAAAATCTTCCTTCCATCCATCATTCTCCTTTTTATTCTTTCAGCTGGCACATTTATATCAAAATTATCGGCCATATCTTTTCCATTTCTCGGTTTAATAGCTGGTTTATACCTCCCGCCATATTCCGTCATATCGCTATTTACAGGTTCTTTAATAAGCAAATATATAGCACCCAGATTTTTAGGCGGATTTGAAAACTGGAGAAAAATAATAGGCTACGTAACATCTGGCGAACTTTCCGGAGAGGGCTTAATATTGATGCTTAGTGTAACAATTTCATTAATGCGCAGGTCAGCGTGGTTATGGCCATGGTAGAAATCACAGCGAAATCTAATAAGATCAATTATAAAATCGTCCGGTTAATCAGTGGAATCTTGCTAATAATATTGCTTCTTGATACAAAAGTTTGCGTAAACTCTTTTTTCCAGAGTTTTTCTTTCTCCCATCTTTTTCATGTAGAAACAATAATAAATAGTTTAGATGTTGCGAGAATAATGGCTCATGTAAATCTATTCTCATCATTCGGATCAAGAGTTACAGGATATGAGGGTTGCGATCTAGCGGCGAAGTATATAGAAAGTTTCTTTAGAAACTTAAGTCTTATTGTCATGATAAATGAATATTCAATTCCAATACCATTGGATCGCGGCGGTTTAGTAAAAATAGATCACGGATCACACTTAAATTCAAGCTACAAAATTTATCAATTATGGCCTAATGGCGGCCTATCATGTTTTTCGGGAACGATTTCCGGCAGAATTGTGTATGGCGGAAAAGGGTCGCTTGAAGAATTAAATGGGCTCGATATTAAAGATTCAATTGTTCTTCTGGATTTTAATTCCGGAAAGAACTGGTTGAATGCTGCTAAACTTGGAGCAAAAGCTGTAATTTTTGTTGAGCCTTCCTATACCACAAAGTATGAAGCATTAAGCAAGAGCTGCTTAGGCCCGTTCAGTTTCCCACGGTTTTACGTTACAAGAGACGTTGGAATTATTCTCAAAGATATAGCCGACTCAAATGGTGTACTATCTATTAGCGCTAGTATGAAATGGGAAGAGGTAAAAGCCAGAAATATTATTGGAATCTTACCTGGAGAGAGTGCTGAGGATGTTCTCATAATATCCGCTCACTATGATTCTTGGAGTATTGTTCCAGCGATTTCTCGTGCATCAGAAGATTCCCTAGGAATCTCAATACTCTTAGAAATTGCCCGGCTTCTCGCCAATAATAGACATAAGCAAACAATATGGTTTGTTGCTTATTCTGGACACTGGCAAGGAAACGCTGGAGCTGTAAATTTTGTTGAAAGTATCCTTTTAAACTCGACGAGAAAAGAAAAATACTGGCTTCAAATAGGAATCGATATTTCAAGCGAATCATACTTGATGGATTGTTTATACGTGAGTTCCATATATGGATCTATGGAGCCCAGCACTGGGTGGAGTGTTGGTACTAGAGGAACAATTTTCGCCTTAACGTCAACCTATATTGCGCGTTTAGGGTGGATCAAGAGACATTTTGAGAGTCTATTAAATGTCCCTGTTGAAAGCATGAATGTAAAAGAATATTTTCCAGCGGGTGTCACGAAACTAATTGACCTAATTAATTTTGGGCTAACGTATGAATCGAGATTCGGCTCTCAAATAGACTTTTACATGCTGGATACTGAACCATCATTATTAGCATCATGTATGGCTATAACTTTAAGAACGCAATATGCGAGAAGAATGACATGGCTGACCCCTCTAGATCAAAGTATCAGATGGAATCATATATTGCCTCAGGCGGTCGTGATTGCAGCATTAATATACGGTCTTGCAAATGAAGATTTCGAGCAAAATCCACCGTACGACTATAGTATTGCTTCTCCTCGAAGATGGAATACGCTGGGCACAGGACTTAGTGTTTTTGGCTTTTCAACTTTAAGAGGAAAAACTGTTGAATTTAGTGATTCTACAGGATGGTATGAACCACTTTCAAGGGCTCTTGTAAGGCTTCAAATATATGAAAGTCAGGCTGAAAACGCATGGCCTTTTGCTTTTAGATACACATTTAGTGATGAAAATGGAAGTTTCGTTTTTCATGGATTAGTCCCATATACTACTTGGCATACGGATGCTTGGAAATTTGATGATAATGGAGAGATAACGCATGTAGTAGACCGGGGATTTTATGGTACTGCAGAGGGAGTGGTTGGTGGGCTTCGAACAGATATTTATCCCATAAGCGTAAACTCCAGCGCGATTATACCTCTCTTTAAGTGCAGGCAGGTAACCTTGTTTGATATTATAAATAATGTTGAGACAGTAGGGTTGATTATACGGGATTACAGAAACCCAAATCATAATTACCTGAATTCTTTTATGGTTTCTCTGGGCTCTTTTGCGGCTCTTGGCGGTGGGAGAGGAGCTTATGGTTTCGGTCTTGGTATTTTTTCAGTATATTCAAAGTCTCCTCCAGTTTTCCTCGGATCCTATGTAGCTGCTGATGGAGTGATAAGTATATTTGTTAGGGAAGGAGAGAGACTGATCTTTACTTTTAATCCTAATCCTCAGAAATACTCCTGGCCCACGATAGTTTTAACCAATAGCTCATTGGATAATCCTGAAGGAAATGGTTTTCTGATATCTAATAGCTTGGCGATTCCAGCAACTCTGTTTCAGGCAGCTCTGGATATGTATAGGATGGTCTCTCATAGATATAACAATCTTGCAAAATTTAATATACGAATAAGATTTGCGGAGCAGATGCTTGAAAAGGCTCTGTCGTATTTAGAAGATGCGAATAAATCATACTTAAAAAAGAATTATTCCGCTCTTTACGCATGTTCTTACTTATCAATTCAATGCTCTTATAACGCTTATGCTTTCGTTGTCATGCCCTCTTATCGCGAAACTTCGTTTTCACTCAGCTTCTTCTCTATCTTAATAATAGCCTTTTCTATTTTTCTAGAGAAACTTGTTTTTGGGTGGAGATCCATTAAGCGCTTTACCGTAATATTTCTCTTAATGATCACGTTCTTCACCACATACGCGTTTGTTCACCCAGCTCTTTTAATAATGATGAATTCTATTATGGCGGTTGTAAGCGTTGGCATTCTTCTTCTTCTTTTCTTAGTTATCTCGATATTTACGTTTGAAATACGTGGTCTTTTAAGATCCATAAGCGTAAAATTGCTTGGTGAGCATACTTTTGAAAAAGCTGGAGCGATACCAATATATGTGCATGCCATAAGCTATTCGATTGAAAGTATGCGTAAGAGACCGCTAATTACTGTTCTGACAATGATCTCCATGGTGCTCTTAGCTGCTTCATCGATTGCTTTTGCATCAGTATCATATGATTACATAATAGTTAAAGGACCAGCGTACACAGGAAATCTGCCATATAATGGTATACTTATAAAAGTTTTATACGGTTTTCCGCCGGAAAGAAGGGGGGCTATCTTTGACATGAATACAGTAACATATTTGAGATATGTGGTTGGGGGTGAATATGAGGTGTCGCCGAGAGTTTGGATGTACCCGCAACCACAAGGGTTAAGACCGATCGCTGAGGTTATATCAGAAAGGGGTGTTGTTTATCGTTCTTCAATAGTATTTTTAGGTTTATCTCAAACGGAACTTCATAAAATATTTGAAGGTTACGTTCAAGGCCCAGCTGTGTTTATGAGTGGGCATGAATGTATTTTGCCAAGAGAAATAGCCAGTTTTCTTAAGGTTGAGATTGGAGAAACTGTATATATTAGAGGTTTAGATGATAACTTTACGATTATTGGCATACTAGATGTTCCAGGTCAAGTATATGATTTTGATGGGAATTCAATTTTTCCAATAGATCCTGGCTTTTCATATGATTTATCATTATCCTCCATAGAATATCCGGAAGTTATAACGCCATTCTCAGTCTCACCATCTGAGTGTATAATAGTATCATGGGAAACGGCGCTGGAAAGAGGGGGATTCATATCCAGTATATCTTTAATACCGAGGGAAGAGAAAGCGTTCTCAGAGTTAGAGACAACAGCGTCTTTAATAACGTTATGCACCAATCTTCCAACGTACGTTGGTTTCGTCTCTTCATCCTATAGCTTACAAAAGTTCTTTACATACATTATCCAAGGCTGGGGTGTAATGTTGATAATTCTTCTAATTTTAGTCACACTTTCAGTTGCAAATATTATGCTCAGTTCATTACTGTCCAAGAGAAAGGATATAATGATTTACTCCGTATTAGGGCTCTCACCGGAAAAGATACTGATAATTTTTCTAACAGAAGGATGCGTATTATCGTTTGGTGGGGTTCTTATAGGCTATCTCATCGGATATGGATTAAATAACCTTCTTATAATTCTTAAGATTTTGCCGCCAACTTTCACATTTAACTTCGTGTCACTATCCGTAATACTATCGATGTGTCTTATTTTAGGAGCAGTACTATTGGTCTCTTTGTATCCTGGTATTTTAGCTGCAAAAATTGTAACGCCCTCATTAGAAAGAAAGTGGAGACTTTCCACAAGACCAGTAAAAGACATCTGGGAAATAATAATTCCGGTAAAGATGAAGCATTTCGAAGCGATCGGTTTTCTCCGATACCTGCATGAGTACTACTTGGGCTCTGGAAATATGAAACCAGCGTTCAGAGTTCTTGATGTATCTGAGGCTGACATACAAAATATGGAGCTAAAACTAAATGTTCTTCTAACTCCGGTAGAGCGGAATATTGTTCAGGAAGTGGCATTTAAGGCCATCAAAGAAAAAGACGAATGTCAATTTCATATGACTATTGTAAGGAAAACAGGGGATCCAAAAATGTGGCAAAGCCGAAATAGGGCTTTTATAGACGATGCTCGAAAGCAATTTTTACTATGGAAAGCTCTTCTTCCGGAAGAAAAAAGAAAATATAGTATAAGCTTCTAGATCTCCGTAAGACCATAGTTTAGTGAAAACTTAGTGATTGAGCAAGAAGCATAATGGTCATTATTTTCAAACAAATAATATTTTTTCTTTTAGTTTAATAAATATATTTTTGTTTAAACATTTCATATAAAATTCTTATATTCATATACATCACCTATTTTCTCTGTCTCTATCAGTATATTGATAATGGGCCGTGCCGGAATATGGCTGAACGGATAAAATCCTTGGAAGTTGTTGCAACCGTGATGTGTGCTGCTCTATATGCTGTTGGCGCCTATGCAACTGCCTATATTCCATCGCCATGGGGCTTCGGACAGTTTAGGCCAGCTGTTATTATTCCAGCCTTCTTCGCGGCTCTCTTCGGCCCATTGCCAGCGGGTATTGGTGCGGCTATAGGAACCTTAATTGCGGATTCTGTTAAGCATGGAACGTTATATTTCGGAAGTCTATTTGCTGCTGTTCCAGGGAACTTCTTTGGCTTCTATATGTTTGGCCGTATATGTAAGAAATTTAGCTGGAGGAGATTTATTATTGCAACTCACATAACGCTTACCTCAGCGAACTTTTTAACCGCATTCCTATATCTCTACGCCTTCAAGTTTCTATATATGCAGCAACTAAAGGTTGGTTTCACGGATTTATTGACTCTATCATTTGGTTTAACAGTCTGGTGGTTTGTAACAATGCTCCCCTTTGTCCTAATAATCACTCCGCTTCTGATTAAAGCGGCTTCAGCAACAGCTCCATCGATAGTGCCGGAAGACGTTAAAAATAGAAGCCTAAGTAATGAGTTTCCGAAGATTGGCTTTGGGCTCTCGCTGCTGATTCCGGGTATAGTGCTCTTCACGCTTGGGCTCTTAGTTACATTCACGGACCTAGGTAAAATAATGGTGACAGCTAACAAGCTCTCAGGGATAGACCCATTACAAATACTCCTCTATTGCAGTGGAATAATATTAACGCCGCTCGGGTTATACTCAATAATTAAGTGCTCAAGATAAAGACTGGTCAAAAATATATTGGTTATCCTAACAATAGCTAACCATAGAGGCTCAAATGGATGTCCTTCATAAAGGAGAATAATTGGATTTCGAATTTTAGAGAGACTGAGAGAGTAGAGATAATCAGTCTCATAGATAACGCCATAGACCTCCTATCAACCTCCCAGAGAAGGGAGGTTAAATATTTTAGGGAGTGGGCTAAGGTGACTCATCGCTTTCCCATCGCTGAGCACGGTCTTTCAATACTTATCCGGGTTTACAATAGAGATGGATGCCATAGCATACTATTTGATGCTGGGTTCTGAGCTACGTAGTCTTTTATAGACATACATAGCCCTTCCCCCTCGATTAACTCATTGGGGGCTCTTTGGGGGAACCCAGCTCCCCGCATCTGAAGGTTCAATACCGCTATAACGTCTCTATCCATTGTTAATCCACATTCTTCGCATTTCATGATTCTGCCCAGATAGGAAGCCATGCTTCCAGAGCAGACTGGGCAGGCTTTAGAGGAGTTAGCTGGGTTAACGTACTTTACTGGTAGGTTAAGCCATTTAAGCTTGTATTCAAGCGTGAACTGGAAGGTTCTTGCGTTCCACTTTGATAGCTTGCGGTTCATTTTCTTTGAGCCGTTTAGAATTCGCCTCTTTACGCCTTTCAGGTTTTCAAGTATTGCTCCGCAGTTCTTCTCCTTGAGCTCCCTCGCTATGCTTGCGGTTAGCTTATGCATGAAGTCTCTTGCCTTATTCCACTCACGCTTAGAATACTTCTTGAGGAGCATCCTTGATGTATTGGGCTTGATCTTAGATAGCTTTTGTATCCTTTGCCGCTTGACTTCATAGGCTCTGTGGATGTGATAGAGTCCTCTTAAGTCATAGCGCCTAATCTCGCCATCTATGAGTGCCGTTACGTTTGTCAGGTTCACATCAAAAGAAGCCCATTTTTCCGCCTTTGGCTCAACGTCCTTCTTAACTGTGATTATCAGTTCTTTCTCCGTTAAGATTAGTCCGCCGATTCTGCTAAAATCGCTTGGAATCCAGTCGTACTTTTTTAAGTCAACTTCAAGATAACGTTTATTCGGCTCAATACTTATCTTCAGTATGCCGTTCCTGAAACTGAAGAGCGTATTCTTGATGTAGACTGCTCTTTTAGTTATCTTAGGAGGTTCCTTCGCTTTCCCCCTATTGTAGAGCGTTATCCAGCCCTTAACCAATCCGATAACGGAGTTTATTGCTGAATCAACGTAGTGTTTTGAGTATTTCCACCCTCGTAGCAATTCACCTCTAAGCCTTTTCCTATCCTCTCCATCGAATTCAAGGTGAGCCCTCTTAGAAATTTTAACATGTGAGAAGATTACGTCTAAAGCCTTCCGCTTAACCTTGAAGTATTCTTCGATTAAATCCCTTGGACCCTCTACTGGGATCCTGTAGCTTTTAACTGCCTCCATAATCTCTCAACTTCACTCTTAGGATATCGGAGCTTACCAGTCGGAAGCTTAACCGCTTTAATAATACCTTTCCTTTGCCACTTCCAAAGCGTTTTAACTGAAATACCGAACTTCTTAGCAACCTCAGAGGGACGTAAGAGTTCTTCTTCCATCAAAGAGTTAATGGAGCTAAACAAATATTTAAACCTATCTACCCCAAAACTGCTGACTACGGGGTTAGCCCACATGGCACCGTGACAAACGCGAGGAGAATGAGAATAAACCTAGCTGAGGTTGAGTGCGTAGTTATATCCCATGGACACTACGACCACTTCACTGGGCTTCCAGCGATTGTTAAAGCTATAGGCAAAGAAACTCTGCCAATAATAGTCCACGAAGACATGTTTAGGAGAAGAGGCACACTGGACACGAGCGGAACCATAAAGGAGCATCCGGTTTTTCCATCTGAGGATTTGGTGAGACCCGCGAAGTATGTTAAGGTGAGGCAGCCATATTTAATAGCTGATGGGCTGGTACTCGTTACTGGCGAGATTCCACGAATCACGCCTTTCGAAACTGGCTATCCGCAGCATAGGTCTTTCATTGATGGTGGATGGGAGCCGGACCCATGGATATGGGATGAACGGGCATTAGTAATTAATATTAAGCGAAAAGGCCTGGCCGTTTTATCTGGATGCGGTCACGCTGGAATAATAAATACCATACTTTACGCGCAGCAGCTAACTGGCATTGAAACGATTTACGCAGTTTTAGGTGGTTTTCACCTTACTGGAAGGGATTTTGAGGCGCGCATAAACCAAACTGTAAAGGAGCTTAAGAAGATTAATCCGCAGCTTATAGTGCCCATGCATTGCACCGGATGGCGCGCAACCTATGCGATATTTAATGCCATGCCAAACGCCTTCGTATGGAATAGCGTCGGCAACCTCTACGCGCTATAAGCCTTCAATAATGCATCTAGAAGGGTTTTATCGTATTGAAAAAGTCATATGGTTGGCCCATAAGCCCATGCTCTCCAATCTCTAAGCGAGCATCAAGAGAGTTCTTCAGGCGGGCACAATATTAGCCATTGCTATTACCGCTTTATTTGGGGAGAAAAATGATGAGGGAAGAGGGAGAGGCTATCCGAGAAGATAGGGAGGTATCATGTTTCGTTGGAAAAGGTTAAAAGACTACATTGTGGATAAGATTTCTCCAAGTGTAACCTTTGGTGGGTTAGAGGGTGTGTTAAGTTGAGTAATGTTAGAACACCAATTATACTAGTTAACTTTAAAACCTACGCTGAGGCGACTGGCGAAGCAGCCCTTAGATTAGCTGAAATGGCCGAGAAAGCCAGCGTTGAAACTGGCGTATGTATTGGTGTGGCACCGCAATTTGTTGATATATCCACAATAGCCAGAAGATTTCGTATACCAGTCTTCTCCCAGCACATAGACCCGATAGGCTATGGGAGCTTTACAGGTCATGTTCTACCAGAATCCGTGAAGCATGCCGGAGCCGTTGGAACATTAATTAATCATTCTGAGAGAAGGCTCAAGCTGGCTGATATAGATGCCGCTATAACAAGGGCCCGTGAGGTCGGCTTAATATCAGTTGTATGCACAAATAATACGCCTGTAAGCGCATCCGCAGCGGCCTTAAAACCAGACATGATAGCTGTTGAACCACCAGAGCTTATAGGCACTGGCATACCGGTTTCAAAGGCTAAGCCGGAAGTTGTCACTGGAACTGTTGAGGCGGTTAAGAGGATTAACCCGGATGTTATCGTCTTATGTGGGGCTGGAATAACTAACGGCGACGATGTTGCAGCCGCCATAAGACTTGGAACAGAGGGTGTTCTAGTGGCAAGCGGTATTGTAAGGGCCAGAGACCCATACAAAGTTATGCGTGAATTCGCTGAGGCAATACTCAGCGTTCAACGACGCTGAAACGTCGAAAGAAAACGTGTAAGAAGAGGCTTAGAGATTATGAAAGTTAGCTTTGAATGTGCCCTCTGCCTTTTCCAAAGGGGATATATGGAGATAATGGAGGCTACTGAAGACCCGGGGTTAAGGCTTAAAGCCGTGAGCCATCTCTTTAGGCTTCTAGCCAACAATTTTAGCCCCGAGGCTATACCGGCTGTTTTAGGAACAATGCGTGACAGAATAATTAAGCATGTAACTGGAAACCCAGACCCATACATAGAGAAGAAGAAATTAAGTAATATTGAAGCCATGAAGGTTCTCCCGCTAGCCGAGAAGATCATCTCCGAGGGTAAAAATCATGAGGAGAGGTTTAGAAGAGCATGCCTATGCGCAATAATCGGCAACATCATAGAATTCAATATCCCAGAACATAAATTCAGCTTTAATGAACTTGGAAAGATTATTCTTGATGCTGAGTCAGACTTAGCTGTAGACGACATACATGAAGCCTTTGAAATCGCGAGAAAATCAAAATCAATAGTTTATTTGACGGATAATGCTGGCGAAATAGTGTTTGACATACTTCTCGTTAGAGAACTAAAAAGGTTGGGTGGAAAGGTAACTGTTGCGGTAAAAGGTGAGCCAGTCTATAATGATGCCACAATGGAGGACGCATTATTCGTTGGAATAGATAAGGTGGCCGATAAAGTGATCACAACGGGGTCAGACATGATGGGTTTAATCATATCTGAATGCAGCCAGGATTTCCTAGAAGCCTATAATTCAGCAGATTTTGTTATAGCCAAGGGTATGGGTAATGCTGAAACCATAACGGAGAGCGAGCTAAAAGTCCCGCATCTTCTCCTGCTTAGGGCTAAATGTATAAACGTCGCTAATTACTTTGGGGTTAAGAGGGATAAAAATATAGCTAAACTTCTATATCCCAGAAGGGAGATTAAAAGATAGTGATGGAATGTTAACGAAGATTAAGGCTAAGGTTCAAGAGATAATCTCGACTGAAGCGAGACTAATGCATAAACTCGGCTTTAAACCAAACACCGTAAGCTTCATAGGCGTTGTTTTGGGCATATTTTCTGGAGTAACCTACTGGGCTGCTGGTGCAACCTCAACTCATATAGAAACCTATAGAATCCGCATTTTTCTGGCACTTCTCCTTCTTTTATTCTCTGGATTCTGCGATGCCCTAGATGGCGCATTAGCTAGGCTCTACGGTGAGACCACGGTCCTAGGCGGTTTCCTAGATTCCCTACTTGACAGATATGTAGATGCAGCGGTTCTATGCGGATTAATCCTCGGAGGGCTATGTGAGCCACTTTGGGGTCTCTTAGCGCTAATAGGCTCGCTATTAACGAGTTATGCCAGGGCTAGGTCTGAGGCTGCGGGTATACCAATGGAGTCCATAGGTTTGGTGGAGCGTGCTGAGAGAATTTTAATAATGGCGGTTGCGAGCGCCATAAATGTGATTCTACCGGAAACTCCCTCATTAAATACCGGCACAATCATATTAGCTTTAGCATCAAACATAACGGTTATTCAAAGAACCCTCTACTTCTCCAGCAGAGCACGCCCTAAAGCAAAAGTGAGCAGTAAATGAAGCCTAATGCTATGTCCTTAGCTTCCTCTCTTCCCTAGCCCTAACTTTAACTATGCCCCTATGAACTGCGCATGAAACACAATAGTAAAGAGTTTCAGCCCGACTCGATATATAAGCACCCTTCTGCCTAAGCTCCCTTGCCAAAACAGGGTCAACAAGCGATATACGCCTAGTAACCTTCTTAGCTTTATCACGCGGAACAAGCTCACCACACGCACTACAATGAACATAATCGCTCTTACCTTTCTGACCCTTCGAACGACCTCTACTCTTACGCTTAAACGGCATAAGCCAACAACATCCCTTTTACACTCGTCACTTTAGAAGATAGAAATACAGAGTACCCTATTATACCTTACGCTTTTAACCACTATAGCTAAAACAAAAATCTTAAATATCCAACCTATTGTATAAGATTATTCCGTAAATCGAAAATTTTTAAATAAAAATGGTTGAGACAAGTAAGGGCATGCTTGGAAGAGCTAAGTTAATACTTTTAGATGAGCCGACTGCGGGAGTGCATTACGCTATAGGTAGAAATCTCTTTAAATATATAAGTCATTTGAGGAGGACGCGCGGCCTAACGTTCTTTATTATCGAGCACAGAATAGAATTACTGTTTGACTATGTAGATTATGTATATGTTTTACATATGGGCAGAGTTCTCTCTCAAGGAACCCCTGAAGAGGTCGCATCAGATCCTAAAGTGATAGAAGCATATATTGGTGGTGCCTGAAGATGGTGCTTCTCGAATTAAATGATGTTACGTCGGGATATGGTAAGATGGTTGTTCTCGAAAAAATAAGCATGTATGTTAATGATGGAGAGATAGTTTCGCTTCTGGGCCCTAATGGTGCTGGTAAGACAACTCTTTTAAATACGATATTTGGTTTAGCGGATGTTTTTGAGGGTGAGATTAAGTTTAATGGCTTAAGTATCAGGGGTAAAAGTCCGGATAAGATTGCATCTATGGGGATAGGCTATTCGCCGCAGCAACAAAATATCTTTCCAAATTTCACGGTTGAAGAGAATCTAATGCTCGGTGCATACTTAAGAAGGGATAAGGAAGTAAGAAAGGATATGGAGGAAATATTTGAGATTTTTCCCGAGATAGAAAGAAGAAGACGTAATTTGGCTAAAACCCTTAGTGGTGGGGAGAGACAGATGCTTGCTGTTGCTAGAGCACTAATGCTTAAACCTAAGCTCTTATTATGTGATGAGCCAACAGCTGGATTAGCGCCTAAAGCTGCAAGCGCGCTCGCTAAGAAAATTAAGGAAATAAGAGAACGCGGAACAACGATAATCATGGTTGAGCAGAACGCGAAAATAGCCCTAAACATATCCGATAGGACTTACATTTTATCCGGGGGTAGAATTATAGCACAAGACTTCTCAGCCAACTTCCTTATGAAAAAAGACCTTGAGCAGCTTTACTTTAAATAGTATTCACGCTATCTTTCAAAAAATTTTTCAATCTCTCTAGCCATCTTCATTTTATGCAAGGGACTCTTGTAAACGCTATTGCTGTGGTGATTGGCAGCTTAATTGGGATTTTTTTACGCGGCAAGTTTCCTGACAGGGTTAAGAGCATCGTTTTTCAGGGTATAGGACTCGTGACCCTTTTTATTGGTTTTCAAATGGCTATGAAGACTGGAAACTTGGTTGTATTATTTTTCAGCATGCTCATTGGCGCCATTGTAGGTGAACTCCTTAATATCGAGGGGCATATTGAGAATTTTGGGGCTTTCATTAAATCAAAAATTAGCGCAGGAGAGGATAGATTTGTTGAGGGTTTTATAACGGCTTTCCTAATTTTCTGTATGGGTTCAATGACTATTGTAGGTTCGATTGAGGATGGCTTGAATGGAAACCCTAGCATTTTGTATGCTAAGTCTATGCTTGACGGCTTTGCATCAATATCGCTTGCATCCGTATTAGGTGTCGGAGTTCTCTTCTCAGCAATACCATTATTATTGTATCAAGGTGGAATAACATTGCTTGCGTCGCTATCAAAGGTATTCTTTACCGAAGCAGTCGTAAACGAGCTTAGTGCAACAGGCGGCATAATATTGATAGGATTGGGGATTAATCTTCTTGAAATAAGGAAGATTAGAGTTGCAAATCTGCTACCTTCCCTCCTAGTTTCAGCGGCTATAACATATATCTTACCCTATCTATAGTTCGTCTAGAAGGTTTCCGGAATGTTTGATATTGTAACTATAGGGCACTTCGCAATAGACTTTATAAAACCGTTGGGTGAAACAAGGCTGAGAAAGAGGGTCGGTGGTCCGCCAACATATGTATCTCTCTCCGCTAAAAAGCTCGGCTCCTCAGTTTCAGTCATATCTAAGGTTGGAGAAGACTTTCCAGTAAGGTATATCCTATGGCTTAAAAGACAGGGTGTAGATTTATCCGGTTTAAAAATATGCAAGTTTTCTAGGACGACAAGTTTCGTGATAGAATATCGTTCGGATGGTGGAAGAGACATGTTTCTCAGAAATAAGGCTCCACCAATTCACATTGAGGATTTACCATTCTCATTAGAAGCTAAAGCAATTCATATATCACCTATAATTGGTGAAGTCTCAGCAGACTTAATAAGGGAAGCCAGTAATCTTACACCTACTTTGACGCTTGACCCACAAGGATTGCTTAGACACTTCGATGATAAGGGAAGAGTGAGCTTACATGGAGTAGAAAACTTGGATTTTCTTAAGCACATTAGAATCTTTAAATCTTCTGAGAGGGAGATAAAGGTTTTAGCTGGAAGAGAAAATACTATCGAAGCACTTAAGAAGGTTAGAGAATATGGTGTAGAGATAGCGATATCTACAATGGGCGATAAAGGTGTGCTATTGTCCTTTAATAATAAAATCTTTAGCGTGCCAGCCGCTAAACCTAAAATCGCTGTAGACCCAACTGGTGCTGGAGACGCGTTCATAGGTGCCTTTCTAGCCGAATATATTAGGGGCGAAAATCCATTATGGTGTGCGTGTGTCGGGGTGGCCGCATCCTCATTCTTAATTGAGAAGGTTGGTCCTAGAGGTTTTAGGAGTAAAAGAGATGTCCATAGAAGGGCGATGGAAGTATATGAGAAAGCTTTAACCATCGGCTAACGGATAAAGAGACACTTAGATAGAATTATGGAAGGTGCGCTTTAAATGGGGAAGATTTCTAAAGGCGCAAAATGCGGTGTTGAGGGATGTAATAAAGAGGCTATTCGTTCTCTAGACTTCGGAAAGGTTTATGCGGCTGGCTTAAAAGTTAGGGGCGAAAGGAGAGTTTTTCTCTGCAAAGAACACTATAAAGAGTATAAGAGGATGACAAAGAAGGATAGGATTGTCGATAAATGGAGGAGAGCAATGCCCTAATGCCCATGCTACAGAAAATTTATTTTAATAAGTGGATACCAGTATAATTGTTATCCGCGTCTCGACGGTGTATAATCCTTGAAAATACTCCAGCTCCACTCAAACTTTATCGAATATCGTCCGATTGAGAAGGAAATTTCCTCAGCTGAGGATGTTGATAAAAGAATCTATCGCCTAGAGGATTTGGTTGTCTTATTCACTTGTGTTGAAAAGGGCGATACGATTGAAACGGCTTATAAAGCCATAGATGAGGTGAAAGAGTTCCTTAATAAAGTGAAAGTGAATCGAATTTTAATCTATCCCTATGCCCATCTAAGTTCCGAGCTCGCGGAGCCCTCTGAAGCTCTAAAAATTCTGGAGGAGATGGGAGTTTACGCTAGTAAGCTTGGTATAGAAGCCTATCGTGCGCCTTTTGGATGGTGTAAGGAGTTCTCGATATCGGTTAAAGGCCACCCGCTAGCAGAGCAATTCAAATCGATAGTTTTAGGTGGGGGGAAGACTGGAAAGGGCGAAGTTATATCTAAGGCTTTAGAGGCTGAGGAGAAAATAGTGTCCCATTGGTTCATTCTTAAGCCCGATGGAAGCATGGTTCCGGTTGAGGAGTTTGATTTTGCTGGACATGAGAATCTTAGGAAATTTGCTGCCTACGAAATATCTAAGTCTAGAGCCGCGCAGCAAACACCGCCGCATGTGATCCTGATGAGGAAGCTTGAATTGGCGGATTATGAGGATGCAAGTGACCCCGGAAACTTTAGATGGTATCCTAAGGGCAATCTAATTAAGTCCCTTATAGAGGAATTTGTAACAGAGAAGGTTATTGCTTATGGAGCTTTAAAGGTTGAAACCCCAATAATGTATGACCTTGAGCATCCAGCTTTGGCGAATTACTTGCATAGGTTTCCAGCCCGCCAATATATAGTCAAGTCAGAGGATAAGGAACTCTTTCTACGCTTCAGCGCGTGCTTCGGACAGTTTTTAATGCTTCATGATGCACAGATTTCTTACAGACATCTACCGCTCAAAATATATGAACTAACACATTATAGCTTCCGTAGAGAGAAGAGCGGTGAACTTGCTGGATTGAGGAGACTTAGGGCTTTTACAATGCCCGATTGCCATGCATTATGTGCTGATATGGAGCAGGCAAAGGAGGAAGCCATCAAAAGGTTTAAGCTGAGTATGGAGACTCTTGAGGGTATAGGATTAACTCGAGAAGACTACGAATTGGCGATAAGATTCACCAAAGACTTCTATGCGGCAAATAGGGACTTTATAGTCTCGCTTGTTAGCCTATTTGGCAAGCCAGCCCTAGTTGAAATGTGGGATGAACGCTTCTTCTACTTCGTTTTAAAGTGGGAATTTAACTTCGTCGACAACTTAGATAAGGCATCAGCTCTATCAACCGACCAAATAGATATAGAGAATGCTGAGAGATATGGAATAACGTATGTGGATGAGAAAGGCGAAAAGAAATATCCGCTAATATTGCATTGCTCGCCCAGTGGCGCTATTGAAAGAGACATATATGCATTGCTAGAGAAGGCTTATAAAATACAGAAGACGGGTGGAACGCCGATGCTACCGCTCTGGCTTTCACCAACGCAGGTTAGAATTGTACCGGTTAGTGAAAACTTTTATAATGAAGCGGAGAAAATGGCTGAGGAGATATCGAAGCGGAGGATTAGGGCTGATTGGGACGATAGACCTTTAACAATGCAGAAAAAGATTAGGGAGGCAGAGATGGAATGGATTCCATATATAGTCGTCATTGGACAAGAAGAGGTTTCAACCGGAATGCTAGCCGTTAGAGATAGACGCTTGAGAGGTGAGCGTAAGATTAGAAGAATGCGTCTGGAGGAATTAATAGACGAGATAAGAAAGGAAACGGAGGATAAGCCCTTTAAGCCCCTAACGCTTCCAATGGCCCTCTCTAAGAGACCGCGCTTCTATGGCTGACAGCTAAATAGTCTAGGAAAGGAAAATAGATATATTTGCTGAGCCATAACAAAATTATTCTTGTATTTGCCCTAAGGAGGATGCTGAATTGTCCACCTCAAAGGATGATCTGTTAGTATATATTGACGGTAAATATTATCCTAAGGATGAAGCGAAAATATCCGTTTTTGACCATGGCTTTCTTTATGGAGACGGTGTCTTTGAAGGTATACGTGCGTACAATGGTGTAGTCTTTAAGCTCAAGGAGCACATAGACCGCCTCTACAACTCAGCCCACGCAATAATGCTAGATATACCATTAACTAAGGATGAGATGATAGAGGCTGTTCTTGAAACTTTGAGGAAAAATAATCTCCGCGATGCCTACATAAGGCTTGTGGTAACTAGAGGTATTGGGGATTTAGGTTTAGATCCAAGGAAGTGCTCTAAACCATCGGTTGTAATTATAGCCGTGCCGATGCTTAGTCTCTATGATGAGGAGAAGCGTAAAAAAGGTATAAGTATGATTGTTTCGTGGATTAGGAGAGACCCGGTTGATGCGACATCGCATGAGATAAAATCCTTGAATTACCTGAATAGCATATTGGCCAAGATTGAGGCTAATAACGTTGGAGCTGATGAGGCGCTAATATTGGATATTAATGGGTATATCTGTGAGGCGACTGGCGAAAATATATTTATCGTGAAAGATGGAAAACTTTATACTCCACCAAGGTCTAGCGGTGCTTTGCCAGGAATAACTGCAAGCGTAATAAAAAAGATAGCTGTAAAGTTAGGATATAAAGTTATTGAGCGAAATCTGACGGTTACGGAGTTGTATAGCGCGGATGAGGCCTTCTTAACTGGAACTGGTGCAGAAATAATGCCGATAAGGGAGGTTAATAAGCGGAGAATAGGTGAAGGGAGAATAGGGCCAATTACAGAAAAGATTCTTGAGGAATTTATGAAGATTGTGCGCGACCCAAAAGAGGGGATACCAATATACTAATGGTTATCCTACAACCATAACCTTTTTCACTTGCGGGATTCTTGCCTTTAAATATCTTTCCACGCCAAATTGTAATGTCATCATTGAGAATGGGCATCCAGCGCATGCTCCCTTAAGCTTAACCTTAACTATTCCATCTTCTGTAACATCGACTAATTCTATGTCTCCTCCATCCGCTCTTAGGCTTGGCTGAATTTCCTTTATCACCTTTTCAACTTCTGCCTTCATTCTTAATCTCTCCTATAACATGGTTATAGAAACTAGCGGGCATATAAACTTTCCCTAACAATCCCATTAACGCTTATATGTCTCTTCATAAAAAAGATGGTAGGCTGCTTCGTGTTGGAGTGCCGAATGGAGATGGTTGAACTCATCTTTTGGAAGATGCATGGCTTAGGAAACGACTATATTTTAATCGATAATAGGGATGGGAGATTACATGAGGAGATTCTTAGCCTATTAGCTCAAAAGCTTTGTAGGAGGAGGTTTTCCGTTGGGGCCGATGGGCTACTTTTGGTCTATGATTCCGATGTTGCTGATGTAAAGATGAGAATATTTAATGCTGATGGAAGCGAGGCGGAGATGTGTGGGAATGGTATAAGGTGCATAGCAAAATACTGTTATGAAAACGGAATAATCAAGAGGGATGAGATGAGAATAGAAACTCTTGCGGGAATAAGAACCGTCTGGCTTAATATAGAGGATGATAGGGTTAGGACTGTAACCGTAGATATGGGTAGCCCAGTATTTAGAAGGGAGCATATACCAGTTGCTGGCGAGGGGGATTTCATAGATGAGGAGCTGAGAGTTAACTGTGAAGTTTTTAGGGCAACGTGCCTATCAGTTGGTAATCCGCACTGTGTAATTTTCGTTGAGAATGTGGACGATTTCCCGGTCACATATTATGGACCCAAAATTGAAAATCATTCCCTTTTCCCGAAGAAGATAAATGTTGAGTTCGTTCAAGTGATTAGGCAAGATTTAATTAAGGTAAGGGTTTGGGAGAGGGGTGTTGGTGAGACGCTCGCATGTGGCACTGGGGCATGTGCAAGTGTTGTCGCTGGAAAAATTCTTGGGAAAGTAAATCGCGAATGCGCTGTTCAGCTCTTAGGCGGAGAGCTTAAAATAAAGTATGATGAAGGTGATAGAATATTTATGTCGGGTCCAGCTGAAACAGTCTATAAAGGTATTATTGATTTGGAGGGTTTGATTTGAGGTTTCAGCTAGCTGATAGGGTTAAGAGACTTCCACCTTATCTCTTTGCAGAGCTGGAGAAGATAATAAGCGAGAAGAAGCAGCAGGGCGTTGACTTGATATCATTGAGCATCGGCGACCCGGATTTACCGCCACCACCCTTCGTTTTAGAGGCCCTTAAAGAGGAGAGTGCGAATCCGAAGAACCATAACTACTCGTTTAGTCAAGGTGAGCCATATTTTAGGGAGGCTGTTGCAGAATGGTATAAGAGGCGCTTCGGAGTTGACTTAGACCCAAAAAAGGAGGTTATAGCATTAATAGGTTCTAAGGAGGGTATAGCAAACTTCTCAAGAGCTTTTGTTAATCCTGGAGATAAAGTTCTTGTTCCAGACCCAGCTTATCCCGTTTATGCGAATGGCAGCACACTGTTAAGTGATGGAATACCTGTTTCAATGCCCCTGCTTGAGGAGAATGATTTTAGGCCGGATTTAGAGTCGCTGAATCTTAGTGGCATTAAAATGGTTTTCCTTAATTACCCGAATAATCCAACTGGAAGCGTTATGACTAAGAGTGAGCTTAAGGCGATTGTTGATTTAGCTCGCGAGAAGAATGTGATATTATGCTATGATAATGCATATTCTGAGATAGCGTTTGATGGTTATAAGGCGCCTAGTATACTTGAGGTTGATGGCGCAATGGAGGTTGCTATAGAATTCCATTCGTGCTCAAAGACATTTAATATGACTGGTGATAGAATAGGGTTTGCCGTTGGAAATAGCGAGTTGATAGAGGGGCTTGTGAAAGTTAAGTCTCAAATAGATTCGGGCCCACCAGTTTATATACAAAAGGTTGCGGCAAAGGCGCTGCAAAGCTACGTTGATGGTGAGCCGCCAGAATACTTGAAGTGGGTAAATAGGGTATATGCTGAGAGGAGAGATACTCTGCTTAAGGGCTTAAGGGCTGTTGGGCTTGAAGCCAGGAAACCCCTAGCAACATTCTATGTTTGGGCGAAGTGTGGTGGGAGTTCGATAGAGTTCGCATCAAGACTTATAGATGCCGGCGTGATAGTTGCTCCTGGAATAGGATTCGGAAAGTATGGTGAGGGGTATATTAGGTTTTCGATAACTCAGCCTAAAGAGCGCATAGAAGAGGCATGTGAGAGAATTAAGAGGGCATTAACACGCTAATTAACCTCCGCAAAATGCTGTTTTAGAGGGAGAAGAATATATAGTGAACATTGAGAAAGCATATATTTGGTCTTCCATTTTAAGTCTCCTCTTGGAAGGATAAGCCTTGCAGCAACAGTATGATGTGATAATTGTCGGTGCCGGTCCGGCTGGGATATTCTGCGCCTTAGAGCTCGCAAAGAGCACAGACCTTAAGATAATTATGCTTGAGAAGGGTCCAGACATTGATAAGCGTAGATGTCCCGCAACCAGAGGGTTAGGATGCGTGAACTGCGAGCCCTGCTCTTTACTTTCTGGCTGGGGTGGTGCTGGAGCTTTCAGTGATGGAAAACTGACCATATCGACTTCTGTTGGCGGATGGCTTAGCGAATATGTTGGTGAGGAAAGACTTTCAAAGCTGATAAATTACGTGGATAGCATATATGTGAAGTATGGTGGAACACAAAAGGTTTACGGGGAAGATTTAGATGAAGTTGAAAGGATAGAGCGGAAGGCAGCGCTCGCGGGTCTAACGCTTGTTAAGCAGAAGATACGCCACCTTGGAACGGAGAAGTGCGCTGAGGTTCTTCAGAAGATGCGCCGTGAACTAAATAATAGTGTTGAGGTTAGAACTAGGACCGAGGTTAAGAGTTTACTTGTAAAGAATGGTGTTGCTAGGGGTGTTGAAATCGTTGACGGTGAGAAGATTTATGGAAAGTATGTTGTTGTCGCGCCTGGGAGGAGTGGTGCTGAGTGGTTGAAGAGCGAGGCCCAGTCTCTTGGATTAAAGACCCTTAATAATCCGGTTGATGTTGGTGTTAGGGTTGAGGTTTTAGCAGTAACGATGGAAGAGCTCACAAACGCATTATATGAGCCGAAGTTCATATATTACTCGAAGGCTTTTGATGACCAGGTTAGAACTTTCTGTGTCAATCCCTATGGTGAGGTTATCACCGAATCATATGGTGGTGTGATAAGCGTTAATGGGCAAAGCTATGCTGAAAGAAAGACGGAGAACACGAATTTTGCTATATTGGTTAGCACATCGTTTACCTACCCATTTCGGGAGCCGATAGCGTATGGCGAATACATCGCTAGACTGGCAAATCTATTGAGTGGTGGTGTGATAATACAGCGCTTAGGTGACCTAGAGTTAGGTAGGAGGTCAACTGAGGAGCGTATAAGCCGGAGTGTTGTTAAGCCAACCCTTAAAGTTGCAACACCCGGGGACTTAAGCTTCGTCTTACCCTACAGGTATCTTGCGGATATTAAGGAGATGCTTATGGCGCTTGATAAGGTTGCGCCGGGAATATACTCGAAGGATACCCTGCTTTATGGTGTTGAGGTGAAATTCTACTCTTCTAGGCTGGAGTTGAATGGAAACTTAGAGACTAGGATAAAGAATCTCTTTACTATAGGGGATGGTGCTGGTGTGACGCGCGGCTTAATACAGGCGAGCGCCAGTGGGGTTATAGTGGCTGAGGAGATAATGCGCAGAGAGAAGGAACATGTTAAGCATCGAAGCGATTAGTAGGCTAGAATAATAGCGGTAGAAGGGCGTAAACTTTAGCTGCTGAAATCAATCCATCAACAGTAACATACTCGTTTGGGGCATGCGCCAGCTCCTCTATGCCAGCACCAAAACCTAGGCAGGGTATGCCCAAAGCCTTCTTTATTGGTATAGCGTCAGTTGCACCTAAAAGTATTTTCGGTCTGGGTTTAATGCCAGTTGCGATTTCAACAGCCCTTCTTAAGCTTATGGCGAAATCCGAATCCCAGCGCTCATAATATCCGCCCTCTAAGCCATATACTTCAGCCTCAACACCCCTCACTTTAAGGGGGTCTAGAATCTCATGTATGCGGTCAGCGATACTCTTAGGGTCTACGCCAGGAGATATTCTTATATCGAAGGATGCCTCAGCATAATCCGGAATAACATTAACTTTTACTCCACCGCTTATCATCGTTAGGCTAACGGTTGAATAATGGTATGTCCTCCTTATAGCATTCATTTGCTCACTTGTCAGGTTTTTATCGGCTAAGAGATATTCCACACTCGATTTAACCATCTCCTCTAAATCTATTGGTAGGCTAAGCCTATATTCGCTAATTCTCTTCACTCGCTCAACTGCCAGAAGCAGTTTATCTATGGCATTATCCCCATAAAAGGGCATGCTTCCATGCGCTGTTCTCCCAGAAACCTTGAGGCGGAGACGCAGATAACCCTTACAGCCAACGTCAATATATGGCTCGGTGGATGGTGCTCTACTGAGTGAGTCGCCTATCAAGCATGCGTCGCCATTTATTAGGCCGCTCTCAATGAGCCAGCGAGTTCCATCCGGCGAGCCGACCTCCTCATCACATGTAAACCAGAAATCAACTGTGGTTCGGCTATCAATCTCAATCTCGCTTAGAACCTTCGCTGCCACCATAGCGGCTGCACATGAACCTTTCATGTCGCTTGCGCCCCTACCATAAATCCTCTCGCCCTCAATAACCCCGCTAAAGGGGTCGTAAATCCATCTTTCTCGAGTTCCAGCCGGGACAACATCTAAGTGGCCAAGCCAAACTATGCTCTTACCCGACTTGCCGGGAACTCTGGCGTGAACATTCACTTTTTTGTCTTCCCTGGAATAAAGAGAGGTTTTTATGCCAGCGCTCTCAAGGTATGACTTAACATATTTTGCGCTCTCAAGAGTATCGCTTGGTGGAGAAATAGTTTGAAATCTTATGAGGTTTGATGTGAGTGATATTAATTCGGTTTTTAACCCCTCAATCCTACTTAAAATGTCGCATATTAAGCTTGGGGAAGCCATGTAATCACGCTTCTTTTTGTTGAGGGCTAAGTTACAATATCACTAAGCCTATTATTCTCAGCAGCATATTTAATCTCAAGCATTGGAAGGTCCATTGGTGTCTCTATCCTATCAACCCCATACCGCCTAATAATCCTCTGGTATTTTAGCGTAAGCCTGCGCATCTCCGGTGATGTTGGCCCAACGCATGGGCTTCCAGGGACCCTAGGGCTCACGTCGAAAACATAGAATGCTAGTCTTTTCTGTTCCGGGTCGTCGGCGTCGTAGGCTATGGCTCCCTGAAGGGCGAATAGCCCTATCATGCCTGGTGGATGTTCCTGCTCACATATTCTCCTAAATTTTTCGGCAGCCTCATAAACAAGGGGTTTCTGAGACTCCCTCATCGTTAGGCCGTAATGGCCTATTTCCTCATTTTTTATTGGGACATCTAGCATTAGCTGGTCTCTCGCTGGTAGGCTTAAGATTCCATGAAGATTCGTTTGCTTCCTATCGTCAAAGCCTAGAAAATCAAAGTCTCCAAAGTAATCTTTCAATGCCCAGCCTTGAAAGTTCGCGTTGAACTTTTGTCCTAAAACATACTCTTCTATGCGCGCTCTTCTTAAGCCCTCCTCGTCTATAACGTCCTTTCTTATTAGCTCCTCAGCCTTCCTAAAATAGTCCTCGGGCGAGGAAGCGTAAAAGAAAGCTCTTTCCAGCGGCTTCTTTTTTTGCTGAACCTTAACTATGACGAGCCTATCAATATCCTCCGGCCTATCAAACTTCTTAGGTATTTTTATGCCAGCTCTCTCTAAGAGCCAATATTGGTTTCTTGAGGCATTCCTCTCCTCAGCCCTAAGGAGGAAGCGGCTCCCATAAATTGGGATCTTAAATTTTCCCTCAATATTATCGTATCCGACGTAAACTGAAAATGAGCGGTTGGGAATGAATATTGTGTTTAATTCCAGCATTCTTTCTTGAATATCATCTCTTATTATGTCTGAGAATTTATCTAGGAGAATAACGTGGTCGAATAAATGCCTATTATAGTTTGCATAGAGGGCTTCGCGCCCCTTTTGGCAGACAACAATGGTTGGAAAGCCAAATGCCTTAGCCGATATGCCAACCTCTTCGGCTGAGTGGGAGCCTAAAACACCTATTGTTATTTTTTCTGGGTTATATTCTGAGACGATTTTTTGGATTTCGCTTCTATTAATGGTCAAATGTTATCACCGCGAAATATACTATTCTCCTACCCTAATATTTCCTTTAACCTATCCTGCTCTATAGCCTCTCTAATCTCTACCGCTATTCTGCGTCCTGTGCTCATTGGTTTACCATGTTTTATAAGCGCGTATGGAGATGTCTCCATGAATACGTTGGTTCCGGCAACGATGCGGGCTGATATCTCAAAGACATAGAATTTTAGGTCTGGAGTTACAACGGTCTCTAGGCAGAATGGTCCATATATTCCTGGACTGCAGATTTCCTTAGATGCCTCAACAACTTTTTGCCCAATTCTGAAGACTTCCGGTAGGAGGGATTCTCGGAGCATGAGTGGGAAGTTTCCGACAATAGTATATGTGACTTTTAAGTCGCGCTGCATGTTAGCGGGTATTCTACCAATTCCATCCACATTCGATTCGTATCGCCTATCGAAGCCCATGAGCTCAAGCTCGCTGCGTATGACCGAGTAGAAATAGTGTATGTAGACGGGTATGCCAACAATATACTCTTGTATGATATGCTCCTTTGCTGAACCTATCTTACGCCTGAACTCCCTTTCGTTTCTAGCTAGAAAGTATCCTTGGCCGCCTCTGGCGCCTTGAAACTTAACTATCACAAGTCTATCTATTTCGGATGGGTCTTTGAAGACTTTAGGTAGGTTGAGACCAGCCTTCTCTAGCCAAATCCGCTGCTTATCCCTATCGCTCTCCCAATGAAGTATTCTTTTATTGCCATAATAGAGAACCTTCATATTCTCAATAACCCTTAAATCAATGTAGGTTATTAGGGAGGCATGCGGGATTAAAATGGCATTACGCTTTATCAAATCATCCTCAACCTTATGGAAATCGCTGTATGAAGGTATCTCAATAATCTCATCCGCAACACCAAAGTGCCTATAAACGAATGCGTGGTCACTTTTGCATATAGCAATTGTTCTGAAACCTTCATCCTTGGCGCCCTTCAATATTTGGAGTGCTGAATGGCTTCCAAGAGTTGCTATGGCATATTTCACCGCAGTTCACCTAAATGGAATCTCAACTTATTTTACCGGGGGAAACTAAATAAGTATTGCTTGGGCTATCTTCTCATTAACCTTGAGTCTTTTCTTCTTTAGGAATTCTACTGTCCTCCATCCTCATAGACTTAAAAACGATTTTTAGAAAAGCGTAAGTTGATACCTCCCTATCTTTTGGATAGCCCTCTCCCTCTCCTTCCCTCCGCATCTCGTGATTGGGTTCTCAAGTAAACTGTTTACGTTGAGGTTTTGGATAAGCATTTTAAGCGCCCACATACTATAGTATTTTGAGCGAGATTGAGCCTAGAATCCATAAATGAACCCTATAAGTCTCTCCTTAAGAGTTTAATGGAACTTTTGCATAAGAGTCTACGCGATAATCTCGTATCAGTTGTCGTCTATGGAAGTGTTGCGCGTGGTTCAGCTCGAAAGGACGGTGATATAGACATACTTATAGTTGCTGAGAATCTTCCTAAGAGCCGTATGGAACGTCAAAGAATGTTTCTTGAAATCGAGAGCTCTCTTGAACCCCTCATAAACGAATTATGGGATAGGGGTTTTTACGTGGACTTTTCGCCATTAATCCTAAGCAGGGAGGAGGCATCCAAGATTAGACCAATATATCTCGATATGGTTGAGGATGCAATAATACTCTATGATAAAGAGGGCTTCTTTGGAAATATTTTAGAGAGGCTTAAGCGGAGGCTTAAGGAGCTCGGTGCGAGAAGAGAGTGGATTGGTAACAAATGGTATTGGATTCTAAAGCCCAATATAAAGTTCGGTGAGGTTGTGGAGATTGAATAATATTGAGATGGCTAGGTCGTATTTTAGGCAGGCTAAGGAAAGGGTCAGGCATGCTGAGGAGGCTATAGAAACTGGTAATTACGCATTTACGATACGTCAGAGTCAGGAATCTGTTGAGCTAGCCTTGAAAGGTGTACTAAGGCTATTAACTATAGAGCCTCCAAAATGGCATGATGTAGGCCCAATAATTAAGAGGAACAGGGAGCTTTTCCCACAGTGGTTTAGGGATAGGATTGATGAAATTGCCTCAATCTCCAGAAAGCTTAGGCGTGAAAGGGAGCCAAGCATGTATGGCGACGAAGAGACTGGCACACCACCAGACCAGCTATATAGCCTACTAGATGCTAAAGAGGCTCTGGAATCAGCAAAAACAGTTCTAAAGGTATGTTTAAGGCTTATGGAAGAGTATGAGCATAGATGAAGCATCACTTTAAGAGTTAGGGGAGTGCCCCCTCCTATATAATACACCTCTCGGGTCCTTAAGCAGCAAAATCAGCTCCCAGAACATCAGAGATACTGTCAATAAAATTATGCCTAAGGCAACCGCTTCAGCAGTCAATTCAATAAAGGCTCCATCGCCTATTAGATATCCAATTAAGCGGTCAACGAAAACCATGAATGTTGCGCCCCAAAGCATTAGAGCGAGAAATTTAAGCATATATCTATCATCTTCAGCCCTAGAATACCATATGGCCGTGGCCACAGTTGCCGCTAGGGCCAATATTATAAGCCACACACGCTTCTTCTCCTTCTAATTCTAAAACTTTATATTGGTGTTACGAAATTTAAAATTTGTGTTACCAAGGAGTGAACTAAATTGGCTTGCTTCCTGGTTCCAATGGTTCTGGCAATTATAACAACCGCTCTACAAAAGGCATCTAAAGGTGTGGCTGAGAAACTTAAGCTCAATCTGCTAAATGCATTACTTTGGGGAGGCGTAATCCTTCTAGCTGCTGAGCATGCTTGGCATGGGGAAATTGTTCCCTGGCCGCCGTTCTTAACTGCTATGGCAACTCCATCGGAGATGTCAGTTATGCTTCATGAGATAGCAATCGTTGGAACAGCTATGTCCGTTCTCTCTTTTGCGGCTTGGGGCGCGATGCTTGCGGTGAACTATTATATGCCGAAAGCCATTACACTGAGGGGCTTAAGCCTTCCAAAACCTGCCAAAAGATAGCATTTTTATCCTCCCAACAATATTTTTATTGCTGGCTTCCCTTTATCACCGGCTTAGCCCACCTTCCATATTTTATCCAAGCGATGGATATTATGCCACCTATTATATTGCTTAATGCTATTGCTAGCCAGGCACCGAATGGACCCATATTAGCTGTGAACGCTAGGACGTAGCCTAAACCAACCCTTAATCCCCACAGCCTAAATATCCCAATCGATGTTGGAATAAGTGTGTGGCCGGAGCCTCTGCCAGTTGACATTGCAGTCATGAAGAGGCCGAAGAATGGTAATGTGGGTAGGAGCGTTTGCAGGAATCTAACGGTCTCAGCTATTATTAGCGGGTCCTCAGCAAATGTATCGGCTAAAACCTCCCTAATGGGATAGATTATAGACGCGCCTAAAGCAACAAGGGCGAATAATAGAAGGGCAGACTTAAAGGCTATTTCTCTCGCCCTCTCAATCTTCTCAGCCCCAAGGTTCTGCCCAACCATTATCGATGTTGCACCACTTAGGCCGAAGAGAGCTGCGTCAACAATATCCATTATAATGAAGCCTATTGCGTAGGCTGTAGCCGCAACTATGCCCAGCATATTTACGATTCTCAGCTGCATTAGGAAGGCAAAGCCGTTGGTTAAGCCAAGCACTAGTATAGGTAGGCTTATCCGCATGACTAGAAGAGCCCACTCTAAATCTATGTCCTTGGTGAACGCTATTTTAAGCTCAGGATAATTCCTTCTAACAATATATGCCAACGTGAGGGTAGATATGGTTTTACCCATAACGTCTGTAAGAGATGCACCTATAACACCCAATCTTGGGAAGGGCCCTATACCCGAAATTAAAAATGGATCCAGTAGAACATTTAGGCTGACAGCAAAAGCATTAATCATCGCCGGCCTTCTAGTATCGCCTACGCTCTGCAGTAATGTTGTAAAGGTTAATGCTAGATAATTTAGGAAAATATCGAACGATATTATGCCAGAGTACTTCATAACCTCATCAAAAATTTCCGGGGGAGTAGATAGAATCCATGTGAAAATGAAGCCCCTAAATGTTAGGAGGGTTGCACATAAGATGCCTCCGGCGAAGAACGCTATCGTAAAGAACCGTGATGCTGAGCGGCTTGCCTCTCTATAGGCTTTTCCACCAATATATTGGGAGACCATACTTAAGCAGGCGGCTGTCAGAGCATTAATTAATGCCTGAAAAAGCATTATTATTGGCCAAGTCTGCCTAGGGACTGCGACTACAACCTCGCTGTAAGCGCTCAACCAATATGCATCCGCAGTATTATACGCCACGACAATAAGTTGATTTAGAAGCGGAGGCGCACCAAGCCACAGAAGCATGCGGATAATTGGTCCATTAACAATCCTATCTCTGTATCTGCCTATAGATTCCACTTTAGTATCAGGCGGTTCATCAGATTCATCTGACATACGCTATTCCAGATAGATTTGATGCTTAAAAATATTTTCCATTAAATGTGAGCGAAAAACCTTTATTTCGGTTCTCGACAATAATTGCTATCGCCCATTCAAAGGCTCCCTGCATTTTCAACCTTGAAGGAACAATTAACCTTCACCCATGCTCGGAAAGGGAAGGTTCATGAATACTATCGCTCTCGTCGCTCCAGCAGCAGGCGTCATAGCACAGTTCCTTTCCGCTCTCTTAGCCCACACCATTTTTCATAAATCTAGTAAATCAGGGATTATAATGGATATCTCTAAGATAATTAGGGATAGCGCAATAACCTACTTAAATAAGCAGTTTCTTTTTGTCGCAGTATTCGGCGCGATTTTAGCCGTGATGGCAGGCTTAGCATTTGGTCTACTTACGGCAGTAACGTTCTCCCTCGGAGCCACCTTCTCAGCTATCTCAGCGTATATAAGCACGCTCATAGCCGTAAACGCCAACTCTAGAACCGTCAGAGCGGCCAATAAAGGGTTCCATTATGCCTTTCTAACGGCCTTTAGATATGGGACAGCAATAGGGCTATCGTTAACAGGCTTCGGCCTCCTAATTATAAGCGGATTATATCTAGCGCTCTCAAGCCTAGGCTACAGCAACCCTGCATCACTTGTAGGCCTAGGCTTCGGAGCCAGCCTAGTAGGCCTATTTACACGAGTTGGAGGAGGAATCTACACCAAAGCCGCCGATATAAGCGCAGATTTGGTTGGAAAGGTTGAGATGGGCCTTGCTGAAGACGACCCACGTAATCCAGCGGCAATTGCCGACCAGGTTGGCGATAACGTTGGCGATGTTGCTGGAACAGGCTCGGATGTCTTTCAATCCTATGTTTGCACATCTATTGCGGCCATGATTCTCGGTTCCTCTCTGTATGGCGATGAGGGAATTGTGTATCCGCTGGCAGTTTTAGGCTTTGGGCTTCTTTCTTCAGCTGCCGGCTCATTATTCCTTAGGTTAGGCGGCAGAAGAATTAGGTTCTCAGTTTATTCTGGGGTTTACGCCTCGGCTATATTAGCATCTTTAGCATCCGCCCTGCTGTCTATGGCATTATTTGGTAGCTTAAATGTCTTCTATGCCACGCTCACCGGAATAATAGCCATATTACTACTTACCCACACAACCGAATACTACACTTCACCAGAGAAAAAGCCAGTCGAGGCCATCGCGAAAGCATCGGGAACGGGGCCAGCAGTAAACATTCTATCCGGACTCTCAGCGGGTTTGGAGGGAACAGCCCTTCCGGTCATCATATTCTCGGCAGCCATTCTCTTAGCCTACCTTTTCGAGGGCCTTTACGGCATAACGCTCGTAGCTGCTGGTTTCCTATCCATAATGGCAACATTCATTTCAATGGCATCCTACGGTCCAATCGTCGATAACGCCAATGGGCTTGTCACCATGTCCAGAATGGGCGATAATCTCCGCAGAACAATGGATATGCTCGACTCGGTTGGAAACATCACAAAGGCCATCTGTAAAGTTTATGCCATTGGAACATCGGCCCTGGCTCAGGTAGCCCTATTTTCAGCTTATCTTAATGCCGCGCACCTTAGTGCACTTGATGCAGCTAGCCCAAAGACCATATCCGGCATGCTTATTGGTGGCGTATTATCCTTCTTTCTATGCTCGCTAATTATTAGAGCTGTTAGCAGAGCCGCGTATGTAATGATTAGGGAGATACGTAGACAACTTAATGGCAGCATGAATGGTGAACTAAAACCTGACTATAATCGCTGCATAAGTATAAGCACGAAAGCCGCTTTAGGGGGCATGTTCTATCCAGCAGCGTTCTCTATAGCAGTTCCATTCGCAGTTGGAATATTCCTTGGGCCTGAATCTCTAGGAGGATTAATGGCCGGAAACCTTGTGACAACGTTACCCTTATCACTCTTCATGTGCATAAGCGGTGCGGCATGGGATAATGCCAAAAAATATATCGAAACTGGCGGGTATGGTGGTAGAGGGAGCTCAGCCCACGAGGCTTCCGTCATAGGTGATACCGTAGGCGACCCCCTAAAGGATGCTGTCGGCCCATCTCTGGACATATTCATAAATCTGATTGGAACAATAGCGTTAATAAGCGCTACATCCATTTTCAGTCGATAATCACTTTAATCTCAAAAGCAATATATTGCTAATTCAACTAAGAATTTACTGGGAGGATATAATATTTATGAGGATTATTGTAACTGGTGGATGCGGTTTTATCGGAAGCAACCTCGTCGAGCGGCTAGTTAAAACCGGCCATGAAGTCATAGTTTTCGATAATTTAAGCACCGGTAACCCAAGAAATATTGAGGGCTTAGATGCAAAGTTCTTTAATGAGCCCTATGAAAACATGAGGTTCCTAGTATCCAATGTCGACTTAATTTTCCATTTAGGAATGCCCTCATCATCACCAATGTATAAAAGGAACCCTGAATTGGTGGGTAAAACAATAAATGATGCTATAGCCATATTTGAGTTTGCGAGGAAAGAGGGCTGCAGTGTTATTTATGCGAGCACAAGCAGCCTATACAATGGTAATATTCCACCCTATAGAGAGGATATGCCAATCTACGTAACAGACTACTATACTGAGTGCCGATACGCTATTGAGCGCCTAGCAAAACTCTACAATATACTCCATAATGTTAAATCGGTTGGTCTGAGACTCTTTAGCGTCTATGGGCCTAAAGAGCAGTATAAGGGTGAATACGCAAATATAGTTTCACAATTCCTCTGGATGATTAGGCGGGATGAGCCTCCAGTAATATTTGGTGATGGAACGCAGACGCGCGACTTCATACATGTTGCAGATGTTGTTGAGGCCTTCATGCTTTCGGCTGAGGGTAGATTTGATTGCGAAATATTTAATGTTGGGACCGGTGTGGCGCATAGCTTCAATGACGTAGTAAACTTAATTAATAGAATTCTAGGGAAGAATGTAAAACCGATTTATAGGCCAAACCCCATTAAAAATTATGTCTATCATACGCTGGCGGATACATCTAAAGCCGAGAGAATTCTAGGATTTAAAGCAAAAATAACCCTCGAGGATGGAATAAAAAGCCTAGTAGAGAGTTAGCGGTAACGCATCCTATTCACACACGTTTATCTTCATATTCTCCACGTTAGGGCTTGGAGTTTTTGGGGAGGCCAACCTTATCAGGTCCTCTTTACCCCCCGAGTAACCCGACGCTATTATAATGTCGCCAGCCTCAATTTTCATATCAGGCTTAGGCCTTATACACTTATTTCCCCTTCTTATGGCGAGAACCCACATGCCAGTCTCATCCGGTATCTGAGACTCACGTAGAGTCTTATTCACAAGCGGCGAGCCCTCATCAACACGAACATACACTACAGTCTCTTCAGCCTCCTTAATCGTCATTTTTAGAACTGGATGGGGTTCAATCCCCCTAAGAATAACCTCCGCTATTTCGGCAGCTGCATCCGAAATCTTCTCAGCCGCAACCCCAAGCCTTATCAATCCGAGCACACCTTTAGCTTCCTTCTCGCTGAATTTCCCAGATAAGACGAGCAACTCGAATGATGTATGCAGTTTATCAACATACTCCTCAAGCAATTGAACCTCCTCAGCGAGATCTTTGCTATTTAGCATGAGAGCCGAATAGGCTAAGTCAATCATAAGCTCAGATGTATCTTTAAGCTCTACGAAGCTCTTAACAATCCTTTTAAGCCATTCCTCATCTCTTACAGCCCTAGAGGGCGCAACGTCAGCCCCAGGAGCCTTCTCTCCCACCTTCTCCTTAAACTCGTTTATTCCGCTCTGTGTGCCACGAACAATTATAATGTCGCCAGCTTGAATAACCTCATTATTCTTAGGATTTATTATCCAATCCTTATCTCTCCTTATAGATATCACATCAATCCCCATCGAAGCCAGGTCTAAATCGCCCAGCTTAACGTTAATTATTGGCGAGCCCTCTGGAACCTTAATTCTCGCCAGTCTCTCCTCAACCCTCTCAAAAATTTCCACTATGACTGGATGGACGCCAATATCCTGTAGGACCACAGCCGCTATATCGCCAGCAGCGTCCGAAATCTTGTCTGTGGCAGATGCAACCTTAGCTACTCCCGACAGTATCTTAGCATCTTCAGCATCTCTGGCAGCTATCATTATACCCATATCTAAGAGGTATGCTAGTGTATCAACTTTCTCCTCAAGCTCGATGACATCCTCCGCTAAATCTTTATCATGAAATAATGCCGCCGAATAGGCTAAGTCAATCATAAGTTCGGATAGATTTTTCATTTCAAGGAGAATTTCCCTAACAGATATGGGTTGATATCTTACTCTTTCTTTCCTACGCATCCTTATAATCTCGCTCCCTCAAATCCTAAATATTCTTGAACCCTGCTTTAAATTTACCTCCTTTCTCAACTTAATCCTTATGAACCTAAAGACCTGTTATGAGCAGAACTATTAGAAGCGCTATTGTCGTCACGTTATCGGCAAGCGAACTCTCTATTGGAATGACAAAGTTATCCGGGTCTAAGCCGCCCTTAAATGTTAGAATAGAAGTCATATAGGAGACAAATATTATCATAGGAACAGCGATAATATTCGTCATTACTAGAATGAGCGTCAGACCTACAAAAGCCATTAACCCAAATATACCATTCAACACAAGCGAGAAAAAGGACAGCGCAACAAAAATTATCAGCGAGACCGCCCAGGAAGCAAATACCTGCTCCCTAATCCAACCTAAATCACTGATTGAGGGCCTTTGAAGCCCAAGGGCGAGGCGCGTTGTAGTTACCGAGCCTATAACTGAGCCCACATCACCAATCATGTCTATTAACGCTGGATAAATCGTGTATATCTCTCTTCTATTTTCGACAATGTCGCTTATTTTGCCCAGAAAGGTTCCGGTAAAATTAACTATAAATGCAACTATCACCAGAGTGAGAATGGTCTCCCTGATATCTTTCAGGAAATCTCCGTCTCTCATATTTCGCAGAAAAATAGCGGCCGTAAGCAGAAAAAACAGCAGATTAATTAGAAATACTAAAATTTTTCCAGTCTCAGCACTAAAAAACAATGCCACGACAACAATATAATAGACCGTTATTATTGCATCCGCCACAGTGGACATAATCGGATAAACAACTATATCTGGATCTAATCCCCTTCTAAATGATAGGATGGAAACTAATATTGTCAGAAGAGCTATGGTCAACCCAAGAGCCATTGTTGCAATAACCGTCAATATTATATTGAGAGAACTTAGTATATCTATGCTCCATAAAAGCATGCTAAGTAGTATCGCAACCAAACTCATAAAAATGCTGGTCACCAACGTTATCACGATTATGACGCCAAAAATCCTATAAAATGTCCTAGTATTCCTAAAGAACCTTGGATAAACTGTTCCAACATGAAGGGCTGTGCTCAATCTCCCAGCGAGCATCCCGCCTATCATGCCCTTAGCGCTTAGAATCGCTGGATAAACAGATATAATCCAAGGCGAAAACCTAAGAAGCTCTATTTGAGAAGCCAAAACTAAGCCAGCTATCAAACCTATAAAATCGAAATTGAAGGATAATAGGCATTCCTTGAATGTTTCATAAAAAGAGCTTGCCTGAGACGTGTTCCCAGCGCTATCTTTCACGGAGGGTTGCGTCGATTTCGCCGAATGGCCCTTGAGCGGGGATAAGGGCCTCTGTTTCTCCCGCTGAAGTAAAATACCATGAGGAATGTTGATGTCTATCCTCACAATCTTCACCTTCTGGGCCTAAGCTCCCACAACCACACATCTACTACTCTCACCATCCCAGGGTTAGGAGAGCCGCTCACACCATCTCCAACCATTAACCCTAAGAGTAGAATAATTCTCCTTAAATAGATTTTCACGGGGATGCTCTAAAGAAAATATATAACTGGGTTAAAGAAGAGAGGTTTAGCGGAGGAATGGGCGCGCATCACTTGCAGCGCATCTTTTTTTTGCTATAATGCCCAAGAGAGAAG